>Ga0255087_1000003_pt1 | contig 251986 bp, 256 predicted proteins | sample Colum_Miss_RepA__FD_188561 | JGI IMG/M metagenome (GOLD analysis project Ga0255087, IMG submission 188561) | Freshwater microbial communities from Columbia River, Oregon, United States - Colum_Miss_RepA_8d | ecosystem: Environmental > Aquatic > Freshwater > River | place: USA: Oregon...
TTGAGCACCGAGAAATTGGAGCGCACCTTTGGCATGCCCCTTCCCCCCTGGCAACAATCCCTCCCCCCTGTCATTGCGACATAAGAGAGCAGACCTATGACACAACGCAAAGGCATCATCCTCGCCGGGGGCTCCGGCACGCGGCTGTATCCGGTGACACAAGCGGTGTCCAAGCAACTGCTGCCGGTGTACGACAAGCCCATGATTTACTACCCGCTGACCACCCTGATGCTCAGCGGCATTCGCGAGGTGCTGATCATCTCGACGCCGCAAGACACGCCGCGCTTTGCCGAGCTGCTGGGCGATGGCGAGCGCTGGGGCATGAACATTCAGTACGCGGTGCAGCCCAGCCCCGATGGCTTGGCGCAGGCCTTCATCATTGGGCGCGAGTTTGTGGGCAACCAGCCGAGCGCCCTGGTGTTGGGCGACAACATTTTTTACGGCCACGACCTGGTGAAGCAGCTGCACAGCGCCCACCAGCGAACCGATGGCGCCACGGTGTTTGCCTACCATGTGCACGACCCCGAGCGTTACGGCGTGGTGGAATTCGATGCGCAGCAACGCGCCTTGACCATTGAAGAAAAGCCCAAGCAGCCCAAGTCGAACTACGCTGTGACGGGCTTGTATTTTTACGACCAGCAGGTGTGTGACATTGCCGCCGACATTCGACCCTCGGCGCGTGGCGAGCTGGAAATCACCGACGTGAACCGCCGCTACCTGGCGCAGCAGCAACTGAATGTGGAAATCATGGGCCGAGGCTACGCTTGGCTGGACACGGGCACGCACGACAGCTTGCAAGAAGCGGCCAGCTTCATTGCCACCCTGCAAAAGCGCCAGGGCTTGATGGTGGCATGTCCCGAAGAAATCGCCTATTCTTTGGGTTGGATCACTGCTGAACGACTTCAAGCGTTGGCGCAACCTCTGGCCAAAAATGGCTATGGCCAATATTTGTTGAATTTGCTGAAATAACCTATGGCCTACACCGTCACACCCACCGATATTCCCGATGTATTGATCCTTGACCCGCAGGTGTTTGGTGACGCCCGTGGGTATTTTTTTGAGAGCTTCAACCAGAAAGACTTCCAACGTGCCACCGGCTTGGACCTGCAGTTTGTGCAAGACAACCACAGCCGTTCGGCGCGTGGCGTGTTGCGCGGCCTGCACTACCAAGTGCAACATCCGCAAGGCAAATTGGTCCGCGTGACGCAGGGCGAGGTGTTTGACGCGGTGGTGGACATTCGCCCCACATCGCCCACCTTTGGCCGTTCGGTGGGCGTGCGCTTGTCAGCCGACAACAAACGCCAGTTGTGGATCCCCCCTGGGCTGGCGCACGGCTTTCTGGTGATGAGCGAAACCGCCGAGTTTTTGTACAAAACCACCGACTACTGGATGCCCGAGTTCGAACGGTCTCTGGCTTGGAACGACCCGAAAGCTGGCGTTGTCTGGCCCTTGGCCGAGCTGGCCCCTCTGCAACCCAACCTCGCCGCCAAAGACGCCACCGCCAAATCCTGGGACGAGCTTCGCCCCGAGTGGTAACCGCGCTCTTCGTCGTTGCGAGCGAAGTGGGGGGTAACTTGCGGCACAATTCAGCCATTGCTGGATTTTCGAAGAAGCCAACCCCATGACCGACACCACCCACATCCCCCCCCGCGACAAAGCGGAAATTCTGGCGCAGGCGCTGCCCTACATCCGCAAGTTTCATGGCAAGACCCTGGTCATCAAATACGGCGGCAACGCCATGACCGACCCGGCCCTGCAAGCCGACTTTGCCGAAGACGTGGTGCTGCTGAAATTGGTGGGCATGAACCCGGTGGTGGTGCACGGCGGCGGCCCGCAAATTGAAACTGCGCTGAACCGCCTGGGCAAAAAGGGCGAGTTCATTCAAGGCATGCGCGTGACCGACGAGGAAACCATGGAAGTGGTGGAGTGGGTGCTGGCCGGCGAAGTGCAGCAAGACATTGTGGGCCTGATCAACCAGGCCGGCGGCAAGGCGGTGGGTCTGACTGGGCGCGACGGCGGCATGATCCATGCGCGCAAGCTGAAAATGGTGGACAACAAAGACGCCAGCAAGGAATACGATGTGGGCCAGGTGGGCGACATCGTGGGCATCGACCCCAGCGTGGTCAAGGCCTTGCAGGACGACGCCTTCATTCCCGTGATCAGCCCGATTGGCTTTGGCGAAAACAACGAAAGCTACAACATCAACGCCGATGTGGTGGCGGCCAAACTCGCGATGGTACTGAAAGCAGAAAAACTGGTGTTGCTGACCAACACTCCGGGCGTACTCGACAAAGCCGGCAACCTTTTGACGAATTTGTCAGCCCGTCAAATTGACGACCTGTTTGAAGACGGCACCATCAGCGGCGGCATGCTGCCCAAGATCAGTGGCGCGCTCGAGGCCGCCAAGAGCGGCGTGAACTCGGTGCACATCATCGATGGCCGCGTGCCCCACGCCATGCTGTTGGAAATTTTGACCGACCAAGCCTACGGCACCATGATTCGCTCTCACTGAGCGAACCCAGCACCCCAGAACCACGAAGAGAGACGACCATGGCCGAAGACGACACCCTCCCTTCCACTGCCGCCGAAGAGGCGCCCACCCGCAAGCGCCCCAAACCCGGCGAGCGCCGCGTGCAAATTTTGCAAACCCTGGCCCAAATGCTGGAACAACCGGGCGGCGAGCGCGTGACCACCGCCGCCTTGGCCGGAAAGTTGCAGGTGAGCGAAGCCGCGTTGTACCGCCACTTCGCCAGCAAGGCGCAGATGTTCGAGGGCCTGCTGGACTTCATCGACCAGACGGTGTTTGGCCTGGTGAACCAGATCATTGAGCGCGAGGGCGATGGCGCCCAAAAGGCGGCGCGCATCATTGCCATGCTGTTGCAGTTTGGCGAGCGCAACCAGGGCATGACCCGCGTGATGGTGGGCGATGCCCTGGTGCACGAGAACGAGCGCTTGCAGCAGCGCATGAACCAGTTTTTTGACCGATTGGAATCGAGCTTGCGCCAGGTGCTGAAAGACGCGCAAGTGGTGCGCTTGTCGCAAACGCCCACGGTGGAAGCGCAGGTGCGGGCGTCGGTGCTCACAGCGTTTGCGCTGGGCCGGTTGCAGCGGTTTGCGCGCTCGGGGTTCAAGAAGAGCCCGACGGAGCAGCTGGAGGCGGCGTTGGCGCTGGTGATGGCTTAAACCTGCGCACGCAATGTCTTCGTCAACGCCCGATCGCGCTCGCAGTCACGAACTTTACCTTCGTTTACTGAGCTACCTGGTTCCGTACTGGAAGGTGTTTGCGTTGGCCGTGGTGGGGATGATTTGTCTGGCAGCCACCGAGCCGGTGTTTCCGGCCATCATGAAGTTTTTGCTGGACACGGGGTTCAAAACCGATGACCCCCGGCTGGTTTGGCTGATACCGCTGGGCATTGTGGTGCTGTTCATCTTGCGGGCGATTTTTTCGTTTGTCACCAACTACCTGATGACTTGGCTGTCGGTGCGCCTGGTGACCGATTTGCGCCGCCAGATGTTCGACAAAATTCTGGTGTTGCCGATTCAGATTTTTCATGACCAGTCGGCCGGAAAACTGATCTCGCGCTTGATGTACGACACGGAAAACCTCAAGCAAGCTGCCACCAATGTGCTGGTGATTGCCATTCGCGAGTCGCTGACCGCAGTGGCCTTGCTGGGCTACCTGCTCTATCTGGATTGGCAGCTGACGCTGATGACGCTGGCCATCGGCCCCGTGATTGCCTTGTTGATCAAGGTGATGAGCCGCCGCATTCGGGCCGCCAGCCGCGCCAACATGGAGGCGCGTCGGGCGATGTCGCACACCATCGAGGAAACCACGGATGCGCACAAGGTGGTTCGCATTTTTGGGGGGCAAGCGCAGCAACAACGGCGTTTTTGGCAAGACTCTGAAGAATTGCGGCATGCCTTGATGCGCGAGGCTGTACCCGCCTCGGCGCTCACCCCGGTGACGCACATGGTGGCCTCGTTGGCCATTGCCATCATCACCTACTTGGCCTTGGGGCAGGCCACCGGCCAGGCCGGGGCTTCGGCAGGAGGCTTTGTGTCGTTCATCACGGCCATGCTGTTGCTGATTTCGCCCATCAAGCAGTTGACCACCATCAACCCCATCATGCAGCATGGCTTGTCGGCGTGCGAAAGTGTGTTTTATTTTCTAGACCTGCAGCCCGAGCCGGATCAGGGCCAGCATGTGCTGACACAGGTGCGCGGTGAGATTGAGTTTGACCAAGTGTGCTTCACCTATCCCGCAGCCGCGCGCCAAGCGCTGGACCGGGTGTCGTTCAAAGTGCCTGCTGGCCAGACGGTGGCGCTGGTGGGGGCTTCGGGCGGTGGCAAAACCACCATCGGCGCATTGATTCCCCGTTTTTACAGCCCGGATGCGGGCTGCATTCGCGTGGATGGTCACGACATTCAAGACGTGGGCTTGGCCAGCTTGCGAGAGCACATCGCCTTGGTCAGCCAAGACATTGTGCTGTTCAATGACACCTTGGCCAACAACATCGCTTTCGGGACGGGGGTGGCCTGCTCGCGCGAGGACATCGTGCAGGCGGCCAAAGCTGCCCATGCCTGGGATTTCATTCAGCAGTTGCCGCAAGGCTTGGACACGCCGATTGGTGAAGATGGCGCCAAATTGTCTGGCGGTCAGCGCCAACGCATTGCGATTGCGCGCGCCATTCTTAAAAATGCGCCCATCCTGATTTTGGACGAGGCGACATCGGCGCTGGACACGGAGTCAGAGCGTCAGGTGCAAGCGGCGTTGTCGGTGCTGATGAAGAACCGAACCACGCTGGTGATTGCCCACCGCTTGAGCACCATTGAGCATGCCGATCAAATTCTGGTCTTGCAACAAGGCCAGATTGTGGAGCGCGGAACCCACCAGGCCTTGCTGGCCAAGGTGGGCGGGCACTATGCGGCCCTGAACCACATGCAAACCTGAGGGAATGCAACGATGGCGATTCCGATTTTGATGTACCACCAGATCGATCAACCGCCGCCGCGTGGCACCCCGCTGCGCGGCCTGGTGGTGGCGCCTGCGTCTTTCGCCTGGCAGATGCGCTTGCTGCGCAGCTTGGGTTTCCAGGGTCTGTCGATGCGTGACTTGGAGCCCTACCTTTTTGGGCAAAAGCAAGGCAAAGTGGTGGGCCTGACCTTTGACGATGGCTACCAAAACAACCTGCTGCATGCCTTGCCGGTGTTGCAACGCCACCGGTTCACGGCCACCTGTTACGGCGTGAGTGGCATGATGGGCGGCAGCAACGTGTGGGACCGCGACAAGGTTCCGCCCCAAGCGCTGATGACGCAAGCCGAATGGCAGGCTTGGTTGCAAGCCGGGATGGACGTGGGATCGCACACCTGCACCCACGCGCGTTTGACCGACCTCGACGCTGCCAGCGCCCGCGAGGAAATCGCGGCGTCGCGCCAGGCCTTGCAGCAGATGCTGGGCTGTGAGGTGCGGCACTTTTGTTATCCCTACGGGCGCTATGACGACACGCACGCACAGATGGCGCGCGAGTCCGGTTACGCCACCGCCACCACCACCCAACGCGGCCGCGTTCAGGTGGGCGACGATGCCTTCAGGCTCAAGCGCATCATGGTGGCCCGGGCGACCCATCCCCTGCAATTTTTGTGGAAGGTGTTGACCCGCTATGAGGACAAGCGCTCATGATGCCGTTGGCGCTTTATTGCAAAAGTTACCGCACGGATGTGAAGCGTGTGGTGCGGCTGGCGCAATCCATCGCGCGGTACAACCCAGACCAGATTCCTTTTTATGTGTCTGCGCCGCAGACGGACCTCGAACTGTTTGCGCAGCACTTGCAGGGGCACGCCGTGACCTTGATCAGTGATGAGGCCATCATTGCAGAAAACCCGGCCATCGACCCTGTGCGCTTGGCGCAGTTGCCGGGCAGCCTGTCCCAACAAATTGTGAAGTCTGAGTTTTGGCGGACCCAGGTGGCCAGAGCCTACCTGTGCCTGGATTCAGATTGCATCTTCATTCGCCCGTTTCGGCAGTCTGAATTCATCGATGCGCAAGGCACGCCCTACACCGTGATCGACGAGGGGCGGGACTTGTTTTATCCGGCCATGGCCAAGGGCAAGCACAAAGTCATCGACAACATGCGGCGCGAGTCAGCCCAGGTGCAACAGGCCTTGGGGCGTGAGGGCAAGCACTACAACTTTGGCCCCAACTGCCCGGTGTGGGATCGCCGCGTGTGGGAAAGCTTGGACCAACAGTACTGCCAGCCCCGCCAGTTGTCGTTCATGGATTTGATTGCCATCTCTCCCAACGAGCAGCGTTGGTATGGCGAGGCCTTGTTGAAATACCGAGCCATCGATCTGCTGCCCTCACAGCCTTTTTTCAAAATGTACCATTACGCTTGGCAGCTGCGATTTGATCAAAAGGCAGGGATTCAAGAGTCGCAGCTGACCCAGCTTTATTGCGGGGTGGTCTACCAATCGGCATGGGAGCGTGAAATGGATTGGCCCTCTGAAGGGGGCTCCTGGGGTTCCCGCTTGGGCCGTCGCTTGCGCCGCCTCTTGGGACGGATCTGACATGAACCCACACCACGACGCAGCATGATGTCAGAACCCAGCACGCCCCAACAGCCCCTGGTCAGTTGCCTGATTCCGACCTACAACCAAGAGGCCACGGTAGAGGAGGCGGTGCGCAGCGCGTTGGCGCAAACGTATCCGGCCCTGGAAATTTTCGTGTCGGACGATGGCTCTAGCGACCAAACCTGGCCCATTTTGCAAAGCATTGAGCGCGACTATGCGGGCCCCCACCGGTTGGTGATTCGTCGCAACGAGCGCAATCTGGGGATCGCGCGACACGCTGCCTTGCTCTTTGCGTTAAGCCAGGGCGATTTTGTGTGCGGGATCGGGGGCGACGATGTGGCGCTGCCGCAGTGGGTCAGCACGCTGGTGTCTGCTTGGCAAGCCCATGGCTGCCAGCCCGACCTGGTGGCTGCGCCGGTGATGGACATGGATGCGACGGGCCAGTGCCACGGCGTTCTGGCGGTGTCCGATTTGTCGACCTACCGCACGGCGGACGATTGGGCTGACAACCCACCTTTCATCATTGGCGCAGGGTTGGCCTACTCGGGCCGGATCATCAAGCAGCATGTCAATGATTTTCCCGAAGGCTTGAACCACGAGGACCAGCTGGGGGTGTTGCGCGGCATCATGGGGCGGGGCGGCATCACCCTGCCCGAGCCCCTGGTGAAGTACCGCCGCGGCGGCATCAGCCGCAAGCTCAGCTTGCACACCGGTGAGGCATTGCGTCGCAAGGTGCTGTTTGATGCCCGCAACGATTGGCTGTATTTGTCTCAAGTGTTGCAAGAGGCGGGCGATGTTTTGTCGGACCGGCATGTGCAACGCATGCAAAAGTTGATTCGGCGTGCACGCTACATCCTTGACCTGGAGGCGGCAAACCTCGGCACCCTGCTGGCCATGACCTGGCACCACCCCCATGTGGATGCCGGTTTTCGAATTCGAAGCTTGGTTCAGCTGAAATGCCCAGGCTTGCCAGCAGCTGTCAATCGGCTGAAAAACAAATAAGCGCCGCGCCATGGTTTTCAGCAGCATCGGATTTTTATGCCTTTTTTTTCCGGTGGCTTTTCTGGGCTATCACCTCATCGCTGCTCGATGGCAGAACACGTTTCTGGCGCTGGCGAGCATCGTTTTTTATGCATGGGGAGAGCCTCGTTTCGTCATCCTGATGCTGCTTTCCGTGGCGCTGAATTTCAAATGTGCGCGCATCATTCACGGCTTGAAAGAGCCCGCGCCTCGCAAATTCTGGCTGCTCTTGAGTGTGAGCGTCAATTTGCTTTTGTTGGTGGTGTTCAAGTACACCGAGTTCATTCTTGAAAATGTCAACGCCCTGTTGCAATGGCAAGGCGCTGCAGCGCCTTTGCCGGTGCCCACCATTGCTTTGCCGATTGGCATCTCGTTCTACACATTTCACGCGATTTCATACCTGATGGATGTGTATCGCAAAAATGCCACGCCCAATGACAGCCTGACCGAGTACAGCCTGTACATCATGCTTTTCCCTCAGTTGGTGGCAGGCCCCATCATTCGCTACAAGGACATCCACGCACAGCTGCGGTCTCGGCGGGTCACCCTGACCGATGTGGAAGAGGGGCTGTACCGGTTTGTCTTGGGGCTGTCGAAAAAAGTGTTGATTGCCAACCCCTTGGGCTTGATCGCCGACGCAGGATTTGATGCGCCGGCCAGTGACTTGACCACGGGCGCCGCTTGGCTCAGCCTGGGGGCCTATGCCTTGCAGATCTATTTTGATTTTTCGGGCTACTCGGACATGGCCATTGGGTTGGCCAGGCTGTTTGGCTTTGCCTTCCCTGAAAACTTCAACTATCCCTACCGCGCACACTCTGTGCAGGATTTTTGGCGGCGGTGGCATATCTCTTTGTCTACCTGGTTCAGAGACTATGTCTACATCCCCTTGGGTGGAAACCGCCAAGGCGCTGTGCGGACTTGGCTCAACTTGTGGCTGGTGTTTGTGCTCACGGGCCTGTGGCACGGGGCGAGTTGGAACTTCGTGATTTGGGGCGCGTTGCACGGATTTTTTCTGATGTGTGAAAAGGTCTGTGGCCAATTTGCCGGATCGTGGCCCAGGCTGCCCAAGCCCTTGATGCAGGTTTACACCCTGGGCGTGGTGTTGCTGGCCTGGGTCTTCTTTCGCGCCGGCACAACGCCAGAAGCTTGGCAATTTGTGAAAGTGCTGGCGGGCCAGGCCGCTGAGCAGGCCGTGCCATTGACCTACAGCGTGTCGCAAGCGTGGAGCATTGGCGTTCTGTTTGCCCTGGCTTTGTGTTTGGCGATGGGGTGCTACCCCCGCCTGCACCAGCGCCTTCAGAGCCTGCGCGATGCCGGCATGGTTCGCGCTGCGATCGCGCTTCCCTTGCTTGCGCTGAGCATGACGATGCTGGCCTTGGGTCAGTACAATCCTTTCATCTATTTCAGGTTCTGATTGTGCGTTCTCGCCAACCACCGACTCACCCAAGCCGTTCGCTGCGAAACAGGCTGCGCGGCTTGCGCCATGGGGCCGATCGTTGGGTGTTGTTGCTGGGATTTTTCACGCTCATTGCGCTCCCTACCGTGTTCTTCAATCGGTCATTCGATGCCGATCGATCGCTGAAAGAAAATCGGCAACTGGCCGAATTTCCCAAACCTTCGCTGTTTTTTTTGCAAAAAATGGAGCGCTGGTACCAAGACCATTTTGGGGGGCGGTCTGACCTGACGTATCTGGGCGCCAGACTCCAGATGACCACCCTGGGCTTCCCAGCCAATCGACAAGTTTTGCTGGGGCAAGACCAATGGCTTTTTTATGACCAGCATTACAAGCCTGGCAAAGCTTATTTTGCAGACTACCGGGGCCTGGAGCGTTTCTCCGAAGCACAACTGAACCAAATCAGGAACAACTTGGTTCAAACCCAGCAGGCATTGGCACGCTGTGGGGTGGCGTTCTACGCCGTGATGGCACCGGACAAGCAGACGGTCTACCCCGACAAGATGCCTTTTGCCCCGAGCACAGCGGGGCCGACAAAGCTGGATCAACTCATGGCGGCATTGCGGCAAGTCCCCGATTTGCACGTGCTGGACTTGCGACCGGTGTTGAAGCAGGCGCGGGACATGGAAGCACACGATGTGTATTTCCAGACCGACACGCACTGGAATGCTTTGGGGGCCTTTCACGCGGTGAATGCGTTGCTGCAAACCCTGCGTGGCCAGGGCTGGGCCGTGACCGGCTTGAAGCGGCAAGAGTGGGAGGTCACGGCGCGTCCTTTTGCGGGCGGGGACATTGCGGTGTCCATGCTGTCATTGCCCCATTACTTTGCGGACACCGAGTGGGTCATGTCCCCGCGACCCGATGCCTCGGCGCAGAAGCCCGCCGGAGCACCGCGATTGCTGTTGTATGGTGACTCCTTTTCCGAAGCCATGCAGCCCTTTTTGGATGCGCAGATGGGCCACGTGACCGTGATTCGGCGTGCCCATGTGGATGGGCAAGAGCTACAGCTGCATCAGCCCCAGGTGGTGGTGGTTGAGGTGTTGGAGCGTTTGCTGAACGGATGGTTGTCCCCCCCTGTGAATTTAGGCCTTTGCCCCTCGGTCGTGGCCGACCCGAAAAGAGCACCATGAAAAAAGTATTGTTGGTTGGCAGCAGCTTCAGCGCGGCGCCGATTTTTTTCAGCCTGAAAAAGCGCGGCTTTCATGTCACGGTCTGCGGCGCTTTGCCTGGCGACCCGTGTCATCAATATGCGGATGCCTCGCTGTTCATCGATTATTCAGACCGAGAAAAATTGTTGGCCGTGGTGCAACAGGGCAGCTTTGACTACCTGGTCCCCACTTGCAATGACTATGCGTACCTCTCCTCGGCATGGGTGGCAGAACAGTTCGGCTTCCCTGGCTTTGACAGTTTGGCCACCACTGAAATTTTGCACACCAAAAAACTTTTCAGAGATCGCACGGCGCAATTTGATTTTCCTGCGCCGCGCAGGCTGACGGACGCCAGCTTCCAAGAGGGGCTTCTTTCTTTGCCTTGCCTGGTCAAGCCGGTGGACAGCTTCAGCGGCCGGGGCATTCACAAGGTCATGTCGTGGGAGGCGCTGGCGCCAGCCATCGAGGAGGCCAAGCGCGCGTCGCGCTCGGGCGAGTTTGTGGTGGAGGAGTTTGTCCAGGGGGCGCTGCACAGCCACTCGGCCTTTGTGGCGAGCCAACAAATTCATGAAGACTTTTTTGTCGATGAATTTTGTACCACCTACCCTTACCAGGTGAACTGCTCAAACCATCCGAGCCGCTTGGGTGACAAGGTTCGCGCAGGGGTCCGAGCGGCCATGAGCCGGCTGGCCGCAGAGCTGGGCCTGGTCGATGGCTTGTTGCACACGCAATTCATTGCAGACGGTGACAAGTTCTGGATCATCGAATGCATGCGCCGCTGCCCTGGCGATTTGTACGGGAGTTTGGTGGAGCGCTCGAGTGGCGTCGATTACACGTCGATGTTTGTTCAGCCCTTCGTCAACGAGCCCTACGTCACCCCGCAGCCCCGAGGTGCAGACCGCTTCATGGCGCGGCACACGATTTCTACGGCGCAGCCATTGGTGAATTTTTCTTTCGTGCCGCGAATCCCCGCCGAAGAGCTGGAAATTGTTCAGCTGAAAAGCAGTGGCGAGAAATTGGCCGCTGCACCGTTTGATAAATTGGCCATTTTGTTGGCGCGTTTCTCCAGCCAGGAAGCGATGCTTGCGTCGGCACCTTTGTTGGCGTCACAGGTGAGCATCCAATCGCTTTGATTTTCCGGAGGGAAAGATGAACAAGCTGCGCATGGTGGTGGTAGGCCCCGGTCTTATAGGAAAAGTGCATATTCGATGGATTCAGGAAAATCCTGAGATGGCGTTGACGGGCTTGGTGGCGCCCGACCACGAGCACAACCACAGCGTCGCCAAAAGTTGCGGCGTGCCCTTGTGGCATGACTTGTCAGCGTGCGTGGGCGCGTCGCGTGTCGATGGCGTGGTCATCGCTTCGCCCAACGAATTTCATTTTGAGCAAGCCAGTCAGTGCATTGAATGGGGTATCCCCGTTTTGTTGGAGAAGCCGATCACCCCGACCCTGGCGCAGGGGCGCCAACTGGTCAGCTTGGTGGCGCGCAAGCACGCCAAGGTCTTGATCGGGCACCACCGGGCCCACAGCCCTTTGCTGGCCAAGGCACGGGCACTGATTCAGCAGGGTCGCGTAGGGCGTTTGGTGTCTGTGATGGGGAGCGCACAGTTTTACAAGCCGGATCACTATTTCGTGGACGGTCCTTGGCGGGCGCAAATTGGCGGCGGCCCGATCTTGATCAACCTGATCCATGAGATCGGCAACTTGCGCTCGCTCATGGGCGAAATTTCAGCTGTCCAAGCCATCGCATCTTCCCGCATTCGGCAGTTCCCGGTGGAAGACACTGTGGCCATCAACATGGTGTTTGAAAGCGGCGCCTTGGGCACGTTCTTGCTTTCCGATACGGCCGCCTCGGCCAAAAGTTGGGAGCTGACTTCACAGGAAAATCCCAGCTACCCCCATCAACCTGACGATGCGTGCTACACCATTGCGGGCACCCAGGGCTCGCTGGACATTCCAACCATGCGGCTGAAATACTACCCAGAGTCCACGGCCCCCTCATGGTGGAGCCCTTTCGCCGAGGAAGTGATCGCGGTTGAAAGGCAAGACCCGCTCGAATGCCAAATGCGCCACTTTGGCCGGCTCATCCAAGGCAAAGAACCCCCCTTGGTTTCTGCGCAGGATGGTTTGAGAAATTTGCTCGTCACAGAAGCCATACGAGAGTCTGCCAAGACGCTTGCGCTGGTTCAAGTGGCATGACCTTGCTTTGATGGAACCCCATGACGTCTTCTGATGCTTTTATGTCGCCCGCCGAGTTTTGCAAAATGTACTGCGACCCGACGACACCGCACCGCTATGTGCTGGGCCGCAATGTCTATACCGCGTCGGTCATGTCGCAATTGCCCATTGATGGCGTGGTAGATGACTTCACCGCCGAGCCAGAATTTGGGGGTGTTCCTGTGGTGAAGACCACCGACTTGCCTTTGGATGCCTGGGTGTTGAATGCTTCAGGCGGCCGGCCTTTCACCGCCAAGGCCGCCTTGGACCGATTGGGGCTGCGCAACTTGGACTACTTTGCTTTTTTGCGTCATGCCAAGTTGGCCTTGAAGGACGTGGTTTTCAATGAAGGGTTTCAAAGCGACTATGACGCCCACGGGTCAGAATACGACTGGATTCAAGGCTTGCTGGCCGATGAAGCTTCGCGCCAAATTTTTCAGAAGCTGGTCGACTTTCGGTATTCGCTGGACCTGCGCGCGCTGACAGGCTTTCAGGCCAATGAGCCAGCGCAGTATTTCGAGGACTTTTTGAACTTGCAACCGTCGGGCGAGAGTTTTGTCGATGTCGGATGCTTCAACGGCTACAACGCCCTGGAGTTCGCGCGGCTGTCGCCACAGTATGAATGCATCCAGGCGTTTGAGCCGGACCCTGCCAATTTTGAAAAATGCGCACAAAGCCTGGCGGCCTTGCCCAGAGTGAAGCTTCACCCTCTAGGCTTGTCCAATGCCAAAGCCGCTTTGAGAATGTCCCAAGGCGGCTCTGGATCCCGGATATCCGATGAAGGCGACGTTGCCATCCATGTCGACCGTTTGGATGATGTGCTGGCGTGCAAGCCGACCTTGATCAAGATGGACATTGAGGGGGCGGAATGCCAAGCCTTGGAAGGGGCCCGCCAAACCATTGCCCAATGCCATCCGCGCTTGGCCATTTGCGTCTACCACAACGTGGGCGACTTCTATCGAATTCCGCGCTTGGTGTTGTCGATACGAAGTGACTACGACATTTATTTAAGGCACTATACGGAAAGTATTTACGAAACCGTGATGTTTTTCATCCCTCGCAAGGGCTGACCCCTGGGAGTTTTTTTCTGCCATGCCATTACAAGATGTTCGACTGATTGAGTTGCCCAAGATTGCAGACCAGCGCGGCAATTTGACCTTCATTGAAGGCCATCGCCATGTTCCGTTTGACATTCAGCGCGTTTACTATTTGTACGATGTGCCGGGCGGTGCCGAGCGTGGCGGGCACGCCCACAAAGCCCTGCATCAATTGATCATTGCCATGTCTGGCAGCTTTGACGTGGTGTTGAACGATGGCAAAGACCAAAGGAGAATTCACCTGAACCGTTCTTATGTCGGTTTGTATGTTTGCCCCATGATTTGGCGAGAGTTGGACAATTTTTCGTCTGGCTCCGTTTGCATGGTGTTGGCCTCCAATGTCTACGACGAGTCCGATTACTATCGGGACTACACAGAATTTTTAAAAGATATTCCCACCACATGAGCATTCCGTTTTTAGACCTCAAGGCGGCCTATCTGTCCTTGAAGGAGCAGATTGACGCTGCCGTGGCCCGTGTGCTGGACAGTGGTTGGTACATTTTGGGGCCTGAAGTGGAGGCCTTTGAAAGCGAATTTGCCGAGTACTGCCAGGCCAAAGAGGCGGTCGGGGTGGCCGATGGCCTTTCGGCGCTTCACTTGGCGCTGCAAGCCATGGACATTGGCCCGGGTGACGAGGTGATCGTTCCTTCCAACACCTTCATTGCCACTTGGCTGGCGGTCAGCCAGTGTGGCGCAACGCCAGTGCCAGTAGAGCCCAACCCTCTGACCTTCAACATTGAGGCGCCTCAAATCCAGGCCGCCCTGACGCCCCGAACCAAAGCCATCATCCCGGTGCATTTGTATGGGCAGCCTGTGGACCTGGACCCCATTCTTGCGCTGGCGCGCCAGCACGACTTGTGGGTGCTGGAAGATGCGGCGCAAGCGCATGGCGCAAAGTACAAGGGGAAAAGAATTGGCGGCCACGGCGATGCGGTGGCTTGGAGTTTTTATCCCGGCAAGAATTTGGGAGCGCTGGGCGATGGCGGCGCCGTCACGACCAACGACGCTGCATTGGCCATGCGCATTCGCGAACTGCGCAATTACGGCTCCACGGAAAAATATGTGCACCGCGTTCAGGGCTACAACTGCCGCCTGGACCCCCTCCAAGCGGCCGTCCTGCGGGTCAAGCTGGCGCATTTGGACCCCTGGAATGCCAGGCGTCAAAGCATCGCCCAACAGTACTTGGCGCACATCAAGGTGCCATCGTTCACTTTGCCAAGCGTGCTGCCTGAGGTGGAGCCCGTATGGCATTTGTTTGTGGTGCAAACAGCCCAACGGTCAGCGGTTCAGCAACATTTGCAACAGCAAGGCATTGCAACCCTGATTCACTACCCAACGCCCCCGCATTTGCAGCAAGCCTACCGCTTGAACATGCGCTTGCCGGTGGCAGAGCGCATGGCCGCCGAAGTTTTGAGCTTGCCCATGGGCCCTCATTTGCCCGCAGCAGATGCACTGCGCGTGATTGACGCCTTGAATTCAGCCAATTTTTGACGCCGCGGCGGCTTCGCGGAAATGTGCCTCAAGCGCTTGGATGCGGCGTTGCCACCACCATTTCTTTAGGAAACTTCGGGGCGCATCTTGCTGCAAGGCACCCCACCGAAGGGCCGCGCGTGCTTCGAGTGATGGTGTCCACTGCCCTTGGGCTTTGAGTTGGAGGTAGGTTTCCAGGACAGCCAAGTTGCCAAGGCGGGTGTGCTCAAAACGCGCCTCGGGGTGCTTGCCCTGAACCATTTTTTTATTGCGTTTCAGCAGTTGTTTGGCTTCTGTGCTGGCTTGAAACGTGGCGCTGCCGGCATGCAGCACAAACACATCTTCCGTGATTTTTTGCTCCCAACCGGCTTTGCGCAAGCGCAGGCTGAAATCAAAGTCTTCGTAGTAGCCCAAGCCAAAGGCGGTGTCCAGCCCGCCCAGCTGATCCCAGGCATCGCGGCGAATGGCGATGCAGAAGAAATCACACCGGTAAACCGGCATCAAGCGGTGGGTGGGATGCGCGTGCAGCGTTGCCCCAATTTCCAGCCACTCGGCCGGGCCTGCATCGGGCTTCCATAAGCGCTGCCCATTGCCGGCCGCGTTGGTGACAGGCCCAATCATGGCCACATCGGCGGGCGCTTCGCGCACCACGCGCTTGAGCGCATCCAAGGCCAGCGGGGGAAAAACGGTGTCGTTGTTGACGAGGAACAGCCACTCACTTTGGGCATGCGATGCGCCCCAGTTCATGCCACCGGCATAGCCCCGGTTGGTGTCGCTCAAAAGGCATGTCACGCGGGGATGCTGCGCGCACCATTGCGTGGTCAGTTGCGCCGAGTCGTCGGGCGAACCGTTGTCCACCACCAAGATCTCGATCTCGGGGTCGTTGACCCAGGGCTTCAGAGAGTCAAGGCAAGGCCCGGTGGTGACTGCAAAGTTGCGGTAGCCAAGCACCACCAGTGACAGCAATGGTGTGCTCGCGCGAGGGGTGGTAGGCAATCCCATCCCAAGATTATCCGTCACCCTACAAAGTCATTGCGAGGCCCCTCCGGGGCCGCGGCAATCTCACGCTGGAGAAAGATCGCCGCGCTGCGCTCGCGACGACGGGGGGAGGGGGTTAAATTGCGGCGCCGACTTTGCCCGCTGCCGCCACAATTTCTCCCCAGGTTGCATCGTCTACCACTACGCCATTGGCTTTGCGGGCCACGCGCGCTGCACGCTCGGGTTCGCCCGCGATCTTGACGCCATCGGTGCCTGGTGCAGACGGGCTTTCGCGCAGCCAGTCCAGGAACGCCAGCGTCTCCTCTGCAAAGGCCGCGCCCGTGCCCAAGGCTTTCGGGTCGATGACGATGGTCAGCATGCCGTTGTACACCGAGCGCTTGTTGTCGGCGTCGCGGTGCCAGGTGCCGCCGCCGCTTAAAGCGCCGCCCAGCAGCTCGCAGGCCACGGCCATGCCGAAACCTTTGTGCTCGCCAAAGGGCATGAGCGCGCCATAGCGGCCATTGCTTTGCGGCACCACCACCACGCCGGGGCGGTTGGTGGGCGCGCCGTGTTCATCGATCAGGGTGCCGGGCGCGACCTCTTTGCCCTCGTTGTGGGCGACCCGCATCTTGCCTTGGGCCACGCGGCTGGTGGCAAAGTCGAGCACAAAGGGCTCGCGCTGGGCGTCGCCCACGCCCACGGGAATGCCAATGCAGCAGGGGTTGGTGCCGTAGCGGCCATCGCCACCGTGCCAGGCCGCCACCACGGGGCGCGACAGCACATTGACGAAGTGCAGCGAAATCCAGCCGCGGGCCACCGCCATTTCGGCGAAATGGCCAATGCGGCCCAGGTGGTGGGCACGCGACAGGGAGAAGATGCAAGCCCCGTGCTGCGCCACGCGCTCAAACGCCAGTTCCATGGCCTGCACGCCCACAATTTGGCCGTAGCCCTTTTGGCCATCAAGCCCCAGCAACATGCCGCTGTCCAATCGCACGGCCAGCGAGGTGTTGGGGACCAGCCCTTTTTCGAGAATCGCGTCGATGTAGCGCGGCGCCATGCCCACGCCATGCGAGTCGTGGCCACTGAGGTTGGCCAGCACCAGGTTGGCGGCCACTTGGCGCGCCTCTTGCGCGCTGCTGCCGGCTGCGACGAACAGCGCGGCGATTTTGTCTTCAAGGACTTGGGGGGCGAGGGTGATGGCCATGAAATTGCTCCAATGAAAATTGATGAGGTCGTTGCGAGGTCCCTGAGGACTTACATCACAGCGCCGACTTGCCAGGGGACGAACTCGCTTTGGCCGTAACCGTGTTTTTCGCTCTTGCTGGCGGTGCCGGAGGCGCAGGCGAGGATGTGTTCAAAAATGCGCTGGCCCATTTCTTCGATGGAGCACACACCGTCCACAATTTCGCCGCAGTTGATGTCGATGTCTTCTTCTTGTCGCTGGAACAGCGTGCTGTTGGTGGCCAGCTTGAGCGAAGGCGAGGGCGCGCAGCCGTAAGCCGAGCCGCGGCCGGTGGTGAAGCAAATCAGGTTGGCGCCGCCCGCCACTTGGCCGGTGGCGCTGACCGGGTCGTAGCCAGGGGTGTCCATGTAGACAAAGCCTTTGGCGGCCACGTGTTCGGCGTATTCGTAGACGGCCTGCAGGTTGGTGGTGCCGCCTTTGGCGACTGCGCCCAGTGATTTTTCCAGAATGGTGGTGAGGCCGCCGGCTTTGTTGCCGGGCGAGGGGTTGTTGTTCATCTCACCCTGGTTGATTTCGGTGTAATGCTCCCACCAGCGGATGCGCTCCACCAGTTTTTCGCCCACAGCGCGCGTCACGGCGCGGCGCGTCAGCAAGTGCTCGGCACCGTAAATTTCAGGGGTTTCACTCAGGATGGCGGTGCCGCCGTGCGCCACCAGCAAATCGACCGCCGCGCCCAGCGCCGGGTTGGCGCTGATGCCGGAGTAGCCGTCCGAGCCGCCGCATTGCAGGCCGACCACGATGTGCGAGGCGCTGCAGGGCTCGCGCTTGACGTCATTGGCGGCAGGCAGCATTTGCTCGATGATCGCAATGCCCTTGGCCACGGTTTTGGCGGTGCCGCCGGTGTCCTGGATGTTGAAGGTTTGCAGGGTGCTGCCTTCTTTCAAGCCGCTGTGTTGCAGCCAGGCTGTGAGCTGGTTGGCCTCGCAGCCCAGGCCCACCACAATCACGCCGCCAAAGTTGGGATGGGTGGCATAGCCGGCGAGCGTGCGCTCCAGAATTTGCATGCCTGCGCCTTCGCTGTCCATGCCGCAACCGGTGCCGTGGGTCAGGGCGACCACGCCATCGATGTTGGGATAGGCGGCCAGGGCGGTGGGGTTGGTGCGGCGGGAGAAGTGGTCGGCAATGGCCCGTGCCGCGGTGGCCGAGCAGTTCACGCTGGACAGGATGCCAATGTAGTTGCGTGTGGCCACGCGGCCATCGGGGCGCACGATGCCCATGAAGGTGGCTTCTTTGCGCGCGGGCTCGGGCTTGACGTCGCTGGTGAAGGCGTAGTCGCGGGCAAAGCCGCCTTTTTCAGCGCCCATGTTCAGGTTGTGCACATGGATGTGCTCGCCTGGCTGGATGGGCTGGCTGGCAAAGCCAATGATCTGGTTGTAGCGGCGCACCGGCTCGCCCACGGCGATGGCGCGCATGGCCACCTTGTGGCCGGGCGGGATGAGGCCGCGCACGGGCACGCCTTCCACTTGGGTGCCACTCATGAGTTGGCTGCGGGCGATCACCACATCGTCAGCGGGATGGAGTCGGATGAAGGGGGTCATGGGCGAAGTCCTTTTCAGAAAAAGAAGGCACTAGCGTGCCGGTGTGTGTCGCCAGCTGGCGCTGTAACGTTTGTGGGCTTGCCGCAGGTGCTTTTGCATGGCGCGGCGAGCGGCTTGGGGATCGCGCGCCTTGATGGCGGCGAGCACATGCTCGTGTTCGGTGATGGCGGCTTGCCAGGCGGGCGGGTTTTCAAAATAGTCGCTCAGGCGCTCAAACAAGGGGCCGCTGCGGGCTTGCCAGAAGCGCTGCACGGTGTCGAGCAGCACACTGCTGCCGCAGGCCTGGGCCACGGCCTGGTGAAAGGCTTCGTCGCCATGGCGGGGCATTTCGCCACGGGCGGTTTCTTGTTTCATTTGCTGCAAGGCTGCCGTGATGGCTTGCAGGTCTTGGCGCTTGGCGTGAACGGCGGCCAGGGCTGCCACTTCGGCCTCGACCAGCAGGCGGGCTTGCATGACCTCGAGCGGGCCCCAGTCGGTGGGAGTGTTTTCATCGGGGGCTTGCAGGGATTTGGCCGCTGCATGTTGTGCCAGCACATAAATGCCCGAGCCGGTGCGCACCTCGATGATGCCTTCGACCTCCAGCGCGATCAGCGCCTCGCGCACCGAGGGCCGGCTGACGCCGAGTTGACTGGCGAGGTCGCGTTCTGCCGGTAATCTGGCACCCACTGCAAATTCGCCAGACGCAATCAGTTGCCGCAATTGCTCGGCAATTTGGCGGTACAGGCGCTGCGGCTCGACGGTTTGCAAAGGCATGACAGGGTGATCAGGGATTACGCGAATTGGACAAGTGGTCAGACCAGTTGCACAATCATGGCATGCGGTGTGTTGTGCGGTCAAGCAAGGCAAGATCCGCACAAACCCGAACCGATTCATTTTTTGGAAAGCCCACACCATGAGACTTCAAGGTAAAACCGCCCTCATCACTGCCGCCGGCCAAGGCATTGGCAAAGCGGCCGCGCTGGCCATGGCCGCCGAAGGCGCCACCGTGTGGGCCACCGACGTCAATGGCGAATTGCTGAAATCGTATGAAGGCGTGGCCAATGTGCACACCGCGGTGTTGAACGTGCTGGACAAAGCGGCCATTCAAAAACAAGTGGCGGCCATGCCCAAGATCGACATCGTGTTCAACTGCGCGGGCTTCGTGCACAACGGCACCATACTCGAGGCCAAAGACGAAGACTGGGAGTTTGCGTTCAACCTGAACGCCCGTGCCCAGTACTGGATGATTCAGGCGGTGTTGCCCAAAATGCTGGCGCAAGGCGGCGGCAGCATCATCAACATGGCCAGCGTGTGCTCCAGCGTGCGCGGCTTGCCCAACCGCTTCATTTACGGGGCCAGCAAAGCAGCCGTCATTGGCCTGACCAAGAGCGTCGCGGCCGACTACGTGGCCCAGGGCATTCGCTGCAACTGCATTTGCCCTGGCACGGTGGACACGCCCTCGCTGCACGACCGCATCAACAGCTACGACGACCCGGTGCAAGCCCGCAAGAACTTCATTGCCCGCCAGCCCATGGGCCGCCTGGCGCAAGCGCATGAAATCGCGCCCATCGTGGTGTTCCTGGCTTCCGATGAGTCGGTCTTTGCCACGGGCAATGCCTACATGGTCGATGGCGGCATGACCATTTAATTTCAACACGGAGAAACCATGAACCAACTCGACATGAAGGGCCGCCATGGGGTGGTCACAGGCGGCGCCACCGGCCTGGGCTATGCCATTGCCGACCGCATGCTGGCCTCGGGCGCCCGCGTCACCCTGTGGGACCGCGACATTGGCGGCATGGGCACCGCTGCCGAGAACCTCAAGAAGAAACACCCGGGCGGCCATGTGGCCTGCGTGTCGGTGGACGTGGCCGACCACGCTTCGGTGGTCAACGCCACCCAGCAGACCCTGGCCATTGCGCCGGTGGATGCGCTGGTGAACTGCGCCGGCATCACGGGCCCTAACACCAAGGTGTGGGACTATCCGGTGGACGCCTGGCGCCAGGTGATGGACGTCAACCTCAACGGCTTGTTCTATTGCTGCCGCGAGTTGTCGACCCACATGCGCGAGCGCAACTATGGCCGCATTGTGAACATCGCCTCGGTGGCCGGCAAAGAGGGCAACCCCAATGCCAGCGCCTACAGCACCAGCAAGGCGGCCGTGATCGGCCTGACCAAGTCGCTGGGCAAGGAAATGGCCGACACCGAAGTGCGCGTCAACTGCGTGACACCCGCCGCCGTGAAGACCGCTATCTTCGACCAAATGACGCCGGAACACATTCAGTTCATGCTGAGCAAAATTCCCTTGGGCCGCTTTGGCACGCCCGATGAAATTGCTTCGCTGGTGACTTGGCTGTGCACCGAAGATTGCTCGTTCTCCACCGGTGCAGTGTTCGACCTGTCGGGTGGCCGTGCCACTTATTAAACGCCTGCGTTCGCAACGAAGGCCATCTTTTTTTTAACGTGAAGAGGTAACTCATGAAACTGGTTCGATATGGCAACCCTGGCAAAGAAAAACCCGGCATGATCGATGCCGAGGGCAAGCTGCGTGACCTGAGCAAAGTCATCGCCGACGTGTCGCCCGACCAACTCAGCGACAAGGCCCTGGCCAAGTTGCGCAAGCTCAACCCGGCCAAGCTGCCGCTGGTCAAGGGCTCGCCGCGCATGGGTTGCCCAGTGTCGTCGGTGGGCAAGTTCATCGCCATTGGCTTGAACTATGCCGACCATGCGGCCGAGTCGAACATGCCGATTCCCAAAGAGCCGATCATTTTCATGAAGGCCAACAGCTGCGTCCAGGGCCCGAACGACATCATCATGCTGCCCAAGGGCTCGGTGAAGAGCGACTGGGAAGTGGAGCTGGGTATCGTGATTGGCACCGAAGCCAGCTATGTGTCCCAAAAAGACGCGCTGAACTACGTGGCCGGCTACTGCACGGTCAACGATGTCAGCGAGCGCGAGTACCAACTCGAGCGCGGCGGCACCTGGGACAAGGGCAAGGGTTGCGACACCTTCGGCCCCATCGGCCCCTGGCTGGTCACGCGCGATGAAGTGCCGAACCCGCAAAAACTGAAAATGTGGCTCGACCACAATGGCACCCGCATGCAAGACGGCAGCACCAAGACCATGATTTTTGGCGTGGCCAAGTTGGTGAGCTACTGCAGCCAGTTCATGACCCTCAAGCCGGGTGACGTCATCACCACCGGCACCCCTCCGGGCGTGGGCATGGGCGTCAAGAAAGACGGCAAGCCCGCACCGGTGTTCCTGAAGGCCGGCGACACCATGTCGCTGGGCATCGAAGGTCTGGGCGAGCAGCACCAAAAAGTGATCGGCTACAAAAAGCGCTGATCCCTCCCACCGCCATCGCGAGCGAAGCGCGGCGATCTCTCTCAGGTGAGAGATTGCCGCGGCCCTTGCGGGGCCTCGGAATGACGGGGGTTTTTTAAGAGCTGGCGATGACGGCGAGCCCCGGGAGCGTAGGCTCTTGGAAGGTCTCGGTGTCAAAGGCGGTGTCGCCGTCTTCAAAGGCGACGCCAGTGGCTTGCAAGCCTTTGAAGTTGTATTTTTCGCCATCCAGCAAATGAGATGGCACGATGTTCTTCAGCGCGTTGAACATGTTCTCGACCCGGCCCGGGTATTTTTTGTCCCACTCGCGAATCATGGCGCCCACCTGCTTGCGCTGCAGGTTTTCCTGGCTGCCGCACAGGGTGCAGGGAATGATGGGGAACTGGCGGTGCTCGGCCCAGCGAACCAAGTCTTTCTCGGCCACATAGGCCAGCGGGCGAATCACAATGTGCTTGCCATCGTCGCTGACCAGTTTGGGCGGCATGCTTTTGAGCTTGGCGCCGAAAAACATGTTCAGGAAAAAGGTTTGCAAAATGTCGTCGCGGTGATGGCCCAGCGCGATCTTGGTGGCCCCTAGCTCGTCGGCCACGCGGTACAGGATGCCCCGGCGCAGCCGGCTGCACAGGCTGCACATGGTTTTGCCTTCAGGAATTTTGTCTTTCACGATCGAGTAGGTGTCTTGGTTCTCGATGTGAAACGCAACGTCCAACTGCGTCAGGTACGCGGGCAAGATGTGCTCGGGAAAGCCAGGCTGCTTCTGGTCGAGGTTCACCGCCACGATGTCGAAATGAATTGGCGCGCGCGCTTTCATTTTCAGCAGAATGTCCAGCATGCCATAGCTGTCTTTGCCGCCCGAGAGGCAGACCATGACCTTGTCGCCTTCTTCAATCATGTTGAAGTCGACGATGGCCTCCCCCATTTGGCGACACAGCCGTTTTTCCAGCTTGTGCGTTTCCCGCTCGATCTTGAAGGCCGAGGAAGAGGGAAGCAGCGCGTCGGTGAGAAGGGTGGTCATGGCAATGCCCAGAAAGCAAGGGCTCTATTGTCGCAAATCTCTTTCTGGCGTGTCATCGCAATGACGGAGAATGGCGGTTTTGGGTTCACAAGGACAGTCGCATGGCTTCTTGGGTCTTGGTCACGGGAGGGGCGCACCGTTTGGGGCGCGAGATGTCGCTGGCGTTTGCGCGAGCGGGATGGTCTGTGGCCTGCCATTACTTGCGATCGGCCCAAGCCGCGGAAACGCTGTGCGAGGAGGTGCGTGCGCTGGGCGTGTCGGCCATGGCCGTGCCTGGTGAACTGGCCGATGAGGCTTCCACCCGCCGCATGTTCGACACCGTGGTGGCCAAGACGGGGTTGTCGCTGCAATGCGTGGTAAACAACGCCTCCTTGTTTGAGCCCGACACAGGGCGTGACTTTCAGGAAGACCTGGCCCTGGCGCAGATGCGTGTGAATTTGATGGCGCCGATGCGGCTGGGCAAGTGGCTGGCGGTGTTGCATGAGGGGCGGGGATCGCCGCGCCACGCTCGCGATGACGTTGACCCCAGTGTGGTGCACGTTCTGGACCAGAAAGTGTTCAACCTCAACCCCGATTATTTTTCTTACACCGTGTCCAAGTTGGCGCTGGAGCGGCTGGTGAGTTTGCAGGCGCAGTCGCTGGCGCCCACACTGCGTGTCAATGCCGTGGCGCCCGGGCTGATGTACCTCAGCGGGCCGCAGACGCCCGAAAATTTTGCGCGCGCAGCCAGTGCGAATTTGCTGCGCCAACCGATCGACCCGAAAGACGTGGCGCGCAGCGCGGTGTTTTTGGCCAGCACGCCCAGCATCACTGGCACCACGGTGCGCGTCGACAATGGGCAGCACCTGGTGCCTCTGGCGCGCGACGTGATGTTTGTGGTCGACGAACTTTTCAAGGACAAGCCATGAGCCCACACGATCTGGCCTTGCGCCATTGCCGAAAAATGTTTTTGCGCGGCTTGACCGTGCAAGCGCGCATTGGCATTCACGATTTCGAATTGCAAGCGCCTCAGCGCCTGATTCTGGACATCGACCTCTATGTGCCTCTGGACGACACCACGCCGCAAGGCGACCAGATTCACGAAGTGGTGGACTACGATTTTGTGCGCGACGTGGTGCATGCGCGCGTGGCCCAGGGGCACATCAACTTGCAAGAGACCTTGTGCGACGATGTGCTCAATGCCTTGTTGCGTCACCCCGGGGTGATGGCCGCGCAGGTGGCCACCCACAAGCCAGATGTTTACCCCGATTGCGACGCCGTGGGCGTGCAAGCTTTTCGCGCCAAGCCGGGCGTGCTCTGAACCAAGTCGAAACCCTGCCATGGCCTCTAAAGGAACCCAGATTCTCACCCTGACCGGCTTGCGCTTCGATGCCAACCTGGGCATTCTGGAACATGAGAAAACCGCCCCGCAACCCATCCAGGTGGATGCCGAATTGAACCTGGGCACCCAGCCCCTGTTGCCCCACGATGACGACATCACCCATGTGCTGGATTACCGCAAGGTGCGGCAAATCATCATCGCGGAATGCACCGCCGAGCATGTCAATTTATTGGAGAGCCTGATTGGCAAGCTGGCCCACCGCTTGATGCAGTTGCCCGGCGTACTGGGCGTGCGGGTGCGCATTGCCAAGCTTGAAATTTTTGACGATTGCGAGGTGGCCATTCGCGTCGAGACGGGGCAGTGGCATGTCTGACGCCCCGGGCTCGCCCGACCTGACCGACCCTTTGCTGATGTCGGTCTTGAAGCGCCAGTTGCACAATGCCGGCGGCTGGATCGGCTTTGACCGTTTCATGGCCTTGGCCTTGTACACGCCGGGGTTGGGCTATTACGCCAACCAGTTGCGCAAATTCGGCACCACCCCGGCCTCGGGCAGCGACTTTGTCACTGCGCCGGAAATGTCCCCTTGGTTTGGGCGCACGCTGGCGCACAGCGTGCGCGAGGCCTTGACCGTGACAGACACCCACGAGGTTTGGGAGTTTGGTGCGGGCACGGGTGCCTTGGCCTTGCAATTGTTGGACACACTGGGCGACGCGGTCACCCAGTACACCATTGTGGATTTGTCCGGCAGCCTGCGCGCACGCCAGCAAGAGACCTTGCAAGCCCACGCTGGCAAAGTGCGTTGGGTCAGCGAACTGCCTGAAAAATTCAGCGGCGTGTTGGTGGGCAATGAGTTGCTCGATGCCATGCCGGTGCAGCTGTTGGCGCGCCACAAAGGCCAATGGTTCGAGCGCGGGGTTGTGGCGCAAGACGACCTCCTGGCGCCGTTTCGCTGGGAAGACCGACCGACCGACTTGCGCCCGCCTTTGCCCATCGAAGGCGAGCATGATTACCTGACCGAGATTCACCCGCAAGCCGAGGCCTTCATCCGCACCTTGGCCGACCGCTTGCAGCAGGGCGCGGTGTTCCTGATCGACTACGGTTTTCCGGAGCGCGAGTACTACCACCCGCAGCGCCACATGGGCACGGTGATGTGCCATCACCTGCACCGAGCCGATGGCAACCCGCTGGTGCATGTGGGCGCCAAGGACATCACCGCGCATGTGAACTTCACCGGCATTGCGATGGCCGCCCAGGATGCGGGCATGCAGGTGCTGGGCTACACCAGCCAGGCGCACTTCTTGATCAACAGCGGTTTGTTGCCGCCGTTAGCTGAAGCCTCGCTGGCTGAGCGTGCAATGGCGCAAAAGCTGATCACCGAACACGAGATGGGCGAACTGTTCAAAGTCATTGCCCTCGGCGTGGGCGAGCCTTGGGAGCCCATGGGCTTCGTCCAGGGTGACCGAAGCCACGCGCTCTAAGCCATGCTTCGCTGGCTGCTTGTCGTCTTCCTGGCCTTGCTGCTCATCAACGGCCTGGCGCCCTGGCTGCAAAAACTCGGCTTCGGCAAACTCCCCGGCGACTTCCGCTTCCGTCTGTTCGGTCGCGAATGGTTCATTCCGCTGACAACGACGATTCTCCTCAGCCTGCTTTGCGCTTTGATCGCCAAGTTGATTTAGGAAATTGGGAAATTGGGGTCAGTTGGGGAAATTGGGGTCAGATACCGATTACGGCTTGCCGTAATCGGTATCTGACCCCAATTTCCCCAACTGACCCCAATTTCCAACCCCAATTTCCCCCGCTTAATCTAAATTTACAGCCCCGGGTTAACATGCCAAGAGCGTCATGAAAGTGGTTTGCGCATGGACTTTTTTCGTACTTCTGTTGGAACATCCGATCGCTTGAAGGCGCAGCGGGGGCGGGCGGCGTCGCATCCTTTGATTTGGATGCTGATCGTGGCCGCGGTGGTCTCTGCCGTGTGGTGGTACCCGACAGCACGCGACACCTGGTTGACCCCAACGGCCAAGCCAGCGGGTGCCGGTGGCCCCGGCGCTGCCTGGCGTTTTGGTGGCGGTGGCGGGCGCGGGCAGCCGGTGAGCGTGGGCGAGGTGCAGCAAATGGACGTGCGCCTGACCGTCAGTGCCTTGGGGACCCTGACGGCACTCAACACGGCCGTGGTGCGCGCCAAAGTGGATGGCGAGTTGAAGGCGCTTCGCTTCACCGAAGGCCAGCAAGTGCAAGCCGGCGCCCTGTTGGCTGAAATTGACGCGCGTGCTACCGAAGTGCTGTTGCAGCAGGCCGAAGGCCAGTTGATGCGCGACCAGGCGCAATTGCGCAACGCCCAACTGGATTTGCAACGCTACCGCGACTTGTTGGCCAAAGACGCCATTGCCCGACAGCAAGTGGAAACCCAAGAAGCGCTGGTGCGCCAACTGCAGGGCACGGTGCAATCGGACCAGGCCCAGGTGGACAGCGCCAAGCTGCAGCTCTCTTACACCCGGGTCACCGCGCCCATTGCCGGCCGCTTGGGCTTGAAGCAAGTGGAGCTGGGCAGCCTGGTGCGCGCAGGCGACGCTGCCGGCATCGTCACGATCACCCAGACCCAACCCATGGCCGTGGTGTTTGCCGTGCCTGAGACCCATGTGCCGCTGATTCAGCGCAAGCTACGCCAAGGCGAGAAGCTGGCGGTGCAAGCCTGGGACCGCGACATGAAAGAGAAGCTGGCCGAAGGCCAGGTCAGCACCACCGACAACACCATCGACACTGCCACCGGCACCCTGAAGCTCAAGGCCTTGCTGGACAACCGCGACGGCGCTTTGTTTCCCAACCAATTCGCCAACATGCGCTTGCAATTGGATGTGCTGAAGAACCGCTTGGTGGTGCCCACCTCGGCGGTGCAGCGCGGCTCGATCGGCACCTTTGTGGTGGTGGTCCAGCCCGACAACACCGTGAAAACCCAGCGCGTACAGCTCGATGCTGTGGACGGCGATTGGCAAGCCGTGCAACCCCTTCAAGGCGAGTTGAAGCCCGGCGCCCGTGTGGTGACCGACGGCGCCGACCGCCTGCGCGATGGCAGCCGCGTCGAAATCGTCAAATCCAACACCCCCGTCGTGGCGAGCCCCAACGGGGCGCGGCAACCCCAAACCCCAGAGCAATCCGCACAGCCCCCCAATAACTCCGGCGAGCCCCGCCGCACCCTCCCCCCTGAAATCGCCGAAAAAGTCAAAAACATGAGCCCGGAAGAGCGCAAGGCCTTCTTCCAGCGCATGCGCGAGCGTCGCGAGGCCCAGGGCCAATAAGCACAGCACCGCATGAACCTGTCGCGTCTTTTCATTCTGCGGCCGGTGGCCACCTCGTTGTTGATGGTGGCCATCCTGATCACGGGCGCGCTGGCCTACCGCTTGTTGCCGATCGCGTCCCTGCCGCAAGTGGATTACCCCACCATCCAGGTGACCACGATGTACCCCGGTGCCAGCCCCGAAGTGGTGACCTCGTCCATCACCGCCCCCTTGGAGCGGCAGCTGGGCCAAATGCCCGGCCTTGACCAAATGAGCTCCATCAGCGCCGGTGGTGCGTCCATGATCACCCTGCGTTTCTCGCTGGACCTGACCCTGGACATTGCCGAGCAACAAGTGCAAGCGGCCATCAATGCGGGCGCCAATTTGTTGCCCAACGATTTGCCCATGCCGCCGACCTACAGCAAGGTGAACCCGGCGGACGCGCCCATTCTGACGCTGGCCATCAGCTCGCCTACCTTGCCCATCACGCGGGTGCACGACATGGTGGAGAACCGCCTGGCGCAACGCTTGTCGCAAGTCAATGGCGTGGGCCTGGTCAGCTTGGCCGGCGGGCGTCGGCCGGCGGTGCGCGTGCAAATCAACCCGACGGCCTTGGCCGCGGCGGGTTTCTCCACCGAAGATGTGCGCACCGCCATCACCCAAGCCAATGTGAACATGGCCAAGGGCAGCTTTGACGGCCCTAAACGTGCGTCTACCTTGGACGCCAATGACCAATTGCGCTCGGCCAACGATTACGGCAACCTGGTCCTGGCCTACAAAAACGGCAACCCCTTGCGTTTGAAGGAGGTCGCCACCTTGGTGGATGCGCCCGAGAATTTGCGGCTCGCCGCCTGGGCCAATGAGAGCCCGGCCATCATAGTGAACATTCAGCGCCAACCGGGCGCCAATGTGATTGAAACTGTTGACCGCATCCAGGCCTTGCTGCCCCAGTTGCGCAGCACCTTGCCCGAGTCCTTGGACGTGCAGGTGATGAACGACCGCACGGTGACCATTCGCGCCTCGGTGCGCGATGTGCAGTTTGAACTGATGCTGGCCGTGGCCTTGGTGGTGATGGTGATTTTTGTGTTTTTGCGAAGCGCCTCCGCCACCCTGATTCCCAGCGTGGCCGTGCCGCTGTCCCTGGTGGGCACCTTTGGCGTGATGTACCTGATTGGCTTTTCCATCAACAACCTGACCTTGATGGCCATGACCATTGCCACGGGCTTTGTGGTGGATGACGCGATCGTGATGATCGAGAACATCGCGCGGCATGTGGAAGAGGGCGTCGCCCCCATGAAGGCCGCATTGGACGGCGCGCAACAAATTGGCTTCACCATCATTTCGCTGACCTTCTCGCTCATTGCCGTGCTGATTCCTTTGCTCTTCATGGGCGATGTGGTGGGCCGCTTGTTTCATGAGTTCGCCATCACCCTGGCGGTGGCCATTTTGATTTCGGCCGTGGTCTCGCTGACCTTGACGCCCATGATGTGCGCGCGCTTGCTGCGACCCGTGCAAGAGAAAAAAGAATCGGCCACCTCGCAACGCATCGGTGCGTTCATCGAGGCCATGATTCAAAGCTATGGCACGGCGCTGCGCTGGGTCTTGGACCGGCCGGGCGCGACGCTGTGGACCTTCATGGCCACCTTGGGCCTGACCGTGCTGCTCTACCTGTGGGTGCCCAAAGGCTTTTTCCCGCTGCAAGACACGGGCGCGATTCAAGTGATCACCGAAGCCACGCAGTCCACCTCGTTTGCGGCGATGTCAGAGCGTCAGCAGGCCCTGGCGCAAGCGTTTCTGAAAGACCCGGCCGTCAAGGGCCTGACCTCGTTCATTGGCGTGGACGGGCAAAACACCAGCCTGAACAATGGCCGCATGATGCTCACGCTGGTGCCCAAGGACGAGCGCGATGTGTCGCACCACGACTTGCTGCAGCGCTTGTCGCAAGTGGGCCAAGGCGTGAGCGGCATGAAGGTCTATGTGCAACCGGTGCAAGACCTCACCCTGGAAGACCGGGTGTCGCGCACCCAGTACGCTTACATGCTCAGTGGCCCCGATTTGCAGGCGCTGGGCACGTGGTCGCACAAGCTGCTGACCGCCTTGCGCGAGCGCCCAGAGTTGTCTGAAGTGGCCAGCGATTACCAGGACCAGGGCTTGCAAGCCTATGTGCAGATCGACCGCGAGGCCGCCGGTCGACTGGGCGTGTCGGTGGCCGCCATCGACAACGCCTTGTACAACGCGTTTGGCCAACGGCTGGTGTCGACCATCTTCACGCAGAGCAACCAGTACCGCGTGGTGCTGGAAGTGGGCGAACAAGACAAGCTCGGACCCAAGGCGCTGGAGCGTTTGTACGTGCCGGGCACGGCCGGCGTGCAAGTGCCCTTGAGCGCCCTGGCCAAAGTGTTGGAGAAGCCCGCGCTGCTGGGCATCATGCACGCAGGCCAGTACCCGGCGGTGACCTTGTCGTTCAACCCCGCCCCCGGCGTGGCACTGGGCGATGCGGTGCTGGCCATTCAGGCCACTTGGCGAGCCTTGCAAGACGAGGGCATGCCCCTGAGCATCGAGTCCAGTTTCCAGGGTGCCGCGCTGGCCTTTCAGGCGTCTTTGACCAACACGCTGTGGTTGATCCTGGCAGCGGTGGTCACCATGTACATCGTGCTTGGCATCCTCTACGAGAGCTACATTCACCCGGTGACGATTTTGTCGACCTTGCCCTCGGCCGGCGTGGGTGCGCTGCTGGCCTTGCTGGCCACCCGGCTGGAGTTGGGCGTGATTGCGGTGATCGGCATCATCTTGCTGATTGGCATCGTGAAAAAGAACGCCATCATGATGATCGACTTTGCGCTGGACGCCGAGCGGCAACAAGGCCTGGCCCCAAGGGAAGCGATTTACCAAGCCTGTTTGCTGCGCTTTCGCCCGATCTTGATGACCACCCTGTGTGCCTTGCTGGGGGCCTTGCCTTTGATGCTGGGCTCTGGCGTGGGCAGCGAGCTGCGCCAGCCCCTGGGCGTGACCATGGTGGGCGGCTTGATCGTGAGCCAGCTGCTGACCTTGTTCACCACGCCGGTGATTTACCTGCTGTTTTCGGGCTGGGTGCGCTCGCGCGGTCCGCATGCCTTGCGCGAGACCGAGGCTTGAGATGAATTTCTCCTGGCCGTTCATCGCCCGCCCGGTGGCTACCACCTTGATGACCTTGGGCGTGGCGCTGGCGGGTTTGCTGGCTTATTTTCAGTTGCCGGTGGCCCCGTTGCCGCAAGTGGAATTTCCCACCATCTCGGTCCAGGCCTCGTTGCCGGGGGCCAGCCCCGAGACCATGGCGGCCACGGTGGCCACGCCGCTGGAGCGGGCGCTCGGCGCGATTGCGGGCGTCACAGAAATGACCTCGTTCTCATCGCAAGGCAACACTCGTGTCACCTTGCAGTTTGAGCTGGACCGCAACATCGATGGCGCCGCGCGCGATGTGCAAGCCGCCATCAACGCCGCGCGTGCCTTGCTGCCCACGGGCATGCCCAACAACCCGACCTACCGCAAGGTCAACCTGTCCGATGGCCCCATCCTGATTTTGGCCTTGACCTCCGACACCCAGACACGCGGTGCCTTGTACGACCTGGCCTCCACCGTGCTGTCCCAGCGGCTGGCGCAAGTGGAAGGCATTGGCCAGGTGACCATTGGCGGTGGCGCCTTGCCCGCGGTGCGCATCGAGTTGGACCCCGACCGCTTGAGCAGCCATGGCCTGTCGCTGGAAGCGGTGCGCCAGGCGGTGGTGGGCAGCAACGCCAACCGCCCCAAGGGCTTGGTGGAAGCCGGCGACCGTGCCTGGCAAATCGAGGCCAATGACCAGGCGCGCACCGCCGCAGACTATGCGCCCCTGATCGTGCGTTACCGCGAAGGCCGGGTGGTGCGTCTGGGCGATGTGGCCGAGGTGGTCGACTCGGTGCAAGACCTGCGCAATTACGGCGCCGCCAATGGCAAGCCCGCGATTTTGTTGATTCTGAACAAGCAACCCGGCGCCAATGTGATTCAAGCCGTGGAGCGGGTGCGCGCCTTGATGCCGCAGTTGCTGGCCACGTTGCCGGACAGCGTGCAGATGGAGGTGGTGTCGGATCGCACGCCCAACTTGCGCGCCTCGATTCATGAAATTCAAAAGTCTTTGGTGATTTCCATTGGCTTGGTGATTGTGGTGGTGGGCTTGTTTTTGCGGCGCTTGCGCGCGGCAGTCATCCCCAGCGTGGCGGTGCCGGTGTCGCTGGCCGGTGCCTTTGCGGTGATGTACTGGATGGGCTACAGCCTGAACAACCTGTCGCTGATGGCGCTGACCATCGCGACCGGCTTTGTGGTGGACGATGCCATCGTGGTGCTGGAGAACGTGACGCGCCATCTGGAGCGCGGAAAGACCCCATGGCAGGCGGCGCTGGCGGGCTCGCGCGAGATTGGCTTTACCGTGGTGTCCATCAGCTTGTCGCTGATCGCGGTGTTCATTCCGATTTTGCTGATGGGTGGCGTGCTGGGCCGCTTGTTTCAGGAATTCGCCATCGTGCTGTCGGCGGCAATCCTCATCTCCATGCTGGTGTCCTTGACCACCACGCCCATGATGTGTGCCGCCTTGTTGCAGCCCCCTTCGCCCCGGCGGGGGCGCAGGCGTGCTTTCTGGGGGCGGCTGTACCGGCGCTCACTGGCTTGGTCGCTGCGCCATCAGCCCGTGCTGTGGCTGATCTTGGCGGCCACGGTGGCTTTGAACGTCAGCCTCTACCAAAGCATTCCCAAAGGCTTTTTCCCGCAGCAGGACACGGGCCGAATTTTTGGCTCGATCCGCGCCGACCAAAGCAGTTCCTTTCAGTCCATGCAGCAGCGCCTGGACCAGTTCATGGCGATTGTGCGGGCCGACCCTGCCGTGGAGCACGTGACCGGCTTCACCGGCGGCGGGCAGCGCAATGCCGCGCAAATGTTTGTGTCCCTCAAGCCGCGCAGCGAGCGTGATGTGAGCGCCGACCAAGTGGTCGCGCGCTTGCGCGGCAAGCTCTCGCGCGAGTCGGGCGCGCGCTTGTTTTTGGTGCCGGGACAAGACATTCGCATTGGCGCGCGCACCTCCAGCTCGCAGTACGAGTACAGCGTCAAGGCCGATGACTTGCAAGACCTGCGCGAGTGGGAGCCCAAAATTCGGCGCGCCATGATGCGACTGTCGGAGCTGGAAGACATCAACACCGATTACGAGGACCGCGGCTTGCAAACCTCGCTGGTGGTGGACCGGGATGCAGCCGCGCGCTTGGGTCTGACCATGCGCGACATCGACACCACCTTGCAAAACGCCTATGGCCAGAGACAGGTGGGCGTGATCTACAACCCCTTGAACCAGTACCGAGTGGTGCTGGAGTTGGCGCCCCAACACTTGAACGACGACAGCTCGCTGCGCAAGCTGATGTTCATCAACAACCAGGGCCAGCCCGTGCCCCTGTCCGCCTTCGCCAGATTGGAGTTGACCAACACCGCGCTGTCGGTCAGCCACGAGGGCGGCGTGCCTTCGGACACCTTCAGCTTCAACTTGGCCCCCGGTGTGTCGTTGTCGCAGGCCACCGAAGCGGTTCGCCAGGCCATGGCCGAATTGAAGATGCCGGTGTCGGTGCGCGGCAGTTTTGCCGGCACGGCCAATGCGTTTCAAAAGTCGCTGGACACCCAGCCCTTGCTGATTCTGGCGGCGTTGCTCACGCTGTACCTGGTGCTGGGCGTGTTGTACGAGAGCCTGCTGCACCCACTGACCATTTTGTCGACCTTGCCCTCGGCCGGTGTGGGCGCCTTGCTGGCGCTGATGCTCACTGGCACCGAGTTTTCCATCATCGCCTTGATCGGCGTGATCTTGTTGGTGGGCATCGTGAAGAAGAACGCCATCCTGATGATTGACTTTGCCCTGGTGCGACAACGCGCCGGCATGACCGCACCCCAAGCCATTTACCGCGCCTGCCAATTGCGGGCACGCCCCATTTTGATGACCACGTTGGCCGCCATGCTCGGCGCCATTCCTCTGGCGCTGGGGGAAGGCGATGGTGCCGAGTTGCGCCGGCCCCTGGGCTTGTCGGTGGTGGGTGGTTTGGTGTTGAGCCAATTGCTGACCCTGTACACCACGCCGGTGGTCTTTGTGGCCTTGGAGCGCTTGCGCCAACGCTTTGCCCCTTCAACAGCACCGCGCGCGGTGCCCCTCTCTCACGCGAGTCCGTCATGATGAGTCGATTGCGTTTCACGCCCTGGCTGATGTTGTTGCTGTTGGCCGGGTGCTCCCTGGTCCCGAGCCTCAAGCCGTTTCAAGCGCAGGCGCCGGAGAAATTCAAAGAGGCGCCAAAGGGTGCAGCGGCTGCCCCCGCCAGCACCCGCAGTGCGGCTTGGTGGACGGTGCTCAACGACCCGGTCTTGAACGACTTGCAGACCCAGTTGTTGCAAGGCAACCAGAGCCTGCAAGCCCTCTCGGCCCAAAACCGGCAAGCCCGCGCCACGCTGGCTGCTGCCCAAGCCAGCCTGTGGCCCAGCCTGAACCTGAATGCCGGTGTGGGCCGCAGTGCCAACCAATTGACGGCACCCCGCGGCACCAGCTACAGCGTGTCCGCACCCCTGACCTGGGAGCTGGATGTGTGGGGCCGACTGGATGCCCAAGCCTCGGCCGCGCAAGCGGGCTTGCAAGCCAGCCAGGAAGACCTGGCCGCAGCGCGTTTGTCCTTGCAGACCACCTTGGTGCAAACCTACCTGAGCCTGCGCACCGCAGAACGCCAGGAGGCGGTGCTGCGCGAGGCCGAGACGGCTTACCAACGCTTCTTGACGCTCACCCAATACCGTTACGAGGCCGGCGTGGTGTCGGCCTCGGATGTGGCGCAAGCGCAGACGCAGTACAAAACCACCCAAGCCCAGCGCATCGAAGTGGGCACGCAGCGCGCCCAACTGGAACACGCTGTGGCCGTGCTGGTGGGCCAATCGCCTTCGGGCTTGCGCATTCCTTCACTGAATGACCCCGCCCTGGCCGCCTGGCCGCCCGCCGTGCCCGAATTGCCCGCCTTGATCCCCGCCACCGTATTGGAAAAGCGCCCGGACATTCAGGCCGCCAAACGCCGTGTGGAAGCCGCCAACGCGCAAATCGGTGTGGCGCGTGCCGCCTTTTTCCCCAACGTGAGCTTCGCGGCCAGCGCCGGCTACCGCAACACCGACTTGTCGAGCCTGATCAATGCCTCCAACCAGTTCTGGTCCATCGGGCCCACGCTGGCTTTGTCACTGTTCGATGGCGGCCAACGCCGCGCCGCCCGCGCCCAGGCCGAAGCCTTGCTCGACCAGACCGTGGCCAACTACCGCCAAACCGTGTTGGCCAGCTTCCAGGACATCGAAGACAACCTGGTCGCCGCCGTCCAGCTCAAAGACCAGGCCCAAGCCCAACAAGAAGCCCTGAGCGCCGCCCAGAAACACCTCGCCATCACCCAAGCCCAATACCAAGCCGGCACCCTCAGCGCCCTCAACCTCGTCCAATCCCAAACCACCGCCCTCAGCGCCCAACGCACCCTGCTAGACCTCCAAACCCGCCGCTGGCTGGCCCACAACAAACTCATGGGGTCAGGTCTTGAGTTTTGACTCGGATCTGTGGATAACTTTCAAACGCATGCGCAACATCTCAGTCAGTCCCCGTTTGTTAGGCGATGTCGGCGGCACCCATGCCCGCTTCGCATGGCAAGCCGCGGCCAACCAACCCCTGCAAGACATTCAAACACTGCGCTGCGCAGAGCACGACAGCCTGGCGAGTGCCCTGCGCAGCTACATCGCCCAAGTGGCGATGCCTGCCCCGCAAGAAGCGGCGCTCGGAATTGCCAGCCCCATCACGGGCGACACCGTGCGCATGACCAACCACTCCTGGTCTTTTTCGATCCAGGCATTGAAGCAAGCACTGTCCTTGCAACGTCTGGTGGTGATCAATGATTTCACCGCCTTGGCGTTGTCGCTGCCTGACCTACCCCCAGAGCAATTGCACGCCCTCGGCGGCGGCCATGCAGTGGCCTCTGCCCCCGTGGCGCTGATCGGCCCCGGCACAGGCTTGGGCGTGTCCGGCCTGGTGCCGGACGGGCAAGGGGACTGGCTGCCTTTGGCGGGCGAGGGCGGACATGTGAGCTTGGCCGCGCAAACAGACCTGGAAGCCCAAGTGATTCAACAACTGGCCCGGCGTTACGAAGGCCATGTGTCCGCCGAGCGCGTCTTGTCTGGGCCTGGCTTGGTGGCCTTGCACCAGGCGCTGGCAGCGCTGCGAGGCATGGCAGCAGAGCCCGGCATCACCCCCGCACAGATCACCCAGGCGGCGTTGCAAGCCCACGATCCGCTGAGCCTGCAGACCCTGGAAACCTTCTGCGCGTTTCTCGGCACCGTGGCTGGCGACCTGGCCTTGACGCTGGGTGCGCGCGGCGGCGTGTATTTGGGCGGAGGTATCTTGCCGCATTGGCGCGGCTGGTTGGCCCAGTCGCCGTTTCGCGCGCGCTTCGAAGCCAAAGGCCGTTACCGCGACTACATGGCGGCGATTCCGGTCTGGTGGATCGATGCACCCACCTCGCCAGCGTTGTTGGGCGCAGCGCGCGCCTTGAAGCTCAAAGCGATTTAAGCGCTTTTCACGGCCTGCGCTAAGGCGGAAAGACGCGCAGCATCAATTCGCGCGCCAATTTCCGGTCCCTTCAAGCCCTCGGCCATGGCCGCACGCGACACCTCAGCGGTGGACACTGACAAGGCGGCCGCCAACCACTGCGCTCCTAGGGCGCGGGTAGCAAGCTGCGGCCTCACAATCTCCAGCGCCCAAAGGGCTTCGCTGAAACGCTCGGGTCGGCGAAACGCGTCGCTGCGGTGCAGCAAGGCCAACACCTCTGCGGCTGTCAGGCTGCTGGGGTGCTCGAGCGCGGCGAACTCGCGCACCAGCCATTGCGCCATGTCGCGACAAGGCACCGGCACGCGCAGTCGCTCGCACAAGGCACTCACTGTAGGCTCTGACAAGCGATGACACAACACGGCCCAGCGCACTTCCAGGGGCGCCGATTGCATGGCGGCCGTGTCAATCAGTGCATGCAGCGCCCAACCATCACCCATTTCCGGCAGCAAGCGCGCCAGCGCGCCGCAGTCGTGCAGCACTTGCAGCATGCGCGAGGGCTGGCTGGCCATCAAGCCACGCGACAGCTCTTGCCAGACGCGCTCGCTAACCAGGGCGTCCACTTCGCCGTGCAGCACCATGTCGCGCATCAACTGCAGCGTGTCTTCCGCCACCGTGAACTGCGCAAAGCGCGCCGCAAACCGGGCCACGCGCAGGATGCGCACCGGGTCTTCTCGAAAAGCTTCCGTGACATGGCGCAAGACGCGCGCGGACAAATCGCGTGCACCGCCGTAGGGGTCGATCAATTCCCCACTGGCCGAACGCGCCATGGCATTGATGGTGAGGTCGCGGCGCGCGAGGTCGTCCACCAAGCTGACGCTGGGATCGGCGTGCACCACGAAGCCGCGGTAGCCGGGCGCGGTTTTGCGCTCGGTGCGGGCCAGGGCGTATTCCTCGTGAGTTTTAGGGTGTAGAAACACGGGGAAGTCTTTGCCCACCGCTTGGTACCCCTGCGCCACCATGGCCTCGGGCGTGGCGCCCACGACCACCCAGTCGCGATCGGCGCCCTCGAAGCCGAGCATCGCATCGCGCACCGCACCACCGACCAGGTAAATTTCCATGAAGGGAAGTGTAGACCCTCCCGTCATTGCGATGACCTTAGGTCAGGGGAAAGGCCGTACGCAAGCTCTCACCCCGTCCCAGCCCCAATTCCGCCAACCCAGGCAGGCCCCCGCTCAACACGTTGTCGGTTTGCATGGAAGCCAGGTTGTCGCGGCTCATCAAGGGTTCGCCGGGCGCCCATTCCATGGCCAGGGCTTGCAGGTAAGCCACGGCGTGGGGCAAGGGAAAAATGGGGCGCTCGCACCCAGCCCAGCGACCGGCGTGCTGCACCAGTTGCGCCAGGGTGAGCACCTCGGGGCCGCCGAGTTCGTAGACCTGGCCTGCCGTGCGGGGGTTGTCCAGCGTGGCCATGAGGGCGCGTGCCACATCCTGCACCGACACCGGTTGAAAGCGGGTGTGGGCACCTGCCAAAGGCATCAAGGGAAACACTTTTTGCAGTTTGGCGAACAAATTGATGAAAGCATCGTCTTCGCCAAAAATGACGCTGGGTCGCAACATCGTCAAATTCAAGCCCTGCGCGCTGGCCAGCGATTGCAACGCACGCTCGCCTTGGGCCTTGCTGCGCTGGTACATCGAGGGGCCTTGCAAATCGGCGCCCAGCGCGCTGACATGCACCAGCCGCCGCACACCGGCCGCCAGGCAGGCTTGGGCCACCGTGGTGGGCAGCGTGACATGCAATTGCTCGAAGCGCGCTTCATCGCCGTGCAGCACAGCCACCAGGTTGACCACCGCGTCGTGGCCTGCGATCAGTTGGCGCAAGCTGTCGGCATCGTGCACATTGGCACGCACCACGGTGATGAAGGGCAGCATTTGCACCGATCGCGCCGGTAGCCGGCGGGTGGGCACGGTCACCTGAATGCCGCGGCGATTGAGCGCCTCACACAGGTGACGACCGACGAAACCGGACCCACCCAGAACCAGAACTTTTTTCATGGCGCGACTTTAGCGCGTTCAGGTATACCGCTTGTTGCGCAGGTTATTCTTGATTTCCTTGAGCTGCGGCTGCAGCTGCGCGCCAATGCGCAAGGCCACGCGGGTGGCCAGAATGTCGATGATCAACAGGTGCAGCAAGCGTGAGACCATGGGGCTGTAACGGTCGAAGCCCTCAGGGTGATCGGCCGCCAGATGCACATGGCCCGCCGAGGCCAAGGGCGAGCCGCTGGCGGTGATGACCAGGGTGGACGCGCCCTTGCGGCGCGCAATGTCGCAGGCGTCCATCAGATCGCGGGTGCGCCCTGAGTTGGAGACAATCACGGCGCAGTCGCCGGGGCCGAGCAGGGTGGCGCTCATGACCTGCATGTGGCCATCGCTGTAGGCAATGCTGTTGAGCCCCAGCCGAAAAAACTTGTGCTGCGCATCCTGCGCCACGATGCCCGAGTTGCCAACCCCATAGAACTCCACGCGCTTGCCTTGGCGGTGCGCCTCGACCAGCGCCTCGGCGGCGCGGTCGATGGCCGGTGTGCTCGCGTCGTTGCGGTATTTGAGAAAGGCGGCGACAGCGTTGTCGATGACCTTGACCATGACGTCGTTGATCTTGTCGTCGGCATCGACACTGCGGTGCACAAAGGGCACGCCCTCGCTGACGCTGCCCACCAGCTTGAGCTTGAAGTCGGACAGGCCGTCATAGCCAATGCTGCGGCAAAAACGCACCACCGTCGGTTTGCTCACATGGGCCCGGTCGGCCAACTCGCTCACCGGCAGCTTGGCAAAGCTGCGCGGGTCGCTCAGCACCAGTTTGCCGACACGCTGCTCCGCAGGGGGCAAAGAGGGCAGGCAGGCTTTGATGCGTTCCAGCATGGCAGTGCTCCGATGAAAAAACTCAGGCCTCTTCGTTCCAGCAATGCCCGTCGCGCGCAATCATGGCGCTGCTGGCGCTGGGTCCCCAGGTGCCCGCGGCGTAGGGCCGTGGCCCTTGCGCGTCTTTGCGCCAGTGGTCCAGCAAGGGCTCGACCCATTGCCAGGCCTCTTCTTGTTCGTCGCTGCGCACAAACAGGTTCAGACGGCCATCGATGGCGTCCAACAGCAGGCGCTCGTAAGCCCCCACGCGGCCCGCGCCAAAGCGTTTGTCAAAGTCCAGGTCGAGCTGGACCGGGGCCAGGCTGATGGCGCTGCTCTGGCCACGCGACTCGGCCTGTGACAGCAAGTGCAGCTCCAGGCCGTCTTGCGGCTGCAGCTTGATGACCAGTTGGTTCACACAGCCCGCGGGCGCATGAAAAATGCTGTGCGGTGCCGGCCGAAAATTCACCACGATGCGTGCATCGCGTTGCGCCAGGCGCTTGCCGGTGCGGATGTAAAACGGCACGCCGGCCCAGCGCCAGTTGGCGATTTCTGCACGCAAGGCGACAAAGGTTTCGGTGCCGCTGAGCGGTTGCACGCCGCTTTCCTCGCGGTAGCCCGGCACGTCCTGGCCGCCGATGCGGCCGGCGGTGTACTGGCCGCGCACCACATGGTTTTCCAAGGACTGCGGGGTCCAGGGCTTGAGCGAGCGCAGCACCTTGAGCTTCTCGTCGCGGATGGCATCGGCGTGCGCATTGATGGGCGGCTCCATGGCCAGCGCGCAGAGCAACTGCAAGGCATGGTTTTGCACCATGTCGCGCAGGGCACCGGTCTGGTCGTAGAACGCGCCACGCTTTTCCACGCCCAATTCTTCGGCGATCAAAATCTGGATGTTGGCGATGGTCTCGCGGCGCCACAAGGGCTCGAACAAGGCGTTGCCAAAGCGCAGGGCAAACAGGTTTTGCACCGAGGGCTTGCCCAGGTAATGGTCGATGCGAAACACCTGGCGCTCGCTGAAGCAGCGGCGCACCGCGGCGTTGATGGCGCGGTGGCTGGGCAGGTCGTGGCCCAGCGGCTTTTCCAGCACGATGCGGGTGCGCGCATCGTTCAGGCCGGCCGCGGCCAGTTGCTCGACCACCGGGATGAACAAGGCGGGCGCGGTGGCCACATAGAGCACCACGGTGTCGGCTTGGCGGGCCTGCAAACATTCGCGAAGGCCAACATAGTCTTCGGCCTTGGACAGGTCGGCGCGCACGTAATGCAGCATTTGCGCAAAGCGCTCGAACTCTTGTGCCGCTTGCGGGCGCTTGTCGCCTTCGACCTTGTGAAAGCGATCCTGGATCAGGGCGCGGTAGCGGGCATCGTCCAGCGTGTCGCGGCCCACGCCAATGATGCGCCCGCCCTCGGGCAAAGTGCCATGTCTGAAGGCTTGAAACAAGGCCGGCACCAGTTTGCGCCAGGCCAGGTCGCCGGTGCCGCCGAAGAGGACAAGGTCAAAGCTCATGATGTATCAATGTTACATATAATGACATTTATAAGTGTAACTTAGTTTCTTTGTGTTGTCCGCTACGCTGTTCGTGACAACACAGGGCACAGGATAATCAGGCCATGAACCAACTCGACGCTCTCAAACAATTCACCACCGTGGTGGCCGACACCGGCGACTTCAAGCAACTCGCGCAGTTTCAGCCGCAAGACGCCACCACCAACCCCTCGCTGATCCTCAAGGCGGTGCAAAAGCCCGAGTACCAGCCCCTGATGAAAGACGCTGTGACGCGCTTTGGCCATCTGCCCATGGACGAAGTGATCGACCGCCTGCTGGTGCGTTTTGGCTGTGAAATTTTGTCGCTGATTCCCGGCCGGGTGTCCACCGAAGTGGATGCGCGCCTGAGCTTTGACACGGCGGCCACGGTGGCGCGTGCGCGGCGCATCATGGCGCTGTACCAAGCCGAGGGTGTGGCGCGCGAGCGGGTGCTGATCAAAATTGCTTCGACCTGGGAAGGCATTCAAGCGGCGGCCGAATTGGAGCGCGAGGGCATTCGCACCAACCTGACCTTGCTGTTTGCGTTTTGCCAGGCCGTGGCCTGCGGCCAGGCCAAGGTGCAACTGATTTCGCCTTTTGTGGGCCGCATTTACGACTGGTATAAAAAATCTGCCGGCGCGGCTTGGGATGAAGCGGCACAGGCGGGCGCCAACGATCCGGGCGTGAAGTCGGTGCGCCAGATTTACCAGTACTACAAGAAGCACGGCATTGCCACCGAGGTGATGGGCGCGAGCTTTCGCAATGTGGGTCAGATCACGGCCTTGGCCGGGTGCGATTTGCTGACCATCAGCCCGGACTTGCTCGCCCAACTGGCCGCCACAGAGGCGCCGTTGAGCCGTGCATTGGATCCCGCAGCGGCACGTTCGCTGGACCTGGCAGCGGTCAGCTACGATGAAGCGGGCTTTCGCTACGCGCTGAACGAGGATGCCATGGCCACCGAAAAACTGGCCGAGGGCATTCGCGCATTCTGCGTGGATGCCGTCAAGCTCGAAGCCTTGATGAAAGCCTGAGGGGCTGAACATGCCAGCCTTTCTTCGACTGGACCAAGCAGCTTCGTGGGCTGCGCTGTGCGCGCAAGCCCCCACCATGCGATCGCTGGATGTGCGTGCTGAGCTGGCGCAGGACCCCACACGGGTGGCCGCCTTCAGCCAGGCCGCGCCGCATGTGTATGCTGACTTGTCCAAGCACCACTGGACGCCCGCGCTGGAAGCACAGTTGCAACAACTGGCCGTGGAAACAGGCGTGCTGGCTCAGCGGGATGCCATGTTCGCAGGTGCCGTGGTCAATGGCACCGAGCAGCGTCAGGTGATGCACTGGCTGTTGCGGCAACCGCCCGCGCAAGGCCTGCCTTTTGAGCTGCAAGCTCCGTTGCGAGAGGTTCAGGCCACCTTGGACGCCATGCTGAAGTTTGCCGAACAGGTGCGTGACGATCCCGCCATCACCGATGTGGTTCACATTGGCATTGGGGGCTCTGACCTGGGGCCGCAGATGGCGGTGCAGGCCTTGCGACCTTATGCACTGAAAGGCAAACGCTTTCATTTTGTGTCTAATGTCGACGGCCATGAGTTGGACGACGTGTTGCAAGGCTTGTCGGCTTCGCGAACGCTGTTTCTGATTGCTTCCAAAACCTTCACCACGATCGAGACCATGACCAATGCGCGTTCAGCGCGGTCGTGGTTTGTGGCGCAACAAGGCGGCGAGGTGGCACGTCACTTTGTGGCCCTGACCACGAATGTGGCCGAGGCGGCCGCCTTTGGCATTCACACCTGCTTTGGCTTTTGGGACTGGGTGGGCGGGCGTTACTCCTTGTGGTCGGCCATCGGCCTGCCGCTGGCCATCGCCATTGGCGCCGAGGGCTTCCGATCCTTCTTGGCGGGTGGGCACGCCATGGACCAGCATTTCCTGCACGCAGCGCCTGCGGCCAATTTGCCTTTGCGCTTGGGCTTGTTGGACGTCTGGTACCGCAATGGCTTGGGTTACGCCAGCCGTTGCATTGCGCCGTACCACAGTGGCTTGCGGCGCTTCCCCGCGTATTTGCAACAGCTGGAAATGGAAAGCAATGGCAAGCGGGTGGACCGTGCGGGGCGTGCTTTGCCTTATGCCACCGCTGCTGTGCTGTGGGGCGAGCCGGGCACCAACGGGCAACATGCTTTCTTTCAGATGCTGCATCAGGGCACCGACACCGTGCCTGTGGAATTCATCGCTGTGCGCGAACCGCAGCATGGCTTGGCCGAACACCATGAGCAATTGCTGGCCAATGCTTTGGCACAGGCCCAGGCACTCTTGCAAGGCAAAGCCGATGCAGGCGGTCACCGCGACTTCCCTGGCAATCGCCCCAGCACCTTCTTGCTGCTGCAGCGGCTCGACCCCGCCAGCCTGGGCGCGCTCATCGCCTTGCACGAACACCGCGTCTTCGTCAGCGGCGCCGTCTGGGGCATCAACAGCTTCGACCAATGGGGCGTCGAACTCGGCAAAGTCCTCGCCAAAGACCTTCGCCAGCGCCTCACCACCGGCCATCTCGACTCCCTAGACCCCTCCACCGCTGCGCTCTTGCAGAGGGTCAGGTCTTGAGTTTTGCCTTTTTTCTGTGGATAACTTCGTGTGGGCGGCTGCTTGGCTTTCTTCGTATTGCCGAATGATCCGACTCACGCGCGACACCGACAACCCCACTTCCTTGGCAATTGCCGTCATCGTCCAATGAGAATGCAGGTAGGCACACGCAATGGCCTCTTCCTGCGTGGCGCACCCCAGCAACCATTCATCGAGTGACAAGGGCGTGGCGCGTTGCTCGCGCGGCACTTCGTTCGCGCACATTCGCAACTGAGTCGCTTTTTTCTGCGTCGATTGAATGAAGTGGCTGTCCCCCAGGAACACTTGCTGTTGCAGCGCATCTTTCCAAAGCGTCACACCGTGCCCAGCGGCCACCCACTCGCGGTAGGCTTGGCGTGCCCGTGCCAACTGCAAGGGGCTGGCAAACTCAAGTTGACCGGTCAGTTGCGTCAACAACGCATGGCTGTTCAGCCACGGGGGTGCGGCACTCCAGCCAATGTGCGCGCGGTAGCTGGACGCATGCCAATCGGCCGGGTCATTGACCAGGCCAGCCCGCACGGGGTTGAGGTCCACATAGCGGCAGGCCTCTAAGAGGTAGGCATCGCGGTCGATCAGCACCGCATGAAAGCGCCCCTGAAACACATGGCCGACCTTGCCATGGCGATGGTTGCTTCGCTGGGTGTAGGTGCCATTGATGTGGCGCATCAGCCGCGACAAGTTGGCTTCGCGGGTTTGCAGCACCAGGTGATAGTGATTGCGCATGAAGCACCACGCCATCACATGGGCAGAAAAACGCTCCAAGGCGTTTTCCAGAACGTAGAGCAGCAAGCGCTCGTCTTGCGCGTTTTCAAAAATGGACTCGCGCCGATCGCCACGGCTGGTGACGTGGTAGATGGCGCCCGGAAATTCAATGCGAAGGGGTCGTGTCATGCCGCCAGCATGGGCGGTGTGACCTGAAAAGAAAAGAGAACCGCCAGTGATCTATTCACCCGCCAACACGACAGGCGTAAAAAAACCCGCTCGAGAGCGGGTTTTCAAGAGAGTGGAGCAAGTTATCCACAGGGGACAGGCAAAACTCAAGACCTGACCCCAGGGGGGAATTACATGCCCATGCCACCCATGCCGCCCATGTCGGGCATCGCGGGAGCGGGTGCCTCGTCTTTGGGGGCTTCGGCGACCATGCACTCGGTGGTCAGCATCAGGCTGGCCACGGAGGCTGCGTTTTGCAGTGCGGTGCGGGTCACTTTGGTGGGGTCCAGGATACCCATTTCGATCATGTCGCCATAGGTGTCGTTGGCGGCGTTGAAGCCGTAGTTGCCTTTGCCAGCCAGGACGGCGTTGACGACCACGCTGGGCTCGCCACCGGCGTTGTACACGATCTCGCGCAGGGGCGCTTCGATGGCCTTCAACACCAGGCGGATGCCGGCGTCTTGGTCAGCGTTGTCGCCTTGGATGGTGCCAGCGCCTTGGCGGGCACGCAGCAGGGCCACACCGCCGCCAGCGACGATGCCTTCTTCCACAGCAGCGCGGGTGGCGTGCAGGGCGTCTTCCACGCGGGCTTTCTTCTCTTTCATTTCGACTTCGGTGGCAGCGCCAACCTTGATCACGGCCACGCCGCCGGCCAGCTTGGCCACGCGCTCTTGCAGCTTCTCGCGGTCGTAGTCGCTGGTGGCTTCTTCGATTTGCACGCGGATTTGCTTGACGCGGGCTTCGATGTCACCTGCAGCGCCGGCGCCGTCGATGATGGTGGTGTTTTCTTTGCCCACTTCCACGCGCTTGGCTTGGCCGAGGTCGGCCAGGGTGACTTTCTCGAGGGTCAGGCCGACTTCTTCAGCGATGACTTTGCCGCCGGTCAGGATGGCGATGTCTTCCAGCATGGCTTTGCGGCGGTCGCCGAAGCCAGGGGCCTTGACAGCCACAACCTTCAGGATGCCGCGGATGGTGTTGACCACCAAAGTGGCCAGGGCTTCGCCCTCGACTTCTTCGGCAATGATCAGCAGGGGACGGCCAGCCTTGGCCACTTGCTCCAGCGTGGGCAGCAGGTCGCGGATGTTGCTGATTTTCTTGTCGAACAGCAGCACGAAGGGGTTGTCCAGCAGTGCGGCTTGCTTCTCGGGGTTGTTGATGAAGTAGGGCGACAGGTAGCCACGGTCGAACTGCATGCCTTCGACGATGTCGAGCTCGTTGTCCAGGGACTTGCCGTCTTCCACGGTGATGACGCCTTCTTTGCCCACTTTGTCCATGGCCTTGGCGATGATGTCACCGATGCTGGTGTCGCTGTTGGCAGAGATGGAGCCGACTTGGGCGATCTCTTTGGAGGTGGTGGTGGGCTTGGAAGCCTTCTTCAGCTGCTCGATCAGGGCTGCGACAGCCTTGTCGATGCCGCGCTTGAGGTCCATGGGGTTCATGCCGGCGGCCACGTACTTCATGCCTTCGCGCACGATGGACTGAGCCAGCACGGTGGCGGTGGTGGTGCCGTCGCCAGCGTTGTCAGAGGTCTTGGAAGCAACTTCCTTGACCATCTGCGCGCCCATGTTCTGCAGCTTGTCCTTGAGCTCGATTTCCTTGGCCACGGACACACCGTCCTTGGTCACGGTGGGGGCGCCGAAAGAGCGCTCGAGCACCACGTTGCGGCCTTTGGGGCCCAGGGTCACTTTCACTGCGTTGGCCAGGATGTTGACACCCTCGACCATGCGGGCGCGGGCTTCACCGCCAAAAATCACGTCTTTTGCTGCCATTTGAATAGCTCCTAATGTCTTGAATTACTTGGACTCGACGACCGCGAACAGGTCTTCTTCTTTCATGACGAGGAGTTCCTCGCCGTCGACCTTGACGGTCTGGCCGCTGTATTTGCCGAACAGGACGCGGTCACCGACCTTGACGCCCATGGGGCTGAGTTCGCCCTTGTCGTTCTTCTTGCCGGGGCCCACAGCCAGGATTTCGCCCTGGTCGGGCTTCTCGGCGGCGGCGTCGGGGATGACGATGCCAGAGGCGGTTTTGGTTTCGCTGTCGGTGCGCTTGACGATCACGCGATCGTGCAGGGGACGAAGTTTCATGGCTTCTCCAAATGAAGTAAGGATCAAAGGGTGGAAAACAAAACGCCAACTTAAGAAGTTAGCGTTAGTTAACTTGTGGTGCTGGTACCAACAGAGCTGTTAGCACTCAACTCCAACGAGTGCTAATGATAAGGCATTTGTGCCGGGTTTCAAGGGGTTTGGTGAAAACCCTGAAACCCGGCGTGAAAAGTCAGACTGTCAATCGTTATAAAGTATTAAATTCCGGCTGCCGCCTTCAGTGCAGCCGCCTTGTCCGTCTTTTCCCAAGCAAAGTCCGGCTCTTCACGGCCGAAGTGGCCATAAGCAGCGGTCTTTTGGTAGATCGGGCGCAGCAGGTCCAGCATCTGGATGATGCCTTTCGGACGCAGGTCAAAGTGCTCGTGCACCAGGGCCGCGATTTTCTCGTCGGCGATGACGCCGGTGCCGTGGGTGTTGACGGTGATGTTCATCGGGCGTGCCACGCCGATGGCGTAAGCCACCTGAATCTGGCATTGCTTGGCCAAACCGGCGGCCACGATGTTCTTGGCCACATAGCGGGCGGCGTAAGCGGCCGAGCGGTCCACTTTGGAGGGGTCTTTGCCGGAGAAGGCACCGCCACCGTGGGGGCAAGCGCCGCCGTAGGTGTCCACAATGATTTTGCGGCCGGTCAGGCCACAGTCACCCTGGGGGCCGCCCACGACGAAACGGCCGGTGGGGTTGATCAGGTATTTCGTGTCCTGCAGCCATTCTTTGGGGAGCACGGGCTTGATGATTTCTTCAATCACGGCTTCGTAGAACTCGGGCTTCATCTTGTCGCCCAGGCTCATTTCGGGCGCATGCTGGCTGGACAGCACCACGGTGTCGATGCTGTGCGGCTTGCCGTCCACATAGCGCATGGTGACCTGGCTCTTGGCGTCGGGACGCAGGAAGGGCAGGCGGCCGTCTTTGCGCAATTGCGCTTGGCGCTCGACCAGGCGGTGCGCGTAGTAAATGGGCGCAGGCATCAACTCTGGGGTTTCGCTGCAGGCGTAGCCGAACATCAGGCCCTGGTCGCCGGCACCGGTGTTGAGGTGGTCGTCGGACGCATGGTCCACGCCCTGGGCGATGTCGTTGGACTGCTTGTCGTAGCAGACCATGACGGCGCAGCCCTTGTAGTCGATGCCGTATTCGGTGTTGTCGTAGCCGATGCGCTTGATGGTGTCGCGCGCGACCTGGATGTAGTCGACGTGGGCATTGGTGGTGATTTCACCCGCGAGCACCACCAGGCCGGTGTTGCACAGGGTTTCGGCGGCCACGCGGCTGCGCGGGTCTTGCGCGAAGATGGCATCCAGGATGGCATCCGAGATTTGGTCAGCGACCTTGTCGGGATGGCCTTCAGAGACCGATTCAGAAGTGAAGAGATAGTCGTTCGCCATGAGAAAACTCCATGTGGTTAAGGTTGACGCGTTGCCAACCCAGGATGGAGTCCGGCGAACGCTTTAGCAGTGGGCCGGGAGCTGTTGCTCACCTGCCGCCGCGAGACATCTCGCGTTTGTCGCCCTGCAAGTTGCTTCATTAACTCGGCGACAATCAGTATTGTAACCAAACTTGAACGATGTTGACCCTTTTTCGCCTCTTGTCCCGAATCCCGCTGACCTGGATGCAGGCGCTGGGCGGCGCTGTGGGCTGGGTGGTCTGGGCCTTGTCCCCAAGTTACCGGCGGCAGTTTTTGGCGAATGCCCAAGCGGCGGGGCTGCCGTGGGCCGAAGTTCGCCCGGCAGTGACCGCTGCGGGTTGCATGGTGGCCGAGTTGCCCTGGGTCTGGATGCGCCCGCACAGCACCCAAATTTTGGGCCGGATGGCGTGGGACGGTGCCGAGCACATGGAGGCGGGTTTGAAAGCCGGCAAAGGGGTGATTGTTCTGTCGCCCCACATCGGCTGTTGGGAAATTGGCGCCCAGGCCTTGGCCGAACGTTTCGGGCCCAGCTTTGGGCCGATGGTGGCCTTGTACCGCCCGCCGCGCAAAGACTGGCTCAAGCCGGTGGTGTTGATGTCGCGCCAGCGCCCTTTTCTGGAGGCCGCGCCCACCTCGCTGGCGGGCGTACGCACCTTGATTCGCGCCTTGCGCGCCGGCGGTTACACCGCCATCTTGCCCGACCAGGTGCCCCCGCAAGGGCAAGGCGTGTGGGCGCCTTTTTTTGGGCGCGATGTCTACACCATGACCTTGCTGCCCAAGCTGGCGCAGCAGACCGGCGCCTTGATTTTGTTGACATGGTGCGAGCGTTTGCCAAGGGGACAGTTTTGCCTGCACATGGCCCCGTTGGACGAGCCGTCCTTCCAGGACCCCGCGGCCACCCTCGAGCAGATGGCGGCCGGGATGAACCGTGCCGTGGAGCGCATGGTGTTGCACGCTCCCGGTCAATACCTCTGGGGCTACGCGCGGGCCAAACAACCGCGCGAGGAGCGCTGAGCGTGCGACATCCAGGCTTGGCATTGCTGGGGGGGCTGCGGCATTTGCCCTTGCCCTGGTTGCGTGCTTTGGGTGCCTTGCTGGGGCGCTTGCTGTTCCTGGTGGTGGGTGCACGCCGTCGCGTGGTCTTGACCAACTTGCGTTTGTGTTTCCCTCTGTGGTCGCAAGCAGAGCGCGCGCGCGTGGCACAACAAGTGTTTGTGCATTTCGCCCAAGCCTGGCTGGACCGCAGTTGGCTGTGGCAGGGCACTGAGGCTCAACTTCGGCAGCGCGTGCGCTTGGTCGGCGATGTCGCCGCGCTGCAATCGGGCCTCCCCACCGTGGTCTTCGCGCCGCATTTTGTCGGGCTCGATGTGGGCTGGACCGCTTTGACCCATGCTTTGCCCCAGCGTTTCACCACCATCTACACCCAACAGTCCAACCCGGCCGTGGATGCCTGGGTGGCACAGGGCCGTCAGCGCTACGGCCAAGGCCGGCTGTTCCGCCGCCAGGACGGCGTGAAGGCCATCGTGAATGCCTTGCGTCAGGGTGAAATTTTGTATTTGTTGCCAGACATGAACTTTGGCACGGAAGAGTCCATCTTTGTGCCGTTCTATGGCGTGTCGGCCGCCACCGTCCCGTCGTTGTCGCGCTTTGCCCGACTAGGGCGCGCGCAGGTGGTCCCGGTGGTGACGCGCATGACCGCCGAGGGTTACGAGGTGGAAGTGATGTCGGCCTGGTCCGATTTCCCGGGTGACAGCATCGAGGCCGACACCGCAGAGATGAACCGTCGCTTGCAGGCTTGGATTGACCGCATGCCGGCCCAGTATTTTTGGGTGCACCAGCGCTTCAAAAGCCGCCCGCCCGGCGAGCCGTCGGTTTACGAAGACTGAGGCTGGGCCAGAAAGTCTTGCAGCCAGCCGATCACGCGCTGGGGTTGCTCATGCACCAGCCAGTGCGTGCCTTCGGGCACGGTTTGCAGCTGCATGTGCGGCACATAAGCGTCCAGACCCTCGATCAGCCCGGGGGGCAGGGCAATGTCTTGCAAGGCCCAGATGACCAGGGTGGGCACCTCCACCCGCAACATCTCGATGGGCAAGCTGATCTTGGCTGCTGCAGGGTCTTCAGGACGCGGTGGCCGCAAGGGGGAGGCGCGGTAATAGTTGAGCCCGCCGGTGAGGCCCTGGGACCACACCGCACGGTACTGGTCTTTGACCGCGTCGGTGAGCCAGGCATGCGGCCCGTCGGCCGCGCCCATGTTGGTGAAAAACGGCCAGAGCCGCCGAAAGTCGTCCTCGGCCAGCAGGGCTTCGGCATCCGGTCGGATCAAAAAATTCATGTAGGCACTGGCAGCCTGTTGCTCAGGGCTGTTTTGCAGCTCGCGCAAGAAGGTGCCGGGGTGGGGCGAGTTGATGATGGCCAACTGCCGCAAGCGCCCAGGGTGCTGGTTGGCAAAGCCCCAGGCCACGGCGCCGCCCCAGTCGTGGGCCACGAGGGCCGCCAAGGGTTGGTGGGGCGACTCCGCTTCGCAGAGGGCCAGGATGTCTTGCACCAGGTGTTTGGCGCGGTAGGCGCTGACATCGCTGGGCGCGCTGGATTGTTCGTAGCCGCGCAAATTGGGGGCCACGCACCGGTAGCCGCCGTTTTCAGGGCGCGAGAAATGGGCCAAGAGGGGATCCCAGACGAAGGCCGCCTCGGGAAAACCGTGCAGGAACATCAGCACCGGACGACCGCGCTCGCCACTGACCCGGCAATTCAAGGTGATGCCGTGGGGCAGGGGGTGCGCGAGGGTCTCTGTCATGGCGTGCTTTCGGGATGGGTCCAGTTCCAAAGTTGCAAGGCGGCTTCTTCCAGGCCCTGCTTTTTCAAGGCAGAAAACAATTGCACCGTGCCGCCACCCGCTTGCAAGCGGATGATGGACAAGGCTTTGGCGGCCTCGGTCTTGTTGAGTTTGTCGGCCTTGGTCAAGAGCACCAGAAAGTTCAGGCCTTCTTCCACCCGCGGGCGGATCATGTCGAGCAAGATTTCGTCGAGCTCGGTCATGCCGCGGCGGGGGTCGCACATCAGCACAATGCCGCACAGGTTTTCCCGCGACACCAGGTAATTGGCCATGACCTGTTGCCAGCGAATTTTGTCCTGCTTGGGCACGGCGGCGTAGCCGTAGCCCGGCAAGTCGGCCAGCACGGCATCGGTCTGGCCTTGCCGGCCCAGGGCAAACAGGTTGATGTGCTGTGTGCGCCCAGGGGTTTTGGAGGCAAACGCCAAGCGTTTTTGCTGCGTCAGGGTGTTGATGGCGGTGGACTTGCCCGCGTTGGAGCGGCCCACGAAGGCAATTTCTGGCAAGGCGTAGGCCGGCAGGTGGTGCAGCTGGGCCGCCGTGGTGAGAAAACGTGCCGTGTGCAGCCAGCCCAAGGCATGGCGCGCCTGCTCTGCCGGGTCGGTTTCAGAGGGGAGAGAAGGGTCGGGGCTGGTCATGCTTGGGCTCTGGTGTGGGGTTGATCAGGGACGGCCCTGGTCCAGCATTGTAGAATCACCCAGTTTTGCGCAAATCAACCAATCACTGATATGAAGCTGTTTGCCTCTTTGTTGCTTGCTGCCTCTTTGGCCGCCCCCGTTTTCTCCGCCCATGCTGAAGCGCCCAAAGCGGCCGCCAAGGCCGACCCCGCCAAGGGCGCAGCCAGTTATGCGCCCGTTTGCGCGGCTTGCCACGGACCCGATGGCAATTCGATGGTGCCTGCCAACCCCAAGTTGGCCCAGCAGCACCCCGACTACCTCAACAAACAATTGCAAGAGTTCAAGTCGGGCAAGCGCGCCAACCCCATCATGATGGGCATGGTCGCCGCACTCAGCGACGAGGACATGAAAAACATTTCTGTCTGGTTGTCGGCCCAGAAAGCGACGCCTGGCACTTCCAGCGACAAAAACCTGGTGGCCTTGGGCGAGCGCATTTACCGCGGCGGCATTGCCGACCGCCAAATCGCCGCTTGCGCGGGCTGCCACAGCCCCAACGGCGCTGGCATCCCGTCCCAATACCCGCGCCTGAGCGGCCAGCATGCCGACTACACGGCGGCTCAGTTGACCGCCTTCCGTGATGGCGTTCGCCTCAACAGCCTGCAGATGACGCAAGTCGCTTCCAAGCTGAACGACCGCGAAATCAAGGCCGTGGCCGACTACATCGCCGGCCTGCGTTAAGCCCTGGCGCTCACAGCGCCTTTCGCTTCGTCTCATAATCCCCGACTGGCGCCGCAGCGTGCGGTGCGAAAGGTCGGGCATGTTTTTTCGTTCCTCAAACAATGGTTTCGTTCATCCCCACGCCAGCGAGATCACGCCCCAGCGTGTGTACCAGCAACGGCGTGCCTTCATGCAGCACCTGGCCACGGGGGCGGCAGGGGCGAGTTTGGCGGCCTGGGCTTCGCGGGAAGCCATGGCGCAAGGCGCCACGGCCCGCCCTGGCAAGCTGGCGCCTTTGCCTGGCAAAGTCTCCACGGTGAGCGGCGCGGCGGTGATGGAAAAAATCACGGCCTACCAGGACGCTAGCACCTACAACAACTTCTACGAATTTGGCACCGACAAGGCCGATCCGGCGCGCAACGCCCACACCTTGAAAACCGACCCCTGGGCCATCGACATTGAAGGCTTGGTGAAGAAGCCGGGGCGCTGGGACTTGGCCGATTTGCTCAAGCTCAGCCCCATGGAAGAGCGCATCTACCGCATGCGCTGCGTGGAGGGCTGGTCCATGGTGGTGCCCTGGGTGGGCTACTCGCTGGCCGAGTTGATCCGCAAGGTGGAGCCCTTGGGCAGCGCCAAGTACGTGTCGTTCCAGACCCTGGCCGACCCCAAGACCATGCCGTTTGTGGGTTCGCGCGTCCTGGACTGGCCCTATGAAGAGGGCTTGCGCCTGGACGAGGCCATGCACCCGCTCACCCTGTTGTGCTTTGGCATGTATGGCGAGGTGCTGCCCAAACAAAATGGCGCGCCGGTGCGCTTGGTGGTGCCCTGGAAGTACGGCTTCAAGAATGCCAAGAGCCTGGTGAAAATCCGCTTCACCGAGCAGCAACCGGCCACCGCCTGGAACAAGGCGGCCGCCAACGAGTATGGCTTTTATTCCAATGTGAATCCCAACGTGGACCACCCGCGCTGGAGCCAGGCCACCGAGCGACGCCTGGGTGAAGACGGTTTGTTGAGCAAAAAGCGCAAGACGCTGATGTTCAATGGCTATGAGGCGCAGGTGGCGTCTTTGTACGCTGGCATGGACTTGCGCAAAAACTTCTGAGCATGCGCGCCTGGCTGCTGCGACCACATGCCAAAGGGGTGCTGGCGCTGCTGTGTGCCTTGCCGGCGCTGTGGCTGCTCACAGGGGCGTTCCAGGACCGATTGGGCCCCAACCCCGCAGAGGCCTTGATTCGCGGCACCGGAGACTGGACCTTGCGCGCTTTGTGCCTGGTGTTGGCCGTGACGCCCTTGCGGGTGATCACCGGCACGCCTGCGCTGGCGCGGTTTCGCCGCCTGCTGGGCCTCAATGTGTTTGCCTATGCCACGCTGCACCTGCTGTGCTACGCCTGGCTGGACATGGGGCTGGAGCTGCCGGACATCGCCAAGGACATTGCCAAGCGGCCCTTCATCCTGGTGGGCTTTGCCGCCACGGTGATGCTGCTGTTGCTGGCGGCCACCTCGTTTCAGCGCGCCCAACGCTGGCTAGGCGCCAAGCGCTGGCAACAGTTGCACCGCGCGGTGTATGCGGTTGCCGTGTTGGCCATCTTGCACTTTTACTGGATGCGTGCGGGCAAGCAAGACTTTGCCGAAGTGGCGGTGTATGCCGCCGTCTTGGGGCTGCTGTTGGGCTGGCGCGTCTGGCACGCGCGCCTCAAACAGGCGCGGCGCTGACCCTCAAACCAGTTGTTCGAACTGCATCTGGTCCGCGTGGCTTTCGCGGCGGCGAATCAGGTGCGCTTGCGTGCCGTCCACCAGCACCTCGGCGGCGCGGCCGCGGGTGTTGTAGTTGCTGGACATGCTCATGCAGTAGGCACCGGCCGACAGCACGGCCAAGAGGTCACCGCCTTGCACCCGCAGGGCGCGATCGCGGCCCAGCCAATCGCCACTTTCACAGACCGGGCCGACCACGTCGTACACCGTTTCGGGCGCTGCGCTGTTCAGGCGCAATGGCACGATTTGGTGGAACGCCTCGTACATCGCGGGGCGCGGCAAGTCGTTCATGGCGGCATCGATGATGCAAAAGTTTTTTTGCTTGCCGGGCTTGAGGTATTGCACTTCACTGAGGCACACACCGGCGTTGCCCACCAGGGAGCGGCCGGGCTCAATCATGAGTTCGCGCTGGCCGTAGCCGCGCGCGTCGAGCTTGGCCAGCAATTGCGCCCACAGGGCATCGGCCGCGGGTGGGGTATCGCCGTTGTAGTCGATGCCCAGGCCGCCGCCAAAGTCGATGTGGCGCAGCGGGATGCCCGCTGCCTCGATGGCTTGCACCAGGTCGAGCACGCGGTCCATGGCGTCCAGGTAGGGGCTGGTGGTGGTGATTTGCGAACCAATGTGGCAGTCGATGCCCACCACTTCCAGGCCGGGCAGGCTGGCGGCGCGTTGGTAGACCGCCAAGGCGCGCTCATGCGCCACGCCGAACTTGTTGCCTTTGAGGCCCGTGGAAATATAGGGGTGCGTCTTGGCGTCCACGTTGGGGTTGACGCGAATGCTGATGCGCGCGCGCTGGCCCAGGCTTTGTGCCACCTCGTTCAGCACTTCCAGCTCGGCTTCGCTTTCCACGTTGAAGCACAGGATGCCCACTTCCAGGGCGCGGCGCATTTCAGCGCGCGTCTTGCCCACGCCTGAAAAAATCACCCAGGCCGGGTTGCCGCCAGCGGCGATCACGCGGTCGAGTTCTCCGGCGGACACAATGTCAAAGCCGCAACCGGCTTGGGCAAACACTTGCAGCACCGCCAGCGAGCTGTTGGCTTTCATGGCGTAGTGAACACGCGCCTTGCGCCCGGCAAAGCCGCGTTGGTAGGCTGCCAAGGCCGACAGCATGGCCGCCTTGGAGTAGACGAACAGGGGTGTGCCATACATGGCCGCGAGGTCCGACAGGCGCACGCCCTCGAGCATCAGGTCCGGGCCTTGGTAGGCCAGGTGCGGTGCACCGGGCAAAGTAGAAGTGTTCATGCGGTTCAGCGAGAAGAAGGGGGCGAGGTCGGCGGCGTGTCTTTGGACGTGCCGGGCAAGCTGGGGGTGAGAATTTGCGGCAAGGTCGCACGCTGCTGTGCTTCGGGTTCCTGGGGCAGGTAAAGGCCGCCTTTTTGGCCGCACCCCGACAGCAATGCAGCCATGCAGGGCACAAGGACAAAGGACCTGACTAGAATTTGAGCCACCATCCCGAAATTGTACGACCCCTCCCCCCATGACCGATACCGAATTCATGAACCACGCCGAAGCTTTGTTGCGCACGGTGGAACAGCAGTGCGACCAATTCAACGACGAGACCGAGGCGGACATCGACAACCAGCGGGTGGGGGGCATGATCACCCTGACCTTCAGCAACCGTACACAGATCGTGATCAACCTGCAAAAGCCCTTGCACGAGGTCTGGCTGGCCAGCCGCACCGGGGGCTACCACTTCCGTTTTGATGGCGCGCAGTGGCAAGACACCAAGGGCCAGGGCGAGTTCTGGGGTCGGCTGCGGGAAGATGCCAGCGCCCAGGCGGGGCTGGCCTTGCCCTTCAGTTCTTGAACAAGTCGAGAATTTTGCGTTTCTCATCGGCCGCCGGCAAATCGCTGGTGCCACTTTGTGCGCCAGCGCCCGTGCCCAGGCTGGTGACGCCACCGCCGCGCGGAAACTCTTTGTAATACCAGTCGTTGCCTTCATGCACCAAGCCTGGTGGCGCGGTGGGCTCGCTCACGCTCACCCCTTGCAGGGCTTGCTGCATGTAGCTGATCCAGACTGGCAGGCTCAGGCCACCGCCTGTTTCGCGATCCCCCAGTTTGCGCGGGGTGTCGTAGCCAATCCAGGTCACCGCCGCCAGGGTCGGTTGGTAGCCGGCAAACCAGGCGTCCATGGAGTCGTTGGTGGTGCCGGTTTTGCCATACAGGTCGGGACGCTTCAACAGGCTTTGCGCACGCGCTGCCGTGCCGGAGCGGGTGACTTCTTGCAACAGTTGCGACATCACAAAGGCGTTGCGCGGATCGATGGCACGCGCCGACTCTTCTTGCTCGATGGGGGTGTACTGTGACAAGACCTTGCCCATCGGGTCGGTGACCTTTTGAATCAAATACGGGTTGACGCGGTAGCCGCCATTGGCAAACACCGAATAGCCCACCACCATTTGCAAGGGCGTGACCGAGCCTGCGCCCAGCGCCATGGTCAGGTAGGGCGGGTGGCGTTCGGCATCAAAGCCAAAACGGGTGATCCACTGCTGCGCGTTTTGCGCGCCCACCGATTGCAAGACACGGATGGACACCATGTTTTTCGATTTGGCCAGGGCGGTGCGCAGCGTCATGGCGCCTTCAAACTTGCCGTCGTAGTTCTTGGGCTCCCAAGGCTGGCTGCCGGTGACGCTGGCATCGAAGAACAGCGGCGCATCGTTGACGATGGTCGAGGGCGTGAAGCCTTTTTCCAGGGCCGCCGAGTAAATGAAGGGCTTGAAGCTCGAGCCCGGCTGGCGCCAGGCTTGGGTGACGTGGTTGAACTTGTTCTTGTTGAAGTCAAAGCCGCCGACCAGCGAGCGAATGGCGCCATCGCGCGGGTCGATGGCGACAAACGCGCCCTCGACCTCGGGCAGTTGCGTGATTTCCCACGTGTTCTTCGGTGACTTGACGACACGGATGAGGGCGCCGGGCCGCAGCTTGATGTTGGGCGGCGCTTTGTCGGCCAGGCCCGATTGCACAGGCTTGAGGCCATCGCCGGTGATCTCCAGCACCTCGCTGTTTTGGCGCATGGCGCGCACTTTGCGCGGCGTGGCTTCGAGCACCACCGCGGCCAGCAAGTCGCCTTTGTCGCCTTGGTCGATCAGGGCATCGTCAATCGCGTCTTCGAGCTCGCGCGGGTCGGTGGGCAGGTTGATGAAGCGCTCGGGGCCGCGGTAGTTCTGCCGCAACTCATAGTCCATGATGCCGCGACGCAGCGCTTGGTAGGCCACTTCTTGATCGTCGGCGCGCACCGTGGTGTAAACATTCAAGCCGCGCGTGTAGATCTCGGGGCCGTATTGCGCGAACATGAGTTGGCGTGCCATCTCGGCCACGTAATCCGCATGGGTTTGGGGGCTGGTGGCGGCGTTGCGGATTTTCAGCTCTTCTTTTTTGGCCGCTTCCGCTTGGGGCTTGGTGATGAAGTCGTTTTCCAGCATGCGCTCGATGATGTAGAGCTGGCGCGAGCGCGCACGCTTGGGGTTGTTGATGGGGTTGTAGGCCGAAGGCGCTTTGGGCAGGCCGGCGAGCATGGCCGCCTCGGCAATGCTGATGTCTTTCAGCGGCTTGCCGAAGTACGTTTCAGCGGCCGCGGCAAAGCCATAGGCGCGCTGGCCCAGGTAAATCTGGTTCAGGTAAATCTCGAAGATCTGGTCTTTGCTCAGCAAGTGCTCGAGCTTGAAGGTCAACAGCACTTCGTAAATTTTGCGGGTGAAGGTTTTTTCGGAAGACAGGTAGACATTGCGCGCCACCTGCATGGTGATGGTGGACGCGCCCTGGCTTTTGGCGCGCCCGAGGTTGGCGATGCTGGCGCGCAAGAGGCCGATGTAGTCCACGCCGCCGTGTTGGTAAAAGCGCGAGTCCTCAATGGACAAGACGGCGTCTTTCATCACCTCCGGGATGTCTTTGAAAGGGGTCAGGTTGCGCCGCTCTTCGCCGAACTCGCCAATTTGCTTGCCTTCCACCGAGTAGATGCGCATTGACAGCTTGGGGCGGTAGTCCGACAAGTCGGACACATCCGGCAATTGCGGGTAGGCCATGGCCAAGGCCAGGCCGATCAGCAACACCCCGGCCACGCCAGCGGCGGCGGCCAAGCCAAAAGCCCACAGGAAAAAGCTGGCCAGCAAGCTGCCCAGGTTCGAGCGGGATGGCGCTGGCAAGGGCGGCGTTGGCGTGGGCGATTCGGGCGGGGTTGGGCGTGGCATAGAAGGCTGTCAGGCGCTGACAGCACCGGGAAGTGAAGCCTGAATTGTAAAAAATAACCGAGTGTTCAAGCGTTGGGAATGTGCATCTTATATTAATTCCAAGGTATTCATTGGGGGAAACTGATGCACCTGTTCTCTGCCACTGGCGCGCCCCGCGTGCCCTTCGGTTTGGTGCCCACGGCCCAGGGCTGGGTCATGGCACAAGTGCGCCTGGATGGGCAAGGTGAGGCCCAGCCGTTGCGCTGCCAGATGTCCCCCGACGTGCCGCCGGAGGTCAGGCAGGCGGGCGCGGCGGTGGTGTTGGCCTTGCCAGACGAGCACTTTTTCTTTGACACCTTGACCCTGCCCAGCACGGTCGCGGCCGAAGACATCGAGTTTCAATTGGGTTTGCTTTGGGCCGAGCGCTTGCCCTGGCCCTTGGAAGACTGTGCCTGGGATTGGCTGCTGCTCTCGGAAAGCGCGGGCGAGGTCAGCTGGTCGTGCTGCGCGGTGCTGAAGTCGACGGTGCAACGCTGGCAAGACTGGGCCCAAAAAATCGGGTGCAGCTTGTTGGCCCTAGAGCCTGCGCGACAAGCCTTGGACCGGGAAGCGCGCTGGCCATGCCTGGCGGGTGACAGCGAAGACAGCGACAACAGCGACGACAACGCATCGCTGCGTCTGGCATGGGGGCTGTCGCTGCGCACGGCCGATGACAGGGCGGGCTTCAATCTTTTGCCCCATCGGGGGCTGCGGGCTGCGCAGGCGCGGCAGCGCGGTTGGCGACAACTTGGCGTGTGCCTGGCATTGCTGGCGCTGTGGGTGGGCCTCGGTGAGGCTGTGCTGCAGCCTCTGGAGGCACAAGCCGAAGCTGCTGCAGCGGCCCAAGCGCAAGCCCAAACGGCGCAAGCGCAGCAGGCTCAGGACGGGCGTCGCCAAACAGCGCTGTGGGCCAGCTTGCAAGCCCAGGCCGAGGCCCGTGCCATGCAGCAACGCCAGCGCAGCGCCCCCTTGGATTGGATTTTGCGCAGCGTGCCGCCCCCAGAGGCTGGCTTGCAGTGGCAGTCGGTGCAATGGCAACCCGATCGGCTCACCTGGGTGGGCTTGGCGGCCAGCGAGTTGTTGTTCAACCAATGGCGCTTGGGGCTGGGCGAGGCCTCGGTGGTGCAGCGGTGGGAGCCGGTGCGGTGGTCGTCGCCAACGTCACCGGGCTCGCAAGCCGCTTGGTTGTTTGAGGTTCGCTTGACACCTGCGGGCCCCTGACGGACATGAACGACCGCTTGGCTTTTTCTTGGACCGATGCCACGCAATGGCGTGCGTGGCTGACCGCGCCCTGGTCGGTGGAATCGGTGCGCTGGCGATGGGGGCTGTGGCATGTGTTGCCCACCACGGTGGTGCTGGCTTGGTGTGTGCTGCGCTTGGGGCCCATGGTGTGGCAAGTGCCCGTTGCGCCAGCACCCATGCCCACCCTGTCAGAAGCAGAGGTGACAACGCGCCACGCCATGCAGCAGGCCATTGCCCAAAGCGAGTCCACGCATGCGGCCTGGACAGCGGCTGTGGCCTTGGCGCCTGAGCTGGCTTTTCAAAAGCTACAGACCCTCGCGCGCGCCCTCGATTTACAAGCAGGGGTCGCCCAGGCCGAAAGCCCGCCAACCGCTTTCAAGCGTGAAATGGCCTGGGTGGGTTCATGGGACAAGGTCACCGCTTATTTGCGCCAGATGACGCAACACGCCCCCAGTGTGTGGCTGGGTCGTGTGGCTTTGTCGGCGCAACCTGGCGCCGGCGTGGCGCTGCGCTTGCAGTTCGAAGCCAGCTTGCCTTCCCCCGCTTGGCCTGTGAGGGCCGAAAGCCAGGCGGTTTTTCGTCAAAACAACCCCTTTGAAGAGCACAGCTTGGCCCAGCGCCTGTTGCGTCAAGCGGCGCAAGGACCGCATGCGCCAGGGCCACAGCGCAGCCCGTGGCAAGACATGGACCCACAAGCGCTGCGTTTGTTGGGCCTGGGTGGCCACACACCGCAGCCATGGGCTGTGCTGGGGCATCAGGCGCAGGTTTTCTCGGTTCAGCTGGGGGACAAGGTGGGTTGGCATCGCGGCTGGGTCAAGGCCATTCATGCCGATCGCCTCGAGATTCAAGAGCATGTGCTGGGGCCCGATGATGTGTGGCAAACGCGCCTGCGCGTTTTGCATTTCGCGGGTCAGGGTGTGCAGCCATGAGCTTGCAATGCTTGCGCGTGGCGGTGCTCTTCAGTGCCGTGGGCCTGGGCGGTGTGCAGGCCCAAGCGCTCCCAGAAGACCCCTTGCAGCCTGCGTCGCCTTTAATGTCCATGCAGTTTCAAAACATTGACTTGCGCGCGGCCTTTCAAGTCATTGCCAATTTCAGTGGCCTCAACATCGTGACGTCCGACAACGTCACGGGCACCGCCTCTGTGCACCTCAAGGACCTGCCTTGGGAGCAAGTGCTGGAAATCTTGTTGCAAGCCAAAGGCTTGGCCCAGCGGCGGCAAGGCAACGTGATCTGGATTGCGCCGCGCGCTGACATTGCCGCCCGCGAGAAATTCGAGGTGGAGCACCGCGCCGCATTGCAGAACCTGGAGGTGTTGCAAATGCGCACCTTCCGTTTGAACTATGCCAAGGCCACAGACATGCTGCAACACCTATTGGGCACCGCTTCCGGCGGGTTCGGCGCGGGTGCGGGCCCTGCTTTCCTCGGGCCGACGCCCATGGGTCCAGCGCCCATGGGCTCATCCGCATCGGCGCGTTTGCTGACTGCGCGCGGCAGCGCCATCGCCGATGCCCGCACCAACCAATTGTTTGTGACCGATGTGTCAGCGCGGCTGGAGCAAGTGCAACGCATGGTCGATTTGCTCGACATTCCGCTGCGCCAGGTGCTGATTGAAGCGCGCATCGTGGAAGCCAGTGACAGTTTCGGAAAAACCTTGGGGGCCAAGCTGGCGCTGGGGGATCGGCCCTTGTCGGTGGGGGAGCGCCTGCAGGCCTCGGGCCCCGTGCTCAGCCTGCCAGCCGCCGGTTTGCAGGGTGTGGACCCTGGGGCGGTGGCTTTGACCCTCTACAACGCAGCCAAAACCTCCTTGATTGCCGTCGAGTTGTCTGCGCTCGAGGCCAATGGCCAGGGCAAGGTGGTGGCCAGCCCGCGCATCGTGACCGGCGACCAGGCCAAGGCCGTGATCGAACAGGGCACCGAGTTGCCTTACCAGGTGGCGTCCAGCAGCAGCAATGCGCACTCCATTGCCTTTCGCAAGGCGAACTTGCGGCTGGAAGTCACGCCGCACATCACGCCCGAGGGCAGCATTGTGCTGGACTTGGACATTCACAAAGACAGCGTGGGCCAGGTGACGCCTGCGGGGTTTGCCATCGACACCAAGCACATCAGCACCCAGGTGCGGGTGGACGATGGCGGGACGGTGGTGATTGGCGGCATTTACGAGCTCAACGAACTCGACAACCAGGCCAAAGTGCCGGGCTGGGGTGACATTCCCTGGTTGGGCCGGCTCTTTGGCCAGCAGATGCGCAAGCAGGTCAAGCAAGAGTTGATGGTGTTCATAACCCCTAAAATGCTTGCTCAGCGTGCATCAGCACCATAGGAAAGCACATTTTGTTGGTTTTGGTCGGGTTGCCGGGCAGCGGCAAGTCCACCGTCGGACGCCAATTGGCGCGGCGGTTGAGCCTCCCTTTTGTGGATTCGGATCATGCGATCGAGCAGCGGCTGGGCTGCTCGATTCGCGAGTATTTCGAACGCGAAGGGGAGGACCGCTTTCGCGACATCGAGTCTGAAGTGCTGGATGACTTGTCGCAGCGCGACGACGGCGTGCTCTCTACGGGCGGTGGGTCGGTCTTGCGACCTGCGAACCGAGAGCGGCTGAAGTCGCGCGGCCAAGTGTTCTACCTGCGCTCATCACCCGAAGAAGTGTTTCGCCGCTTGCGCCATGACCAGAACCGCCCCTTGCTCCAAGTGGCCGACCCCTTGGGGCGTTTGCGTGAGCTGTTCGATATTCGCGACCCGCTCTACCGTGAAACCGCCCACCATGTGATTGAAACCGGTCGCCCCACGGTGGCCGCGCTGGTCAACATGATTTTGGACAAACTGGACGCCAAGCGTTCAGGCTCGGGGGGCGCACCCTTCACTTCTTCGTCGTCTTTCGCATCGGACAAACCGCATGTCAGCTCTTGAAAACACCGCCCCGATCGAAGTTCAAATTGCACTGGGCGAGCGCAGCTACCCCATCCTGATTGGCGCTGGCTTGTTGTCGCAACCGAGCGCATGGCAAGGCTTGCCCAAGGCCAGCACGGCCTTGATCGTGACCAACGATACGGTGGGGCCGCTTTACGCGTCGGCACTGCAACAGGCGTTGCAACCCCACTATGCCCAGATTCACCAGGTGACCTTGCCCGATGGCGAGACGCACAAAACATGGCAGACCCTGAACCAGGTGTTTGACGTGCTGTTGTCGCAAGGCTGTGACCGCAAGACTGTGCTGTTCGCGCTGGGCGGCGGCGTGGTGGGCGACATGACCGGCTTTGCGGCGGCTTGCTACATGCGCGGCGTGCCCTTTGTGCAGGTGCCCACCACCTTGCTGGCGCAAGTGGACTCGTCGGTGGGGGGTAAGACCGCCGTCAACCATCCTCTGGGCAAAAACATGATTGGCGCGTTTTACCAACCGGCGCGCGTGGTCTGCGACTTGAGCAGTTTGCAAACACTGCCCGCGCGCGAGATGAGCGCGGGCCTGGCTGAAATCATCAAATACGGCCCGATTGCCGACATGGTGTTTCTGGACTGGATTGAGGCCCACATCGACAGCTTGATGGCGCGCGACCCGCAGGCCCTGGCCCATGCCGTGCAACGCAGTTGTGAAATCAAGGCCTGGGTGGTGGGGCAGGACGAGCGCGAGTCTGGCTTGCGGGCGATTTTGAATTTCGGCCACACCTTTGGCCACGCCATCGAGGCCGGCCTGGGCTTTGGCGAATGGCTGCACGGCGAGGCCGTGGGCTGTGGCATGGTGATGGCGGCGCAGCTGTCGCATCGTTTGGGCTACATCGATTTGGCCTTGGTGGAGCGCCTGACGGCGCTGATCGCACGCGCCGGCTTGCCCGTGGCGGGGCCGAATTTGGGCGTGGAAACCTATTTGCACCACATGCGCGTCGACAAAAAAGCCGAGGCGGGCGACATTCGCTTTGTGCTGATCGACTCACCGGGCCACGCCAAAGTTCAGGGAGCGCCGGATGCGCTGGTGGGCGAGGTGATTCGCCAATGCTGCCAGGCATGAGCGGTGGGCCGCTCGCCCCCTACGCCTGCGACCCGGCGCGCAGCCAGGGGCGTCGCTACCCGGAGGCCGACGCGCCAACGCGCAATGCCTTTCAGCGCGACCGCGACCGCATCGTGCACTCCACTGCGTTTCGCCGGCTGGTGTACAAAACGCAGGTGTTCCTCAACCACGAAGGGGACCTGTACCGCACGCGTTTGACGCATTCGCTGGAGGTGGCGCAGTTGGGGCGTTCCATGGCGCGCTCCTTGCGCTTGAACGAAGATCTGGTGGAAGCCATCGCTCTGGCGCACGATCTGGGCCACACGCCGTTTGGCCACGCCGGGCAGGATGCCTTGCAAGATTGCATGGCCGAGCATGGCGGCTTCGAGCACAACCTGCAAAGCCTGCGGGTGGTCGACGAGTTGGAAGAGCGCTACCCGCAATTCAATGGGCTGAACCTGAGCTTTGAAACCCGCGAAGGCATCCTAAAGCACTGCGCCTTGCGCCATGCGCGTGAGATCGAGGCGCGCGAGCCCGGCGGTGTGGCCGCCCGGTTTTTGAACCGCACCCAGCCCAGTTTGGAAGCACAGCTGTGCAATTTGGCCGATGAAATTGCCTACAACGCCCACGACATCGACGACGGCATTCGCTCGGGCCTGCTGAGCGTGGCGCAAATGCAGCAAGTGCCCTTGTTGGCCCACTACAGCCAGCAGACCCTGGCCGAGCACCCCAGCGTGCAGGGCCGCCGCCATGTGTACGAGGTGATTCGGCGCATGCTGAGCGATCAGGTGTATGACGTGATCAACGCCACCCGCGACGCATTGCAAGCCTTGGGCGAGCCCGATTTGGCCGCCGTGCGTGCGGCGCCTGCTTTGGTGCAATTCAGTGCCACGATGCGTGCGCAATCGAGCCCGCTCAAATCGTTTTTGTTTGCCAACCTTTACCGGCACCCGCAAGTCATGCACACCACCGAGCAGGCGCGCACGGTGGTGGTGGAATTGTTTGCCGCTTATCTGAGCGCGCCGCATGAAATGCCCTCGGATTACGCGGCCCGAGCCGATCGGCCGCGTGCGGTGGCGGATTACATCGCTGGCATGACCGATCGCTTTGCGGGACGCGAGCATGCGCGATTGACGGGGCGTCAACTGTTGGGCGCTGAATGAACGCATCGCGCGTGCACCCCGCCTGGGTGGTGATCGTGGCGGGTGTCAGTGTGGCCTTGCACATCGGCAAATTGCCACCCGCCTTGCCGGTGCTGCGCGACGCCCTGGACATTTCATTGCTGCAAGCCGGCTTTTTGTTGTCGCTGGTGCAACTGGCTGGCATGGCCCTGGGCTTGGCGATTGGGCTGGGCACCGATGCCTTGGGGCTGCGCCGCAGCATGTTGCTGGGCATGGGCATCTTGTGTGGTGCCAGCGCACTCGGCGGCTTCGCGCAGGACGCCAACAGCCTCCTGGTTTTGCGGGCCATCGAAGGCGTGGGTTTTTTGCTGGGCTCGATGCCGGCGCCCAGTTTGCTGCGACAGTTGGTGGCGCCACAAGACTTGAGCCGCATGATGGGGTGGTGGGGCGCCTACATGCCCTTGGGCACGGCGCTGGCCTTGCTGTGTGCGCCCTGGGTGATCGGGGGGCTGGGGTGGTCGGCCTGGTGGTGGGCGCTTTCTGCCTTGTCGTTGGTGGCCATGGTTTGGCTGGCCCGCGCGGTGCCCAGTGACGCGGCGTTGCGGCAGTCACAGGCTGGCTCGAACGTTGTGGTCGAGCGCTGGCCGGCGCGCTTGCGCTTGACCCTGCGGTCTGGTGGTCCCTGGTGGATTGCGCTCAGCTTTGCCATGTACTCCTGCCAGTGGCTGGCGGTGATCGGTTTTTTGCCGACCGTGTATGCGCAACTGGGCATGTCCAGCACGCTCAATGGCTTGCTGACCGCCACGGTGGCGGCGGCCAACATGCTGGGCAATGTGATGTCGGGGCGCTTCCTGAGCCAGGGCGTGCCGCCGCGCCGCTTGCTGGTCATCGGTTTTGGCGTCATGGGCCTGGGCACGGTGTTGGCCTTTGGCGAATGGCAGGGCTGGGCCTTGCCCGCCGCCTTGCGCTTTGTCAGCGTGGTGCTGTTCTCTGCAGTGGGGGGCATGATCCCCGGCACCTTGTTTTCCATGGCGGTGCGCTTGGCGCCCACGCCGTCCACCGTGTCCACCACGGTGGGGTGGATGCAGCAGTGGTCGGCCGCAGGACAGTTTCTGGGGCCGCCGGCCGTGGCCTGGGTGGCTGTGCAAGCGGGGGGCTGGCAGTGGACCTGGCTGGTCACCGTGGCTTGCTGTGTCGTGGGCTTGGGCTTGTCGGGACTGATTGCCCGTGCTTTGAGTCACCCTCAGGAGGTACCCAATGGATGAGGCACAAACCGTGGTGGAAGACATGGCGCATTGGCTGAACGCGGCCGTGGTCGGCTTGAACTTGTGCCCGTTTGCCAAGGCGGTCCAGGTGAAGGGGCAGGTGCGGTATGCGGTGTGCTTGTCATCCGACCCGCAAGACTGGTTGGCGCAGTTGCGCGATGAGTTGCTGTGGCTGGCGCAAGCCGACCCTGAGGTCACCGACACCACCTTGCTGATGGCGCCGCACGCCTTGCCGGATTTTTTGGCGTTCAATGATTTTTTGGCGGACTGCGACGATGTGCTTGACTCGCTTGGTTTGGAAGGCGAGATTCAGATTGCCGACTTTCATCCCCGCTACCAATTCGCTGGCACGCTGCCTGATGACCCAGAAAACTTCACCAACCGCGCGCCTTATCCGACCCTGCATTTGCTGCGCGAGGCCAGCATCGATCGCGCAGTCGAGGCTTATCCCGAGGCAGAGGTGATTTACGAGCGCAACATGGCCTTGCTCAACGACATGGGGCATGCCGGATGGCAGGCGCTAGGGGTTCAGGCGCGCTGTCCTGTGCGTTCACAAGACAAGAAGGGGTCCACATGAAAGCCAAATCTTCTGCACCCAAACATGCGGCGACCATGTCGGCTTTGCCGCCCGAAGTTCGTCCCGGTCAATCGATCGAGTTGTTGAAAGAGTTGCACATCCTCACGCGCGAGGGCAAGCTCAACCAGGACTCGCGCCGCAAACTCAAGCAGGTCTACCACCTGTGCCAGTTCATTGAGGGGCCGCTGAAAAGTTTGCATGAGTCAAAGACCGCTGCCGGTGCGCGCCTTACCTTGGCCGACCATGGGGCGGGCAAGTCGTATCTGGGCTTTATTTTGTATGACCTGTATTTCAAGGGCGTGCTTGATGTCGCTGCCAGTCCGGTGCAGGGCCACATCTATGGCATTGAAACCCGTGCCGAGTTGGTGGCGTCGTCTCGGGCGCTGGCCGAGCGCTTGGGTTTCCCGGGCATGTCCTTTTTGAACCTCAGCGTGGCCGATTCCGTGGCCTCGGCCGAGTTGCCCGAGCAGATCGACATCGTCACCGCCTTGCACGCCTGTGACACCGCCACCGATGACGCCATTGACTTTGCACTGGCGAAAAAAGCCCAAGCCCTGGTGCTGGTGCCCTGTTGCCAGGCCGAAGTGGCGGCCTGCTTGCGCCAAACCAAGGCCCTGACCCTCTCCCGCACCCCCTTGGCAGAACTGTGGCGCCACCCGCTGCACACCCGCGAGTTCGGCAGCCAGATCACCAACGTCCTGCGCTGCCTCTATCTCGAAGCCCGCGGCTACCAAGTCACCGTCACCGAACTCGTCGGCTGGGAGCACTCCCTCAAAAACGAACTCATCCTCGCCCGCTACACCGGCCAACCCAAACACAGCGCCGCCACCCGCCTCCAAGCCCTCCTCACCCAATTCGGCCTTGAATCATTAATCGGGGTCAGATTCAAATTATCATGATCCGAAATTGAGGACTCGTCATGGCCCGTCTGCCCCGTTTGAGCGTTCCCGGATACCCGCACCATGTGATTTTGCGGGGCAACAACCGGCAGGCGATTTTCACGGGGCGGGGTGACTACGAGCGCATGCTGGCGTTGCTGGCAGAACACAGCCGCACACAGGGTGTCGACATCCATGCTTATGTGCTGATGACCAACCATTTGCATTTGCTGGTCACGCCGCAAAAGGACAAGGCCCTCTCTTTAATGATGCAATCGGTAGGACGCTCCTATGTGCTGGCGTTCAACAAATTGCATGGCCGCACGGGCACCTTGTGGGAGGGGCGTTACCGCTCGACGCTGATTCAGTCTGACCGCTATTTGCTGACCTGCATGGCCTACATCGACCTGAACCCGGTTCGCGCCAACATGGTGGCCCAGCCGGAAGACTACGCTTGGTCTAGCCACCTGCACTATGTGGGCCGGAAAACCGACCCCCTGATCACCCCCCATCCCTTGTATTGGACGCTGGGCAACACCCCCTTTGCCCGGGAAGCCGCTTACGCCGAAATGGTGCATGCAGGCATCACGATGGCGCAGCAAGACGCATTGACGCGCGCCACGCTCAGTGGTTGGGCATTGGGGGAGGCGGGTTTCGTGGCAGATTTGCAAAAGAAAACCGAGCGCCGCATCGCCCAAAGCAAGGCCGGTCGGCCGGTTTCGGTGAACAAAACACCTTGAATCACGGGGTCTGGTGAAGAAATAAGGCATCGAGTGCTGTTAATTGAGCTAAAAACAACTCATATTAATCTGTCCCCAATTAATTCCTCAATAAAAAACTAGAGATTTAATTGGTATCTGACCCCAATTATTTTGCTTGGCATTCATGTTGCAGTGCACTATGCTTCGTGTCCCATTGAAATTGAAGAGGAGTGCGCCATGACCACGGCTGCCGAAAAAGAACAACTTCAGCTGCAGGGTTTGTATGACCCGGCGAACGAGCATGACGCCTGCGGCGTGGGTTTTGTGGCGCACATCAAAGGACAGAAGACGCATGCCATCGTGGGCCAGGCGTTGAAGATCCTGGAAAACCTGGACCACCGTGGTGCCGTGGGCGCCGACAAATTGATGGGCGACGGCGCCGGCATCTTGATTCAGTTGCCCGACGCCTTGTACCGCGAAGAAATGGCCAAGCAGGGCGTGACCCTGCCGGCGCCGGGCGAGTATGGCGTGGGCATGATTTTTCTGCCCAAAGAGCACGCCTCGCGCCTGGCCTGCGAGCAGGAAATGGAACGCGCGATTCTGGCCGAAGGCCAGGTCTTGTTGGGCTGGCGCGATGTGCCGGTGAACCTGGACATGCCCATGTCGCCCACCGTGCGCGAGAAAGAGCCCATCATCCGCCAGGTGTTCATCGGCCGCGGCAACGATGTGATTGTGCAAGACGCGCTCGAGCGCAAGCTGTACGTGATTCGCAAGACCGCCAGCGCGGCCATCCAGAACCTGCGCCTGAAGCACAGCAAAGAATACTATGTGCCCAGCATGTCCAGCCGCACGGTCATCTACAAAGGCTTGCTGCTGGCCGATCAAGTTGGCACCTACTTCCTGGACCTGCAAGACGAGCGATGCGTCTCGGCCCTGGGCCTGGTGCACCAGCGTTTCTCGACCAACACCTTCCCCGAGTGGCCCCTGGCCCACCCTTACCGTTATGTCGCCCACAACGGCGAGATCAACACCGTCAAGGGCAACTACAACTGGATGAAGGCGCGCGAAGGCGTGATGTCTTCTCCCGTGCTGGGCGAAGACCTGAAAAAGCTCTACCCCATCAGCTTTGCCGACCAGTCCGACACGGCCACGTTCGACAACTGTCTGGAGCTGCTGACCATGGCCGGCTACCCCATCAGCCAGGCTGTGATGATGATGATTCCCGAGCCCTGGGAACAGCACACCACCATGGACCAGCGCCGCAAGGCCTTTTATGAATACCACGCCGCCATGATGGAGCCCTGGGACGGCCCGGCCTCCATCGTGTTCACCGATGGCCGCCAGATCGGCGCCACCCTGGACCGCAACGGCCTGCGCCCCTCACGCTATTGCATCACCGACGATGACATGGTCATCATGGGTTCCGAGTCGGGCGTGCTGCCCGTGCCGGAAAGCAAGATCGTGCGCAAGTGGCGCCTGCAGCCCGGCAAGATGTTCCTGATCGACCTCGAACAGGGCCGCATGATCAACGACGAAGAGTTGAAGGCCAGCCTGGCCAACTCCAAGCCCTACAAGCAGTGGATTGAAAACGTGCGCATTCGCCTCGATGACGTCAAAGCCATCGAGAACAGTGGCCAGCCGCAAGCCCCCGAGGCTTCTTTGCTGGACCGCCAGCAAGCCTTTGGCTACTCGCAAGAAGACATCAAGTTCCTGATGGCCCCCATGGCCATCAATGGCGAGGAAGGCATTGGCTCCATGGGCAACGACAGCCCCTTGGCCGTGCTGTCCAGCAAGAACAAGCCGCTGTACAACTACTTCAAGCAGTTGTTTGCCCAGGTGACCAACCCGCCAATCGACCCGATCCGCGAAGCCATCGTGATGTCGCTGGTGTCCTTCATCGGCCCCAAGCCGAACCTGCTGGACATCAACCAGGTCAACCCGCCGATGCGCCTCGAGGTGAGCCAGCCTGTGCTGGACTTCGCCGACATGGCCAAGCTGCGCAACATCGCCGCCCACACCCACGGCAAGTTCAAGAGCGCCACGCTGGACATCACCTACCCCTACAGCTGGGGCCAGGAAGGCGTCGAGGCCAAGCTGGCCTCGTTGTGCGCCGCCAGTGTGGACGCCATCAAGAGCGGCCACAACATTCTGATCATCAGTGACCGCCATGTGAGCGCGGCCCAGGTCGCCATTCCCGCTGTGTTGGCACTGTCGGCCATTCACCAGCACCTGGTGCGCGAAGGTTTGCGCACCAGCGCCGGCCTGGTGGTGGAAACCGGCTCGGCCCGCGAAGTGCACCACTTCGCCGTGCTGGCGGGCTTCGGCGCGGAAGCCGTTCACCCCTACCTGGCCATGGAAACCCTGGCCAACCTGCACCAGGACTTGCCGGCCGACCTGTCGACCGAGAAGGCCATCTACAACTACATCAAGGCGATTGGCAAAGGCCTGTCCAAGATCATGTCCAAGATGGGCGTGTCCACCTACATGAGCTACTGCGGTGCGCAACTGTTCGAAGCCATCGGCATCAACACCGCCACCATCGCGCAGTACTTCACCGGCACGCCCAGCCGTGTGGAAGGCATCAGCGTGTTCGAGATTGCCGAAGAAGCGCTGCGCCAACACAAGGCCGCTTTTGGCGACGACCCCGTGCTGGCCAATATGCTGGATGCCGGTGGTGAATACGCTTGGCGTGCCCGTGGTGAAGAGCACATGTGGACGCCCGACGCGATTGCCAAGTTGCAGCACAGCACCCGTGCCAACAACTTCAACACCTACAAGGAATATGCGCAGCTGATCAACGACCAGAGCCGTCGCCACATGACGCTGCGCGGCTTGTTCCAGTTCAAGATCGACCCCGCCAAAGCCATTCCCGTGGAAGCGGTGGAACCCGCCAGCGAGATCGTCAAGCGTTTCGCCACCGGCGCCATGTCGCTGGGTTCGATTTCCACCGAAGCCCACGCCACCTTGGCCGTGGCGATGAACCGCATTGGCGGCAAGAGCAACACCGGCGAGGGCGGGGAAGACCCGGCCCGTTACCGCCAAGAGCTCAAGGGCATCCCGATCAAAAAGGGCGAAACCCTCAAGAGCGTCATCGGTGCCGAGCAAGTGGAAGTGGACATGCCGTTGAACGACGGCGATTCGCTGCGCTCGCGCATCAAGCAGGTGGCTTCTGGCCGCTTTGGCGTGACCGCCGAGTACCTCAGCAGCTCGGACCAAATCCAGATCAAGATGGCGCAAGGCGCCAAGCCCGGCGAGGGCGGCCAGTTGCCCGGTGGCAAGGTGTCGGAATACATCGGCAAGCTGCGTTACAGCGTGCCGGGCGTGGGCCTGATTTCGCCCCCGCCGCACCACGACATTTACTCCATCGAAGATTTGGCGCAGCTGATTCACGACCTGAAAAACGTGGCACCCCATGCCTCCATCAGCGTCAAGCTGGTGTCGGAAGTGGGCGTGGGCACGATTGCTGCCGGCGTGGCCAAGTGCAAGAGCGACCACGTGGTGATTGCTGGCCATGATGGCGGCACCGGCGCCTCGCCCTGGTCGTCCATCAAGCACGCGGGCAGCCCTTGGGAAATCGGCTTGGCCGAAACCCAGCAGACCCTGGTGCTGAACCGTTTGCGCAGCCGCATCCGCGTGCAAGCCGACGGCCAGATGAAAACCGGCCGCGACGTCGCCATCGGTGCCTTGCTGGGCGCCGACGAATTCGGCTTCGCCACCGCACCGCTGGTGGTGGAAGGCTGCATCATGATGCGCAAGTGCCACCTGAACACCTGCCCGGTGGGCGTGGCCACGCAAGACCCCGAGCTGCGCAAGAAGTTCTCCGGCAAGCCCGAGCATGTGGTGAACTACTTCTTCTTCATCGCCGAGGAAGTGCGCCAGATCATGGCCCAGCTGGGCATCGCCAAGTTCGACGACCTGGTGGGCCGCAGCGATTTGCTGGACATGAAAGAAGGCATTGAGCATTGGAAGGCCCGTGGCCTGGATTTCGCACGCCTGCTGGCCTCGCCCCAGGTGCCGGCCGATGTGGCCCGTCGCCATGTGGAAGACCAAGACCATGGCCTGGAGAAGGCCCTGGACCAGCGCCTGATTGAAAAATCCAAGGCAGCCATTGAGCGTGGCGAGAAGGTGCAGTTCATGGAAGTGGCGCGCAACGTCAACCGCTCGGTGGGCGCCATGCTCTCCGGCGCGCTGACCCGCGTGCGCCCCGAAGGCCTGCCCGACGACACCCTGCGCATTCAGCTCGAAGGCACCGGCGGCCAGTCGTTTGGCGCCTTCTTGGCCAACGGCATCACGTTGTACCTGATTGGTGACGCCAATGACTACACCGGCAAAGGCTTGTCGGGCGGCCGCGTGGTGGTGCGCCCCAGCCTGGATTTCCGTGGCGTGGCCACCGAGAACATCATTGTGGGCAACACCGTCATGTACGGCGCCACCAGTGGCGAGGCTTATTTCAGCGGCGTGGGCGGTGAGCGTTTCGCGGTCCGTCTGTCCGGTGCCACCGCCGTGGTGGAAGGCACGGGTGACCATGGCTGCGAATACATGACCGGCGGCACCGTGGCCGTGCTCGGCAAGACCGGCCGCAACTTTGCGGCTGGCATGAGCGGCGGCATTGCCTATGTCTACGACGAAGACGGCCAGTTCGCCACGCGCTGCAACACCGCCATGGTCTCCATGGAAAAAGTGCTGACGGAAAAAGACCAGGAAACCGCGCTGCCCAAGGACATCTGGCACCGTGGCCAGTCCGACGAAGCCCAGCTGCGCAAGCTGCTGGAAGACCACCACCGCTGGACCGGCTCCAAGCGCGCGCGCGACCTGCTGGACAACTGGGCCGAATCGCGTGCCAAGTTTGTCAAAGTGTTCCCCAACGAATACAAGCGCGCCTTGGGTGAGCTGGCCGCCAAGGCCAAAGCAGCGGACGCCAAGCCCGCCAAGTCTGCAGCCAAAAAAGCCGCCACAGCGGCTGCCAAGTAAGGAATCGAATCATGGGAAAAATCACCGGCTTCATGGAGTTTGAGCGTGTCGAAGAGGGCTACAAGCCCGTTGCGGAACGCCTCAAGCACTACAAAGAATTTGTGATCGGCCTCGACGAGGGCCAGGCCAAACAGCAAGGCGCACGCTGCATGGATTGCGGCACACCGTTTTGTAACAGCGGCTGCCCGGTCAACAACATCATTCCGGACTTCAACGACCTGGTCTTCAAGGGCGATTGGCAAAATGCCATCGAGGTGCTGCATTCGACCAACAACTTCCCCGAGTTCACTGGCCGCATTTGCCCCGCACCTTGCGAGGCCGCCTGCACCTTGAATGTGAACGACGATGCCGTAGGCATCAAGTCGATCGAGCACGCCATCATCGACCGCGCCTGGGCCGAAGGCTGGGTCACCCCCCGTCCTGCCAAGCACAAGACGGGCAAGAAAGTGGCCATCGTCGGCGCCGGCCCCGCAGGCCTGGCCGCGGCACAACAATTGGCCCGCGTCGGCCATGACGTGACCGTCTTTGAAAAGAACGACCGCGTGGGCGGCTTGCTGCGCTACGGCATTCCCGACTTCAAAATGGAGAAGTCGCACATCGACCGCCGCGTCGAGCAAATGAAAGCCGAAGGCGTGGTGTTCCGCACCGGTGTGGTGGTGGGCGAGTGGCCCAAGGATTCCAAGGTCACCAACTGGGCCAAGGAAACCGTGTCGGCCGAGCAGCTGAAAAAAGAATTCGATGCCGTGCTGCTGACTGGTGGCTCGGAGCAGTCGCGTGACCTGCCCGTGCCCGGCCGTGACCTCGAAGGCATCCATTTCGCCATGGAGTTCCTGCCGCAGCAAAACAAGGTCAATGCGGGCGACAAGCTGGCCAACCAGCTGCGTGCCGATGGCAAGAAAGTCATCGTCATTGGCGGCGGCGACACCGGCAGTGACTGCGTGGGCACCAGCAACCGCCACGGCGCGGTCAGCGTCACCCAGTTTGAAGTGATGCCCGAGCCCCCCGTGGAAGAGAACCGCCCGCTGACCTGGCCCTACTGGCCGATGAAGTTGCGCACCAGCTCCAGCCACGAAGAGGGTTGCGTGCGGGAGTTCGCCATTTCCACCAAGGAATTCATTGGCGACAAAGGCAAGGTCAAGGGTTTGAAAACCGTGCACGTCGAATTCAAGGACGGCAAGCTGGTGGACGTTCCTGGAACGGAAAAAACCTATGAAGCCGACCTGGTCCTGCTGGCCATGGGCTTTGTGAACCCGGTGGCCACCGTGCTGGACGCCTTTGGCATCGAGAAAGACGCCCGTGGCAACGCCAAGGCCAGCACCGAGTTCACTGGCGGCTATGCCACCAATGTGCCCAAGGTGTTTGCCGCCGGTGACGTGCGCCGTGGCCAGTCGCTGGTGGTCTGGGCCATCCGCGAAGGCCGCCAGGCGGCGCGCTCGGTCGATGAATTCCTAATGGGGTTCAGTGATTTGCCGCGTTAATTCGCCTGGCCGTCATCGTGAAGCTGGGTTCCAACGTTGTGAGAACCATGGTTCTCAGCTTTACAATCGAGCCTGATGCTGCAAAAGCCGGTGCGCCCGGCTTTTGTCTTTCATGAACACCACCCCGTCCCCCCTTGTCGAATTGCGTGACCTGCGCTTTGGCTATGGCGAGCGTGTCATCCTCGATGGCATCACGCTTACCGTACCGAAGGGCAAAGTCACGGCCCTGATGGGCGCCTCCGGGGGCGGCAAAACCACGGTGCTGCGTCTCATTGGCGGGCAGTACCGCGCCCAGTCGGGTTCCTTGCTGTTCGATGGCCAGGAGGTTGGGGGCTTGAGCCCAGAGGGCTTGTACGCCGCACGCCGCCGCATGGGCATGCTCTACCAGTTTGGCGCCTTGTTCACCGACCTCAGTGTGTTTGACAATGTGGCCTTTCCCTTGCGCGAGCACACCAGCCTGACGCCCGCCCTGATCCGTGACATCGTGTTGATGAAACTCGAGGCTGTGGGCTTGCGCGGTGCGCGCGACCTCATGCCCAGCGAAATCTCCGGTGGCATGGCGCGTCGCGTCGCCTTGGCCCGGGCCATAGCCTTGGACCCCGAGCTGGTCATGTACGACGAGCCTTTTGCGGGGCTGGACCCGATTTCTTTGGGCACGGCGGCCCGCCTGATTCGCCAACTCAACGATGCCTTGGGCCTGACCAGCATCATCGTTTCGCACGACCTGGACGAAACCTTTCACATTGCCGACCAGGTCATCATTCTGGCCAACGGCCGCATTGCCGCGCAGGGTACGCCTGCCGAGGTGCGCGGCAGCACCGATCCTTTGGTGCATCAGTTTGTCACGGCAGCGCCGGAAGGGCCGGTGCGGTTTCACCATCCTGCGCCTGACCTGGCGCAAGACTTCGGTTTGTCCTCACAGAAGACGGAGCGCGCGCCATGAACTTCCTGGCAAACCTCGGCTTTGGCGTGCGGCAAAAATTGGCCGACATCGGCCAGGGCACCCGTTTGTTTTTGCGCCTGCTCAGCTTGCTGGGCGTGTGTTTGCGCCGCTTTGGCCTGGTGCGCGACCAAATCCATTTTTTGGGCAACTACTCGCTGGCCATCATTTCGGTGTCGGGCTTGTTTGTGGGCTTTGTGCTGGGCTTGCAAGGCTATTACACCTTGCAGCGCTATGGCTCCTCTTCGGCCCTAGGCTTGTTGGTGGCCCTGAGCCTGGTGCGCGAACTCGGGCCGGTGGTCACGGCCTTGTTGTTTGCCGGCCGGGCCGGAACTTCGCTGACGGCAGAAATCGGTTTGATGAAAGCCGGCGAGCAACTCAGCGCCATGGACATGATGGCGGTCGACCCGGTGCGTCGCATTCTGGCGCCGCGTTTCTGGGCCGGCATCATCACCTTGCCGATTTTGTCGGCGGTGTTCAGTGCCGTGGGCATTCTGGGCGGCTGGGTGGTCGGCGTGGTGATGATCGGTGTCGACCCCGGGTCGTTCTGGGGGCAAATGCAAGGCGGCGTTGACGTTTGGAAAGACGTTGGCAACGGCGTGCTCAAGAGTTTGGTGTTTGGGGTGACGGTCACGTTTGTGGCCTTGCTCCAAGGTTATGAGGCACAAGCCACGCCCGAAGGGGTGTCGCGCGCGACCACCCGCACGGTGGTGGTGGCCTCGCTGTCGGTGTTGGGTCTGGACTTCATCCTGACCGCGCTGATGTTCAGTTTGTGAAAAGGACGCGCAACATGCAACGATCCAAAAATGACGTGTGGGTAGGCCTGTTGGTGCTGATCGGCGCCGCGGCCATTTTGTTTTTGGCGCTGCAGTCGGCCAATTTGCTCAGCTTGAGCTTTCAGTCGACCTACCGTGTGACCGCCAAGTTCGACAACATTGGCGGCTTGAAGCCGCAAGCCGCGGTCAAGAGCGCCGGCGTGGTGGTGGGCCGTGTCGCGGGCATTCAGTTCGATGACAAAAGCTACCAAGCCACCGTGACCCTGGCCTTGGAGCAGCGCTATGCTTTTCCCAAAGACAGCTCGCTGAAAATCCTCACCAGCGGCCTGTTGGGCGAGCAGTACATTGGCGTGGAGGCTGGCTCCGATGACAAGAACCTGGTGGCCGGCGACCGGGTGCAATCGACGCAATCGGCCGTGGTGCTGGAAAATCTGATCAGCCAGTTTCTCTTCAACAAAGCGGCTGACACGCCAGCAGGCGGTAGCAAGCCATGAGAATTCTCCTCAGTGTTTGTCTGGCCATCCTGGCAACAGGCTGTGCCACGGCACCTGCTTCCAAGCCAAAGGACCCTTTCGAAGGCTTCAACCGCAGCGTGTATGAGTTCAACGAAACGCTGGACCAGGCGGTGGTCAAGCCCGTTGCGCAGACCTATCAACAAATCACGCCCCAACCTGTGCGCACCGGGGTCAAAAACTTTTTCGGCAACCTTTCGGATGTCTGGTCTACGGTGAACAATGCCTTGCAACTCAAGCCAGCGCAAACGGCTGAGAGTTTCTTGCGCGTCCTCATCAACAGCACCGTGGGCCTCTACGGCGTGCTGGACATCGCCACGGAATTGAAGTTGGAGCGTCACAGCGAGGACTTTGGCCAAACCCTGGGCTACTGGGGCGTCCCATCGGGGCCCTATTTGGTGTTGCCACTGCTGGGCCCTTCCACATTGCGTGACACCGCGTCATTCTCGGTCGATTCCAAGGGCAACTTGGCGCGCCGCCTGGAGCATGTGCCGACCCGCAACAGCCTGCTGGCCACAAGCATGGTGGACAAGCGTGCGCGCTACCTGAGTGCGGGCGAGCGTTTGGACGAGCTGGCGCTGGACAAGTACATTTTCGTGCGGGATGTGTTCCTGCAAAAACGTCTTTCCGAGGTGTGGGATGGCGACCCGCCCGAAGCGCCACTGAGCCAAGACGCTGACCCCCAATAAGAGCTGGAGTGACAACATGACTTTTTGGATCCCTCGCTTTCAACGGCCCATTCTGTGCCTGATGGCCTGCATGGTTTGGGTGTTCTCGGGCATGGCCCAGGCGGCCGATGAGGCCCCAGACGCTTTCATCAAGCGCTTGTCCACCGAAATGCTGGACCTCGTGAAAACCGACCCGGCTTTGAAAAATGGAGACATGCAGCGCATCAACAGCCTGGTCGATGCCCGCGTGATGCCCCACCTGAATTTCCAGCGCATGACAGCGGCTGCGGTCGGCCCAGGCTGGCGTCAGGCAACGCCTGAGCAAAAGGCCAGGTTGCAAGAGGAGTTCAAACTGTTGTTGGTCCGCACCTATTCCGGCGCGCTCACCCAAATCAAGGACCACACCATTGTGGTCAAGCCCCTGCGCGCGGCCGAGGGCGATGTCGAAGTGCTGGTGCGCTCTGAAATTCGTGGCAGTGCTGAGCCTATACAGCTGGACTACCGCCTCGAAAAAGCGCCAGGCCAGGGCGCCGGCTGGAAAATTTTCAACCTCAACGTCATGGGCGTTTGGCTGGTCGACACCTACCGCAGCCAGTTTGCCCAAGAGATCAATGCCAAGGGCGTGGATGGCCTGATCGTCAGCTTGGCCGAGCGCAACAAGTCCAACGCTCGCAAATAAGCGCCAGAGCATGAGCACTTTGCATTTGCCCGAGCGCTTGACCCACCAAGAAGCCAGTGCTTGCCTCGCGCAATTGACGCGTGACCTGCCCGCGGCCGGTACGGTGGCCTTGGATGCCAGTGCCTTGACGCAATTTGACTCTTCGGCGTTGGCCGTGTTGCTCGCATGTCAGCGCGCGGCACAGGCGCGGGGTTGTGTGCTTCAGGTGGTGGGCTTGCCACCCAAGGCACAACAATTGGCCAAGGTTTATGGGGTTGCCCCATGGCTGTAGCGTGCGGCCCGGGCGTGAGGGCGTAAAATCAAGCCCTTCATGCCTGCCATTTCCTTCCAGTCCGTCTCCAAAACCTACCAGACCGCCCGAGGCCCCTTCCAGGCCCTCGATGGCGTGCGCTTTGACATTGAAGACGGTGAGTTTTTTGGTTTGCTCGGCCCCAATGGTGCCGGCAAAACCACCCTCATCAGCATTCTGGCCGGCTTGAGTCGCGCCACCTCGGGCCGCATCGAGGTCCATGGCCACGATGTGCAAACCGATGCCGCGCAGGCGCGCCGGCAATTGGGCGTGGTGCCGCAAGAGCTGGTGTTCGACCCCTTTTTCAATGTGCGCGAAGCCTTGCGCTTTCAGTCCGGCTATTTTGGCGTGCGCCACAACGACGACTGGATCGACGAGTTGCTGGCCAGTCTGGGCCTTGCCGACAAAGCCAACAGCAACATGCGCCAGCTTTCGGGCGGCATGAAACGCCGCGTGCTGGTGGCGCAGGCCTTGGTGCACAAACCACCCGTCATCGTGCTGGACGAGCCCACAGCAGGCGTGGACGTGGAGTTGCGCCAGACCTTGTGGCAATTCATTGCCAAGCTGAACCGCCAAGGCCACACCGTGCTGCTTACCACCCACTATCTGGAAGAGGCCGAGGCGCTTTGCGGTCGCCTGGCCATGCTCAAGCAAGGCCGGGTGGTGGCCCTGGACCGCACCAGCGACTTGTTGAAAGCCGCTTCCAGCAATGTGTTGCGCTTCAAGCTCGATGCAGAGCTGCCGCCGGTGCTGGCACGCCAAGCCCGCATCACGGGCCGCATTGTGCAGTTTCCCGCCAATGACGCCTTGGAGATCGAGCGTTACCTGGCAGCCGTGCGTGAAGCGGGCTTGCACGCCGAAGACGTCGAAATTCGCAAGGCCGACCTCGAAGACGTGTTTCTTGACGTCATGGGCCAGGACACACCGGCCGCTGGAGTCACGCCATGAGCGGTTGGCAAGCGCTGTTTTACAAAGAAATCCTGCGGTTTTGGAAGGTCAGCTTCCAGACGGTGGCGGCCCCTGTGCTGACCGCCTGCCTGTACATGCTGATCTTCGGCCATGTGCTGGAAGACCGCGTGAAGGTTTACGACCAGGTCAGCTACACCGCCTTTTTGGTGCCCGGCCTGGTGATGATGAGCGTGTTGCAAAACGCGTTTGCCAACAGCTCCTCGTCCATCATTCAAAGCAAGATCATGGGCAATTTGGTGTTCATCTTGCTCACGCCCTTGAGCCACCGCAGCTGGTTTGTGGCCTATGTGGGGTCTTCCATCGTGCGCGGTCTGGCCGTGGGCTTGGGTGTGCTGCTGGTCACATCGTTTGTGACGACGCCAAGCTTTGTCGCACCCTTGTGGATTTTGGCGTTTGCCCTGTTGGGCGCTGGCATCTTGGGCACGCTGGGCCTGATTGCAGGCTTGTGGGCCGAGAAATTCGACCAGATGGCGGCCTTTCAGAACTTCATCATCATGCCCATGACTTTTTTGAGTGGCGTGTTTTATTCCATCCACTCGCTGCCCGCGTTCTGGCAGGGTGTGAGCCACCTCAACCCGTTCTTCTACATGATTGACGGCTTCCGCTACGGCTTCTTTGGCGTCAGCGATGTGTCGCCCTGGATCAGCTTGGGGCTGGTCAGCGCCACCTTTGCGGTGGTGGCGGGCATTGCGCTGCATTTGCTGCGCATCGGTTACAAAATCAGGGGCTGAGGCCATGACAGCACAAGAGTTGCAAGACATCATTGCGGCGGGCTTGCCCTGCCAACACCTGAGCGTGGAGGGCGATGGCCGCCATTGGTATGCCACCTTGGTGTCGGCCGAATTTGAAGGCTTGCGCCTCATCAAGCGTCACCAGCGCGTTTACGCCACCCTGGGCCAGAAGATGCACACCGACGAGGTGCATGCCCTGTCCATGAAAACCTACACCCCCGCCGAGTGGGCCCAACAGGGAGGCCCAGCCTGACATGGACAAATTGTTGATCCGTGGCGGCCGCATGCTGCAAGGTGAAGTCCAGGTGTCGGGCGCCAAGAACGCCGCCTTGCCCGAGTTGTGCGCTGCTTTGCTGACCGACCAGCCCGTCACCTTGACCAATGTGCCGCGCCTGCAAGACGTGGCCACCATGCTCAAGCTGATTCGCAACATGGGCGTGACGGTCGAGCGTCAGGACGACGGCACGGTGCAACTGAACGCGGGCACGCTGACCTTGCCCGAAGCGCCCTACGAGCTGGTGAAAACCATGCGCGCCTCTGTCCTCGCCTTGGGGCCTTTGCTGGCGCGTTTTGGCCATGCCAAAGTGTCTTTGCCAGGCGGCTGTGCCATTGGCTCGCGGCCGGTGGACCAGCACATCAAGGGCTTGCAGGCCATGGGTGCGGAGATTGCGGTCGAGCATGGCTACATGGTGGCCAAGTTGCCCGCGGGTCGCACCCGCTTGCGCGGCGCGCGCATCGCCACCGACATGGTCACCGTCACCGGCACGGAAAACTTTTTGATGGCAGCAGCGCTGGCCGAAGGCGAGACCGTGCTGGAGAACGCCGCACAAGAGCCCGAAATTCCCGACTTGGCGGAAATGCTCATCCAGATGGGCGCCAAGATCCAGGGCCACGGCACCAGCCGCATCCACATCCAGGGCGTCGATCGCTTGCACGGTGCCACCCACGCGGTGGTGGTCGACCGCATTGAGGCCGGCACTTTCTTGTGTGCGGTGGCAGCCACGGGCGGAGACGTGCTGTTGCGCCATGCCCGCGCCGATCACCTCGATGCCGTCATTGACAAGCTGCGCGATGCCGGCGCCACGGTCACGGCCGTGCCCGAAGGCATTCGCATTCAAAGCGCTGCGCCCGCCTATGCGCATCTGAAGGCGCAAACTTTCCGCACCACCGAGTACCCGGGTTTCCCGACCGACATGCAAGCCCAGTTCATGGCCTTGAATGCGGTGTCGCGTGGGACCTCGAAAGTGACCGAAACGATTTTTGAAAACCGCTTCATGCACGTCAATGAAATGGTGCGCCTGGGCGCGCACATTCAAATCGACGGCAAGGTGGCGGTGGTCGAGGGCGTTGAAAAATTGTCGGGCGCCACCGTCATGGCGACCGATCTGAGGGCTTCTGCCAGCTTGGTCATTGCCGGCCTGGTGGCCGAAGGCGACACCGTGGTCGACCGGATTTACCATCTGGACAGGGGCTACGACCGCATGGAAGCCAAGCTGCGCGCGATTGGCGCGGACATCGAAAGAATCTCATGATCACCCTCGCTCTTTCCAAGGGACGCATTTTTGAAGAGACCCTGCCGCTGCTGAAGGCGGCCGGCATCGAGGTGCTGGAAGACCCGGAAACCTCGCGCAAGCTGATCCTGCCCACCAACCAGGCCGATGTGCGGGTGGTGCTGGTGCGCGCCACCGATGTGCCCACCTATGTCCAGCATGGCGGGGCCGACCTGGGCGTGACCGGCCTGGACACCCTGATTGAGCACGGCGGGGCTGGCCTGTACCAACCCCTGGATTTGAAAATTGCCCGTTGCCGCATGAGCGTGGCCGTGCCTGCAGGCTTCGATTACGCCGGGGCCGTGCGCCAGGGCTCGCGCCTGAAGGTGGCCAGCAAGTACGTGACCATTGCGCGCGACTTCTTCGCCACCAAGGGCGTGCATGTGGATTTGGTCAAGCTGTATGGCAGCATGGAACTGGCCCCGCTGACAGGCTTGGCCGATGCCATCGTGGACCTGGTGTCCACCGGCAGCACCCTCAAGGCCAACCACTTGATCGAGGTCGAGCGCATCATGGACATCAGCTCCCGCCTGGTGGTCAACCAGGCTGCGCTCAAGCTCAAGCAAGCCCCCATTCGCCGCATCATTGACGCATTTGCGGCTGCCACGGCAGCCCGTGCCACCGCCTGACCACCATGGCCCAACCGCTTCGCCTCTCCACCCAAAGCCCGACTTTTGAAGCCGAGTTTCTGGCGCGGCTGCATTGGTCCGACGACACCGACCAGGCGATCGAGCAGCGGGTGGCCGACATCCTGGCCGACGTGAAAAAGCGCGGCGATGACGCGGTACTGGACTACACCCGCCGCTTCGATGGCTTGCAAGCCAGCACCATGGCGGACTTGACGCTGCAACCCAGTGAATTGAAAGCCGCGTTTGAAGGGCTGCCTGAGGCGCAACGCCAGGCCTTGCAAGCGGCTGCACAACGGGTGCGCCACTACCATGAAGCGCAAAAGAAAGCCTCGGGCGAAAGCTGGAGCTACCGCGATGCCGACGGCACCTTGCTGGGCCAAAAAGTCACGCCGCTGGACCGAGTTGGCATTTATGTGCCTGGCGGCAAAGCCGCCTACCCCTCCAGCGTCTTGATGAATGCGTTGCCGGCCCATGTGGCGGGCGTGGCCGACATTGTCATGGTGGTGCCCACCCCGCGCGGTGAAAAAAACGCCCTGGTGCTGGCCGCCGCCTATGTGGCAGGCGTCACCCGGGTGTTCACCCTGGGCGGGGCACAAGCCGTGGCCGCTTTGGCCTACGGCACCGCCACCGTGCCGCGGGTGGACAAAATCACCGGCCCCGGAAACGCTTATGTGGCGGCTGCCAAGCGACGGGTGTTTGGCACCGTGGGCATCGACATGATTGCCGGCCCCAGCGAAATCCTGGTGCTGGCCGATGGCAGCACGCCGCCCGACTGGGTGGCCATGGACCTGTTCTCGCAGGCCGAGCACGATGAGTTGGCGCAAAGCATCTTGCTGTGCCCGGACTCGAACTACATCGACGCGGTGCTGGCCGCCATTGACCGCCTGTTGCCCGGCATGCCGCGGCGCGACATCATCGAAAAATCCCTCAACGGCCGCGGCGCCTTGATTCACACCCGCAGCATGGAAGAGGCCTGCGACATCAGCAACCGCATTGCCCCCGAGCACCTGGAAGTCTCCAGCCAAGACCCGCACCGCTGGGAGCCACTGCTGCGCCATGCCGGGGCCATCTTTTTGGGCGCCTACACCAGTGAGTCGCTGGGCGACTACTGCGCCGGCCCCAACCATGTGCTGCCCACCTCGGGCACGGCCCGCTTCAGCTCGCCCTTGGGCGTGTACGACTTTCAAAAGCGCAGCAGCCTGATCGAGGTCAGCGAAGCCGGCGCCCAGACCCTGGGGCAGATCGCCTCGGTGCTGGCGCACGGCGAGGGCTTGCAGGCGCACGCGCAGGCCGCGGAAATGCGCCTGAAGAAATAAAATTCAAGCGCCATGTCTTCTTCCCCCCTTCGCTTCATTCGCCAGGACGTTCAGTCCATGCAGGCCTATGCCATCCAGCACTCGGTGGGCATGGTCAAGCTCGATGCCATGGAAAACCCGTTCAGCCTGTCCCCGGCTTTGCAAGCCGAATTGGGGCAGCGATTGGGTGCAGTGGCCATCAACCGTTACCCGGGCGCGCGCATTGACCATTTGCGCGACGCGCTCAAAGCCTATGTGGATTTGCCTGCGGGTCATGACCTCATGCTGGGCAATGGCTCGGACGAGCTGATTTCCTTGCTGGCCATGGCCTGTGATGTGCCGGGCGCGAAAATTCTGGCGCCCGAACCGGGCTTCGTCATGTACGCCATGAGCGCGCGCTTGCAAGGCCTGGGCTATGTCAGCGTGCCCCTGACCGCCGATTTCGAGCTCGACGAGGCCGCCATGTCGGCGGCCATTGCCGAGCACACGCCGGCCCTGGTCTACCTGGCCTATCCCAACAACCCGACCGCCAACCTGTGGGATCCGGCGGTCATTCGCCGCCTCATTGCCCAAGTGTCAGCCTACGGCGGCCTGGTGGTGATGGACGAGGCTTACCAGCCGTTTTCCAGCCGCAGCTGGCTGGACGAGATTCGCCGCGACCCCCAGGCCAATGCGCAGGTGTTGCTGATGCGCACCCTCTCCAAATTTGGCCTGGCCGGCATTCGCCTGGGCTACATGCTGGCGCCCGCCGCGCTGCTGGCCGAGTTTGACAAGGTGCGTCCGCCCTACAACGTCAGCGTGTTGAACGCCGAGTGCGCGCTGTTTGCCTTGGAACATGCCGATGTGTTTGCCGCCCAGGCGCAAACCATTTGCGACGAGCGCGAGCGACTCATTCATGCGCTGCAAGCCCTGCCCGGAGTCACGCCCTACCGAAGCGATGCCAACATGCTGCTCGCGCGCTTTGACGCGCCCGGCGATGGCAGCGACATCGCGCAACGCATGTTCGAAGGCTTGAAGGCGCGCAAAGTGCTGGTCAAGAACGTTTCTAAAATGCACCCCTTGCTGGCGCGTTGTTTGCGGCTCACCGTGGGATCTCCCGATGAGAACACGCAACTGCTGGCGGCTTTGAAAGAACTGATCGCACCATGAACGCACGCACCGCCGACGTCAGCCGCAACACCGCTGAAACCAAAATTCGGGTCCAGCTCAACCTGGATGGCACAGGCCAATCCAAGCTGGCCACGGGCATTGGCTTTTTTGACCACATGCTGGACCAAATTGCGCGCCATGGCCTGATTGACCTGGACATTCACGCCGAAGGCGACCTGCACATCGACGGCCACCACACCGTGGAAGATGTGGGCATCACCCTGGGGCAGGCGGTGGCCAAGGCCATCGGTGACAAGAAAGGCATTCGCCGGTATGGTCACGCCTACGTGCCGTTGGACGAGGCGCTGAGCCGCGTGGTCATCGACTTCTCCGGCCGTCCCGGCCTGGAAATGCATGTGCCCTTCAAGAGCGGCATGATTGGCGGCTTCGACAGCCAGCTGGCCTATGAGTTTTTCCAGGGCTTTGTGAACCACGCCCTGGTGACCTTGCACATTGACAACCTGCGCGGCGACAACGCCCACCACCAGGCCGAGACCGTGTTCAAGGCCTTTGCGCGCGCTTTGCGCGCAGCGATCGAACTTGACCCACGTTCGGCTGGCATCATCCCGTCCACCAAAGGCTCGCTGTAACAACCTCATGAGCACGGTGGCGGTCATCGATTACGGCATGGGCAACCTGCGCTCTGTGGCGCAGGCGGTGCTGGCGGCGGCACATGGCTCGGGCGTCGAGGTGTGCATCACGGCCGACCCCGAGCAGGTGCGCTCGGCCGACCGCATTGTGTTGCCTGGGCAAGGCGCCATGCGCGACTGCATGCGCGAGCTGCAAGATTCCGGCATGCTGCCTGCCGTGTTGGAAGCCGCCGCCCACAAGCCCCTGTTTGGCGTGTGCGTGGGCATGCAGATGCTGCTGGCGCACAGCGCCGAGGGCGATGGACCCCAAGGCACGGCCTGCCTGGGCTTGCTGCCGGGGCGGGTCGTCAAATTTGACCTGGCGGGCCAGCATCAGCCCGATGGCAGCCGTTACAAAGTGCCGCAGATGGGCTGGAACCAGGTCTGGCAGGCCCGGCCACACCCGATCTGGGAAGGGGTGCCCGATGGCAGCCACTTCTATTTTGTGCACAGTTTTTACGCCCAACCGTCCGATGCGCGCCACAGTGCAGGGGAAACCGAGTACGGCGTGCGCTTTACCTCGGCCCTGGCACGCGATAATATTTTCGCCACACAGTTCCATCCTGAAAAAAGTGCCGACTTTGGGCTCGCCCTTTACCGCAATTTCCTTTCCTGGAAACCCTGAACCTTTTCCACTTCCGGCAGGCTTCTGCCTTGTTTGCATCGCACCATGCTGCTCATTCCCGCGATTGATCTGAAAGATGGCCACTGTGTCCGCCTGAAACAAGGCGACATGGACCAGTCCACCACCTTTGGCGAGAACCCTGCCGAAATGGCCTTGAACTGGGTGGACAAGGGGGCACGCCGGCTACACCTGGTGGACCTGAACGGCGCGTTTGCGGGCAAGCCACAGAACTACAGCGCGATTCGCGCCATCCTGAAAGCCGTGGGCGACGACATCCCGGTGCAGCTCGGGGGCGGCATTCGCGACCTGGACACCATTGAAAAATACATCGACGGCGGCATCCGCTACGTCATCATCGGCACGGCAGCCGTCAAGAACCCCGGCTTTTTGAAGGACGCCTGCAGCGCCTTTGGCGGCCACATCATCGTTGGCTTGGATGCCAAGGACGGCAAAGTGGCCACCGATGGCTGGAGCAAGCTCACCGGCCACGAAGTGGTCGACCTGGGCAAGAAGTTCGAAGACTATGGCGTCGAGTCCATCATTTACACCGACATTGGCCGTGACGGCATGCTCAGTGGCATCAACATCGAGGCCACGGTGCGCCTGGCGCAAGCCTTGTCCATTCCGGTGATTGCCTCGGGCGGCTTGTCCAACATGGCCGACATCGAGCAGCTGTGCGCGGTGCAAGACGAGGGCGTCGAAGGCGTGATCTGTGGCCGTGCCATTTATTCCGGTGACCTGAATTTCGAGCAAGCCCAAGCCCGCGCCGACGAGCTCAACGGCGACTGACAATGCTGGCCAAACGCATCATTCCCTGCCTCGACGTGACCGGGGGGCGGGTGGTCAAGGGGGTCAACTTTGTCGAGCTGCGCGATGCCGGCGACCCCGTCGAAATTGCGGCGCGCTACAACGAGCAGGGCGCCGATGAGCTCACCTTCCTGGACATCACCGCCACCAGCGATGGGCGCGACCTGATCCTGCACATCATCGAGGCGGTGGCCTCGCAGGTCTTCATTCCCTTGACGGTGGGGGGCGGCGTGCGAACCGTGGACGACGTGCGCCGCTTGCTCAACGCCGGCGCCGACAAAACCAGCTTCAACTCGGCGGCCATTGCCAACCCCAACGTCATCCGCGAGGTGTCCTCCAAATACGGCGCCCAGTGCATTGTGGTGGCCATCGACGCCAAACGCCGCACGCCAGCGGACGAGCAGCGTCTGGACGAGCAGGGCCGCCCGGTTGGCCCTGGCTGGGATGTGTACAGCCATGGCGGTCGGCGCAATGTGGGTTTGGATGCCGTGGCCTGGGCCAGCCAAATGGCCGAGCACGGTGCCGGCGAAATTTTGCTGACCAGCATGGACCGCGACGGCACCAAGTCGGGCTTTGACCTGGCCTTGACCCGCGCTGTGGCCGAGGCCGTGCCCGTGCCGGTGATTGCCTCGGGTGGGGTCGGCAACCTCGACCACTTGGCCGACGGCATCCAGCTCGGTGGCGCCGATGCGGTGCTGGCCGCCAGCATTTTTCACTATGGCGAGTACACCGTGGCGCAGGCCAAGGCGCGCATGGCCGAACGCGGCATCCCGGTGCGCCTCTGAAGCCCCTTTGTCACGGCGCCGCCGTGAAGTTCGCGCACAATCAAGCCCATGAATGACAAGAACACCCCTTTGCCCTGGCTCGAGGCCGTCCGTTGGGACGCGCAAGGCCTGGTGCCCGTGATTGCCCAGGAACAAGGCAGCAAGGACGTGCTGATGTTCGCCTGGATGAACCGCGAGGCCCTGCAAAAAACCGCCGAGCTCGGGCGTGCGGTGTATTTCAGCCGCTCGCGCAACAAGCTGTGGTTCAAGGGCGAGGAGTCTGGGCATGTGCAGGTGGTGCACGACATTCGCCTTGATTGCGACCAGGACGTGGTGCTGCTCAGCGTCACCCAAACCGGCCATGAACCCGGCATCGCCTGTCACACCGGACGGCACAGCTGCTTTTTTCAACGGCTGGACGGCGCACAATGGCAGGTGACCGAGCCGGTCCTGAAAGACCCGGAGAGCATTTACAAATGAACGCCCCCACTTCGACCGACACGCTGGCGCGCCTGGCGGCCGTGATTGACAGCCGCAAACCCTCAGCGGGCGGTGACCCTGAGAAAAGCTATGTGGCGCGCTTGCTGCACAAAGGGCCGGACGCCTTTTTGAAGAAAATTGGCGAAGAAGCCACCGAAGCCGTGATGGCCGCCAAAGATGCCGAGTTGGCCGGCGGTGACCCGCAAAAGCTGGTCAATGAAGTGGCCGACCTGTGGTTCCATTCCATGATCGCGCTGGCGCATTTCAACCTGAGCCCGCTGGATGTGGTGGCCGAGTTGGCGCGCCGCGAAGGCCTGAGCGGCCTGGAAGAAAAGGCCTTGCGCAAAGTGCGCGAGCGCGAAGCCCAGGGTGACTGAGATGGACGTGGTGGACAGCGACCCCGTCGAGCAGCCGTCGGAAAGCCGGGTGCTGATGCACGTGGTCTATGGCCTGCACACGCTGGCCTGGGCCACGGTGGGGACGCTGGCGCTGATTGCCCTGGTGATCAACTACATCCGCCGCCAGGACGACCCCAACCCTTTGCACCGGGCCCACCACCGTTACATGATTCGCACCTTCTGGTGGTCTCTGGTGTGGTTGGTCTTGAGCTTGCCCCTGTTTTTTCTGTACGTGCTGCCGGGCCTGATTGCCTACGCTGTGATTGGTATTTGGTACCTCTACCGCAGCCTCAAGGGCTGGATGCGCTTTGCCGACCGCCGTTTTCCTGACAACCCTCCTGCTGACGTTCCATGAGCCAAGACGCAAACTGTATTTTTTGCAAAATCGTTGCCGGTCAAATCCCTTCCCGCAAGGTGTACGAAGACGACGACATTTATGCCTTTCACGACATTGCGCCCTGGGCGCCGGTGCATTTTTTGCTGATCCCGAAGCGCCACATTGTGTCGATGGCGCATGTGCAGCCAGAGGACGAGGCCCTGATTGGGCGCATGCTGGGCCTGGCGCCCAAGCTGGCGTTGCAAGAGGGCGCGCGACCCTATCCGGAAGGGGGTTTTCGCATTGTGACCAACACTGGCAAAGAGGGTGGACAAGAGGTTCACCATCTTCATTTTCATGTCATGGGCGGTCCGCGACCCTGGTTGCGCGGCTGACCCCTAAAATGCATGTTTACCGTAGAGGAGTAAAACCATGGGTTCATTTTCGATCTGGCATTGGCTGATCGTCCTGCTGATCATTGTCCTGGTGTTCGGCACCAAGAAGCTGAAGAACATCGGCTCTGATCTGGGCGGCGCCGTCAAAGGCTTCAAGGACGGCATGAAAGAGGGCGGCACAGCGCCCGAAGAAAAGCCGGCAGCGCCCGCTGCGCAAGTGGCGGGCACGCCGGCCGAGAAAACCACCATCGACGTCGAAGCCAAGCAAAAGCAATAAAGCGACTTCATGATTGACCTTGGCATCTCCAAAATGGCGCTGATCGGGGCGGTGGCGTTGATCGTCATCGGCCCGGAGAAACTGCCGCGTGTCGCCCGCACCGTGGGCGCGCTGATCGGCAAGGCCCAGCGCTATGTGTCGGATGTCAAGGCCGAGGTCAACCGCTCGATGGAGCTCGACGAGCTGCGCAAAATGAAGGAAAACGTGGAAACCGCTGCCCGCGATGTCGAGCAGTCGGTGCAAACCGCCGCCACCGATTTTGAAAAAGACTGGTCGGCTGCCAACCCCGATTTGACGGGTTTGCCGCTGAGCGAGCCTTTGAGCACGCCAGTGCCCGAGTACCGCAACCCGGGAAAAAAATGGCGCTTGAAGCAGTCCTCCACGCCGAGTTGGTACAAAGCACGCCACGGCATGCGCACCAAGGCCTTGTCGGGCGCGGCCCGGGTGGCACGCTTTCGTCCTCGCCCCCTTTCCTCAGGCAAGCCCTGAGCCTTTATGTCAGACACCCCGAAATCCCCTGAAGACGAATTGGCCGGGACCGAGCAGCCCTTTGTGCAGCACCTCATGGAGTTGCGCGACCGGCTGGTCAAGGCCACCCTGGCCATTGCCATCGCGGCGGTGGGTCTGGGGCTTTACCCCGGGCCAGGCCCTCTCTACGATATTTTGGCTGCCCCCCTGGTGGCGCACTTGCCCGCTGGCGCCACCCTGATTGCCACCTCGGTCATTTCACCTTTTCTGGTGCCGCTGAAAATCTTGTTGATGGCGGCTTTTTTGATCGCCTTGCCGGTGGTGCTCTACCAGGTCTGGGCCTTTGTGGCACCGGGCCTTTACTCGCATGAGAAAAAACTGGTGTTGCCCTTGGTGGTCTCCAGCACCGTCTTGTTTTTGGTGGGCGTGGCCTTTTGCTACTACTTCGTGTTTGGCCAGGTGTTTCAGTTCATTCAGAGCTTTGCGCCCAAGAGCATCACGGCGGCGCCGGACATCGAGGCTTACCTGAGCTTTGTGCTCACCATGTTCTTGGCGTTCGGCCTGGCGTTTGAGGTGCCCATTGTGGTGGTGGTGCTGGCGCGCATGGGCGTGGTGACCATTGAAAAGCTGAAAGCTTTCCGCTCTTATTTTGTGGTCTTGGCCTTCATCATTGCGGCCATTGTGACCCCACCCGATGTGGTGTCGCAACTGGCCTTGGCCATTCCCATGTGCCTGTTGTACGAGGTCGGCATCTGGGCCGCCCGCATCTTCATCAAGCACACCCAAGCGCCAGCCACCGACGAGGCCAAGGAGGAGGTCGCCCCATGAGGCGGCTGTGGCTGCTGTTTGCCCAAACCGTCACCGTGCTGGTGGCCCTGTGGTTTGTGTTGGTGACCCTCAAGCCCGAATGGCTGAACCAACGCCCAAGGCTGGCCGGGGTCAGCCTGCTGGAAGCGCCCGTTGCGGCGCCCGGTACGCTGGCGCCTGGCAGCCTGAGCCTGGCCGCGCGCAAGGCCTCGCCCGCGGTGGTCAGCATCAATGCCAGCAAGGCGCCCGAGCGCTCGCCCCAACAAAACGACCCCTGGTTTCGCTTCTTTTTTGGCGAGCGGGACGAGGGGCCTCAGGTCGGCTTGGGCAGTGGGGTGATTGTCAGCCCGGAAGGCTTCATCCTGACCAACAACCATGTGGTCGAGGGCGCCGATGACATCGAGGTCATCCTCAACGACCGACGCCGCACCCGCGCCAAGGTGATCGGCACCGATCCCGACACCGACCTGGCGGTCCTCAAAATAACCCTCGACCGCTTGCCCTCCATCGTGCTGGGCTCCTCCGACACGCTGCAAGTGGGCGACCAGGTGTTGGCCATCGGCAACCCGTTTGGGGTGGGCCAGACGGTCACCAGCGGCATTGTGTCGGCCTTGGGCCGCAACCAGTTGGGCATCAACACCTTTGAGAACTTCATCCAGACCGATGCGGCCATCAACCCCGGCAATTCCGGCGGCGCCTTGGTCGACGTGCAAGGGCATCTGATGGGCATCAACACCGCCATTTACTCCCGCTCTGGCGGCAGCATGGGCATTGGCTTTGCGATCCCGGTCACCACAGCGCGCCAGGTGCTGGAGGGGCTGGTGCGCGATGGGCACGTGACGCGCGGCTGGATCGGCGTGGAGCCCAACGACCTGACGCCTGAGTTGGCGGAAACCTTTGGCTTGTCCAAATCCGAAGGGGTGGTCATCACCGGGGTGTTGCAAAACGGCCCCGCCTTCAAGGCAGGCATTCGCCCGGGCGACCTGTTGCTGCAAGTGGGCGATCAACCGGTGACCCAGGTGGGCGAGTTGCTGAGCGCGGTTGCGGCCCTCAAGCCTGGCGCCAGCGCCACCTTCAAGCTTCAGCGCCGGCAGCAACAACTGAGCCTCGAAGTGACGCCGGCCCAGCGCCCGCGACCCAAGGTTTCTCAGGGAGCGCGCTGACATGGCCACCCGTTCGCAATTGCTGATGGCCTGCGACGAGCTGTTGCAGCCGCAGCGCTTCAAAGATTACGGCCCCAACGGCTTGCAGGTGGAAGGCCGTGACGACATCCGCCATGTGGTCTCGGGCGTCACCGCCAGCCTGGCGCTGATTGATGCGGCCATTGAGGCCCAGGCAGATGCTTTGTTGGTTCACCATGGCCTGTTTTGGCGCGGCCAGGATGGGCGCGTCACCGGCTGGATGAAGCAACGCTTGTCGCGCTTGCTGGCCCACGAGATCAACCTCTTGGCCTACCACTTGCCGCTGGATGCGCACCCCACCCTGGGCAACAACGCCCAGTTGGGCCTGCGCCTGGGTCTGGTGGGTGAGGGGTTGTTTGGCGAACAAGATTTGGGCGTGATCGGCCTGTCCACTGCGCCGCTGAAGGATGCCGCGGCCTTGGCTGAACGCATCGCCCTGGCACTGGGTCGCACGCCGGTGCTGGTGCCGGGCGACCCGCAGCGGCCCTTGCGACGCATTGCCTGGTGCACCGGCGGCGCCCAAGGGCATTTCGAGGCGGCCATTGCCGCTGGGGCAGATGCCTACATCACCGGCGAAATCTCTGAGCCGCAAGCCCATTTGGCGCGCGAGACCGGCGTGGCCTTTCTGGCTTGCGGCCACCACGCCACGGAACGGGGTGGCGCACCCGCGCTTGCCGCGCATGTGGCGGCGCAGCTGGGCCTGACGCACCAGTTCATCGACATCGACAACCCCGCGTGAGCGGCCCGGGTATGACGGCAGCTGCACCCCGCCTGGCCCTGACCTTGGGCGACCCTGCGGGCATTGGCCCGGAAATTCTGTTGAAAGCCTTTGCCCAGGCCCCAGAGGTCACGCGCGGCTGCTTCATTGTGGGCGACCTGGACACCCTGGCGCGTGCCCGCGGCTGGTTGGGCCACAACGTACCCGCGCTGCAACGCATCGCCGCCCCTGTGCCAAACATGGCTTTGCCCGAGGGGGTGATCCCGGTGTACCAAGCTGTGACAGAAGTCCCCTTGGTGACGCCAGGGCAAATCTCGGCGCAGGCTGGCGCCATGGCCGCCGAGTGCGTGACGTGGGCCGCGCGGGCCGCGCTGCGTGGCGACATTGCCGGTTTGGTGACGGCGCCTTTGCACAAGCAGTCCTTGTCGGCCGCGGGCGTGCCTTTTCCGGGGCACACCGAGTTGCTGCAAGCCGAGGCGGCCCGCCACGCGGGGGTGGCGGTGGCGGACATGCCGGTGCGCATGATGCTGGCCAACCCCGAATTGCGAACCGTTCTGGTCAGCATTCACGTGTCCTTGCGCGAGGCCATCCAGGCCGTCACCTTTGACAATGTGCTGGAAACCTTGCGCATCACCCATGAAGCCGAGCGCCGATCCCGGGGGCGCTCCCCCCGCATCGCGGTGGCCGGCCTCAACCCGCATGCCGGCGAGGGCGGCCTCATGGGGCGGGAGGAAATGGACGTCTTGCTGCCGGCCATAGCGGCTGCTCGCGCGCAAGGGCTGGATGTGCAAGGCCCCTTGGCGCCCGACACCGTGTTCATGCGGGCGCGCCACGCAAGCGGCCATCCAGGCGAGTTTGACGTGGTGGTGGCCATGTACCACGACCAGGGCCTGATTCCGGTCAAATACCTGGGGGTCGAGCAAGGCGTGAATGTCACCCTGGGCTTGCCGCTGGTGCGCACCAGCCCCGACCACGGCACCGCGTTTGACCTGGCGGGCAGCGGCCGAGCCGATGCCGCCAGCCTGATCCAGGCCATTCGAATGGCCCAAGCCCTGTCGGGTTGTCAGTTTGGCGCCAAATAAGCTTTCCGGGCTCAGCTACAATACAGGGTTGACCCCAAGAGCGATGTTTCATTGAGGATTCCCATGAGTGATAACGCAGTAGACACCAGCAAACGGACGTGGCTCATCGCGACCACTTGCGCAGGTGCCGTGGGTGGTGCCGCCACCGCCGTCCCTTTCGTCAGCACCTTTCAGCCCTCCGAGCGCGCCAAGGCCGCCGGTGCCGCCGTGGAGGTCGACATTTCCAGCCTCAAGCCCGGCGAAAAGCTGACGGTTGAATGGCGTGGCAAGCCGGTCTGGATCATCAAGCGCACGCCCGAGCAATTGGAGTCCTTGAAGAAGACCGAAGGCCAGCTGGCCGACCCCGAGTCCAAGCGCAACCCCTCCGACCTGACGCCTGCGTACGCACGCAACCAGGCGCGCTCCATCAAGCCCGAAGTGTTTGTGGGCGTGGGCATTTGCTCGCACCTGGGCTGCTCGCCCAGCGACAAATTCCAAACTGGTGCCCAGCCCTCCCTGCCCGATGACTGGCAAGGCGGCTTCCTGTGCCCCTGCCACGGCTCTACGTTTGACATGGCCGGTCGCGTGTTCAAGAACAAGCCAGCTCCGGACAACCTGGAAGTTCCTCCCCACATGTACCTCTCCGACAACAAGCTGTTGATCGGCGAGGACAAGAAGGCCTGACCCTAGATCGGAAGCACCATGGCTGATTTCAAAGAAATTTCCCCCAACGCCTCCGCCGGTGAGAAGCTTCTCAACTGGGTGGACAACCGTTTCCCGGCGTCCAAGATGTACAAGGAGCACCTCTCCGAGTACTACGCGCCGAAAAACTTCAACTTCTGGTACTTCTTCGGCTCACTGGCCCTGCTGGTGCTGGTGATCCAGATCGTGACCGGCATTTTCCTGGTCATGCACTACAAGCCGGACGCCAATTTGGCCTTCGCTTCGGTGGAATACATCATGCGCGATGTGCCCTGGGGCTGGTTGATCCGTTACATGCACTCCACCGGCGCCTCGGCGTTCTTCATCGTGGTGTACATGCACATGTTCCGCGGCCTGATTTACGGTTCCTACCGCAAGCCACGCGAATTGGTCTGGATCTTTGGCTGCGCGATTTTCCTGTGCCTGATGGCCGAAGCCTTCATGGGCTACCTGCTGCCCTGGGGCCAGATGTCCTACTGGGGTGCCCAGGTGATCGTGAACCTGTTTGCCGCCGTGCCCTTCATCGGTCCCGACCTGGCCCTGCTGATCCGTGGCGACTATGTGGTGAGCGACGCCACCCTGAACCGCTTCTTCAGCTTCCACGTGATCGCCGTGCCCCTGGTGCTGTTGGGCCTGGTGGTGGCGCACATCATTGCGCTGCACGAAGTGGGCTCGAACAACCCCGATGGCGTGGAAATCAAGGCCCACAAGGACGCCAATGGCAAGCCTTTGGATGGCATTCCTTTCCACCCGTACTACACCGTGCACGACATCCTTGGCGTGAGCGGCTTCCTGTTGGTGTTCACCGCCGTGATCTTCTTCGCGCCTGAGTTCGGTGGCTACTTCCTGGAATACAACAACTTCATTCCAGCCGACCCGCTCAAGACCCCGGCGCACATCGCCCCGGTCTGGTACTTCACGCCGTTCTACTCCATGCTGCGTGCCATCACCAGCGAGATGATGTACGCGCTGATTGCCTGCGTGCTGGCCGGCGCCTACCTGGGCGTCACCCGCGCCAAGATTCCTGCCCTCTTCAAAACCGCTGTCGTTGGGGGTGCGGTGGTCCTGGTGGCCCTGATGCTCTCGATCGATGCCAAATTCTGGGGTGTGGTCGTGATGGGCGGCGCTGTGATCATCCTGTTCTTCCTGCCCTGGCTGGACAACTGCGCGGTCAAGTCGATCCGCTACCGCCCGGACTGGCACAAATACCTGTACGGTATTTTCGTGATCAATTTTGTGATCCTGGCCTACCTGGGCGTTCAACCCCCGTCCCCCGTGGGCGAGCGCGTGTCGCAAGTGGGTACCTTGTTCTATTTCGGCTTCTTCCTGCTGATGCCGTGGTGGAGCCGCTTGGGCGAGACCAAGCCGGTCCCCGATCGCGTGACCTTCACGCCGCACTGAGATCAGGAGCAACAACCATCATGAAAAAAATCATTCTCAGCCTGCTCCTGGCCTGTGGTCTGATCGCTGGCAACGCCCTCGCTTCCGGTGGCAACAGCATCGCCTGGGACAAAGCCCCCGTCAAAACCACGGACCTTGCCGCTTTGCAAAATGGCGCCAAGATGTTCGTCAACTATTGCCTGAACTGCCACTCGGCAGCCTACATGCGCTACAACCGTCTGACCGACATCGGCCTGACCGAGCAGCAGATCAAAGACAACCTTTTGTTCACCACCGACAAAGTGGGCGAAACCATGAAGGCGGCCATTGATCCCAAGCAGGCCAAGGACTGGTTCGGCGCCAACCCGCCCGACCTGACCGTGATTGCACGCTCGCGCGCCGGCCACGAAGGCACGGGTGCCGACTACCTGTACACCTACTTGCGCACCTACTACCGCGACGAGACCAAGGCCACCGGTTGGAACAACCTGGCCTTCCCCAACGTGGGCATGCCGCATGTGCTGTGGGAATTGCAAGGCGACCGTCGCCCGGTGTTCAACACCAAGACCGAGAACGGCCACGAAGTGCAAACCTTCAAGGGCTGGGAACAAATCAGCCCGGGCACCATGACGCCCCAGCAATACGACCAAGCGGTCGGCGATTTGGTGGGCTACCTGCAATGGATGGGTGAGCCGGCCCAAAACACCCGCGTGCGCATTGGCGTGTGGGTGGTGGCGTTTTTGCTGGGCTTGATGTTCATTGCCTGGCGCCTGAACGCTTCCTTCTGGAAACAAGTTCACTAAGTTCAGCCCGGCCCCCTGCGTGCAGCGCAGGGTGGTTCGACCACAGAGTGACAGGCAGTCCTGTCACTCTTTTTGATTTTCAGGAGCCTTCAAAATGATGGTGTTGTATTCGGGAACCACGTGTCCTTTTTCCCACCGCTGCCGCTTCGTGCTGTTCGAAAAAGGCATGGACTTTGAGATCCGTGATGTCGATCTTTACAACAAGCCGGAAGACATCAACGTCATGAACCCCTACGGCCAAGTGCCGATTTTGGTGGAACGTGACCTCATTCTGTACGAGTCCAACATCATCAATGAATACATTGACGAGCGCTTCCCGCATCCGCAGTTGATGCCCGGCGACCCGGTGGACCGCGCCCGCGTGCGCTTGTTCCTGCTGAACTTCGAAAAAGAGCTGTTCACGCATGTGACCACGCTGGAGTCGCGTGCCATCAAGGGCCAGGAAAAGGCCCTGGAAAAAGCCCGCTCGCACATTCGCGATCGCCTGACCCAATTGGCCCCGGTGTTCTTGAAAAACAAGTACATGCTGGGTGACAACTTCTCCATGCTCGACGTGGCCATTGCGCCGCTGTTGTGGCGCCTGGACCATTACGGCATTGACCTGTCCAAGAACGCCGCGCCTTTGCTGAAGTATGCTGAGCGCATCTTCTCGCGCCCGGCTTACATCGAGGCGTTGACGCCCTCTGAAAAGGTGATGCGCAAGTAAGTGTGGGCTGAATGAACGCCGCTGACGCCACCTCCACGCGCCCGTACCTGATTCGCGCCCTCTATGAGTGGTGCATGGACAACGGTTTCACACCCTATCTGGCGGTGGTGGCCGATGACTCGGTGCAGGTGCCTCGCGAATTCGTCAAGGATGGCGAGATCGTGCTCAATGTCAGTCCCGATGCCACCAGTGGCCTGTTGCTGGGCAACGAGCTGATCGAGTTCAAAGCCCGCTTTGGCGGCGTGGCGCGCGAAATCCTCGTGCCTGTCTCCCGCGTGATTGCCATTTACGCGCGTGAAAATGGCCAAGGCATGGCGTTTCCTTCCCCGACGGCATCTGCAGAAAAAACCGACCCTGCCGATGTGGCCCAGCGTACCGCTGGGCGAGCGCCTGGCTTGTCGGCGGTTGAAGGCGGGCACACACCTGACACAGAGGATGCGTCCCCAACGCCACCCAGTGGCGGTCGACCCACGCTCACCCGCATCAAATGAGTGTTTTGCAAGCCAGCGCGATCATGTGCCTGCGCTAAAATCTTGTGTCTGTAGCCCCTGTAGCATGAAGGTCGTGCAGTTGATTTGTAATCATCAGGAGGCGGTTCGATTCCGTCCAGGGGCACCATCCAACTGCGCCTCGCAACCATCACCCTATTTGGTTTTGCATTCTGCGTTGCCGTAGCGCGTGCTGCACACCTGCGCAGCGCATTGGCTCATGAGTGCCTCACGTTGGCTGGCGTTCACGTCCACCATCACGCTTTCCATGTAAGGCACGAAGTCCGTTCGCATGAGCTGTTGGCATGCGGTGTTGGACACATTGCCCGTTTGGGTGGTCACGCAATGGGTTTGGCCGGTGGGCACCTGCACCGGTCGGGTGTGGGTCACCAAGGTTGGCACTCTGTGAACGGGATAAAGTCGAAACGCCTCAGGCGCACACTCGTTGCGCGCTTGCCGGAACTCGGGTGTCGTACAGCCCAGCAGCAAGCTGCTGGCCATGACAAGGGCAAAATGTGTTTTCATCCGCCGCCTTGGCGTCAACGGCTGCGCGCGCAGCGAAAGCCAATGTAGACCACAGAAAAGCTGGCATCTTTCATGGCCAGGTGGTCGGCACGCATGGGGCCCTCGCCATACCACCAAGAACCGCCGCGGGTTCTTTTTTGCGCACTTTGACCCACTGGCTCGTCGACCCATTCCCAGGCATTGGCGCCCATGTCATGCAGGCCATTGACGCCGGCCACCGTTTGGCCGGCCAAAGCCGGCCCGATGCCTCGCCATAGGTGAGTGCCCACCGGCATGGAGCGGTCTTTGCCGCAGTCTTCAAGACACTGCGCGCCTTGGGGCGTGTGGCCCGTCGGGTAGCGGTAGGTGGTGCCTCGCACCCAGGGGGCTGGCGGCGTAGCGCGTTGTTCGGTGTAAGCTGCCGAAACCCACTCGGCATCGGTGGGCAAGCGGCCGCCCGCCCAGGTGCAAAAGGCTTGCGCCTCAGCGTAGTTCACATGGACTGCTGGCCAGTCGGGGTGATGGGCGGTGCCGAAGGGGCGTTGCCAGGTCCAGCCGGGTTTGCGCACGAAGCCAGCCTCGTACACATAACCGCCGCCCTCGCGCTCGGCCTGGGTGACCGTGCCCGTGGCTTCGACAAAACGCCGGAATTGGGCAATGGTGGTTTCAGTGCGTGCGATCTCAAACGCTCCCACACGTTGCCAATCCAGCCCAGAGGAGGCTCTGGCCGGGGCGGCATGGGCCAGTACCGCAGACAAAAACAGGCTCGTCAAGAAAGAGGAAGTGCGCATGCTGTGGATGATGACGGGATCTGAAAAACCGCCTAGCGAACCCGGACTTTCAGCCGAATGGTCTGCACATCCCAGCCCTTGCTGCGCAAATGGGCGGCGATGGCAGGCAAAAACTGGCGCAATTTGGCGCTCACCGCACTGTTGGGCACCAGCACGCACCAATCGCTGCCCTCAACCGGGCCGCCTTGCAAGGAGGCCAGCAGGGGCGGCGGCAGCAGGCCTTTGAGGGCCAACAGGCGCTGTTGGGAGTCTTTGGCCAGCTGGCTCAAATGGGCCAGGGTCGGCGCATGGCTGGCCGCCTGCGCCACGGGAACTGCGCGTCCCCGAAGCGTCGGCGTCGATTTGGGCGGCCGGTTGTAGCCCAGGGCCCGATAGGCCGCCAAGGCCTCGTCGCGTGCGGACGTGGGCTTGGGACTGGCAAGGGGAGTGTCGGCGGGCTTGACCATCCCCGGATTATGGGCGCGGCGGCGGGTAAAATCATCGCCTTCGACAAAGGATTGTTCGACGCGCCCGTGGCCCTCTTGGCGGCGGTGGCGTTGCACCGCTCGCATGGCCCTCAAATTCCTCACCCAGATCTTCGGCAGCCGCAACGATCGCCTGCTCAAACAATACCGCAAGACCGTGGAGCGCATCAACGCGCTGGAGTCTTCCCTGGAGCCTCTGAGCGACGACGCTCTGCGCGCCAAAACCGACGAATTCAAAAAGCGTGTGGCCGGCGGCGAGGCCTTGGAAGACCTGTTGCCCGAGGCGTTTGCGGTGGTGCGCGAGGGCTCCAAGCGCGTCATGAAAATGCGCCACTTCGATGTGCAGATGGTGGGCGGCATCGCCTTGCACCAGGGCAAGATTGCCGAGATGCGTACCGGCGAAGGCAAAACCTTGACGGCCACCTTGCCGGTGTACCTGAATGCCCTGAGTGGCAAGGGCGTGCATGTGGTGACCGTCAACGATTACCTGGCACAGCGTGATGCGCAGTGGATGGGGCGCTTGTACAACTTCCTGGGCCTGTCGGTGGGCATCAATCTGCCGCAAATGCCGCGTGAAGACAAGCAGGCGGCTTACCATGCCGACATCACCTACGGCACCAACAACGAATACGGCTTCGACTACCTGCGCGACAACATGGTGTACGAGCCCCAGGATCGCGTGCAGCGGGCGCTGAACTACGCCATCGTGGACGAGGTGGACTCGATCCTGATCGATGAGGCCCGCACGCCGCTGATCATCAGCGGTCAGGCCGAAGACCACACCGCCCTCTACCTGGCGATGAACAAGGTGGTGCCGCATCTGACGCGCCAGGAAGGCGAGGCCGACCCGCACACGGGCGAAGGCGTCACCAAGCCCGGTGACTTCACCGTGGACGAAAAATCGCACCAGGTGTTTTTGACCGAGCAAGGCCATGAGAGCGCCGAGCGCATTCTGTCCAGCATGGGCTTGCTGGCCGAAGGCGCGTCGCTGTATGACCCCGCCAACATCAGCCTGATGCATCACCTGTATGCGGCCCTGCGTGCCAACCATCTGTACCACCGCGACCAGCACTATGTGAACCAGGGCGGCGAGATTGTGATCGTGGACGAGTTCACCGGGCGCCTGATGGCTGGCCGTCGCTGGAGCGATGGCTTGCACCAGGCGGTCGAGGCCAAGGAAGGCGTGACCATTCAGGCCGAGAACCAGACGCTGGCCTCCATCACGTTCCAGAATTACTTCCGCCTCTACAACAAGCTCTCGGGCATGACCGGCACGGCCGACACCGAAGCCTACGAGTTCCAGGAAATCTATGGCCTGGAAACCGTGGTGATTCCGCCCAACAGGCCCAGCAAGCGCGATGACCAACTCGACCGTGTCTACAAGACCACGCAAGAAAAATACAACGCTGCCATTGACGACATTCGTGAATGCCATGAGCGTGGCCAACCGGTGTTGGTAGGCACCACCTCGATCGAGAACTCGGAACTGATTGCCGAGTTGCTCACCCGTGCCAAGCTGCCCCACCAGGTGCTCAACGCCAAGCAGCATGCGCGCGAGGCCGACATTGTGGCGCAAGCCGGTGCGCCCAAGTCCATCACCATTGCCACCAACATGGCCGGTCGCGGCACCGACATCGTGCTCGGTGGCAACATCGAAAAAGCCGTGGCCGAGGTCGAGGCCGATGAGGGCCTGGACGCAACAGCCCGCGAAGCCAAAGTGGCGGCCCTGCGTGCGCAATGGTTGAAAGACCATGAGTTTGTCAAAGCCCAGGGCGGCTTGCGCATCATTGCCACCGAACGCCATGAGTCGCGCCGCATTGACAACCAGTTGCGCGGCCGCTCAGGGCGCCAGGGCGACCCGGGCTCGTCGCGGTTCTTCTTGAGCCTGGACGACCAGCTCATGCGGATTTTTGCCGGCGACCGCGTCAAGGCCATCATGGACCGCTTGAAGATGCCCGAGGGCGAGGCCATCGAGGCGGGCATTGTCAACCGCAGCATCGAGAGCGCGCAGCGCAAGGTCGAGGCGCGCAACTTTGACATTCGCAAGCAATTGCTGGAATACGACGATGTCTCCAACGACCAGCGCAAGGTGATTTACCAGCAGCGCAATGACATTCTGGATGCCACCGACCTCTCGGCGCAAATTGCCTCTTTGCGCGAAGGCTGCTTCACAGACCTGGTTCGCCAGTACGTGCCCGCCGAATCGGTGGAAGAGCAGTGGGACTTGGCGGGCCTGGAAAAAGCTTTGGCCGCCGAGTGGCAACTGAGCCTGCCGCTGACGCAAACCGTGACGGACGCCAGCGCCATCACCGACGACGACATTCTGGAGCAAGTGGTGCAAGCGGCGCACGCGGCCTTCCAGGTCAAGCTGGACCAAGTGGGCGCGGAGCAGTTCACGCCCTTCATGCGCATGGTCTTGTTGCAAAACATCGACTCGCATTGGCGCGAGCACCTGTCGGCGCTGGACTATTTGCGCCAGGGCATTCACTTGCGCGGCTATGCGCAAAAGCAGCCCAAGCAGGAGTACAAGCGCGAGGCCTTCGAGTTGTTTGCCCAATTGCTGGACCTGGTGAAAAACGAAGTCACCCGGGTGCTGATGACGGTGCAAATTCAATCCCAAGCGCAAGTGGATGCCGCCGCCCAGGACATGGAGCAGCGCGCAGAAAACATCCAAAACGTGAGCTACACCGCGCCGACAGAAACCGGCGAGGCCCAGACCACGTTCGACCCGCAAACCCAGGTGGCCGCGGTGGCGCCCGTGGGCCGCAACGAGCCCTGTCCTTGTGGCAGTGGCAAGAAGTTCAAGTTTTGTCACGGAAAGCTCAGCTGATCATGGCCGTCCATCTTTTGCCTCCCAACCCCGCCGACCTGCACCCGGTGCCCGGTGTGCGCATTGGCGTGACCGAAGCCGGCATCCGCAAGGCCGGCCGCAAAGACCTGACCGTGGTGCTGTTGGACGAAGGCACGGCGGTCGGTGGCGTGTTCACCCAAAACCGTTTTTGCGCCGCACCGGTGCAAGTGTGTCGTGAACACTTGGCGGCCGGGCAGGGCATCCGTGCCATTGTGATCAACACCGGCAACGCCAACGCCGGCACCGGCCAAGAAGGCCTGGTGCGCGCGCGCGCCACCTGCATTGGCATGGCCAAAGCGTTGAGCGTCTCGCCCGAGCAAGTCCTGCCTTTCTCCACCGGCGTCATCATGGAGCCGCTGCCGCACGAGCGCATCCTGGCGGCGCTGCCGGCCGCCATCGGCAAAGCCACCGAAAACAACTGGGCCACCGCGGCCGAAGGCATCATGACCACCGACACCGTGCCCAAGGCTTGCAGCTTGCAAGTGCAGGTTGGTGGCGCCACGGTCACGGTCTCGGGCATCTCCAAAGGCGCGGGCATGATTCGCCCCAACATGGCGACCATGCTGGGCTTCATCGCCACCGACGCTTGTGTCGCCCCCGCGCTCATGAACACCCTGGCACGCAATCTGGCCGAAGGCTCGTTCAACCGCGTCACCGTCGATGGGGACACCTCGACCAACGACTCTTTTGTGGTCATGGCCACGCAGCGCGCCCAGCACGCACAGATCACCTCGCTGGACAGCCCAGAGGGCCAAGCCCTTCAGGCCGCCATGATGACCGTGGCCCGTACCCTGGCTCAAGCCATCGTGCGCGATGGCGAAGGCGCCACCAAATTCATCACCGTGCAAGTCGAAGGCGGCCGCACTGCGGAAGAATGTCGTTTGGTGGCCTATGCCATCGCACATTCGCCCTTGGTCAAGACCGCGTTTTATGCCAGCGATCCGAATTTGGGACGCATTCTGGCCGCCGTGGGCTATGCCGGTATCGCCGACCTGGACCAGACCCAGATCGACCTGTACCTCGACGAGGTGCACATCGCGCACCAAGGTGGCCGTCATCCTGCGTACCGCGAAGAAGAGGGCCAGCGCGTGATGAAGCAGACGGAAATCAAGGTGCGTGTCGGCCTTGGCCGTGGCAGCGCCACCGACACCGTGTGGACTTGCGACTTCAGCCACGACTATGTGACCATCAACGCCGACTACCGCAGCTGAGCCATGAACGAATCTTTTGAACGCCTGATACAGCGGGCCGAGTTGCTGATGCAGCGCATCGAGTCTGTGCTGCCCCAACCCCTGCGTGCCCCGGACTGGAACGCCAGCGTGGCCTACCGCTACCGCAAGCGCGCCAGTGGCCATGGCGCCCTCGAGCCGGTGCGCCATGTGGCCTCGCTGGGCCTGGCCGATCTGAAAGAGATTGATGGGCAGAAAGAAAAAATGCAGCGCAACACCGAGCAGTTTGTGCGCGGCTTGCCCGCCAACAACGTGTTGCTCACCGGCGCGCGCGGCACGGGCAAGTCATCCCTCATCAAGGCCTGCCTGAATGCCTATGCCGATCAAGGCTTGCGTTTGATTGAGGTGGACAAAGCCGACTTGGTCGACTTGCCAGACATCATCGACGTGGTGTCCGATCGCCCCGAAAAATTCATGATCTTCTGTGACGACCTGAGCTTTGAAGACGGCGAGCCCGGCTACAAAGCGCTCAAGTCCATCCTGGATGGGTCGGTCGCGGCGGCCACGCCCAATGTGCTGATTTACGCCACCAGCAACCGCCGCCACTTGTTGCCCGAGTACATGAAGGACAACCTGAGCTACACCCACACCGACGACGGTGAGGTGCATCCGGGCGAGGTGATCGAAGAAAAAATTTCCTTGTCCGAGCGCTTTGGCTTGTGGGTCAGCTTCTATCCGTTCTCGCAAGACGAGTACCTGACCATTGTGGGCCAGTGGCTCACGGCCTTGGGCTTGCCCGAGGGCACGCTGGACAAGGCGCGGCCCGAAGCCTTGGTGTGGGCGCTCGAGCGCGGATCGCGCAGTGGCCGCGTGGCCTACCAGTTCGCGCGCGATTACGCGGGCCGCAACGCCTGAGGCGCCCAGGGCCGTCCATGACCCAAGCTGCGGTGCTCGTGGCCGATGGCGACTTGCCACGCGAAGGCGGCGAAAACCGCCCGCTGGTGCAAGTGGCCGTGGGCGTGCTGCTGCAAGACGATGGCGCCTTTTTGCTGACCTCGCGTCCTCCCGGCAAGGTGTATGCCGGCTACTGGGAATTTCCGGGCGGCAAGCTCGAAGCCGACGAGACGGTGCAGCAAGCGCTGGCGCGTGAGTTGCATGAAGAAATTGGCATCGCCATCGAAGACTGCACGCTGTGGAAGGTCGAGCGTGTGGACTACCCGCATGCCTTGGTGCAGCTCAATTTTTGCCGCGTCACGCGTTGGCGCGGAGAGTTGCAAATGCGCGAGGGGCAGTCTTTTGCATGGCAGCAACTGCCGGTGACGGTCACGCCCGTCTTGCCGGGGACGCTTCCGGTGTTGAGGTGGCTGGAAGAAGAGCGCGGCGATCCCCCTGCGGCGTGAGCTTGCCGCGGCCCTGTGGGCCTCGCAACGACGGCTTACTGCAGCGGGGTGTTTTCGAAATTGGGATCGTCAGGCGGCGTGAGGTCGGGCACGCGGTGTTGCTCGCTGGCCCAGGCGCCGAGGTCGATGTTTTTGCAGCGTTCGCCACAGAAAGGGCGGTAACGGTTGCTCGGGGCATAGACACTGGGGCCGCCACAGCCAGGACAGGTCACGATGCGTTCCGCCATGCTCGCCTCTTCAGGTGCACAAGGCCATTTCAAACGGCACATCGTCGGCCACAGGCACCAGGTGGCCTTGCGCGTCTTGGCGCATCAAGCGCACCGACACCATCATGCGGTTGCCGCTGATCTCGGGCACCACCTTGAAGCTGGGGTCCATGCGCAGGCGCATCATCTGGAATTTGCCCTGGGGCAGGTTTTGCTGGAACACGCCTGCAGGCGCCATCACCTTTTGGGCCGAAGCGGTGTCGCGCAGCAGGCGCAGCAACAGGTTGACGCTGGCATAAAGCGGCTGCAAGGGCTCGGTCCAGCGCAGAATGTCTTCGCGCCGCTCTTGGCTAGGACGTTGCTGCCAGGCGTGGTAGCTCGGCAGGTCGAAGCCGCAGGTTCCACCCGGGATGGCCATGCGGTTGCGCAGTCCAGCCAGCCATTCGTTGTCGCTCACAAACTGGCTGATGCGCGAGCCCGAGGTGTTGATGCCTTCGAAACAGTCGTCGATGTTTTTGAGGAATGTTTCCAAAGCCGCTTCAGCCACGGAGGGGTTGCCCCGGTACGACTGGAATTGCTGTTTGTGCCGTTCCAAGTCCTTCAGCACATCGGATTTCAGGTCGGCGCGCCCACCCACTTCGACGATTTCAAAAACCGTGCTGAAGCAAAAATGGTGATCGGCGGGGTGGTCGCGTTGCAACAGCAGTTCAAAGCGACGGAAAAGGTATTCCAGGCGCAGGTAGGTGCGGACGCGTTCGTTGAAGGGGTGTTCGTAAAGGATCACGTCAAAGCCTGTTGGCTGTCGTTGCAAGTTCGGCCCAATGATACCCGACCCTCTTCCCCGTCATCGCAAGCGAAGCGCGGCGATCTCGTTCAGAAAAGAGATTACCGCGGCCCTTTGGGCCACGCAATGACGGGGGCGAGGGTTAAGTCAAACCCAAAGCCATGACCTCGTCGCGCAAGGCTGGCAAGTCAAGGCCTTCGTTGTAAATCACCCAGTCGGCTGCGGCCAACCGAACGGCGCGCGGCGATTGCGCTGCGATGATGCGGGCCACCTCATCGGCCGCCAGGCCACTGCGTGCCACCACACGCTGAATTTGCGTGGCCGGCTCGCAGTCGATCACCAGCACCCGTTGCACTTGTTGGCGCCAGCGCTTGGACTCCACCAGCAGGGGGACATCAAAGACCAAGAGGGCATGGCCCTGTTGCAAGGCCACCTGGGTTTGACGGCGGGTTTCCTCGCCCACGCAAGGGTGCACGATGCCCTCCAGGCGTTGCTTGGCGGAAGGGTCGGCGAACACCAAGGCGCGCATGCGAGCGCGGTCGAGGGCGCCATCGGCTTGGACAAACGCATCGCCAAATTGGCGCGCGATCTCCGGCATGGCCGCACCTTGCGGGGCGGTGACGCTGCGCGCAATGGCATCGGCATCGATGACGGCCGCGCCCAAGGCTTGCAGAAGGCTGGCCACCGTGCTTTTACCGCTGCCAATCCCGCCTGTCAGGCCAAGGTGAAGAGGGCGAAGCTGTTGCATGGCCGCAAGTCTAAGCCAGTCCTGCCCATTGCAGGACTCTGGCGGGTCCACAGGCCACCAGCACCAGCGCAGCCAGCGCTAAAAAAGGGCCAAAGGGAACGTAACGGCCTTCACGAAGCTGGCCACGTGCACGCATGACCAGCCCGACCACGGCGCCTGTGCAGGCCGCCAAGAAAACCAGCGGAATCAAGGGCAAAGGCCCCAGCCAAGCCCCCAGCGCAGCCAACAGCTTGAAGTCGCCGGCGCCCAAGCCCTCTTGGCCGCTGACACGCTCAAACACCCAAGCGATCAAGGCAAAGCTGCCGTAGCCCACCACGGCGCCCCACAAGGCGCTGGACAACGAGAGACCGCTCCAGCCCGTCTCGGCCGCCAACAAACCCAGCCACAACAGGGGCTGGGTCAGGCTGTCGGGCAGCAGCGTGGTTTCCCAATCGATGCAGGCCAGGGCCAACAACAAACTGCCACCGCAGGCCCAGGCCAGGGCGGCCGCATCGACGCCTTGCGGGCCAGCAGGGAGCAAAAGCCCACAGCTCACCCAGATCAGCGCGTTGCCCACTTCCACCAAGGGGTAACGCCAGGCAATCGGTGCCCCGCAAAACGCACAACGACCCCGCAAGACAAGAAAGCTCAGCAGCGGCAGGTTGTGGCGCAGGGCCAGCGGCGTCTGGCAATGCGGACAGTGGGAGCGTGGCCTGGCCAGGTTGTAGGGCTGAACGCCATCGTCCATGGCCAGCATGCGCGGCAAGCGATGGATGACCACGTTGAGGAAGCTGCCCACGACCAAGCCCAGCACACACCAGACCAAGCCCAGGACCCAAGGGCTGCTCATACGGCTTGCCCCAGTTGGAAGATGGGCAGGTACAGGGCGATCACCATGCCCCCAATGACCAAGCCGAGAAAGACCATCAAGGCCGGCTCCAGCAGGCTGGAGAGCGCGGCGATGCTCGCATCCAGCTCGCGCTGGTGAAAGACGGCGGCCTTTTCCAGCATGGCGTCCAAGGTGCCAGACGCTTCGCCAACCTGGGCCATTTGAATGAGCAATGAAGAAAACAAGCGGGGCTGTTGCTGCAAAGCATGGGTGAGGCTTTGGCCGCGCGTCAGAGCCAGGCGAATGTCGTCTGAGGCCTGAAGGTAGATCCGGTTGCCAGTGATCGGGGCCACGCTTTCCATGGCCTCCACCAGGGGAATGCCCGCGCCGACCAGGGTGCCCAAGGTGCGTGCCCAGCGAACCTGACAAGCCGTGCGCAACAAGGGGCCGAGGACGGGGAGCCGCAGGGACAAGGCATCCATGCGCCGCTTCAAGGGCTCTGAGCGCTGCCAGGCTTGCCAGCTGCACAGGCTGCTGAGCATGGCCAAGCCCGCCAGCCAGGCGCTGTTTTGCGCGAGCCAGCGGCTGGCTGCCAGCACCCCGCGCGTGACGGCAGGGAGCTCGGCGTTGAAAGAGCGAAAGATGTTTTCGAAGGCAGGCACAACCCAGAACAATATCACGCCCACCACGGCGGTGGCGATGACCAAGACGGCAACGGGGTAGGTCAACGCGGCGCGCAAGCGTGATTGCAGCACTTGGGCTTTTTCCAGATGATCGGCCAGGCGCGCCAACATGTCGTCGAGCATGCCCGCCATTTCGCCGACCGCGACCAGCTGGATGTACAGGGCTGGAAAATCGGTTTGCTGGCGCAGCACCTCATGAAAAGGGTGGCCGGCTTCAATGTGTTGTCGCAAGGTGCTGGCCAGTTGTTTCAAAGCGGGCTGGCCCGCTTGACCTTGTTCAAAGAGTTGGAGGGCTTGCAGCAAAGGCAAGCCCGCATGCAGCAGCGTGGCCAGCTGCCGTGTCATGACGCTGCGCTCGCGTGCGCGCAAGCGCAGCTTGGCCGATGGCACAGCCTGGCAATGGCGCAAACGTATCTGAGATTTCGCCAGCGTGTTTTGCAAGGCGGCCGGGTCCACCGCGGGGGTTTGGCCAGAGACCGCTTGGCCGTGCACATCACGGCCACGCCAGCGAAACATCGTCATGGGCTCAGTCATGGGTGGCCTGCTCGACCTCTGCCAAGGTGGTGAGGCCTTCCCGCACTTTGTCCAGGCCATCCTCGCGCAAAGTCGCAATGCCCTCGCGCTTGGCTTGCTCGGCCAGAGCGGCCGCATGGGTGTGTTGCAACATCATGTTTTTCATGGTGTCGGAGATCGGCATGACTTGGAACAAGCCCACCCGGCCCGCATAGCCTTCGCGGCACCGCGCACAGCCCACCGCATGCCAAGTGGGGTTGGGTGGGTGCTGGGTTTTGCAATGGGGGCACAGCCGACGCACCAGCCGTTGCGCGGTGATCAGCAACACACTGGCGGCCAGGTGAAAAGGCTCCACCCCCATGTCTTGCAAACGCATCAAGGTGTTGGGAGCGTTTTGGGTGTGCAGCGTGGACAGCACCAGATGGCCGGTTTGGGCCGCCTGCAAAGCGATGCGCGCGGTTTCCAGATCGCGAATTTCGCCCACCATCAGAATGTCCGGGTCTTGCCTGAGCAAGGCGCGCAGGGTGCTGGCAAAGGTCAGACCGGCACGTTCGTTGACGCTGACCTGGTTGGCCCCGGCCAGTTGAATTTCTGCAGGGTCTTCCACCGTGGCGATGTTGACGCGGCTGTTGTTGAGCTGGTCCAGGCAACTGTACAAAGAGCGCGTCTTCCCCGAGCCGGTGGGCCCGGTGATGAGAATCAAGCCATCGGGGCGTCGCAATGCCTGTTGCAAATGGGCCAGCGCGGCGGGCGAATAGCCCAGGGCTGCAAGGTCGAGGTGGCCCGTATGGCTTTCCAAAACCCGCACCACCAACTTTTCACCATGCAAGGTGGGCAAGCTGCTGACGCGCAAATGGACCCAGCGCCCCTGCCAGGCCAGGCCCATGCGCCCATCTTGCGGCGTGCGCTTTTCGGCGATGTCGAGTCGCGCCAACACCTTCAAGCGCGACAACAAACGGTCGCGCACAGCCAGCGCGGGCGTTGCGGCGACATACAGGTGGCCATCGATGCGGTAGCGCACACGCAGCCCTTTTTCCTGGGGCTCGAAATGGATGTCGGAGGCGCCTTGCGCCAGCGCCTCTTCCAGCAGGCGCTGCAGCAACTCTGCGATGGGACTGTCGCTTGCCGATGTGAGGTTGGCGGAGGTGACCATGGAAGGGTGACTTTAGGGGAAGCCCGTGATGAAAGTGCGATGGGCTTGCATGCGTCACAAATCGCCCACGCTGTGGGCAGCGGCCTGACGCACACAGCAAGCGTCAGCGAGCTTGAGAACTCCTTTTTTTTGTGTTAATTTGCCCCTGGGCGATGACCATTTGAAAGATTTTGTATGGCTCCAATCCACAAACATGTGCCGTTGTTCAGTGCGTTCACTTGGCTGCGCGAGGGCTTGGCCGACATGCACACCACCCGCTATCTGGGGGCCTTTTATGGTTTGGTTTTCACCAGCATCGGCTTTGTCATTGCCCTGGTGTATGCCACCTTCTGGAAAGCCTCCATGGGCCTGACGGCGGGCTTCCTTTTGGTGGGGCCCATCATTTGCACGGGCATTTATGAGTTGTCTCGGCAATTGCAACAAGGCGAGCCCGTCAGCTTGGGCCAAAGCACCCGCGCCTGGATGCGCAACTGGAAGTCGCTTGGCTTTTTCGCTGTCATCCTCACGTTTTTATTGATTGTCTGGGCGCGCGTCTCGGTGGTGTTGTTCGCGCTGTTTGCCACCCACGACTACCCGGACATGCACAGCATGATCACGCAGATTGTGTCCTTGCGCAACCTCGAATTCATCTTGGTGTGGCTGGGCGTGGGGTCGGTTTTTGCGACGCTGGCTTTTGCGGTGTCGGTGGTGTCGGTGCCCATGTTGCTGGATCGGCCTGTCGACACCATGGAAGCCATTTTCACCAGCGTGCAAGCGCTTTGGGAAAATTTGGCGGCCTGCCTGGTGTGGGCCGTGCTGGTGGTGGTGCTGATTGGCAGCGCACTGGTTTTCTTCAAGCCCCTGCTGGTTCTGTTCGCGCCTTGGGTTGGCCATGCCACTTGGAAGGCCTACCAGGCCTTGGTCGTGCCTCAGGGCGAGGATGCACTGCCGGGTGTGGGAGGGGTTCAGCCCGCCAGCTGACGCGGCTATGATGCTTGCATCATTCACGCAAGGGCCGGCCCATGGATTTGGTGGTGCACACAGTTTGTTTCAATGAAGAGGCCATGCTGCCGCACTTCTTGAGCTATTACGCCCCCCAAGCCAAAAAAATCCGCATTTACGACAACCAGTCCACCGACCGCAGCGTGGAGATCGCGCTGTCTTACCCCAATGTCGAAGTCTTGAGTTTTGGCACCGAGGGTAAGCTCTCCGAGTTGTCTCTCATGCATTTGCGCAATCAGGGCTGGAAAGACGAGCGATGCGATTACATGGTGGTCTGCGATGTCGATGAATTCCTTTACCCCAGCCATCTGGCTTCATTTTTACAGCGTCATCCCGAGGTGGATGTGTTTCAGCCCAAGGGCTATGACATGGTCTGCGATGCGTTCCCGCCGGCCGATGGGCGCTTGCTGACAGAGTTGGTGCAATGGGGCAGTCCGCACGACAACTATTCCAAGATGGCTTGTTTTCGGCCTGACAAAGTCATCGACATGAACTATGGCCCGGGCTCGCATCTGGCCACGCCGGTGGGCCACGCGGCGCTGAACATTTACCGCGCGAGCGACAGCCCAGAAGACCTCAAACTCCTGCACTACAAAAACATGGGGCTGGCGTACCGCCTTCGCCGCCACCAGGCTTTGAGCGCGCGCCTGGCCGGTGAGGAGTTTGAGACATACCGGTTTGGATTTCACTACGCCTTTGACGCACAGGCCCAGCAGGATGAATTCAATGCCCTCAAGGCGAGCGCCAGGCAAGTGATTGGGCTGGCAGCGGCATCGGGCTGAGTCGTTCTTTGCTCAAAGCATTTGGCTTGGCATCCCCAAGTCAAAGTAAGAGTAAAGAATGTTGACTCGCGATCTGTCGAACAACTTGAAGTTGGATTCCAGAACACTGAAGGTAAAGGAGTCTTCCGCCCATACATGGACCGACCGTTAAAGACAGGTGAGCAGCTGGAGTTTCACTTTTATGTTGAAAGCGAAGGAGCTTTCTCTATGAAGGCTGTCTACTCAGACCTATCAGTTGCCCAAGGAGTGCCCGGCTATGTTGAGTTAGGTGATGTCGTGGGAGTTGAGATAATTGGCGGTGATATCAAGGTGGCAAAGAAAAGCAGGTGATGTCCCTGTCGCCGCAAAGAAAGCGCCACCCAGCCCAGCAGCTGTAGCTAACCTGATCAACAAGCCTAGCGCACGCTGCCCCTCACGTTCAGCAGCGGTCCAAGACCAAGCCGTCATCCCGCCACTGACAAGCGTAAAGAAAATTGACGCTTACTATTTGTGTCGTTCGAAAAAATCAACCATGCGATTGAAAGAATCCTTGGTGACTTCATCGTTGTATACGTATCCATATTGAACTTCGCCCTGCTTATCCCACCCATGGCCGATACCCTCGTAGATGTGATAGTGGATGGGCAAGCCCTTGGACTTCATTTCCTCAAGGTCTTTAAAGCAACTTCCATGTTTGAGTTCGCGGTCACTTCCAGCAAGAAGCATGAGCAAAGGTCGATCAGTATCTTCAATAATCAGTTTTGATGGACCATAGTTACATGTGGAATAAAAGGACACTGTAGCTCTGAAGCGCCCCTTGGCTTCTGTGAACTCAGCTACTGATTTGCTGGCAACTAGGCTAGCGACGAATCCACCATAGCTCATGCCTGCTTCATAGATGCGCTCTTTGTCAACATAGTTTTGTTGCGACAAAAACCCCCAAGCCTCAACGGCATCTTTAACGCCAACGATTGGGTGTGCTACTCGGGTGGAGTCATTGATGACTCTGACACCACGAGGTCCCATGCTGTCCTGTACTAAAACAACATAGCCCTTTGCCAGCAGATTCTGCGCATGGCGCTTGATGTGATCGTTTGAAAGGCCTCCTGCTGTATGGACTAAAACTACCGCAGGGAATGGCCCCTCACCGGTTGGTTTAAAAACTTTATTGCCAATATTCGGCCCAAAATTTTCCGCAAGCTCAGGTGTTGGTAAAGGTTTGTAGTAGGCTTTTAAAAATTGTGTCCATCTGTCTTTGCGCTCATCTGCGAAGGCTGAAAGAACCAACAACGATACCAGGCCAGCCAAAAGCCTTGAGGTGAACAACCTAATGGATATTTTTCTCATGCCGTCTCCTGCTTTTAATTGACCCAGTTTTTTATCAAATATACAAGGACTTATGCGTTCAAGGCAAATGGCGCAGGTTTAGCTAACCTGAAGGCCCACCCCGACCCACGCTGCCCCACTGGCTCAGAAGCGGTCCACCCCGAAGCCGTGCCCCAGCCACTGATAAGCGTAAAGAAAATTGACACTTGACCCGCAACCTATCCCATCACTACCCCAGCCCGAGTAGCTAACCGAAAACCTTGCTACACCAGCGTTCAAGCAAGTGGAAGCCGAGTGGAGTTGGGTTTGAATCACCCTTTGGGCTGTGAGTGGGCAGGCCCAGAAACAAGAAAACCCACAGACCCGAAAAGGCTGTGGGTTTTATTTTGACCTGATGGTCGGGGTGAGAGGATTCGAACCTCCGGCCTCTACGTCCCGAACGTAGCGCTCTACCAGGCTAAGCTACACCCCGATGTGTGCAACCGCAAATTATAGCTTAGCCGATCGAAAGCGACAGTGTCTACCCGCCATACGCCGATTCAGAATAAACTGAAACGATTCCATGTTCAACCGCCAACGTCCTCATTTGCCATGAACTTCTCAGACCTCATCAAAGCCCGCAAAAGCATTCGCGGCTTCCAAAACAAAGCGGTGCCGCAGGCGCTCATCGATGACATCATTGAAGTCGCCAAGTGGGCGCCTTCCTCCATGAACACCCAGCCCTGGCATGTCCATGTGGTGACCGGTGAGCCCTTGGATCGCATCCGTCAGGGCAACATGAACAACATGGTGAAGGGGATCCCTGCAAAGCGCGACTTTCCGATGAAGGAGGCCTACGAAGGCCAGCACCGTCAGCGCCAGGTGGAGATTGCCGTTCAATTGTTCGAGGCCATGGGGATTGCGCGCGACGACAAGGAGAAGCGGACCGATTGGGTGATGCGGGGCTTTCGCCAGTTTGACGCGCCTGTCTCGCTGGTGCTCACCTACGAGAAAAAATTGGAGCCCGCTGCCATCAGCCAATTCGACCTGGGCGCTTTTTCGCATGCCATTGTGCTGGCGGCTTGGGAGCGCGGCTTAGGTTGCGTGATCAATGGCCAAGGCATCATGCAGTCCAGCGTGGTGCGGGAGCATGCCGGCATTCCGGACGATCAGAACATCATGATTTGCATTGCCATGGGCTACCCGGACGAGACCTTTGTAGCCAACCAAGTGAAGTCGGTGCGAGAGGCCAATGAAAATTTCGTGAGGTACATCGGGTTTTAAGCCCGATCAGCGCGCACGCGGCCTCACAACAAATAGTGGTCCAGCAAAAAGGCTGCAAAGAGCGCGGTCAGGTGGATCAAGGAGAAGCGAAAGGTTTTGCGAGCCAGCGCATCAGAGTACTCGCGCATCAGTGCCACGGCATAAGCGATGAAGCCGAGGCTGAGCACCGTGGCACAAACCAGGTAGAGCCAGGAGCTCATGCCAAAAGCGAAAGGCATCAGGCAGGCGGCCGCCAGCAACAAGGTGTACAGGAAGATGTGCAAGCGGGTGAATTCGTTGCCATGGGTGACGGGCAGCATGGGCAGGCCGGATTGTCGGTAGTCTTCCACGCGGTACAAGGCCAGGGCCCAAAAGTGGGGCGGCGTCCACAGAAAAATGATCAAAAACAAAATCGCGGCTTCGGCACCCACTTGGCCCGTCATGGCGGACCAGCCCAGCACCGGCGGCATCGCGCCCGAGGCGCCGCCGATCACAATGTTTTGGGGGGTGCGGGGCTTGAGCACCAAGGTGTAAATGATGGCGTAACCCACGAAGGTGGCAAACGTCAGCCACATGGTGAGTGGGTTGACCCATACATACAACAACACAGAGCCCAAGGCGCACAAGGTGACAGAGAACAGCAGGGCTTGCCAATCCGACAACTGGCCGCGCGCCGTGGGGCGCCAAGCGGTGCGGCGCATTTTGGCGTCAATGCTTTTTTCTACCAGGCAATTGAAGGCGGCCGCTGCGCCTGCCACCAGCCAGATGCCCAGGCATGCCAAGGCCATCAACTGCCACTCCTGGGTGCTGGGCAGTCCGGGAACGGCAAGCACCATGCCGATGAGCGCACAAAACACGATCAGTTGAATGACGCGAGGCTTGGTCAGCGCGTTGTATTGCTTGAAAAGGGTGCCAATCATCGTGGGTTTGTTTCAGCTTCGAAAGAGCGGGGGCAGAGGCCTCGATTGTGGGTCAAATTGGGGACTGTTGCGGTTTGCCATCAGATCATTGCTTCCGACGCGGACCGATACCCTTTTGCTCATTGGTCTATCGATCATCTCCCTTTGTCACTGTGTATAATTTCTGATCTAAATCAATCAAAAATCTAATTTCCAGATTCCTCCCCATGAGTTTCAAATCTATTGTCTTCACGGCAGCGCTGCTTGCGGGTACGGTGGTCCAGACGTCGCAGGCGCAAGACCTGAAAGGTGACCCCCTGGCAGGCGAAAAAAAGATTGCCATGTGCATTGGATGCCACGGCATTCCGGGCTACCAAGCCAGCTTTCCTGAAGTTCACAAGGTGCCCATGATTTCGGGGCAGGGTGCCAAATACATTTACAACGCGCTCATGGCTTACAAGTCAGGTGAGCGTAAGCATCCCACCATGCGCAGCGTCGCACAAGGTTTGACGGAGCAAGATGCCGCCGATGTGGCCGCATACTATGAAGGCCACGGCAAATCTGCGCCTGCCCCCGAGCAATTGGCGCCGCCCCCTGCCAAAGTGGCCGAGTTGCTGACCAAAGGCGGTTGCGTGGGTTGCCATGGCGCCAACTACAGCAAGCCAACCACGCCCGACTTCCCCAAGGTGGCTGGGCAGCACCGCGACTATTTGTATGTCGCGCTCAAGTCCTACAAGGCTGAGAACACCCCGACTTGGGGCCGCGACAACGCCATCATGGGCGGTGTGGCCAAGCAGTTCTCCCTGGCCGAACTCAAGATGATTGCGAACTACCTGGGAACCCAGCCTGGCGAACTCAAGATTGTTCCTCAGTCCAAACTCCGTTGAGACCGGTGGGTCATCGCCAGCACTGATTTTCAAGGATTTAAAAGTGAATATGCTTAGCCAACATTGGAACAAAATTGCTTACCGCTGCGCTGCGGCGTTTGCTGGGTTGTCGTCTGCGGCAGCTTATGCTGTGAATGACCTGCCAGGTGGCCCCTCTGTGCGCCAGTTGAACCTGCACGCGCCTGCGACCAAGCTCGCCGAAGAGCAGATTTACCTGCACTGGTTCATGATGATCATTTGTTTGGTCATTTTCGTCGCCGTTTTTGGCGTCATGTTTTATTCGATCTGGAAGCACCGCAAGTCGCTGGGCCACAAGCCCGCGTCCTTCCATGAGTCGGTCAAGGTGGAAATCGCCTGGACCCTGGTGCCTTTCATCATCGTGATCTTCATGGCGATTCCCGCGACCAAGACCGTGATTGCCCAAAAAGACACCTCCAACGCTGACCTGACCATCAAGGCCACCGGCTACCAGTGGCGCTGGGGCTACGATTACCTCAAGGGCGAAGGCGAAGGCATTGCCTACATTTCGTCCTTGGACAACGAGCACCGCGTGTTGTCCAACACCGGCGCCAAGGGCGCAACCCCCGATGATTATTTGTTGAAGGTGGACAATCCTTTGGTGGTGCCGGTGGGCAAAAAAATTCGCATCATCACCACCAGCTCGGACGTGATCCACGCCTTTGCCGTGCCTTCCTTTGGCATCAAGCAAGACGCCATTCCGGGCTTCGTGCGCGACACCCATTTCCGCGCTGAGCGCACCGGCGATTTTTACGGCCAGTGCCAAGAACTGTGCGGCAAAGAGCATGCTTACATGCCCATTCATGTGAAGGTGCTGTCCGAGGCTGACTTTACGGCCTGGGTGCAAAAGAAAAAGTCTCAGGCCCCTGCTGCTGAAGACAAAAAGACGGCCGCTGCTGGCACCGAGCAAGTTGCTCAAGCTGCTGCCCCCGTTCAGAAGTGAATTGCGTTGAAAGACCGAGGTAAACCATGAGTGCTGTTCTCCCTCCCCACGGAAATGTGGCTGATTTGCATGACCATGACGACCATCACCATCCCCATGGGTGGCGTCGTTGGGTGTATGCCACCAACCACAAAGACATTGGCACGTTGTATCTGCTGTTCGCCTTCACCATGCTGATGTTTGGTGGCGTGCTGGCGCTGGGTATTCGTGCCGAGCTGTTCCAGCCTGGCTTGCAAGTTGTCAACCCCGAGTTGTTCAACCAATTGACCACGATGCACGGCCTGATCATGGTGTTCGGCGCCATCATGCCGGCCTTTGTGGGCTTCGCGAACTGGATGATTCCGCTGCAAATCGGCGCCTCTGACATGGCTTTTGCGCGGATGAACAACTTCAGCTTCTGGCTGATGATTCCTGCCGCCGCCATGTTGGCCTCGTCCTTCTTCATGCCGGGCGGCGCGCCCGCTGCAGGCTGGACCTTGTACGCACCGCTGACCATGCAAATGGGCCCCTCCATGGACGCCGGCATTTTTGCCCTGCACATCCTGGGTGCCTCGTCCATCATGGGCTCGATCAACATCATCGTGACCATTCTGAACATGCGCGCACCGGGCATGACGCTCATGAAGATGCCCATGTTCGTATGGACCTGGCTGATCACCGCTTTTTTGCTGATTGCCGTGATGCCCGTGCTGGCTGGCGCCATCACCATGACGCTGACTGACCGTCACTTCGGTACGACGTTCTTCAACCCGGCCGGTGGTGGTGACCCCATCATGTTCCAGCACATCTTCTGGTTCTTCGGTCACCCCGAGGTTTACATCATGATTTTGCCGGCCTTCGGCATCGTCAGCCAGATCATCCCGGCTTTCGCGCGCAAGCAGCTGTTCGGCTACTCCTCCATGGTGTACGCCACGGCTTCCATCGCCATTCTGTCCTTCATCGTGTGGGCGCACCACATGTACACCACCGGCATGCCGGTGACCGGCCAGCTGTTCTTCATGTACGCCACCATGTTGATTTCCGTGCCGACTGGCGTGAAGGTGTTCAACTGGGTGGCCACCATGTGGCGTGGCTCGATGACCTTTGAAACCCCCATGCTGTTCGCTGTGGGATTCATCTTCGTGTTCACCATGGGTGGCTTCACCGGCCTGATTCTCTCCATGGCCCCGATTGATTTGCAACTGCAAGACGGCTACTACGTGGTGGCGCACTTCCACTATGTGCTGGTGGCCGGCTCCTTGTTCGCCATGTTTGCCGGTTTCTACTACTGGATTCCCAAGTGGTCCGGCGTGATGTACAGCGAGTCCCGCGGCAAGCTCCATTTCTGGTGGACCTTGATTTCCTTCAACGTCACCTTCTTCCCGATGCACTTCCTGGGTTTGGCTGGCATGCCCCGTCGCTATGCCGACTACCCCATGCAATTCGCCGACTTCAATGCCCTGGCCTCGGTCGGTGCCTTCTTCTTCGGTTTTGCCCAGGTTTACTTCTTCCTGTTCATCGTCCTGCCTTGCATGCGCGGCGTGGGTGAGAAGGCGCCTCAGCGCCCCTGGGAAGGTGCCGAAGGTTTGGAGTGGGAAGTGCCTTCGCCAGCACCTCACCATACCTTTGAAAATCCGCCCAAATTGAACGCAGAAGCCACCAAGGTCATTGGCTAAGGGCACCCTGATATGACGAACGCGCAACGCCGTCAGAATTTACGCTTGGCCTTGATTCTGGCGGGAGTTGCGTTGTCGTTTGCCTGTGCTTTGGTGTTGAAACTGGTGTTGCTGCGCTCATGATGCAGTCCAACCTTCAGTTGATGCGCAAGCTGCTGGTGGTCAGCGCTGGCATGTTCGCTTTTGGCTATTTGCTGGTGCCTTTGTACCAGGCCTTTTGCGAGTGGTCTGGCGTCAATGTGCTGTCTTTGAGTGAGCGCGAGTCCAAGACCTCGATGAATGGCCGCTCAAGCATGCCTGCCAATACCCAGGTGGACACTTCCCGGCTGATCACCGTCGAGTTCGACACCAATGTGCGTGGCCCTTGGCACTTCGCCCCCCAAACCCGCTCATTGAGGGTGCACCCGGGCGAGCTCACCACGGTGATGTTCGAGTTCCAAAACATCCAGGACCGTACCATGTCTGCGCAGGCCATTCCCAGCTATGCGCCGCAGCAGGCCGCTTCTCACTTCAACAAGGTCGAGTGTTTCTGTTTCAACCAGTACACCTTGGCTCCAGGTGAAAAGAAGCAATGGCCGGTGATGTTCTACATCAACCCCAAATTGTCCAAGGACGTGACCACCATCACGCTGTCGTACACCTTCTTTGAAGTCGGGGTGGGCTCATGAGCGATCAACCCACACCCACCCAAAGCCATTCCTTGCTGCGCGCCTTTGTCATGGTCGCGTGGTCTTTTTTCGGCATCCGCAAGGGCGCCGAACACCGTCAAGACCTGGCCATGGTCACCCCTTTGCAGGTGGTCATTGTTGGTGTGATTTCAGGTTTGTTGTTTGTCTTAGTCCTGGCCCTGGTGGTCACGATTGTCTCGAGTTAAGTAGGAGAAAACGCAATGAGCGCCAACACGCACGGCACCACGCCTTATTACTATGTGCCCGCGCCGTCCAGGCATCCGGCCATGGCAGCCCTGGGATTGTTCTTTGTCATCTTGGGTGCTGGCCAGTGGGTCAACGACACCGACTGGGGCAAGTACTCCTTGCTGCTGGGCATGATCATTTGGCTGACCACGCTCTATCAGTGGTTTGGCGATGCCATCGATGAAAGCCTGCACGGCCAATACGGCGATCGCATTGACAGCTCCTTCCGTTGGAGCATGAGCTGGTTCATTTTCTCGGAAGTGATGTTCTTTGCCGCTTTCTTTGGTGCTTTGTGGTGGGCACGTGTCCACTCGGTTCCTGCGCTGGGCAACGAAGTCAACAGCGTCATTTGGGCGGACTTCAAGGCCGCTTGGCCGAGCACCCTTGCTGGCGCCACCGCATCCCCGGCGGGCACCATCGAGCCCTTCACCACCATGGGCCCTTTCTGGCTGCCCACCATCAACACCGCCTTGCTGCTGACCTCGGGCGTGACCATCACCATTGCTCACCATGCCTTGCGTGAGAACAACCGCGGCAAGACCATCACCTTCATGTGGCTGACGGTGTTGCTGGGCATTGTGTTCCTGTTCTGCCAGGGTTACGAGTACGCGCATGCCTATGCCGACTTGAACCTCAAGCTTTCCTCAGGCATCTATGGCTCAACCTTTTACATGTTGACGGGCTTCCACGGCTTCCACGTGTTCCTGGGCATGTTGATGTTGCTGATCATCACCCTGCGCTTGCAAAAAGGTCATTTCTCAGCCGACAGCCATTTCGGCTTCGAGGGCGCCGCCTGGTATTGGCACTTCGTGGACGTGGTGTGGCTGGGTCTGTACGTCTTGGTGTACTGGCTCTGATGATCGCCAGCCCCGCAAAAACCGCCCTGAGGGGCGGTTTTTTCATGCACCCATGGGGATGCCTGTGGGCTTGATCCAGCCCATGGCGTAAGCAAGGATGAGGCAGACAAACAAGGCCACCGACAAGCCAATGCGCCAGGCCAAGGCGTTGGCCATGCGTTGCGCCTTGTCTTGTTGCTGGGGCCCGCCGCGGACCATGAAAAACCCTGCAGCCAGCAAGCTGCCTGCAATGCCAATGAAAGCCAGTACGATCCACAATTTCATGATGACATTATCCTTGGAATCAGCGTTGCAGCCATGAGCACCCAAGATGCCAAGGCCCAAGACTTGCCCAGCCGCGCGGGTCATGGCTTTTTTTCTGCCGTGTGGTGGGGCTTGTTGGGCGCCGCCTTGCTGGTGGCGGGCATCACTGCGCGACTGGGGTGGTGGCAACTCGAGCGGGCCCATGCCAAAGAGGCTGTGCATGATCTGATCCAGTCGCGCCAGCAAGAGCCTGTGCTGCGCAACGTCGATTGGGGGGCCGAGCCTGCGCCAGAAGCGTGGTTGCAACGCCGGGTGGAGGTGCAGGGCGTGTGGTTGCCGCGCTTCACCGTGTACCTGGACAACCGAAGCATGAAGGGCCAGCCGGGCTTTTATGTGCTGACGCCGCTCGAATTGCCCCATGGCCCTGTGCTCTGGGTGCAGCGCGGCTGGGTGGCGCGCGACCGTGTGCGCAGCGATTGGCTGCCGCCGATCGCGACTCCTCAGGGGCAGGTGACAATTGAGGCCAGGGTGGTGCCCCCGCCTTCCAGGCTCATGGAATTGGGATCCTCAGGCCCCAGCGCAGAGGGGTTTTCGACCCTGAGGCACAATGTGGATCTGGAGGCGTTTCGCTCGCAAACAGGCCTGCCCTTGGTGGCGACCTTGCAACAAACGGACGCCGCGTCTGACGGCTTGCTGCGCGACTGGCCGCAAGCCCTTTCGGGCTCCGATAAAAACCGAGGTTACGCGTTCCAGTGGTTTGCGCTGTCGCTTCTTTCACTCCTGTTGTTCGCCTGGTTCCAGGTCTGGAAAAAACTGTCCCATGACTGACCCCTCTGCCTCGCATGACCTCAAACCCGTAGGTTTGACGGTTTACGATTTGCCCAAACCCGAGACCAGCATGCCTGACGGTGCCGCGCGCACGCGGCGCGGTCGCTGGTCGCTGATTTTGTTGGTGCTGGTGTGCGCCGCCCCTGTGCTGTTGTCGTATTTCACCTATTACGTGATTCGACCGGCCGGCCGAATGCACCATGGCGAGTTGATCGAGCCGCAGCGGGCACTGCCTGCTTGGTCCGGCACCGATTTACAGGGCAAGGCCCTGCCACTGGAGCAACTCAAAGGGCAATGGCTGTTGGTGGCGGTGGGTTCGGACCGTTGTGCCGAAGCATGCGAGCGTGTGCTGTTTGTGCAACGCCAATTGCACAAGTTGCTCAACAAGGACAGTGACCGTGTCGATCGTGTCTGGCTCATCACCGACCCGGCCCCGCCTGCGCCGAGTTTGCTGCAATCGATTGAAGGCGCCACAGTGCTGAGGGTGCCGGCAGACAGCCTGGCGCAATGGCTCACGCCTGCGTCCGGTCAGGCGCTGGAAGAGCACCTTTACTTGGTCGATCCCATGGGCCACTGGATGATGCGCTTCCCTTATCCCCAAGACGCCAAGGTGGTGGCCGGCATGAAGCGCGACCTCGAGCGCTTGATGCGCGCCTCTTCTTCTTGGGACAAACCGGGCCGATGAAAGCTTTATGAAATCCAAAACACTGGCCACTTGGTTGACCTTTTTGACTGGGCCCCTGGGCGGGCACCGTTTTTACCTGATGGGCAAACACGACACGCTGGCTTGGCTCATGCCCATTCCTACAGCCCTGGGGATGTGGGGCCTAGAGCGTGTTGAAGCGTTTGGGCTGGACGACCCCTTGAGTTGGGTGCTGCTGCCTATTTTTGGCGTGCACATTGCCGCTTGCTGCCTGCAAGCGATCGTCTATGGCTTGTCAACGCCACAGGCATGGAACCAGCGCTTCAATCCTGACGCCAGCCCGGAAGATCCTGCGGGCCGCAGCAACTGGTTCACCGTGTTTGCACTGATCTTCAGCTTGATGGTGGGCACGGCTGCGCTGCTCTCTGCCATTGCTTATGGCACGCAACGTTACTTCGAAACTGTGCTGGACAAGCACAGCCAGGTGAGGGTGATCAGAGAAGAGGCCTGAGCGGCCTAGGGCGCCTCAGCGGTGCGGATGCCACTGCCACTCGGAGGCTTGGGGCGGTTGGGCAAGGTACAGCGTCAAGGCACATGCGGCGCTGACCATGGCCCAGCACAAGAAAAAGCAGAAGGTGTAAACGCCTTGTCTGCTCAACTCGTAGGTCTCTGACAGCCAGAGAATTTCCGAGGGGTCAATGAAGGTGAACAGCACGCCCACCTGCGCAATGGTGATCAGAAATGACGGCCAGACAATCCGCAGCAGGTTAAACGACTTCATGGTGTGCCCCTTCTTGATGGCCAAGCCAGAAGTTTAGGGGGAGTTGCTTGAAACTTGTCTCAGGGTTAACCTGCAAGCAGGACCGCCAAAGTTTGCAGTCACTCACTTGATGTGCGTCAATTTCTGCGGGTGAGAACCACGCGTTCGGGGCGGGCGCCTTGGGCCTTGCCGGTGATCGGTGGCGGTGGCAGCCGGCTCTCGCCGGGCTCGATCACAAATTCATAGTTCAGGGTGTACCAGGGGCCTTGCACATCAGTTGCGGGTGCAGGGCCCGTTTCGTGCAAGGTGTAACGCCCGATCAATGCTTCTGTCACGCCAAACTGCACATCGGTTTCCAGGTGCGGGTCATCGCTGGAATACACCTGAGAAAACTGTGTCTTGTACCCCGGCTTGCAGATCATGAAATGAATGTGCGCGGGGCGCATGTTGTGCCGCCCCAGGGTCTTGACCAAGGTGCCGACGGGCCCGCTGACCGGAATCGGGTAGCCAATGGGTTTGACGCTGCGAAAGCGCACCCTGCCTTGCGCATCGGTGGTGAATTTGCCGCGCAGGTTCATGTCGGCTTGTTCGGGATCCTGATTTTCATAGTAGCCATCGGCGGAGCATTGCCAAACGTCTACCTCGGCATCTGCCACGGCCTGGCCTTGGGCGTCGAGCACCCGCACTTGGGCAAACACGGGGATGCCTGGCGTGGGCGAGCGAACAATCGAGCCGCCCTGGGGGGTGACAGGGGAATGCATGCGCCAAAAGGGCCCCATCAAATTGGCGGTGGTTTCCGTTTGCCCTTTGTTGCCGTTGTTTTGCAAGCACACCAATGAAGACACGCCCAGGGAGCCAGCAGCCAGGGCGACTTCATTGTGAGAGGCGTTGGTGAGTTGGCCCAGCCGGGCGATCAAGCCAATGGCCTGGTGAAACTCGGGCTCCGTCAGATGGACCTCACGGACAAAGCCGTGCAAGTGACGCACCAGGGCACTGAGAATGTCGCGCGTGCGAGGGTCTTGTGCACGCGCCATCTCGTTCAAGACAGCCTGGGTCAATTCGTCGGGATTGCGGATGGGCATGAGAAAGCTTTCAAGGGCGTTGGATGCGGCAAGGGGTATCGTAGCGAAAATCGCAGCCGGCTAGGGTTTCACCTCGCACAGATGACATGCATGTCTTGTTAACTTCCTTGTCTGATTGCGGTGAGGCTTCTGTCGCTGGGGTTACAGCGAAAGGCGCTTGATCGTCCTCTAATCACTTCAAATTTTGTTGACCCCTTTTCAGGAGACATTCCATGATTCGCAGAAATCTGATCCGTACCTTTGCGGCTGTGGCAGCTGCCCTGGCTTTTGGCGCTTCGGCCCAAAGCGATTACCCCAACCGTCCCATCACCATGGTGGTGCCCTGGGGTGCCGGCGGCGGCACCGACGCCACAGCGCGAATTGTGGGCACCCTGCTCGAAAAAGAGCTGGGCCAGCCGGTCAACGTGGTGAACCGCACCGGCGGCAACGGCGTGGTGGGCCACTCGGCCATTGCCTCCGCTGCACCCGATGGCTACACGCTGGGCATGATCACCGTGGAAATTTCCATGATGCACTGGGCGGGTTTGACCCAACTGACCCCGCGTGACTACACGCCCTTGGCACTGTTCAACATTGACCCCGCCGGCGTCACCGTGCGTGCCGACGCACCCTACAAGAACCTGGATGACCTGATCAAGGCGGTGCGTGCCAACCCTGGCAAGTTCAAGGCCTCGGGCACGGGTCAGGGTGGCATTTGGCATCTGGCCCTGGCCGGCATGCTGAAAGACCTCAAGCTGGAAAACTCTGCTGTGCCCTGGGTCCCTTCCAACGGCGCTGCACCGGCCATGAACGACTTGGCCGCCGGCGGCATTGAAATGGTCACATGCTCCTTGCCAGAAGCGCGTGCGCTGATTGACGCCGGCAAGGCCCGCCCCCTGGCTGTGATGTCCAGCCAGCCCTCGGCCCTGTACCCCAATGTGCCGACCCTGAAGGCTGCCACGGGCAGCGACTGGTCGATTGGTGCTTGGCGCGGCATTGCCGGCCCCAAAGGCTTGCCTGCCGATGTGCAAGCCAAACTGGGCGCTGCGCTCAAGAAAATTTACGACAGCAAAGACTACCAAGGCTTCATGGCCAGCCGTGGCTTTGGCGTGATTTACGCCGACAGCAAAGGCTTTGAGCAATTCATGGCCAAGGGCGATGCCGACATGGGCAACGTCATGAAATCCCTCGGCCTGGCCAAGTAACTTTCTTGCAAACCCAACAAACGAAGCCCCTCTCCAGGGGCTTCGTTCTGTGCGCAACCCTCAGAGCATTCCATGAAATTCAATGACGCCATCAGTGGGGCCGCCTTGCTGGCGCTGGCACTGGCGATTCTGTTCAACGTTTCCAGTTTTCCCAACATCCCTGGGCAAAACATCGGGCCCTCGGCATTTCCTGGTTTGCTGGCGTTGTTGTTGGCCGGCTGCGCCATCGCCTTGATCTTCAAAGGCTTGCGCGGTCAAAACCGGCAGCCATGGTTGGCGTTCGGCGCCTGGATGAAGTCGTGGTTTCATTTGCGCAATTTCTTGATCACCGTGGGCTGCTTGCTGTTTTACATCCTGGTGTCAACTGGCTTGGGTTTCATTCTCACCGCCATTTTGGTGTTGTGCGCTATGTTCTGGGCCTTGGAAGTCAAGCCCAAGCTCATCGTTCCGGTGGCCGTGGTGGTGACCTTGGTGGTGCACACCATTTTTTACAAAGGCCTGCGCGTGCCTTTGCCTTGGGGCATCATGCTGCCCATCCAGTGGTAAGGAGGAAAGACCATGACTTACGCTGTGATGATGCAAGCCATTGGCTTGGTGTTTGACCCCTACGTGTTGTTGGTGATTTTTTGTTCGGCCCTTTTTGGCTTGTTCGTGGGCTGCATTCCCGGCCTGACCGCCACCATGGCCACGGCGCTGTTGGTGCCCATCACTTTTTTCATGCCCCCTGTGCCTGCCGTCGCCGCCATCGTGACCGCGACAGCCATGGCTATTTTTTCGGGTGACATTCCAGGCGCGTTGTTGCGAATACCTGGCACGCCTGCTTCCGCGGCTTACACCGACGAGTCCTATCAGATGACGCTGAAAGGGCAGGCAGAGATGGCCCTTGGCGCTGGCTTGGTGTTTTCAGCCATTGGCGGCTTGTTTGGCACCATCGTGATGATTTTCTTTTCCCCGGCGCTGGCCGACGTGGCCCTTAAGTTTTCGTCCTTCGAGTATTTCTGGCTGGTGGTGCTGGGATTGGCCGGTGCGGTGTTCATCGGCAACTCCAGCATTCTGAAAGCTTCCATTTCGCTGTTGTTGGGCTTGCTGATCGCCTGTATTGGCTTGGAGAACCCGGCCGGCCATCCACGCTTCACCATGGGCTTGGAGCAGTTGATGAGCGGCGTCGAGTTGATCCCCATGATGGTGGGCATGTTCGCCGTCTCGGAGTTGCTGCGCTACATCACCAACATGGACCCGCCAGCGATCATTGCCACCGAGAAAGTCGGCAACATTTTTTCGGGCATGTGGGGCTTGCTGAAAAAATACCCCTGGCCTTTGGTGCGTGGCAGTGCCCTGGGCACCATCATCGGCATCCAGCCGGGCTCGGGCGCCGACATGGCCTCGTGGATGAGCTATGCCATGAGCAAGAAGTTCTCCAAAGAGCCTGAGAAGTTTGGCACGGGCCACGTCGAAGGCATTGTGGAGTCGGGCGCCGCCAACAATTCTTCCCTGGCCGGGGCCTGGATTCCCGCCATTGTGTTTGGCATCCCCGGCGACTCCATCACCGCCATTGCCATTGGCGTGCTGTACCTGAAAAACATGAACCCGGGGCCGATGATTTTTGTCAACAACCCAGAGAACATTTATGCGATTTTCCTGGTGTTCATTCTGGCCAACATCATCATGATTCCGCTGGGCTGGCTGACCGTGCGTGTGGCCACCAAAATTTTGCGTGTCGCGCGCAATTTGCTGATGCCCACGATTTTGTTGTTCTGTATCGTGGGCTCGTTTGCCATCAACAACTCGGTCTGGGGCGTGGTGCTGATTCTGTTCTTCGGCGTGGCCGCCTTCGTGCTCGAGGAAAATGGCTTCCCGGTCGCTCCCGCCATTTTGGGGGTGGTGCTGGGCACCATGATGGAGGAAAACTTCGTGACCTCCATGATCAAGTCCGATGGCGACCCGCTGGTGTTTTTCACCCGCCCAATTGCCATGTGGCTGGCCGCAGGCACCTTCATCATCCTGTTGTGGCCTGTGGGCGCCTGGCTGGTTCAACGCTTGCGGGGCAAGCCCGCCGTGGGGGCTTGAGCCAGCCGCTCCAATAGCCCTAGGTTTCCTACGGAAAAGACTCCCTGATAGAGTACAGCCTTGAAGGGGAGTAGCTCCCGCTGAAGACAGTACAGGGAGGCGCAAAAGCGTCACTGTCTTTGGTATTAACAGGTCGTCACTACGAAGTAAAAACTTCCGGCCTGTTGGGCATATTTCATCACGCCATGCCGAGCAAGACCTTCGATCCGTTGCCCATTGGGGCACGTCGAAGTGTTCGCTTGAAGGCAGGTCGCTGTACCTCCTAGAGTTCCACTGCGCGTGTCCGTTTGGGTTGAGATTGATGTCAACCTGGAGTTTGCTCGTGGAATTTTTATCTGCTTCTTGGTGGTCTGCCTTGCTGGCGATCGTTTTGATCGACCTTGTGCTGGCGGGCGACAACGCCATCGTCATCGCGCTCGCCGCGCGAAACCTTTCACCTCAATTGCAAAAGCGCGCCATCCTGTGGGGAACCGTGGGTGCCATCGCTGTGCGAACCGTCATGACCTTGTGCGTGGTCTGGCTGCTCAAAATTCCAGGCCTGATGCTGGTGGGCGGCCTGGGCTTGCTGTGGGTGGCCTACAAGCTGTTGGCCGACACAGGCGATGGTTCGCACGACGGCCCTGTGGCCAGCACCTTCTGGGGTGCCATGAAGACCATTGTGGTCGCGGACGCCCTCATGGGCATTGACAATGTGCTGGGCGTGGCCGGTGCCGCCCACGGCTCGATGGACCTGGTGGTGTTGGGCCTGCTGATCAGCGTGCCCATCATGGTCTTGGGCAGCTCCGTGGTGCTGCGACTGGTCGAACGCTTCCCCATCATCATCACCCTGGGCGCTGCCGTGCTGGCGTTCACGGCGGCCAAGATGATCATCGAAGAGCCGCTGCTCGACCCCTTGTTTGACGCTTCCGGCTGGTTGCCGACCGTGGCGCGCATTGCGACCTATGTCGTGGCCATCACGGGCGTTCTCGGTTTGGGTTGGTGGACCCTGCGCCGCGAATCTTCTGAAAAAACCACTTCTTCCGCTGCTTAAGCCCCTTCATTGACACACTAAGGAGAATGACAACATGGACAAAATGATCGTGGTTCTGGATGACGCAGAGTTCGCCTTGCAACAATTGCTGCCCATGCGCGTGAATGGGGTGGCCACCTGCTGGATGCTGGTGGCTTGCCCGCCGCGCCTGACGCGCCACGCCAGCCGCTGGGTCAGCCGCTCGGCACGGGAGGCCTGGCGCGCCAAGTGGTCGCAGGACCTGCTCGACAAAGTGGAAGCCGTGCTGTTGAAGCCGGGCGACCAGGTGCGCCGTTTTGAGGTGAAGGGGACCCTGGCGGAGTTCACCCAAAGCCTGCAGCGCGACATGGGGCCGGCTCGCGTGCTCGATGCCCGCCGTCCCAAGCTGGGCTACGACGCGCCGCCTGCCACCGAGGGCCAACCCATGCCCCGCGACGGCCGTTTGACGCTGTCTGGCAGCACGGCGGCCATGGGCGCCTTGCTGATTCTGGCGGCCGAGTAAGGCGCAGGCCCTAGGCAGCGTCTGTCAGGGCACATGCCACCGGGTGTGCACCCAGCAACTGGGTGCACACCTCGGGTTTCAGTGACACCAGAAACCCGCGTCGCCCCCCGTTGATGTAGATGCGGGGCATAGACAAGATCGACGACTCGATGTACACCGGCATGCTGCGCCGCGTCCCAAAAGGCGATGTGCCGCCCACCAAATAGCCACTGTGGCGTTGGGCGACTTCGGGGTCGCAAGGGACCACCGACTTCGCGCCAATTTGGCGTGCCAGGTTCTTGGTGGAGACCTTGCAATTCCCATGCATCAGCACCACCAGTGGCTTGGCATCCTGGTCTTGCATGATCAGGGTTTTGACGACGCAAAACGGGTCGACCCCTAATTCGCTGGCGCTGCGCAAGGCGCCGCCATGGGGCTCGTAATCGTAGGGGTGTTCGGTGAACTCAACCCCATGGGACCGCAAAATGGCGGTGGCCGGGGTTTCGCTGACGTGCTCTTTCTTGGCCATGCCAGCCCTTGGGCTCAGGTGCGGCGGTCGAGCAATTGTTCGGCCAAAGCCATCAAGGCCTGTCGGTAGGGACTGTTGGGCAGAGCCGAAAGGGCGGCGATGGCGCGTTGGGCTTCCATGCCCGCAGCGGCCCGTGTGGCTTGCATGGCGCCCGTGTTGCGCACAATGTTGACAATGGGGTCGAGCTCTTCGGTGTTGCCCTCTTCAATGGCGCGCTGCAGGATGGCCCGCTCTTGGGGCGTGCAACGCTGCATGGCAATGATCAGGGGCAGGGTGGTTTTGCCTTCGCGCAAATCGTCGCCCAGGTTTTTGCCCAGCTCGGCGCTGTCGCCTTCATAGTCCAGCACGTCGTCAATCACCTGGAAGGCGGTGCCCAGGGCCTGGCCATATTGGGCGCAGGCTTCTTCCAGGGCCGCATCGCTGTGGGCCAGGACGGCCGGCAGGCGGGCGCTGGCTTCGAACAATTTCGCCGTTTTGGAGCGAATCACCCGCAGGTAGCCGGCCTCGTCCAGGCTGGCATCGTGCATGTTCATCAGCTGCAGGACTTCGCCTTCGGCAATCACATTGGTGGCGTCGGCCAGGATGTCCATGACGCGCATGATCCCGCAGTCCACCATCATTTGAAAGGCGCGCGAGTACAAAAAGTCGCCCACCAGCACGCTGGCGGGGTTGCCAAAGGACACATTGGCGGTGGCACGGCCGCGGCGCAGGGTGGACTCGTCCACCACGTCGTCGTGCAGCAGGGTGGCGGTGTGGATGAACTCCACCACGGCCGCCATATTGAAGCGTTGCGGCTCGGCGTAGCCAATGGCCCCCGACATCAGCAGCAGCAGGGCCGGGCGCAGGCGTTTGCCGCCGGCCGAAATGATGTAGGAGGAGACCTCGCCGACCAGGGGGACGCCGGAATTGAGCCTTTGGGCAATGACGCGGTCCACCTCCGCCATGTCGGGGGCAATCAAGGCAAGGGCTGCAGCGGTGCTGTTGGAGGTGGTCAAGGTCGGTGGCTCATTGGAAAGCTTGCTGATTATAGGGAGCCGGACATGCCCATCACGGGGCCGGGGGTGGCTTATTTGCCAGAGATTGAAACAGTGCTAGAATCACGGGTTCTGCGGAAGTTGGTCTGCAGAAATTCAAAGTTTTCTTTGAACCATCCTTCCTAAGAGGTCCTTATGTACGCGGTCATAAAAACCGGTGGCAAACAGTATCGTGTTGCTGCTGGCGAAAAAATTAAAGTAGAACAGATTGCTGCGGACGTTGGCCAAGAGATTGTGATCGACCAGGTTCTGGCCGTCGGAAACGGCGCCGAAATCAAGGTTGGCACCCCCTTGGTGTCCGGTGCATCCGTCAAAGCCACTGTGGTGGCGCATGGCAAGCACGACAAAGTGCGCATTTTCAAAATGCGCCGTCGTAAGCACTATCAAAAACGCCAGGGGCATCGTCAGCAGTTCACCGAGCTGCAGATTGCTTCGATCCAAGCCTGATTGAGGAGCATTTGACATGGCACAGAAAAAAGGCGGCGGCTCTACGCGAAACGGTCGTGACTCCAAGCCCAAGATGCTGGGCGTCAAGGCTTTTGGTGGCGAACAGATCAGCGCAGGCTCGATCATCGTGCGCCAACGTGGCACCAAGTTCCATGCTGGCGTGAACGTCGGCATCGGCAAGGACCACACCCTGTTCGCCCTGGTGGACGGCCAGGTGTCCTTTGCGGTCAAAGGCTCGCTGAACAAGCACACGGTCAACGTGACCCCGGTCTGAGGCTGGTTTCACCGACCCGACAAAGCCCCGCAAGTCGGGGCTTTGTTTTTGGATCCCCTTTAAGATACACGCATGAAATTCGTTGACGAAGCCTTTATCGACATTGCCGCAGGTGATGGGGGCAATGGCTGCGTCTCGTTTCGCCATGAAAAGTACAAAGAGTTCGGCGGCCCCAACGGGGGCGATGGCGGCCGCGGTGGGCATGTTTATGCCGTGGCCGATGTGGCCTTGAACACCCTGGTGGACTTTCGCTTCTCACGCCGCCATGAGGCCCGCCGCGGGCAACATGGCATGGGCTCCGACATGTTTGGCGCCGCCGGCGATGACATCACCTTGCGCATGCCCGTGGGCACCATCATCAGCGATGCAGAAACCGGCGAGGTGCTGCATGAACTGTTGGTGCCCAATGAGCTGGTCATGATCGCCAAGGGCGGTGACGGCGGCTTTGGCAACATGCGTTTCAAAAGCGCCATCAACCGCGCGCCGCGCCAAAAAACGCCGGGCCACCCGGGCGAGCGCCGCAGCCTCAAGCTGGAGCTCAAGGTGCTGGCCGATGTCGGCTTGTTGGGCATGCCCAATGCGGGCAAGTCCACCCTGATTTCGGCCATTTCCAACGCCCGCCCCAAGATTGCCGACTACCCCTTCACCACCTTGCACCCCAATTTGGGCGTGGTGCGCGTGGGCCCCAGCCAGAGTTTTGTGGTGGCCGACGTGCCCGGGCTGATCGAAGGCGCTTCCGAAGGTGCGGGCCTGGGCTTGCAATTCCTGCGGCATTTGCAGCGCACCCGCTTGCTGCTGCATTTGGTCGACCTGGCGCCCTTTGACGACAGCGTGGACCCGGCCGCCCAGGCCAAGGCCATCGTGGCCGAGTTGAAAAAATACGATGCCGAGCTGTACAACAAGCCGCGCTGGCTGGTGCTCAACAAGCTCGACATGGTGCCGGCAGAAGAGCGCGTTGCGCGCGTCAAAGATTTTTTGAAGCGCTACAAGTTCAAAGGGCCGGTGTTTGAAATTTCTGCGTTGACGCGCGAGGGCTGCGAGCCCTTGGTGCAGGCCATTTACCAGCACGTCAAGGCGCAGCAGGTGCTCGAGCAACCGCCGGTCGACATTGACCCGCGCTTCACCGAACCGGGTACGTCCTAATTTCTGTCGGATTTCGCATGGGTCTTTCCACCGTGTTGCGCGACGCCCGTCGCATCGTCATCAAAGTCGGCTCCAGTCTGGTGACCGATGAAGGCCGTGGCCTGGACGAGGCCGCCATTGGCGAATGGTGCCGCCAAATGGCCCAGCTGGTCGCCGGTGTGCATGGCCAGCCGGGACGCGAGGTCATCATGGTGTCCAGCGGCGCGATCGCCGAGGGCATGAAGCGCCTGGGCTGGCGCACCCGGCCGCATGAAATTCATGCCTTGCAAGCCGCTGCCGCGGTGGGCCAGATGGGCCTGGCCCAGATGTACGAGACCAAGCTGCGCGAAAACGGCTTGTGCAGCGCACAGGTCTTGCTCACGCATGCCGACCTGGCCGACCGGGAGCGCTACCTGAACGCCCGCTCGACCTTGTTGACCCTGCTGCAACACGGCGTGCTGCCGGTCATCAATGAAAATGACACCGTGGTCAACGACGAAATCAAGTTCGGTGACAACGACACCCTGGGGGCGCTGGTGGCCAACCTGGTCGAGGCCGACGCCTTGGTCATCCTGACCGACCAAAAAGGCTTGTACAGCGCCGACCCCCGCCGTGACCCCAACGCCACCTTCATTCACGAAGCCCGCGCGGGCGACCCGGCGCTGGAGGCCATGGCCGGCGGCGCCGGCTCCAGTTTGGGCAAAGGCGGCATGATCACCAAGATCTTGGCGGCCAAGCGTGCCGCCGGTTCAGGCGCCTCCACGGTGATTGCCTGGGGCCGTGAGCCCGACGCCTTGTTGCGCCTGGCCCAAGGCGAAGCCATTGGCACCTTGCTGGTGGCGCAGACGCAAAAGCAGCAAGCGCGCAAGCAATGGATGGCCGATCACTTGCAACTGCGTGGCAGCATCACCCTCGATGAAGGGGCAGTGGCCAAAGTGCGTGACGAAGGCAAAAGCCTGTTGCCCATTGGCATGGTGGGCGTGGAGGGTGAGTTTTCGCGCGGCGAGGTGATTGCCATTCGCGACGCCAGCGGCCAGGAAATTGCACGCGGCCTGGCCAACTACGCCAGCGCCGAGGCGCGATTGCTCTGCCGCAAGCCCTCCACCGAATTCGAGGCCCTGCTGGGCTACGCTGCCGAGCCCGAGATGGTGCACCGCGACAACCTCGTTCTCTCCCGCTGACCAAGCTTAAGGGTGGCGGAACGGCGTTTGGGGATCGGGCTCGAAGCTGGCGCCAGGCGGTAACTCCAACTCATGAGGCGCACGTACCAGACCCATGCCAGGCGCATGATGACCTGATTCGGCCTCGGCCTCGGCTTCGCGTGAGCGTGGCCCGCCTCGCAAATAGCGGTTGCGATGGTCCTGGCGTGGCAGATAGCGGGCCAATTCCGTCAGAGCCATTTCATAGACCCCGCGCTTGAATTCCACCACCACGTCCAGCGGCACCCAGTAGTCATTCCAACGCCAGGCGTCGAACTCGGGGTGGTTGGTGGCGCGCAGGTTCAAATTCCAGTCCTGCGCGACAAGCTGCAGCAGGTACCAGATTTGTTTCTGTCCCTTGTAGTGACCTCGCGCATCCCGTCGGATGTAGCGGTCTGGCACCTCATAGCGCAACCAGTCACGGGTGCGGGCCACAATGCGCACATGCTCCGGCTGGAGCCCCACTTCTTCGTGCAGTTCGCGGTACATGGCTTGCTCCGGGCTTTCGCCCCGGTCGATGCCGCCTTGCGGAAACTGCCAGCTGTGGGTTCGGATGCGCTTGCCCCAGAACACCTGGTTCCTCTGGTTGAGCAAGATGATGCCGACGTTGGGCCGAAAGCCGTCCCGGTCAAGCATAATCAAAACCTCAAATTTTTAAACTGAGTCCATTATGCACAGTCCCTCTGTGCCTTCAAGAGGACTCTCCCAAATTTTCTGCTGCGCACCCCATGAAAGCCTCCCAGTTTCTCGTCTCCACCCTCAAGGAAGCCCCGGCCGATGCCGAAGTGGTGAGCCACAAACTCATGATCCGTGCCGGCATGATCAAAAAGCTGGGCGCTGGCATTTACAACTACATGCCCATGGGCTTGCGCGTGATTCGCAAGGTCGAGGCCATCGTGCGCGAAGAAATGGACCGTGCCGGTGCCATCGAGCTGACCATGCCAGTGGTGCAGCCCGCAGAGCTGTGGCAAGAAACAGGCCGCTTTGGCAAGATGGGCCCCGAGTTGTTGCGCATCAAGGACCGCCATGACCGCGACTTCGTGATCCAGCCCACCAGCGAAGAGGTGGTGACGGACATTGCCCGCCAGGAACTGCGCAGCTACAAGCAGTTGCCCAAAAACCTGTACCAAATCCAGACCAAGTTTCGCGATGAACGCCGCCCGCGTTTCGGCCTGATGCGGGGTCGCGAGTTCATCATGAAAGACGCCTACAGCTTCGACCGCGACAGCTTGGGCGCCAAAGCCAGCTACCAGGTGATGGCCCAGGCCTACCGCAAAATTTTTGACCGCTTCGGTTTGCAATACCGCGCCGTGGCCGCCGACAGCGGTGCCATCGGGGGCGACCTGAGCGAAGAGTTCCAAGTGATCGCGGCCACTGGCGAAGACGCCATCGTTTACTGCCCCCAGAGCGACTACGCCGCCAACCTTGAAAAAGCCGAAGCCTTGCCGCCACAGCAGCCGCGCGCAGCCGCGACGCAAGCGCTCAGCAAAACACCGACCCCGGACCGCAGCACCTGCGAGCAAGTGGCCGAGTTGTTGGACTTGCCCTTGTCACGCACGGTGAAATCCCTGGTGCTGGCCACCGACGAAGTGGACGCCGAAGGCCAAGTGCTCAAAAGCCAAGTGTGGCTGCTGCTGGTGCGCGGTGACCATGACATGAACGAAGTCAAGGTTGGAAAAGTGCCGGGCCTGGATGTTGGCTTTCGCTTTGCGACCTTGCCGGAAATCGAGGCCCATTTCGGCTGCAAGCCCGGCTACCTGGGCCCCATCGGCCTGAAGCAGCCCTTGAAGGTGGTGGCCGACAAAGAAGTGGCCGTGATGGCCGATTGGGTCTGCGGTGCCAACGAGGTGGACCATCACCTGACCGGGGTGAACTGGGGACGCGACCTGCCCGAGCCCGACCTGGTGTGCGACATCCGCAACGTGGTGGCGGGCGATCCCTCGCCCGACGGCAAGGGGCCGCTGGCGATTGAGCGCGGCATCGAGGTGGGCCATGTGTTTTACCTGGGCACCAAGTATTCCAAGGCCATGAACGCCACCTTCCTGGATGAAAACGGCAAGCCCCAAGCCATGGAAATGGGTTGCTATGGCATTGGCATCACGCGCCTGCCAGCCGCAGCCATCGAACAGAACCATGACGAGCGCGGCATCATTTGGCCCGATGCCATCGCCCCTTTCACCGTGGTGGTGTGCCCGATCGGCATGGACCGCAGCGCCGAGGTGAAAGCCGCGGCCGAGCAACTGCACGACCAATTGGCCGCACTCGGCGTGGACGTGATGCTGGACGACCGCGGCGAGCGCCCCGGCGCCATGTTTGCCGACTGGGAATTGATTGGCGTGCCGCACCGTGTGGTGATTTCTGATCGCGGCTTGAAGGAAGGCCAGCTGGAATACCAGCACCGGCGTGAGGCGGCGGCCAGCAAAGTGCCTGCGGCCGAGGTCTTGGCCTTCCTGAAGCAACGCCTGGGGCTTTGAAGCGCTGAAGGCAGGGTCATGCAGCGCCGTCACTGGGCTCAGACCCTGGCGTGCATCGCCCTGGCCAAGCTCTTGCCGCAACACAGCTGGGCTGGACGCCAAGCCGAGGAGGCGCTGGCCGATTCGGTCCGAACCGCGCTGTCGCAAGCCTTGCGAGAAGACGCAGCCCTGTCTGGGCAAACCGACCCCGCCTGGCTGGCGCGCCAACAGCCGCGCTTGCTGGCCCATTTGCAGCAGCGCCGCTCTGCCGTGCTGCGCGATGAGTTGCGCAGCGACGGCCTGCGCCAGGCCTTGTTGCAAACCGTTTGGTATGAAAGCAGCCGTGCCGGCTTGGAGCCTGAGCTGGTGCTGGGCCTGATCGAAGTGGAAAGCGGTTTCCGAAAATTCGCCATCAGCAGCGCCGACGCCCGCGGCTACATGCAGGTCATGCCCTTTTGGGTGCGCTTGATTGGCGATGGGGAGGAGGCCAAGCTGTTTCAGCCCGCCACCAACTTGCGTTATGGCTGTGTGATCTTGCGCCACTACCTGCGCGTGGAGCGCGGTGATTTGTTTCTGGCGCTGGGGCGTTACAACGGCAGCCGGGGCCAGGACCGCTACCCGGCCGCTGTGCTGGCAGCGCGCCAACGCTGGCGCGCCGAGTGAGCGATCAGCCGTTCAGCACTTGCTGAAGCTCGCCCGATTCGTACATTTCCATCATGATGTCCGAGCCGCCGATGAATTCGCCCTTGACGTACAGCTGGGGAATGGTGGGCCAGTTGCTGTATTCCTTGATGCCCTGGCGAATCTCGGCATCGTCCAGCACATTCACGGTTTTGATGTTCTTGGGCTCGACGCCGCAGGCCTTCAAAATTTGAATGGCGCGGCCTGAGAACCCGCACATGGGAAAGCTGGCACTGCCCTTCATGAACAGCAGCACGTCGCTGCCTTTGACCAATTCATCAATGCGTTGTTGCGCGTCGCTCATGTCTGTCTCCAAAACCAGGAATTCCAATTATTTCACGGCTGGCCAAAATCCGCCGCTGCAGCGCTCGATGCCCGCAAGGTCACAACGGCTTTGCACAGCGGCAAAACCCGCCTGGGTCAGCAGGGCGCGAACGGCCTGGGCTTGGTCATGGCCGTGCTCCAGCAACAGCCAGCCATGCGCTTGCAAATGGCCGGGCGCAGCGCGCACCAGGGCGCGAATGTCGTCCAAGCCGTCGCGGCCGCTGACCAAGGCGCTCAGCGGCTCATGTCGTAAGGCGGGCAAGTGGGGATCGTTTTCAGCGATGTAGGGCGGGTTGGAGACCACCAGGTCGAATCGCTGGCCTGCCAAGGCGTCAAACCAATGGCTGTGAACGCAGCGAATGGGCAAGGCCAGTCGTTGGGCATTGTCTTGCGCGACAGCCAGCGCCGCTTCGCTGGCATCCACCGCCCAAACCTGGGCTTGTGGGCGTTGGGCTTGCAGGGCCAGCGCAATCGCGCCGCTTCCGGTGCCCAGGTCCAGCACCTGGGGTGAAGGCTGGCGCATCTCTTCCAGGCAGGCCAGCGCCCATTCCACCAGGGTTTCCGTGTCGTCGCGGGGGTCCAACACGCGGGCATCGACCTGCAAGTTCAAGCCAAAAAATTCTTTGCTGCCGCGCAAGTAGGCCAAGGGTTCCCCGTCGCAACGGCGCTTGAGCAGGGCTTCATAGTGGGCTGCGTTGTCTGCGCTTAAGTGGTCTTGGTCGTGGGCCAGCAGCCAGGCGCGGTTGGCCGGGTCTTGTTGCACGGCCAACAGCAACAGCATTTGCACTTCCAGGCGCGGCAGCCCCAAGGACAGCCCCTGTTGCAACGCCTGGGCCAGGGTGCCGCTCACGCCAGGCCTCCGACCTCCAAGGCCTCCAGTTGCTCGGCTTCGCGCGCATGCTGCAAAGCGGTGAGGACTTCGTCGAGGTCACCTTCCATGATGAAGCTGAGTTTGTACAGCGTCAAATTGATGCGGTGATCGGTCAGGCGGCCTTGCGGAAAGTTGTAGGTGCGGATGCGGTCGCTGCGGTCGCCGCTGCCAATCAGGCCTTTGCGGGTGGCGGCCTCTTTGGCCGAGCGCTCGGCCCGCTCGCGCTCCTGGATGCGCGCGGCCAGCACTTGCAAGGCGCGCGCCTTGTTGCGGTGCTGCGAGCGGTCGTCCTGGCATTCCGCCACGATGCCGGTGGGCAGGTGGGTGACCCGCACGGCCGAGTCGGTCTTGTTGATGTGCTGCCCGCCGGCGCCACTGGCGCGGAAGGTGTCGATGCGCAAGTCGGCCGGGTTGATTTGCACCGCACTGGCTTCATCGGGCTCGGGCATGACGGCAACGGTGCAGGCACTGGTGTGAATGCGGCCTTGCGACTCGGTGGTCGGCACCCGCTGCACGCGGTGGCCGCCCGACTCGAAACGCAAACGGCCGTAGACCTGATCGCCCGAGACGCGCAACACCACTTCCTTGTAGCCGCCAAGCTCGCTGGCCGACTCGCTGAGCAACTCGGTGCGCCATCCCTGGCGCTCGGCATAGCGGGTGTACATGCGCAACAGGTCGCCGGCAAACAGCGCCGATTCGTCGCCGCCGGTGCCGGCGCGAATTTCCAGATAAGCGGCACGCGCATCGTCCGGGTCCTTGGGCAACAGCAGGCGTTGCAACTCCTGCGCCAGTTGCGCGCATTCGGTCTGTGCCGCCTGCGTTTCGTCCTGGGCCATTTGCTGCATGTCGGCATCGGTTTGGGCATCGTCCAGCAAGGCCTGGGCTTCGGCCAGGTCGGTTTCGCGTTGCTGCAGGCGGGCCCAGCGGCTGGCGATGACCGCTACCTCGGCATGCTCGCGCGACAGCGCCATGAACTGTTCCATGTTGCGCAGGATGTCCTCGCTCGACAACAAAAAATCGAGCTCGGCCAAGCGTTGTGTGTAGCGCTCCAACTGAGCGCGCATGAAGGCTTTCATGGTGAGGGGGCGGCCAGCTAACGGCTGTCGCGCAAAAAGAAATGCTCGACGGCGTAACGGGCACGCTCGCGCGCAGCTTGGTCACCGGCGTGAAGCTCTGCCATGGCGCCATGCAACATTTTTTGCGACAAGCCTTTGGCCAAGGCCTCCAGCACCTGCTCGACGGGCTCACCTTTGGCCAGCAGCTTGTGGGCGCGTTGCAGCTCCACCGTGCGCCAGTGCTCGGCTTGCCCATGCAATTGCTGAATCAGCGGCACCATGCTGCGCTGGTCCAGCCAGTGCAGAAAGCTTTGCACGCCCGCGTCAATGATGACCTCGGCCTGGGCCACCGCCGCTTGCCGGTTGGCCTGCGCCGTTTGCACCACGGTGGACAGGTCATCCACGGTGTAGAGATAGACATCGTCCAGCAATTTCACTTCGGGCTCGATGTCGCGCGGGACGGCCAGGTCCACCATGAACAAGGGGCGATGGCGGCGCTTGTTCAAGGCGCGCTCGACGGCACCCAGGCCGATCAGCGGCAGGCTGCTGGCGGTGCAACTGACAATGACATCAAACTCATGCAGGCGCTCGGGCAGGTCAGACAAGCGCATGACCTCGGCCCCGAAGTGGGAAGCGAGCTTTTCGCCCCGCTCCAGCGTGCGGTTGGCAATGGCCATGGCGCGTGGCGTGCGCGCGGCAAAATGCGTGGCGCACAGCTCGATCATTTCCCCCGCGCCGACAAACAACACCTTGACCTGGCTGAGGTCTTCAAACAACTGGCTGGCCAGGCGCACCGAAGCCGCCGCCATGCTGATGGAATGGGCGCCAATTTCGGTCGAGGTGCGCACTTCCTTGGCGACCGCAAAGGAGCGCTGGAACATCTGGTGCAAGGTGGTGCCCAGGGCGCCCGCATCGTTGGCGGCGCGCACGGCGTCTTTCATTTGGCCCAGGATTTGGGGCTCGCCCAGCACCATCGAATCCAGGCCGCTGGCCACGCGAAACGCATGGCGCGCGGCTTGGCCTGCTTCCAGGGTGTAGGTGTGGGCCCGCAGGGCCTCAGGCGAGACGCCGCCGGATTGGGCCAGCCATTCCAGGGTTTGCTGTAGCGCGGGTTGTTGCGCGGCACAGTAAATTTCGGTGCGGTTGCAAGTGGAGAGAATGGCGGCTTCGCCGGGCTGGTTCAGGCTGTCGCGCAAAGCCGACAAAACAGGGTGAAGCTGTTCCACAGCAAAGGCAAACCGGCCGCGCAAATCCAGCGGGGCGGTGTTGTGATTGAGACCTAGTGCCCAGACTGCCATGCCCCGATTATAAAATTTTAAAGATGCAAGCCCTGTCTTTCTTGAACCACTGGCTGAATGGCCTCAGCCCCGCCCTGGGCGTGGCGAGCCTGTTGAGCCTGACGGCGGGCTGGCTGTGGCGCGGCCAGATGGCGGGCACGGCCTGGCAGCGCTGGGGGGTGACCACGGTGGCCGCTGTTGTGACCTTGCTGGGTGGCCTGGCCTGGCTGGGCCAGGACGGGGCCATGCGCACCTATGCCGCCTTGGTCGTGGTCTGTGCCACAGTGCAGTGGTTGTTTTTGCGGCCTTGGCTGCGGCTCAGGCGGCGTCGGGCTTGAACAGGTCCACGCGGTCGGTGATGATGCCGTCCAGGCCCCAAGCCAGAAGCTGGCGCGCCACGGCTTCCTCATTTACGGTGTAACTCAAGGTGCGCAGGCCGCGCTGTTGCGCCTCTTGTACGCGCTCAGCCGTCCACAAGCTGTGGTGACAAATCAGAGCTTGGCAGGCCAGTGACGCGGTCAGGGGCAGCACCTCGGCGTCCCAATGGTGGCGCAAAAGCCCACGGGGGAGATGGGGGGCCGTCGCGCTAGCGCCTTCCAAGGCTTCGGGCTGAAACGAGCTCAGCAACGGCGGCACGGTTTGGCCGGCCCACCATTGGGCGGCTTTTTCGGCCACCCGTTCGCCCGTGTGCCGCGCTTGCCCGGGCGTGGGCTTGATTTCAATGTTGAGGTGGTGGCCATGCGCCAGACAAAACTGTGCCAGGTCCTGCAACTTGCTCAACGGCTCGCCCGCATAAGCCGGGCTGTGCCAGCTGCCCGCATCCAGTTGCGACAAGTGGGCCCAAGTGTGATCGCCGGCCAAGCCCTGGCCATTGCTGGTGCGCGCCAAGTCGGCGTCGTGCAGAAGCACCACGACCTCGTCGGCGCTCAGTTTGGCATCGCATTCGAACATGCGGTAGCCGTGCTGGGCCCCCAGGCGAAAGGCGGCCAGGGTGTTTTCAGGGGCCAACAAGCCGGCGCCACGGTGGGCAATCCAGCGCGGGTAGGGCCAGGCTGGGCGTCTCAATGGAGGGGTGGGCGTGCTTGGCATGGTGGGCGTTTGGGCAAGATGCCATTGTGAGTGCTGTCTCGGGCCTGTGGCAGAGGAAAAACCTGGTTGTCAGTGCACACACACACCGTAGGGAATGCTGCACTGCGGTAACATCACGCCCAAGCCCTTGCTTTGTCTCGAGGCGGGTCAAGATTTGCCCATGAACGCTCCCACACCGCTGAACCATTTGCTGGCGGCGGCTGAAGACAGCCCCCGACTGCGAGAGATTCCCTACAACTACACCTCCTTCTCCGACCGGGAGATCGTGATTCGCTTGTTGGGGGCCGATGCCTGGCTGTGGCTGGAGCGCCTGCGCCAGGAGCGCCGTACCGGCCGTTCTGCGCGCATGCTGTACGAAGTGCTGGGCGACATTTGGGTGGTGCAGCGCAACCCCTACCTGCAAGACGATTTGCTGGACAACCCGGGCCGCCGCCGCTTGCTGGTCGATGCGCTCAACCATCGCCTGGGCGAAATCGAGCGCCGTCGCACCCCCCAAGACGATCTCGAGCGCGACGCGCTGGTCGGCAAGTTGCTGAGCGCTGCTCGGCAGGCCATTGCCCAATTTGCCGCCGACTTTGACACTTTGGCGGCCTTGCGCAAAAAAGCGGCGCGCCAACTGAAAAAATACACCGCGGCCGACAACATCAAGTTCGATGGCCTCTCGCGCGTTTCCCATGTGACCGACGCCACCGACTGGCGCGTCGAGTACCCCTTTGTGGTGTTGACCCCTGACACCGAGGTCGAAATGGCCGGCCTGGTGAAAGCCTGCATTGAGCTGGGCTTGACCATCGTGCCGCGCGGCGGCGGCACCGGCTACACCGGTGGCGCCATTCCCCTGACCTGGAAGAGCGTGGTCATCAACACCGAGAAGCTGGAAGCCATGACCGAGGTCGAGCAGGTCCAGATTCCCGGCATCGACCACACGGTGCCCACCATCTGGACCGAGGCCGGCGTGGTCACCCAGCGCGTGGCCGATGCCGCCGAGCGTGCCGGTTTTGTGTTTGCGGTCGACCCGACTTCGGCCGAAGCTTCTTGCATTGGCGGCAACATCGCCATGAATGCCGGCGGCAAAAAAGCGGTGCTGTGGGGCACGGCCCTGGACAACCTGGTGAGCTGGCGCATGGTGACGCCGCAGGCCGAATGGCTGGAAGTCACCCGCATCGGCCACAACCTGGGCAAGATCCACGATGCCGAGCTGGCCAGTTTCGAGTTGCGCTACTTCGCGGCCGATGGCAAAACACCTTTGCGCACCGAGCGCTTGGACATTCCAGGTCGCACCTTCCGCAAGGAAGGCCTGGGCAAGGATGTCACCGACAAGTTTTTGAGCGGTCTGCCCGGCGTGCAAAAAGAGGGATGCGACGGCCTGATCACCAGCGCGCGCTGGGTGGTGCACCGCATGCCCGAGCACACCCGCACGGTCTGCCTGGAGTTCTTTGGCAATGCCAAGGACGCGGTGCCCAGCATTGTCGAGATCAAGGATTTCATGTTCGCCGAGCAAAAGCGAACAGGAACCCTGTTGGCCGGCCTGGAGCATCTGGACGACCGTTACCTCAAGGCCGTGGGCTATGCCACCAAGAGCAAGCGCGGCGGCCTGCCCAAGATGGTCTTGATTGGCGACATCGCCGGCGACGACGCCGATGCGGTGGCACGCGCCACCTCCGAGGTGGTGCGCCTGGCCAACTCGCGCAACGGCGAGGGCTTCATTGCCATCAGCGCCGAGGCGCGCAAAAAATTCTGGCTGGACCGCAAGCGCACTGCGGCCATCAGCCGCCACACCAATGCCTTCAAGGTCAACGAGGATGTGGTCATCCCGTTGCCGCGCATGGCCGAGTACACCGACGGCATCGAGCGCATCAACATCGAGCTGTCCTTGCGCAACAAGCTGCAGCTGTGCAATGCGCTCGACGACTTTTTTGCCCGCGGCCAGCTGCCCTTGGGCAAGTCCGACGACGCGGCCGACCTGGCCTCGCCCGAGTTGCTGGAAGACCGGGTGCAGCAGGCGCGCAACCTGATTGGCGAAGTGCGCGCAATGTGGCAGCAGTGGCTGCGCGAGGTCGACACCTTGTTCCCGCAACTGCAAGACCACAGCTTGCGGGCCAGCTGGAAAACCCAGATTCGCGCGGGCTTGCAAAACATTTTCACCGGTGCGGTGTTCCAGCCGATTCTGGACGAGTGCAATGCCATTCATCAGCGCGTGCTCAAGGGCCGCGTGTGGGTGGCGTTGCACATGCATGCGGGTGACGGCAATGTGCACACCAACATCCCGGTCAACAGCGACGACTATGCCATGCTGCAAACCGCCCACGAAGCGGTGGCCCGCATCATGGTGCTGGCGCGCTCGCTCGATGGCGTGATTTCCGGCGAGCATGGCATTGGCATCACCAAGCTGGAGTTTCTGACCGACGCCGAGCTGCAGCCCTTTGCCGATTACAAGGCCCGCATCGACCCCGAAGGCCGCTTCAACAAGGGCAAGCTGCTGCGCGCCCAGCCGGGTCAGCACGATGTGCGTGCCGCCGACCTCAGTCAGGCCTACACCCCCAGCTTTGGCTTGATGGGCCATGAGTCGCTCATCATGCAGCAGTCCGACATTGGCGCCATTGCCGACAGCGTCAAAGACTGCTTGCGCTGCGGCAAGTGCAAGCCGGTGTGCGCCACCCATGTGCCGCGCGCCAACTTGCTGTACAGCCCGCGCAACAAGATCCTGGCCACCTCGCTGCTGGTGGAGGCCTTCTTGTACGAAGAGCAGACCCGCCGCGGCGTCTCCATCAAGCACTGGCAAGAGTTTGAAGACGTGGCTGACCATTGCACGGTCTGCCACAAGTGCCTGTCGCCCTGTCCGGTGAAGATCGATTTTGGCGATGTCTCCATGAACATGCGCAACCTGTTGCGCAAGATGGGGCAAAAGAGCTTCCGTCCTGGCAACGCCGCAGCCATGTTCATGCTGAACGCCACCCGGCCCGAGACCATCAAGCTGGCGCGCAGCGCCATGGTCGATGTCGGCATGAAGCTGCAACGCTTTGCCCACGACATGCTCAGCGTGGTGGCGCGCAAGCAAACCAGCGCACCGCCGGCCAGCGTGGGCACCGCCCCGCTCAAAGAACAGGTGATTCATTTCATCAACAAAAAGATGCCCGGTGGCTTGCCCAAGAAAACCGCGCGCGCCTTGCTGGACATTGAAGACAAGGATTACGTGCCCATCATTCGCAACCCGAAAGCGACCACGCCGGATTCCGAGGCGGTGTTCTATTTCCCGGGCTGTGGCTCCGAGCGCCTGTTCTCCCAGGTCGGCCTGGCAACCCAGGCCATGCTGTGGCATGCCGGCGTGCAGACGGTGTTGCCGCCGGGTTACCTGTGCTGTGGCTACCCCCAGCGCGGCAGTGGCCAGTTTGACAAAGCCGAAAAAATCATCACCGACAACCGTGTGCTGTTCCATCGGGTGGCCAACACCTTGAACTACCTGGACATCAAGACGGTGGTGGTCAGCTGTGGCACCTGCTATGACCAGCTGCAAGGCTATGAATTCGACAAAATTTTCCCGGGCTGCCGCATCGTGGACATTCACGAGTTCCTGCTCGAAAAAGGCGTCACCTTGGACACCGCGCAGCAGGGGTCCTACCTTTACCACGACCCTTGCCACAGCCCCATGAAACAGCAAGACCCGATGAAAACGGTCAAGGCTTTGGTGGGCGAGCAGGTGCTCAAATCGGACCGCTGCTGCGGCGAGTCGGGCACCTTGGGTGTGACCCGTCCGGACATTTCCACCCAGGTACGCTTTCGCAAGGAAGAAGAGTTGCGCAAGGGCGAAACCGAGCTGCGAGCGATATCGGGCCAGGCCCAGGGCAATGTGAAAATTCTCACCAGCTGCCCGAGTTGTTTGCAAGGCTTGAGCCGCTATGGCGATGATTTGCAAAATGGTTTGCTCGAGGCCGACTACATCGTGGTCGAGATGGCGCGCCAAATTCTGGGTGAAGAATGGTTGCCCGGCTACGTCCAGGCGGCCAACAACGGCGGCATTGAGCGTGTGCTGGTCTAAGGAAACACCATGGCAGGATTGAACAAAAACACGCCGCAACCGCAAGACATCACGGTGCACGGCCAGTCACGCTTGCTGGAGGTCAGCTTTGCCAATGGCGAGGCCTTTCGCATCCCGTTCGAGCTCATGCGCATCTACAGCCCCTCGGCGGAAGTGCAGGGCCACGGCCCGGGGCAAGAGGTGTTGCAAACCGGCAAACGCCTGGTGACCCTGACGGACCTGGAGCCGGTGGGCAACTATGCGGTGAAGCCCATTTTCAGTGATGGCCACGACAGCGGCATTTTTTCCTGGGACTACCTGTACTTCCTGGGCACGCAGCAAGACGAGTTGTGGGACGCCTATGCCAAGCGCTTGCAAGAGGCCGGCGTGCAACGCGATGACCCCATGCCGCAAGCGGGCGGCCATGCCTGTGGCCACAGTCACTGAACTGAAAGCTTCAGGCGCTAACATTCCAACCACCATGAGCAGCACCCATTTCGGATTTCAAACCGTCGACGAGCGCGAAAAAGCCAAGCGTGTGCGCGGCGTGTTTGACTCGGTGGCCTCCAAATACGACATCATGAACGACCTGATGTCCATGGGCCTGCACCGCGCCTGGAAGGCCTACACCGTCATGGTGGCCGATTTGCAACCCGGCCACCGCGTGCTCGACATTGCCGCAGGCACGGGCGATTTGTCACTGGCCTTTGCCAAAAAAGTGGGCCCGACGGGCCAAGTGGTGCACACCGACATCAACGAAGCCATGCTGCGCACCGGCCGCGACCGCTTGCTCAACTTGGGCCAGGTGCTGCCGACCTTGGTCTGCGATGCCGAAAAGTTGCCCTTTCCCGACGCCTATTTCGACCGCGTCAGCGTGGCCTTTGGCTTGCGCAACATGACGCACAAAGACCAGGCCTTGCGCGAGATGGCGCGCGTCCTCAAGCCCGGCGGCAAGCTGCTGGTATTGGAGTTTTCCAGAGTGGCGAAGCCTTTGGAGAAAACCTACGATTGGTACTCTTTCAACATCCTGCCTCGCTTGGGCAAGTGGGTGGCCGGCGACGATGCCAGTTACCGCTATCTCGCCGAGTCGATTCGCATGCATCCGGGGCAGGAAGCCTTGAAAGACCTTATGAAGCAAAATGGCTTTGGCCATGTGGACATTCACAACATGAGCGCCGGGGTGGTGGCATTGCATGTTGGAATCAAGTGTTGACACAAAATTAACGGAGTAGACATGAACATGAAATTGGGTTCTGTGGTTCTGGCGCTGTTCCTCACGCTCTCTAGCCTGCACGCCGAGGCCTCCAAGCGCCTGGGCGGGGGCAAGTCTTCGGGCCAGCAATCCAACAACGTCACGCAGCGTGAGGCCGCCAAGCCGCCCGCACCTGCTGGCGCGCCTGCGCAAAATGCAGCGCCTGCTGCGGCGCCCACACCGGCAACGGCGGCTGCACCGGCCGCCGCTGCACAAGCTCAGCGCAAGCCCTGGGGCGCCATGCTCGGCGGCCTGGCGGCTGGCTTGGGCTTGGCCTGGCTGGCCCATTCTCTGGGCCTCGGTGCCGAATTCGGCCAGTTCCTGATGTTTGGCCTGTTGGCCTTGGTCATCATGGTGGTGGTTGGCATGATCATGCGCCGTCGCGCGGCACCCCAGCAAGAGCGCAGCCCTTATGCCTTTGAAGGCGCTGGCTCGTCGGCCGATCCCCAGTCCGTTCCGCAATACAACCCCAAAAACGTGGGCAACGATGCCTCTGCGCGTCCTTGGGAAGGTCAGTCTGCCTCGTTTGAGCCTGCCGCTGCGCCCGCCCCCGCGCCCACGGCGACCCGTTCCGGTTCCATGATTGGCTCGGCCTTGATCGGCGGCCACCAAAACTGGACCATTCCGGCTGATTTCGACGTGGCCGGCTTTGTGTCGGCCGCCAAGCAAAACTTCATTTCCCTGCAAGACGCCTGGGACCGCTCGGACATCCCGGCACTGCGTGTGATGATGACCGATGCCATGCTGGCTGAAATCAAGACCCAGCTGGCCGAGCGCGAGGCCCAAAACAGTGGCGCGCCAAACAAGACCGAAGTGGTCATGCTCGAGGCACAGTTGCTGGGCATTGAAGACCTGGGCGAGGGCTACATGGCCAGCGTCGAGTTCTCCGGCATGATCCGCGAAGAGCCCTCTGCAGGCCCCAGCCCCTTCCGTGAAGTCTGGAACATGACCCGTCCCAAGGCGGGCCAAGTCGGCTGGCTGGTGGCGGGCGTCCAGGCCTTGCAATAAGGCGATCGCCCCACGCCCACAGCGGGGGGTGGTTTGAGGGACAATCCAGCCATGGCAACGTCTCCTTTCCCCCGCTTCCCCGAATGGGCCGAACAGGCCCTGAAGGGCCTCAAGCCGCCGGCCTGGCTGGTGGACGAGGCACAACAGCGCTTGGTGCTGTTTCTCAACCATGTGCTCATGCACGAGCCTCAGGCGCAGCAGCGTTTGCTGCGCCAAAAGGGGCGCCGTGTGCAACTGCGCTGGCGTGACCTCAGCTTCGAAGTGGCCTTCACCCCCGCCGGCTTGCTCGAGCGCCAAGTGCCCTCGGATCAAGCGGACCTGATCTTGAGCCTGAACGAGCCTTCGCCGTTTGAGCTGGTCAAAACCGTCATGCAAGGCCAACGCCCACCGGTGCGCATCGAAGGCGATGTGCAATTGGCGGCCGAGGTCAACTGGTTGATCGACCATGTGCGCTGGGACCCTGAAGAAGACCTGGCGCGCCTGATTGGCGACGCCCCGGCCCACACCCTGGCGCAGACGGCGCAGCGTGTGATGGCAGGCTTGAAGGCTTTCGTGGCACAACGCCGTGGCGCTGCGGGTGCAGGCTCCGAGGTCTCCGCCCCATGAGCCGCTTGTACCGCAGCCTCTATATTTTTTGGATCGTTTTTCGCTTCGGCCTCGACCAATTGGTGCTGGACGGCCTGGACCGGCCGTGGTTGCGGGGCCTTACCCGGGTGCTGCGCCTGGGCCGCAAACTCGAAGCGCCGCGCGGCCAGCGCTTGCGCCAAGCGCTGGAGCACCTGGGGCCCATCTTCGTCAAGTTTGGCCAGGTGCTCTCGACCCGGCGCGATTTGTTGCCCAGTGACATCGCCAACGAGTTGGCCCTGTTGCAAGACCGCGTGCCGCCGTTTCCCTCTGAAGTGGCGGTGGCCACCATTGAGCGCGCCTTTGGCCGCCCGGTGGACGAGGTGTTCACCCGCTTTGACCGCCAGCCTGTGGCCAGCGCGTCGATTGCACAAGTGCACTTCGCCTCGTTGAAGACCCGCGAAGGCCTGGAGCGCGAGGTCGCCGTCAAGGTGCTGCGCCCCAACATGCTGCGGGTGATTGAAAAAGACCTGTCGCTGATGCGCATGATGGCCTCCTGGCTGGAGCGCTTGTCTGCCGATGGCCGTCGCCTCAAGCCCCGCGAGGTGGTGGGCGAGTTTGACAAATACCTCCACGACGAATTGGACCTGGTGCGCGAGGCCGCCAACGCCGCCCAGTTGCGTCGCAACATGGAGGGGCTGAACCTGGTGCTGATTCCCGAGATGCTTTGGGACTTCTGTCACACCGAAGTGATCGTCATGGAACGCATGGATGGCGTGCCCATCAACCAGGTGGAGCGGCTGCGCGAAGCCGGCGTGGACATTCCCCAGTTGGCGCGCGATGGCGTCACCCTGTTTTTCACCCAGGTGTTTCGCGATGGCTTTTTCCATGCCGACATGCACCCCGGCAACATCCAGGTCAGCCTGGACCCCGCCACCTTCGGCCGCTATGTGTCGCTGGACTTTGGCATCGTCGGCACCTTGACCGAGTTCGACAAGGAATACCTGGCGCAGAACTTCACCGCTTTTTTCCGGCGCGATTACAAGCGGGTGGCCGAGCTGCATGTCGAGTCTGGCTGGGTGCCCGCCGAGACCCGCATCGACGAGTTGGAGGCGGCCATTCGCGCGGTTTGCGAGCCCTACTTCGATCGACCGCTGAAGGAAATTTCCTTGGGCATGGTGCTCATGCGCTTGTTCCAAACCTCGCGCCGCTTCCATGTGGAAATTCAGCCGCAGTTGGTGCTCTTGCAAAAAACCCTGCTGAACATCGAAGGCTTGGGCCGTCAGCTCGACCCCGACCTGGACTTGTGGAGCACGGCCAAGCCTTTCCTGGAAAAGTGGATGATGGACCAGGTGGGCCCACAGAAGCTCTGGGCACAACTGAAGTCGGAAGCGCCGCGCTATGCCAAGTTGCTGCCCGAATTGCCGAGACTGGTGCATGATTTCTTGCGCCATCGCCAGAGCACGCCGGCGACCGATTTGCAGCGCCTGATCGAGGCGCAAACGCGTACCCAGCGGCTGCTGTTCCGAGTTCTCTGGGGAGGCTTGGGGTTTATTCTGGGCCTGATCGCCATGCAAGTCGTTTTTCAGATTCAATAAGCGGATTGCCGTCATTGGAGGGGAAGACCCGTGTTGCTCACTCTGGTCATCGTTTACCTGTTGGTCACCATCGCGATTGGTCTGGTTGCCGCCAAGCGCGTGAAAAACTCATCTGACTTTGCCATTGCCGGGCGGCACCTGCCGCTGGCCATGATTGTCACCACCACCTTTGCCACCTGGTTTGGCTCTGAAACCGTGCTGGGCATTCCTGCCAAGTTTGTCAACAGCGGCTTGAACGGTGTGGTCGAAGATCCTTTCGGCGCAGGGACCTGCCTGGTGCTGGTGGGCTTGTTCTTCGCGGCCAAGCTGTACCGCATGACCCTGTTGACCATCAGCGATTACTACCGTGAGCGCTATGGCCGCATCGTCGAGGTCTCGTGCTCGGTGATCATCATGCTCAGCTACCTGGGCTGGGTGTCGGCCCAGGTGACGGCGCTGGGCTTGGTGTTCAATATTCTGTCGGGTGGCGCCATTGGCATGCCCCTGGGCATGGCAATCGGCGTGGTGTCGATTCTGGCCTACACCTTGTTTGGCGGCATGTGGTCGGTCGCCATCACCGATTTCATTCAAATGATCATTCTGGTGCTGGGCCTGGCCATCTTGGCGGTGTTTGCCGGCCAGCAAGCGGGCGGCGCCGACCAGGTGATCCAACTGGCCTTGAGCAAAGACCTGTTTCAGTTCTGGCCGGAGCCCAATTTCCACGACGTGGTGTTTTTCTTTGCAGCCGCCATCACCATGATGCTGGGCTCGATTCCGCAGCAGGATGTGTTTCAGCGGGTCATGTCGGCCAACAGCTTGAAGGCGGCCACGCGCGGTCCGGTGATTGGCGGCCTGTGCTACATCTTGTTCGCTTTTGTGCCCATGTTTTTGGTGGTCAGCGCCTTGATCATCATGCCCGAGAAGGCGGCTCAGCTGGTGGCCGAAGACCCGCAGCGCGTGCTGCCCACCCTGGTCATGGAACAAATGCCCTTTGTCATGCAAGTGCTGTTTTTTGGCGCGCTGCTGTCGGCCATCAAGTCGGCCGCCTCGGCCACCTTGTTGGCCCCCAGCGTGACCTTCACCGAAAACATCTGGCGCCAGTTCCACCCCCACATGAGCGACCAGCAAGGCTTGAAGGCCATGCGCGTCACCGTGCTGGTGTTCAGCGGCCTGGTGCTGACCTATGCCATCGCGATGCAAGGCACCAGCATTTATGAAATGGTCTCCGGGGCCTACCAGGTGACCTTGGTGGGCGCTTTCATTCCGCTGGTCTTTGGGCTGTACTGGCCTCGGGCGACCACGCAAGGCGCAGTGTTTTCCATGGTCCTGGGCATCCTGACCTGGGTGCTTTTTCTGGCAACGCCCGCCGGCGAAACCTTCCCAGCCCAGTTGGCTGGTGTGCTGGCCGGCCTGGTGGGCATGCTGGTGGGATCGCTGGGTCCGCAGGCGCTGCGCAACCAGCACGGTGGCCATCACCATTTGGCGGGTGTGAAGGACGCAGTCAACCTATAATTCAGGGTTTTCCGGAAAAATCCTGCCATGCCCATTTATGCCTACAAATGCGGGTCCTGCGGCCATGCCAAGGACGTCCTGCAAAAAATCTCGGATGACCCCTTGACGCAGTGTCCTTCCTGCGGCCAAGACACCTTCAGCAAACAACTCACCGCCGCGGGCTTCCAGCTCAAGGGCTCGGGTTGGTACGCCACCGATTTCAAAGGCGGCGGCGCGGCCGCCACCAGCGCGCCGGCCACTGCAGCGGCCCCCAGCGATGGCGCCACCAGCACAGCGACTGCCAGCGACGCTGGCGGTGCGGCAGCGGGTGGTTGCGGCGCGTCCTGCGCCTGCCACTGAGACACCCACCATGCCTATCAAAAAATACCTGTTGGCCGGCTTGCTGGTCTGGCTACCGCTGGCCATCACCGTCTGGGTGCTGATGTGGCTGATCGGGACGCTGGACAGCGTCTTTGGCAGCCTGCTGACGGGCTTGGGCACGGTCATGCCCCACAGCCAGGACGCGCTGCTCGACACCTTGCGGGCCATGCACGGCCTGGGCGTCCTCATGGTCCTGATTGGCCTGCTGATCACCGGCGCCTTGGTCTCCAACGTGGCCGGCCGCTGGTGGGTCAAGCAATGGGACCGTTTGTTCACCCACATTCCCATCGTCAAGTCCATTTACACCAGCGTCAAAAAAGTGTCGGACACGCTGTTCTCCAGCAATGGCAATGCCTTTCGCAAAGCCTTGTTGGTGCAGTACCCGCATGCCGGCGCCTGGACGATTGCCTTCCAGACGGGCTCGCCCATGGGTGAGGTGGCCGAGCAGTTGGGCGAGGACTACCTGAGCATTTACGTGCCCACCACACCCAACCCGACCAGCGGCTTTTTTCTGATGGTCAAGCGCAGTGATGTTCGCGAGCTCGACATGAGCGTGGACCAGGCGCTGACCTATGTGATTTCCATGGGGGCCGTGGCGCCCGATGCCAACGCGCAGCCAGAAGCTGTGTCGCCCACCCCGTCTTTACCTACCAAGAGAAACTGATATGTCCATGCGTTCCCATTACTGCGGTCTGGTGACCGAGGCCCTCAACACCCAAACCGTCACGCTGTGCGGTTGGGTGAACCGTCGGCGCGACCATGGCGGCGTGATCTTTGTGGACCTGCGCGACCGCGAAGGCTATGTGCAAGTGGTGTGCGACCCCGATCGCCCCGAGATGTTCAAGACTGCCGAAGGCCTGCGCAACGAGTTTTGCGTGCAGGTCAAGGGCGTGGTGCGCCCGCGCCCCGAAGGCACCACCAACGACAACCTCAAGAGCGGCAAGATCGAGGTGCTGTGTCACGAGCTGACCGTGCTCAACCCCTCGGTGACGCCCCCCTTCCTGCTCGACGATGAAAACCTGTCCGAGACCACGCGCCTCACGCACCGTGTGCTGGACCTGCGCCGCCCCTACATGCAGAACAACCTGATGCTGCGCTACAAGGTGGCGATGGAGGTTCGCAAGTTTCTGGACACCGAAGGCTTCATCGACATTGAAACGCCCATGCTCACCAAGAGCACGCCTGAAGGCGCGCGCGACTACCTGGTGCCCAGCCGTGTGCACGACGGCCAGTTCTTTGCGTTGCCCCAGTCGCCCCAGCTGTTCAAGCAATTGTTGATGGTGGCCGGCTACGACCGTTACTACCAGATCACCAAGTGCTTCCGCGACGAAGACCTGCGCGCCGATCGCCAGCCCGAGTTCACCCAGATCGATATTGAAACCTCCTTCCTTGGCGAAGAAGACATTCGCGCCATGTTCCAGGGCATGATTTGCAAGGTCTTCAAGAACGTGCTGAACGTCGAGCTGGGCGAGTTCCCGGTCATGGCCTATGCCGAAGCCATGCACCGCTTCGGCTCCGACAAGCCCGACCTGCGCATCAAGATGGAGTTCACCGAGCTCACCGATGTGATGGCCGATGTGGACTTCAAGGTGTTCTCCGGCCCTGCCACCACCCCGGGTGGCCGCGTGGTGGCTTTGCGCGTGCCGCAAGGCGGCCAAATGAGCCGCAGCGAGATCGATGGCTACACCGAGTTCGTCAAAATCTATGGCGCCAAGGGCTTGGCCTGGATCAAGGTCAATGAAGTGGCCAAGGGCCGCGACGGCCTGCAATCCCCGATCGTGAAAAATCTGCACGACAAAGCCGTGGCCGACATCCTGGCGCGCACCGGCGCGCAAGATGGCGACCTGCTGTTCTTCGGCGCTGACAAGGCCAAGGTCGTCAACGACGCCATTGGCGCTTTGCGCATCAAGATTGGCTTGAGCGACTTCGCCAAGAAGTCGGGCCTCTTTGAAAACCGCTGGGCCCCGATGTGGGTGGTCGACTTCCCGATGTTCGAGTTCGACGAAGAGTCGCAGCGCTACACCGCAGTGCACCACCCCTTCACCGCGCCCAAGGACGGCCACGAAGACTGGATGGTCACCGCGCCCGAGAAGTGCATTGCCAAGGGCTACGACATGGTGCTCAATGGCTGGGAAATCGGCGGCGGCTCGGTGCGTATCCACCGCGCCGATGTGCAGCAAAAAGTGTTTGACGCCTTGAAGATCACCCCCGAAGAAGCCCAACTGAAGTTCGGCTTCTTGCTCGACGCTTTGCAATACGGCGCGCCCCCGCATGGCGGCCTCGCCTTCGGTTTGGACCGCATCGTCACGCTGATGACGGGCGCCGACTCGATCCGCGACGTGATTGCCTTCCCCAAGACCCAGCGCGCCCAGTGCCTGTTGACCCAGGCCCCGTCGCCGGTCGACGAAAAGCAATTGCGCGAACTCCACATCCGCCTGCGCAACGTCACCGCCCCCGCCTGACCCTCATCTTTGCGAGGCCCCCATGGGGGCGGCAACCCCTAGACGGAGAAAGAGCGTCGCGCTGCGCTCGCGATGGCGTGGCGTGCGGGCATGCTCGGCATTGGCACAATTGGGGGATGCGACATTCTGAACCCCTGCGCTTGGCCACGCGCAACAATGGCCGCCGTGATGGCGAACTCGTCCTGGTGGACGCCGGCCTGCAACACGTGGCCGCCGTGCCCCACATTGCAGCCACGCTGCAAGCCGCCTTGGATGACTGGGCCACGCTCGCGCCAGCGTTGCTGGTGACCCAAAGTGAGTGGGACGCCCGCCAATGGCAAGGCGCCGATCCCTACCAGGCAGAGCATCTGATGGCACCGCTGCCGCGGGCGTTCCAGTGGGCCGATGCCTCTGTCTACCGGCAACACGCCAAGCTCATGTACCAATGGCGCAAAGAGCCTATCCCTGCGGGATATGAAGTCGAGCCCTTGGTTTACCAAGGCGGCTCGGATGTCATGTTGGCGGGCCATGAGCCTGTCTTGGCAAGAGATGAAGCCCATGGCATTGACCTCGAAGCCGAAATTGCGGTCATCACCACCGATGTGCCCATGGGGGCAAGCGTGGCGCAGGCGCTGGACTGCATTGCCTTGGTGGTCTTGTTGAACGATGTGTCCTTGCGCGGCTTGATCCCCAGCGAACTGGCCAAAGGCTTTGGCTTTTACCAAAGCAAGCCGGCCACCAGTTTTGCCCCTGTGGCCGTGACGCCGGCCGCCTTGGGGTCCGCTTGGCGCGATGCCATGCTGCACTTGCCGGTGCAGATTGCGGTCAACGGCGAATGGTTTGGCGCGCCGCATGCGGCAGAAGACACGGTGTTTCACTTCGGCCAAATTCTGGCGCACCTGGCGCGGACACGGTCCCTTGCCGCGGGCAGCATCGTGGGTGCGGGCACCATCAGCAACGCCAACCCAGCGGCCGGCAGCGCATGCATCACAGAAGCGCGCGTGCGACAAATCCTGGCGGGCGAGCCAGAGGAGCGCTTGCGCCCCTACCTGCGCCATGGGGACCGCGTGCGCATGGAAGTGCGCAACGCGCAAGGCCAATCGGTGTTTGGGCTGATCGACCAGTCCATCCAGATTTTGGGGCGTTAAAGCACTTCGTGCACGTCGTAAATCGGGCCCGACGCTTCGCGTCGGCCCGTCCCAATGGCCACCATGCGGTTCAGCCAGCTGTATTTTTCCGAGCTGGTTTCAAACACGGGCACGCTGCGGAAGTAGTAGCTCTTGGGGTCCACGGCTTCGCCACGGTTCAAGCGGTCCATGACGTCCTTGGGGCCGTGACGCATGCCTTTGTAAGACATGTAAATCAGCTGGTGGTCATCGGTTTCCAGCGTCAGGCGCACATCCAGCGTCAGCACGCCATCGTTGCGCAGCAGCAGCCAGTCGCCACCGGGGCCGGCGTGCACTGTGCCGCGCAGGCGATCACCGGCAAAATTGCCACCGGTGACTTGGGCAATCTTGCGGTGGCCCAGGGGCGTGGCGCCCAGGTCCACGATGCTCGGCACGGTCAGCGTCATGCTGAAAAGAGGACGGGTTTCAATCATCAAAGGTCTCCTTGTGTGAATCTCAATCGTTGGGGCTTGCTTGGCTCATGGCTTGGTGGGCTGCTTGCTGGCGCCTGCGCTCGCTGTGCAAAATGGCCAAGCCCGCACCCACCAGCAACACAATGCCCAGCCAGGTCAGCAGGTTGGGCACTTCACCCCACACCACATAGCCAATCAGCAAGGCGAAGATCAGCCCACTGTAGCGGAACGGGGCCACCACGCTCATGTCGCCCGCGCGCATGGCTTGGATCAGTAAAAAGTAGGCCGCCGCCAGGAACAAGGCCGCAGCGCCCAGGGACGCCAAGTCGGCCCCGCTGGGCGGCACCCAGGGCACGCTCAGTGCCCATAAGCCGGAGAACACTGAAACCGACACGGCGGTGGACAGCGTGATCAAGGCGGCCGGGATGTGGTTCGGGATGAACCGTGTCAGGATGTCCCGGCTCGCATGCAAGAAGGTGGCGACCACGCAGAGCAGGGCATAGTGGTTGAAGCCATCGGCTTTGGGTTGCACCACCAGCAACACCCCGAGGAAGCCAGCGATGATCGCCAAGCCGCGAACCCATCCCACTTTTTCGCCATAAAAGCCCATGGCGAAGAGCACGATGAACAGGGGGGAGGCCAAATTGATGGCGGTGGCATTGCCCAGCGGCATGTGAAACACGGCGGTCAGGTAAATCAGCGAGGCTGCGCCATCCAGCGCCCCCCTGAGCCAGACCCAACGATTCCACAACAGCGGCGATTGCCGCAGCACGCCCAGGGCCAGGCACAGCACCAACAGCAAGCTGGTGGCCATCAAGCCGCGCAAAAAAATCAGCTCGCCCGAGGGCAGGCTGGCGCTGACATGCTTGACGAAGGCGTCGTTGGCGATGAACAGCGCCATGGCCAGGCTCATGGCGACCATGCCCCGCCGGTTGGCCGCGACCAGGCTCAGTTGCTGCTGGGCATGGTCGCTGGGCGCTTGCATGAATGGCGTCGCTCAGCGAACGAACTGGTCAATGTAGTCGGCGCCCAGGCCGCAGGCCATGTAATGCTTGCGGCACATTTCAATTTTGGTGAAGACATCTTCATAGCCGGTGGTCTGGCCTTGGTCGTCCACATAGACCATGGCGCCGTGGATGTTGAACTGGGTGATCATTTCAGGCTCGCCCACCACTTCGTCCACCACCAGGGTGTGAATTTCGCCGGGCGGTTCGTAGACGAAGGAACCCGCGGTGGCGACCCAGTCATGCTCCAGGTAGCGCCAGGCACCTTTGATCACATAGCCCGTGACCCATGAGGGGTGAATGTGGCGCGACAGCACCCCTGACTTGCGCACGCGCAGCAAATTGCACCAACTGCCGGTGACCGTGTTCATCAGCAGAGGGCGAAACCACACATCGGGCGCTTGCGGGACCCACACGCGCTCGTCATCAGGAATGGCGGAAATGGCAATCTCGGCGCGGATGCCGGGCTGTTGGATGATCATGGCGTGGGCACTTTCTACAAAATTCATTGAATGAGGTAGCCGCCATCCACGGGCAGGATGACGCCGGTGATGAAGCGCGCGGCGGGGCTGGCCAGGAACACCACGGGGTCGGCCACGTCGTCGGGCTTGCCCCAGCGACCCAGGGGCGTGCGGCCCAGGATGGCGCCACTGCGTTCGGGATCGTCTTGCAAGGCCTGTGTGAGGGGCGTGGCGATCCAGCCGGGCGCCACCGCATTCACCCGAATGCCCTCTGCTGCATAAGCAATCGCCAAGGACTTCGTCAGCTGCGCGACGCCGCCTTTGCTGGCGCTGTAGGCAGGCACCAGGCCGCCCCCAAAAAAGCTGAGCATGGAGGCGGTGTTGATGATGCAACCGCGCGATGGCGCGAGCAATGGCCGCGCAGCGGTGCAGCAGCGCATGGTGCCGTTGAGGTTGATGTCCAACACCTCGGCAAACACCGCCGGATCGAGCTCGGCGCCGCGGCGAATCACGCCGGCACAGTTGACCAGCACATCCAGCCTGGGCAAATCACCGAACAGCGATTGGATGGCGTCGTTGTTTCGCACATCCAGTTGGCGTACCTGAACCTGCTGCATCGCGGGGTCATTGACCGCGCGTTGAACTTCGGCGTCGGTGGCGCCGGTGGCGATCACTTGGCGGCCACTGGCTTGCAGCGCTTGTGCGATGGCGGCGCCGATGCCGCTGGAGCCACCGATGACGACAGCGCGAGGCGTTTCTGAAGCGGGTGTATTCATCCAAACATGATAAACAGACTGCCAGGCCGTGTCCGTCGCGCAGGCGATTCGTCAAGCCGCTCGGTGCGAGTCGCGCGCGCGTGCCAGCGCATGCTGCGCCGCCAGGTAGCCAAACACCAGGCCGGGGCCAATCGTGATGCCGGGCGCTGGGTAGACGCCACCCATGATGGAGTGCATTTCATTGCCACAGGCATACAGGCCCGGCAAGGCCTGGCCTTGGGCGTTGAGCACGCGGGCATGGGTATCGGTGCGCAGGCCGGTGGCGGCGCCAATGTCACCGGGGTAGAGGCGGATCGCGTAGAACGGTGCCTCGCGCAAAGCGCCCAAGCAGGGGTTGGGGCCAGGCCAGAGGGCGTCACCGTTGGCGCGTTGGTAATCGGTGGTGCCTCGGTGGAATTGTGTGTCGACCCCTTGGTCGGCCATGGCATTGAAATCGCTCAGCGTGGCTTGCAGCACGGCCGCATCCATCTGGAGTTGGCGGGCCAGGTCGGCCACGTTGCTGGCTTGAATCAAATAGCCATCGGCAAGAAAAGGGGCCAAGCCCTTGCCACCCGGTCGCACCATGCCCAGGCCATAGCGCTTGAGCGCGGCCGCATCGCAAATCAGCCAGGAGGGCACGCTGGGGGCGTCGGCCTGCTTTTGCATCTCGATGCCGAACAGGTGGTAAGAGGTGGACTCGTTCAGGAAGCGACGGCCCGCTTGGTTCACGGTCAGCATGCCGGGCTTGCCGCGGTCCATCACAAAATGGGGAAAGGCTGCGGTGCTGCCGTCGGCACGACGGCGAATGGACACCGGTGCCCAGAACGCATGGCTCAAGCCGCCGTCGCCCAAGACGGCGCCTGCTTGCAGGGCCAGGTCCAGGGCCTGACCGGTGTGCCCTGGCGCAGCAGGGCACCAATCAGGGTGGGCGCCGGGCAACATCTCGCCGCGGCGTTGCGGGTGTCGGTTGAAGCCGCCACTGGCCAGCACCACGCCGCCTGTGGCCAGCACCTGGCGTTGCACCGTCTGGCCTTGGCGTGTCTGTGTCAGCACCACGCCTTGGATGGCGGAACCGTCCTGAACCAGCGCGGTCAATTCCGTCTCCGTCACGATGTGCACGCCGCGCTTGATCAGTGACAACAGCAAGCGGCCGATCAAGGCATTGCCCATCACCAGGCGCGTGCCGCGTGGCCAGAACAAGCGGTCCCGCGCGTGCCGCGTGATGATGCGCAGCGCGTATTTGAACGAGGCCCAGCTTTGCGTCAGTCGCAGCAGGTGAAAGATGTCGTCACGGTCCACCATCATGCCGCCCAGCACGGTGAACTCTGGGATCGGGGGGCGAATCAAGGACAGGGCAGGGCCCAGCAAGCGGCCGTCAAAAGGAATGGGCTCGATGGCACGCCCGCGCAGGGCCGACCCTTCCAACTCCGACAGGTAGTCAGGGTGAAGGGAGCGCACCTGGTATTGCACATCGCTGTGATGCTCCAGCTTGGCCACGGCGGCAGGCCCGTTATCCAAAAAGGCCTGGCGCAAACGGCAATCGGCCCGTTGGCCCACGGCGAGGTCTAAAAACTGGCTGGCGCGTGCCAGCGTGTCGTCCGGCTGAACTTTCAAGCCCCGCTCGGTGCAGGGCACCCAGGTGGTGCCCGCCGACAGGGCGGTGGTGCCGCCCAGATGGCTTGTGCGTTCCACCACCAGCACCCGTGCCCCGTCGATGGCGGCGCACAAAGCGGCAGACAAACCGGCGCCGCCCGAGCCGATCACCACCACATCGAAGCGGGCATCTTCTGGCAGGGCAGCGAGCGAGGTGTTCACTGGCGGCATTCAGGCCTCCAGCAGAAAGTCGACCATCAGGTCGCGCACTTTGGCAAACATGTCGGCGCCGGTCAGGGTGGCGCAGCCAAGGGAACGTGCTTGGGCAATCAGAGGTGGCACCGCCGGGGCGGTGATGACACAGCCGACAAAGGTGGAAGCGCTCAGACGATCTACCAGCAAGGGCAGGGGGTCCTGGGCCTGCATGCCGATGGGCGTGGCATTGAGGGCCACGTCAAAGCCGCTGGGATCGGGTGAGCCGATGACCACTTTGCCTTGGTTCAGCGAGTTCAGGCGCGCAATCAGGCTGTCGCGCCGCGCCGTGTTTTCATCGTGCACGGCCAATTCGCTGACCCCCGCCACCACCAGGCTGTGGGCAATGGCGGAACCGGCGCCGCCTGCACCGATCAGCAAGGCGCGGCGGCCTTCGAGTTGGCAGCCCTTTTCACGCAGGGCTTGCACATAGCCCAAGCCGTCAAACATGTCGCCATGCCACCTGCCATCGGCGTTGCGCCGCAAGGTGTTCACCGCCTGCAGAAATTCGGCACGCGGCGACAGCGTGGCGCACAAGTCTTGGTAAGCCAGTTTGTGGGGCACGGTGACGATGATGCCGTCCACATTGTGCGACAGCGATACCCCCTCATGCCACTGGCGCAAATCGGCGCTGCGCACATGGGCGGGAATGCACACCGCATTGCGCCCCCGCGCCTCGAAGGCCTGGGTCACGCCATAGGGCGATTTGACTTGAGCGATCGGGTCGCCCACGATGAAATGAACGCGCGTGGCACCGCTGAGTTGGTCGAGCATGCGATCTACCGGAAGACTTCAGAAGGCTGCGAGTTTATCTAAAAATGGAACGATGTTCAACTTTTGAATTTCATTCCATTTTGGGTTAAACTGAGGTCCTTGTTGCTGACGGAACCTACTCCATGAACGGTGTGCTCGAGCGAACGCTGGGTATTTTGGAGCTGCTTTGCGCCCATGGCGAAGGGCTGGAGCTGGCCGCCATTGCCGAGCGCCTGAACATTCCGAAAAGCGCGGCCCATCGCCTGTTGGCCGACTTGACCCGTTGCGGCTATGTGCGCCAGTCCCGCGAGATGGGGGATTACCTGCTCACCACCAAGCTGGTCTCCATGGGCTTGAGTTACCTCAGCAACACCGGCATCGTGGATGTGGCGCAACCCTTGTTGGACCGTCTGGCCGAATTTTCTGGCGAGCTGGTGCGTTTGTCGGTGGTCGATGGCGACCGTCTGACCTGGGTAGCCCGTTCGCAGGGCGCCCGCCAGGGCTTGCGCTATGACCCCGACATGGGAAGCATTGCGCGCCTGAGTTGCTCGTCCTCGGGCTGGGCCTGGCTGTCCACCCTGGGCGACGAGGAAGCGCTGGCCTTGGTGTCGCAGCAGGGCTTGGGCCGGCCCGCCGAATTTGGCCCCCAGGCGCCGGCCAGTTTGCAGGCCGTGCTGAACGTGGTGCAAGAGACGCGCGCGCGCGGCTTCAGCATCACCGAAGAAACCTACACCCCGGGCTTGAACGCCATGGCCGCACCTGTGCGATTGGCAGGGCAGCCACCGCTGGGCACCATCAGCATTGCCGGGCCCAGTGTGCGCTTCACGCGTGAGCGCATGCTGGCCTTGGGGCCCGACCTGTTGGCGGTGGCCGCGCAGTTGGCGGCCGCCAGTGGGGCCTCGCCGGTGTTGAGCCGGCGTGTCGGCCCCTCTTCATTGCAACCCATTTACGCCCCCTGAGCCATGCATCAAGCCGCCACGACGACCTTGAATTGTGATCTGCTGGTGCTGGGGTCGGGTGCCGGTGGTTTGTCCGCGGCGGTGACGGCAGCGCACCTCGGCCTGAAGGTGATCTTGGCAGAAAAAGACCCCCAGATCGGCGGCACCACGGCCTGGTCGGGCGGCTGGATGTGGGTGCCGCGCAACCCGTTGGCGCTGGCCGCTGGCTTGCAGGAAGACATGGCGGTGCCCTTGTCTTACTTGCGGCATGAGCTGGGCGCGCAATTCGACGAGCACCGCGCGCGAACCTATTTGTCGCAGGCCCCCAACATGGTGAGCTTCTTCCGCGACAAAACCGCCTTGCAATTCATCGATGGCAATGGCATTCCCGACTTTCACGGTCGCACGCCCGATGCCGCCAGCGGCGGGCGTTCTGTGTGTGCAGCGCCCTTTGATGGGCGTCGCTTGGGTGCGCGTCGCCGCTTGCTGAAATCCCCGTTGCCCGAAACCACGCTGTGGGGCATGGGCATTGCGTCCGGTGCGGAGTTGCGGCACTTCATGGGCGCCATGCGGTCCTGGACCTCACTGGCGTACGTGGCAAAGCGCGTGGCAGCTTATGTGCTGGATGTGCTGCGCCACGGGCAGGGCATGCGCCTGGTCAATGGCCATGCCTTGGCGGGCGCCTTGCTGGCCTCGGCCGCAGAGGCTGGCGTGGACCTGCGCGTCAACAGCCCGGCGCAACGCTTGTTGCAGGACAACGGTCGCGTGGTGGGAGCCCTTTTGAAAACGCCCGAGGGCGAAGTGACGGTGCATGCCTCGCGCGGCGTGGTGCTCGCGTGCGGCGGCTTTCCGCATGACCGTGCACGCAAGCGCGCCTTGTTGCCCCATGCACCGACCGGTGAAGAGCATTACTCGGCCGCTTCGCGCGGCAACACCGGCGATGGCCTGCGCTTGGGCGAAGCGGTGGGGGCGCAAGTGGCCGCCGATCTGGCCCATGCGGCCGCCATGGCGCCGGTGTCCTTGGTGCCGCGCAGCGATGGCACATGGGCCCATTTCCCGCATTTGATCGAGCGCGCCAAGCCGGGCTTGATCGCGGTCACGCGGCGCGGCCAGCGCTTCACCAATGAGGCCGACTCGTACCATGATTTCATGCGCGGCTTGCTGGCGGCCTTGCCCGCGGGTGAGTTGGCACAAGCCTGGCTGGTCTGCGACCACCGCTTCATTCGCCGCTATGGCTTGGGGGCCGTGAAGCCTGCGCCGATGCCGCTCTCGCCCTGGCTGGGCAATGGTTATCTGGTGCGCGGCGCCACACTGGCTGCACTGGCCGAGGCTTGTGGCGTGGATACCGCTGGGCTGCAAGCCACGGTATCGCGCTACAACGCGCAAGCCCAGGCCGGTGTCGACGAAGATTTTCACAAAGGCGAAACGCCTTACAACCGCATCCAAGGCGATGCCAGCTTCCCAGGCCCCAACCCCTGCATGGCGCCCTTATTGCAGGGCCCGTTTTATGCGGTCCGGGTGGTCGCGGGCAGCCTGGGCACGTTTGCCGGTTTGCGTGCCAACGCGCACGCGCAAGTGCTGCAAGCCCAAGGCGAGCCCGTGCCTGGCCTCTATGCCAGTGGCAACGACCAGTCCAGCATGATGGGCGGCCACTACCCCAGCGGCGGCATCACCCTGGGCCCCGCCATGACCTTTGGATTCATTGCCGCACACCATGCGGCGGAACACGCTTTACCCTGATTTTTTGGAGTCACCATGTATTACGAACTCGCCACCCTGACCTTGCCTTTCGGCACGGCGCCTCAAGCCGCCACGGCCGTCAAAACCTACGCCAGCGATGCGCAGGCGCGAGGCGCCTTGTTGGGCTGCTGGTTCACCGACATTGGCGTGCTGAACCAAATGCTGGTGCTGCGGGGCTTTGACAGCCTGGCCGATTTGCAAGCCGAGCGTTTGCGCACGCAGCACAGCAGCGATCCTTTCGGCTGTGGCGCCGTGGCGGTGTCAATGGAACAGCACAGCTACCAGGGCTTCCCCTGGATGGCGCCCGTGCAACCCAGCGTGGAAAGCGGCATCCGTGGGCCGGTGTACGAAATTCGCACCTACGGCATCCGAACAGGCGGCGTGCAAGCCACCATCGATTTGTGGGCGCAAGCCGTGCCCGCGCGCCACAAAGTGTCGCCTTGCGTGGTGGCCATGGTGGCCTTGGATGGCCCCTTGCGTTTCACCAACATCTGGGCCTACCCCAGCTTGCAAGCCCGCAGCCAGGCCCGTGCCGATGCGGTGGCGCAGGGCATCTGGCCCCCCAAGGGCGGCCCCGCCTGGTTGACCACCGACATGACGTCCACCATTGCCATGGCCACGGCCACATCGCCTCTGGAATGACCTGCATGACGCAACGAAGCTACTCCTTGGCCTACCTCACGGTGGACACCTGCACGGTGCCCGAGGCCATCGACATTGCGGCGGCGCTGGGCTACGCCGATGTGGGCCTGCGCTTGCTGCCCAACGCACCGGGGGCGCCCCACCAAGCCTTGCTAGGCCATGCAGACTTGCTGCGCGAGAGCTTGGCGCGCATGCGCGATACCGGTGTCGGCGTCTACGACCTGGAGATCATTCGACTGGGCGATAACTTCGAGCCAGAGCACTACCGTGCGTTCTGGGACATGGGCGCGGCTTTGGGGGCGCGTGCCGTTCTGGTTGCGGCCGATGACACCGACCGCGCACGGTTGGCGCACAACTATGCGCGCTTGTGCGAGTGCATGCAGCCGTATGGCATGAGCGCCAATTTGGAGTTCATGCCCTGGACCGCCGTGAAAAACTGCCGCGATGTGCTGGAGGTGATTGATCTGGCAGGGCGCCCTGCCAACGCAGGCTTGCTGGTGGATGCCTTGCATTTTGGACGCTCGACCACCACGCTGGCTGACATCGCCGCCATTCCCCGCAGCTTGCTGCACTACGCCCAAATTTGCGATGCCACCGCGGGCTTGCATTTCAGCGACGAAGCGCTGATTCACACGGCCCGCTCTGAACGCGCTTTGCCGGGCGAGGGCAACATCGATTTGAAGGGCTTGTTTGCGAACCTGCCGCAGGATTTGCCGATCAGCGTGGAGGTTGTCAATCACGCGCAATCCCGTGCCTTGGGCGCCATGGCCTGGGCGCGCGCGTGCCTCGAAAAATCAAAACAAGTCTTGGCCAGCGCTGGCATTTAAGACTCTCCTCCCGTCATGGCGAGCGCAGCGCGCCGATCTCTCCGCTCAGAGAGCTTGCCGCGGCCCCTTCGGGGCCTCGCAATGAACTTCAGGCGTCAGATGAGGTTGCGCATGGCTTGCGCGGTTTCGCGCAGCAAGGGCAGCACGCGGGCCACGGCATCGTGGGCACTCTCTTGCTGCATGGGCATGCTGACGCTGAGCGCTGCAATCAATTCGCCTTTGCGGTCGCGCAGCGGCACGGCCACCCCGCGGTAAGCCAGGTCGAGTTGTTGCTCTGAAATGGCCCACTCTTGCGCGCGGATGCGCGCCATCTCCAAACGCATGCGCTCTTTGTTGGTGATGGTGTGCGAGGTGAAGGTTTGCAAGTCGTGGTGGGCCAGCCAATGGTCTACCGCTTGTTCGCCCTGCAAGCCAATCAGCAGCATGCCGCCTGCAGTCACCTGCGCAGGGACGCGCGCGCCCAGCACAAAGCCGGTGTTCATGGTGCGGTTGGAGCCATTGCGCGCCACATAGACGATGTCCACGCCATCGAGCACGCTCACGTAGGAGATTTCCTGGGTGCCTGCCGTCAGCCTTTGCAAAAAGGGCTGAACGATGCGCGGCAAGCGTGCCGACTCCAGGTAAGACTGGCCCAGGCGCATCACGCGCGGGGTGAGCCAAAACAATTTGCCATCGCTGGCCACATAGCCCAAATGCATGAGCGTGAGCAGGTAGCGCCGTGCGGCCGTGCGGGTCAGCCCACAGCGCTCACCGGCCTGGCTGGCGGTCAGGCGTGGATGGGCCTCGTCAAAGGTTTCGATGATGGACAAACCTTTTTCAAGACCGGCAATCCAGTCGCGTTTGTCCAGCAACGGGCTGGCGACATCGGGAGAGGGTGTGAGCATGCTGCAATGATGCTGTCCAGAAACCGATCGTTTCCCTAGGGATTACACTGAAAACGATCGATCATCGAACATAAATGATCGAATATCGCCCAAATAACTCAATTTCGGTTTCATTCGAATCCTCAAATCGGTACATTCGCCAAGTTGTTTTGCATTTTGGGCGATTAGCGAACAAATTGCAATCTGGCCCGATGCGCATTCATCGGTTTCATTGACCCCTCGAGGAGACATTTGTGCAGAAACGTTTTGCTTTGAAATTCGCCGCTGTGTGCGCCCTGGCTGTCACGGCCGGCCTGGCTCAAGCCCAGGACAGCATCAAGATTGCCAACATCGTTGAAATGTCGGGTCCTGGCACCACGGCAGGAACCTTGTTCAAGAATGGCGTGGAATTGGCCATCAAGGAAATCAATGCCGCCGGTGGCATTCTGGGCAAGAAAATCACCTACACCTCGGAAGACACCCAGACCAACCCTGGCGTGGCCAAGGGCCTGACCCAAAAAGCCGTGGACAACGATGTGTTCGCCATTTTTGGCCCCGTCTATTCTGGCTCCATCATGGTCTCGATGGCCGAGAGCAAGCGCGGCGAGGTCCCCAACTTCACCGGCGGCGAAGCGGCTGCCATCACCCAGCAGGGCAACCCCTATGTGTTCCGCACTGCCTTCGGCCAGAGCGTTTCCTTTCCCAAGCTGGCACGCTACATCAACACCAAGTCCAAGAGCTTGGCCGTCATTTATGTGAACAACGACTTTGGCAAAGGCGGTCGTGACACCATCACCAAGTTGCTGGAGGGCTCGCCCACCAAGATCGTGGCGGACATCTCCACCGATGCCGGCCAAGTGGACTTCTCGGCCGCCGTGCTCAAAGCCAAGCAGACCAATGCCGATGCCGTCTTCATTTATGTGAATGAAGAAGAATCCGCACGCCTGCTGCGTGAGCTGCGCAAGCAGGGCTGGAACAAGCCCATGATTGGCGAGACCACCCTGACCGGCCAAAAAGTGATCGAGCTGGCCGGTGAGGCCGCCAACGGTGCCGTGGCCCACGTGGGCCTGACGGTGGAAGCCCCGCCGTTGAAAGCCTTTGGCGCGCGCTACAAGGCCGAATACAAGGCCGAGTCCGACCACAACGGCGTCAAGGGCTACACCGGTGTGTACATCCTGAAGGCCGCCATCGAGAAAGCCGGCAAGCTCGACCGCAAGGCCGTGGCTCAGGCGCTCAAGAACAGCTGCTTCAGCACCAAGCAAACGCCCAACATCCTGATGGACGTCTGCTTTGACGACAAAGGCGACTTGGACCGCGAAAGCTTCCTGGTGGAAGTCAAGGCTGGCAAAGGCGAAGTGGTCGCCACCTTGCCCCCTGTGAACAAGAAGTAATTTCAGTTGGCTTCTGACGCATGGCAAAGGGCGCAAGCCCTTTGCCATGTTTGCATGAAATCTGCGCACGACACACCATGACCGACTTTCTTCAACTCTTTTTCAGTGGGCTGGCCACCGGCAGCATTTATGCGCTGGCAGCCTTAGGCTTCACCTTGCTTTGGCAAGCGTCGGGCACCATCAACTTCGCGCAAGGCGAGTTCGTCATGTTGCCGGCATTCATGATGGTGTTGTTGTTGGGGGGCGGCGTGCCCTTGTTCGGCGCCTTCGTGATTTCCTGCTTGCTGTCCATCGTCTTGCTGGGCTGGGTGTTCAAGCGCGGCCTGGTCGATCCCTTGTTCAAGTACGGCATGATGCCCATCGTGGTGGCCACGATTGGCTTGTCCATCGCCATGCGCAACGGCGTGCGAGCCGGCTACAGCGCCGAGCCCCATCCTTTTCCCCAAGTGTTTCCCGACGAGGTTTACAACCTGTGGGGCGTGACCGTGTCCGCCGGTGACGTTGGCACCTTTGCGTTTGCCATGTTGCTGGTGCTGGTGACGCAAGCTTTTTTGGGCAAGACCGTGACCGGCCGTGCCATGCAAGCGGTGGCGCAAAACACCGAAAGCGCTGCGGTGCTGGGCATCAACGTGCCGCGCATGATTTTCTACACCTTTGCCATCAACGCGGTGCTGGCCGCCGCCGCCGCCTTGTTGGTGACACCGACCTACCTGGCCAAGTTCGACATGGGCGAATCGCTGGGCACCAAGGCCTTCTTTGCCGCCATCATTGGCGGCTTCAACAACTCACGCGGGGCCCTGTTGGGCGGCTTGATCGTGGGCGTGTGTGAAAACCTGGCAGCGGCGTACATTTCTCCGGCCTACAAAGACGCGGTGGCCTTGATCATCTTCATGGTGGTGATCCTGTTCAAGCCCCAAGGCCTGTTGGGCCGCAAAGAGGAGCGCAAGGTATGAAAAAGCTGCACCTCTTCTTGGCTTTGGCGGCATTGGCGGCAGCCATCGTGGTGCCGAGTTTCCTCAAGAACTACGGCATCCATTTGTTCACCACCTGGCTTGTGTTCATCATTGCCACCATGGGCCTGAATTTGACCGTGGGCTATGCGGGCCAAAAGTCGCTGGGTCATGCGGCCTTCTTCGGTATTGGCGCCTACACCGTGGCCCTCTTTTTGAAAGCCGGCCTGAGCTTTTGGCTGGGCCTGCCTGTGGCGGCCTTGTTGTGTTTTGTCGTGGGCCTGATCCTGGGCTTTCCGGCCTTGCGTGTGCAAACCATTTACCTGGCGTTTGCCACCCTGGGCTTCAACACCGCCTTGTGGCTGGTGATGCGCAACGAAGAGTGGCTGACGGGCGGCACTTTTGGCATCAACAACATCGCACGGCCCATGTTGGGCAGCCTGAGCCTGGACCGCAACCTGCCTTACTACTACCTGGTGCTGGCCTTCACGCTGGTGCTGGCCGCCTTGCTGTGGGCCTTGCTGCGCTCGCCCTGGGGCAAGGCCTTCACCGCGCTGCGTGACAACCCGATTCGCGCCGAAAGCCTGGGCATCGACACCCGCGGCTACACCTTGCTGAGCTTTGCCATTGGCGCCGTGTATGCCGGCATTGCCGGTGGCCTCTATGCCTCGCAGGTGCAATTCATCGACCCTGCGCTGTTCACCGTGGGCTCTTCCATCATGATGTACCTGATGGTCGTGGTGGGGGGGCCTGGTTATTTCTTTGGCCCCTTGTTGGGATCCGCCGTGGGCGTGATCTTGCCCGAGTGGCTGCGTTTCGCGCAGGCCTGGTACCTGCTGATTTTTGGCACGGCCGTGGTGCTGCTGATGATCTGGCTGCCGGATGGCCTGCTGAGCCTGCCGGACCGCCTGCGGGCGCGCCGCCAGTCGCGCCTGGAGTCGGCGGCCCGCCAAGCGGCTGCAAAGCAAGGAGCACGCGCATGAGCCAGCCTGTTTTGAAAGTCACCGACTTGCGCAAAGCCTATGGCGCCATTCAGGCCGTGGGCGGCGTGTCCTTCGAGGTCCTGCCCGGCGAAATTTTTGGGGTGATCGGCCCCAATGGCTCGGGCAAGACCACCTTGTTCAACAGCATGCTGGGCCAGATCACGCCCGACACCGGGCGCATTGAGTTGAAGGGCGAAGACGTCACCCAACTCGGTCCGCTGGCGCTCAACCGACGCGGCGTGGGCCGCACCTTCCAGACCTTGCAAGTGTTTGGCAAGATGACGGTGCGCGACAACCTGATCGTGGCGGCGCAAGAGCACCAGGGCAGCATGTGGAGCCGCATGTTTGCGCCCTCCGATTCTGGCTTGGGCGCCAAGGCCGATGCGCTGATCGATCAGTTTCACATTCGCCACGTGGCCGATAAAAAAGCCGGCGAGCTGAGCTATGGCCAGCAAAAGCTGGTGGACATCGCCATGGCCTTCATGAGCGAGCCCGACCTGGTGCTGCTCGACGAGCCCTGCGCTGGCGTCAACCCCTCCTTGGTGGGCGGCATCAGCACCTTGCTGAAAGAGCTGAACCGCTCGCGCAAGGGCAGCTTTGTGGTGATCGAGCACAACATGGATTTCGTCATGGCCTTGTGCCACCGCATCATGGTGATGGTCGAGGGCAAGGTGCTGGCCATTGGCACGCCCGATGAAATCCGTGGCAACAAGCAGGTGCTCGACGCCTACCTGGGGAATTGACATGATTGAGTTTGACGATGTGGTCGCGGGTTACAAGGATTTCATGATCCTCAACAACCTGTCGTTCCAGGCCAAGCAGGGCGCCATCACCTTGCTGATCGGGCCCAATGGCGCAGGCAAGTCGACCGTGCTCAAAACGCTTTTTGGCTTGCTCAAGCCGCGCCAGGGGCGGGTGCTGCTCGATGGTGTCGACATCAGTGGCGCCACCCAAAAGGCCTTGCTGGCCAAAGGCATTGCCTTCGTGCCGCAAGGCCGCAACCTGTTTGGCCAGCTCAGTGTTTATGAAAACCTGGAGCTCGGTGGCATCACGCTGGGCATGAAGACCACCCATGAGCGCATTCCCGAGGTGCTGGATTTTTTCCCGCGCGTGAAGGAGCGTTTGCATTCGCGCGCATCGGCCTTGTCGGGCGGCGAACAAAAGCAGCTTGAAATTGGCCGCGCCTTGCTGTTGCGCCCCAAGGTCTTGCTGATTGACGAGCCCTCCATTGGCTTGTCGCCCATGGTGGTGCTGGATGTGTTCAAGCTGCTTCGCAAGCTGGCAGACCAGGGCACCACCATCCTGATGGTGGAGCAGAATGTGAAAAGCGCGCTGGCCTATTCCGACGATGCCATCGCGTTGGAGTCCGGTCGATTGGTGCTGCACAAGCCAGCCTCCGACATTCTGGCCGACCCCAACATGGAGCGCTTGTTCCTGGGCGGTGCCCACACCACGTCCGCCGCTGCCCCCGCTTAACCTGACCTTGGATTGCCATCATGACCCTCACTCCCAACCGCGAAGCCATTGCCGAAGGTGCCAACCCCTTGGGCCTGGAAGGCATTGAGTTCATCGAGTACGCCACCTCCAAGCCCCAGGCCCTGGGCCAGGTGCTTGAAAGCATGGGCTTTCGGCCGATTGCCCGCCACCGCTCGCGCGAGGTGCTGCTGTACCGCCAAGGCAGCATGAACGTGATCGTGAATGCCCACGATGCGGGCATGTCGCACAGCGTCGCGCCCACCGAAACCCCGGTGATCGCAGCCCTGGCCTTTCGCGTGCGCGATGCCGCTGCGGCCTACAAGCGTGCCCTGGACCGCGGTGCCTGGGCCGTGCCCACCCATGTGGAAGTGATGGAGCTGAACATTCCGGCCGTGCATGGCGTAGGTTCGAGCCGCATTTACTTTGTGGACCGCTTCCGCGAGTTCTCGATCTACGACGTCGACTTTGTGCCGATTCCTACCGTGGACCCGCATCCCCCGGCATTGGCTGGCATGCACCTGTTTGGCGTGGTGCAATACATCGGCAACGAGCGCATCGAAGACTGGACCGAGTTTTACCATGAGCTGTTTGGCTTTGAAGCCTTGCCGCACGGCGAGCGCTTTGGCATCTTGCCCAAGGGGCGTATTTTGCGCAGCCCTTGCCACAGCTTTTTCCTGCAACTGATCGAGCCCGAGCCCGGCGTTCTGGCCGTGGAAGAAGACGAGCGGCTACAACGCATTGCCTTGGGCACGTCCGATGTGGCAGCGGCTGTGGAAGCCTTGCGCGCGCGCGGGGTGGAGTTCATCACCAGCGAAGGCGTGCATGTCACCGAGCGCGGTGGCCTGACCCGCACCTGGCTGGGGTCGCTCAGCTTCGAGTTGGTGCGGGACGGCAGCGCATCATGAGCCAGTTTCAGGGAACGATGGACGACTTCGGGATGGACACCATCTCGCTGGCGGGCCCCTTGGAAGCCAAGCTCCAAGCCATTCGCGATGCCGGCTTTGGCCAGGTCATGTTGTCCGCGCGTGATGTGGTGGGCCACCCCCAGGGCCTGCAAGCCGCGGTTCAGGCGGTCAAAAACAGTGGCTTGCGCGTCACCGGCTTTCAGGTGCTGCGCGACTTTGAGGGCCTGAGCGGGCACCTGCATGCCTACAAGGTCGACATCGCCAAATCCATGCTGGAAATGTGCGCGGCCTTGGGCGCCAAAGTGTTGCTGGTGTGCTCATCGACCTCGGTGCATGCCGCCCAAGACATCGACCATCTGGCGGCCGATTTGCGCAAGCTGGCCATGTTGGCCGTGCCCTTGGGCATCAAGGTGGCCTACGAAGGTTTGTCGTGGGGCCGCACCATCAACGAGTTCACCACCGCTTGGGATGTGGTGTTCCGCGCCGATGCGCCCAACCTGGGCATTGGCCTGGATTCCTTTCACATGTTCGCCACCCAGACCTCTCTGGACGACCTGGAGTTGCTCGACCCCGAAAAGATTTTTCTGGTGCAGTTGGCCGACTTCATGTGGCAGGAAATTCGTTCGGTGGAAGAGCGCATCACCACCGCACGCCACTTCCGCGTGTTCCCCGGTGAAGGGGTGCACAGCGAAGCCACAGCCGATCTGGTGAACCGCTTGTACAAGCTGGGCTACCGCGGTGACTACAGCTTTGAAGTGTTCAACGACGACTACCAGCAATTGCCTTTGCCCACCGTGGCGCAGCGCGCATGGAAGTCGGCGCAATGGTTGGGCGAAGACGTGTTGCGCCGTTCGGTGCCCATGCCCAACCAAATCCGGCTCAAGCGGCGCTGAAGGCCATGGGACGCATGAACGAGGCACCCTTGATGGATCAGGCTGTGGCCTTGGACAGCCGCCAGCTCTTGCATGCCATGCTGCGCCACGAAGCGGCCATGGCGCGCGCTTTGTCCGAGCTGGGCCTGTTGCCTGTCGCGCAGGCCGAGTCGATTGCCAACACCTGCAAGCCGGTGCTGTTCGATGTGGACCAAATCTGGCGTGAAACCTTGCTGCAACAAGACGCCGCCGCTGGCACCGAACCGCCCTTGATGGTGACCTTGCGCGAGTCGGTGGCCTTGTTCAACCCGCAAGCAGCGCCTGCGGTGTTTCGCGGCGGCCTCAGCGAGGCGCTGCAAGACAATGCCTTGTTGATTTTGACCTCTGCCTGGTGGGCCTCGTACGCGGCCCAATTGCAGGCTCTGATGCGCCTGTTGGACAAAAAGCAGCACCCCTTGCAAGGCTTGCCTGCCTTGCTGGAACGCTTGCACCTGGGCGTGACCGAGCGCTTGCAGCTGCAATGCCCCACACAAGACCCTCAGGCCCAGGCCCAAGCGCCGGCTTTGTTGCAAGCCTTGGCGAAGGCCTTGGACATGCCGCAGGTCCAGCAGACAAACGCGTTATGGCATGACCCCAGCGATGCCTGGACCAGCCTGGGCGCCGACCTGGTCTTGCTCACGCTGTGCCTGGCGCGCATTGCGCAAGGCCTGCCAGCCTCGCCCCGATCGCCCTGGGGCGGGCCGCTGCAAGCCGAGGCCGCCCGTTTGCCCTTGCGTTTGGCGCAGTGGGTGCAAGAGCGTGCCCTGTCCTCAGGTCCGCGTGACTTTTGGCGAGCCGAATGGCCACTCTGGTCGACCTTGACCGGTGGCGCAGTGGCCGCCTTGAACGCCTTAAGGGCCGGTTTGGCCGAAGACGATCAAGCGTCGCTGTCGCTCTGAGCCTGTAAGCGCCACAGCGATGTGACTTCTGACGCGCGGGCCGCGTGCAAAGGGTCGTCAGGGTCTTGCGACTTGCCGTGCTGGGGACGCGTGTCCAAGCGTTGCACCACGCGCAGCCCACCGGCCTCTATCCATTGCAACAACTCGTCGCGCGTGCGCAAGCCCAGGTGTTCGGCCAAATCGGACAAGATCAGCCAGGCTTCACCCCCGGGCAACAAGTGCGCGCGCGCGCCGGCCAGAAAGCCTTTGAGCATCTGGCTGTTGTCGTCGTAAACCGCTTGCTCCAGCGGGGACTGGGCGCGTGCCGGCACCCAGGGCGGGTTGCACACAATCAGGTGGGCTTGGCCCTCGGGAAAAAACGCGGTGGCTTGCAACTGCACTTGCGCCGCCAGGCCCAGGCGTTGCAGGTTGTCTTGGGCGCAGGCCAGTGCACGTGGCGACACATCGGTGGCCACAATGCGTGCCACGCCGCGGCGCGCCAGCACGGCAGACAACACCCCCGTGCCCACGCCAATGTCAAAGGCCACTTGCGTGGCGGGGGGCAAAGGTGCTTGGGCCACCAAGGGCAGGTATTCGCCGCGCACGGGGGAGAACACGCCGTAGTGGGCGTGGATGCGGTTGTGGGGTGGTGCACCCAGGGCGGCGATTTCCACCCCTTTTTTGCGCCATTCATGCGCGCCCACCACGCCAAGCAACTCACGCAAGGCGGTGACGCTGTGCTGGCCGTCGCTGTCCCCCCAGGCTTCCAGGCATGCCTGGCGCAAGTCGGGTGCGCGGCGCAGGGCGATGCTGTGATCGGCTTGCAGTGGGATCAGCAACATGCCCAGGGTGCGCGCGCGCTGCGCCTGGGCCTGCCGGTGCAGGTGAAAACGTTCGCGTGCGGTGAGCGCCGAGGTGTCGGCAGGGGTTTTCTTGCGCGCGGGTTTGTCGGCGCGCCGTGCCAGGGCTTGCAGCAGTTGGCGGGCATTTTGAAAATCGCCCTGCCACAGCAAGGCCGTGCCTTCGCAGGCCAGGCGGTAGGCGCGGTCAGCGGCCAGGGTGTCATCGGCCACGACCACGCGGCGGGGCACGGGGCTGCCGTTTTCGGAGCGCCAGCGGGCCTGTTGCGGGCCGTCTGCACCTTGCCAGCGAAGAAGAGGGGTGTCGCTCATGGCTTCATCATAGTCTGACACAATGCGCGAACACTCCCGCGCGCGCCGCACATGCCTGCCTACAAACTTCCACAATCCGTGTTGGTCGTGATTCACACACCCGCCCTGGAGGTGTTGCTGATTCGCCGCATCGATGCGGGCACCTGGCAATCGGTGACCGGCAGCAAAGACCATGAGGCCGAGTCTTTTTGGGACACCGCTGTGCGGGAGGTGCATGAAGAAACTGGCCTGGACGCGACGGCCGAAGGTTGTGAGCTGGTGGACTGGGGGCTGGAGAATGTGTATGACATTTACCCGCGCTACCTCGGTCGCTACGGTCCCGGCGTGACCCGCAACACCGAGCGGGTTTTTGGACTGCGGGTGCCCAGCATCTGCCCAGTGCAACTCAGCCCGACCGAGCACACCGAATGGCAATGGCAACCCTGGCATGTGGCCGCCGACAAGGTGTTTTCGCCCTCCAATGCCGAAGCCATTTTGTGGCTGCCGCGCTGGCAAGACTTGAGGCAAGCCTAGGCTTTGGCAGGCCGTTGCGAGAGAATGCGCCCATGGGTTTGCTGCGCATTGCCACTTACAACATTCACAAAGGCGTTCAAGGCTTGGGGCCGGCGCAGCGCTTGGAGATTCACAACCTGGGGCATGCTGTGGAGCAACTGGATGCCGACATTGTGTGCTTGCAAGAAGTCCGGCGCTTCAATCGGCGCCAGGCGCGCCGCTTTTCGCATTGGCCCGAGATGCCGCAAGCCGAGTTCCTGGCGCCCTTGGGCTACTCGGTGGTGTACCGCACCAACGCCTTCACCCGACACGGCGAACATGGCAATGCCCTGCTGAGCCGTTGGCCAGTGTTGTCGCACCAGCATGAAGACGTGTCCGACCATGCGCTGGAGCAGCGCGGCTTGTTGCATGTGGTGGTTCAGTGGGAGCAGCAACCGGTGCATGTGATCGTGGTGCATCTGGGCTTGCTCTCGGGCAGCCGTTACCGTCAGGTCGAGCAACTCAAGCGCTTTGTGCAGCGCGAGGTGCCCGCCCATGAGCCGGTGGTGGTGGCCGGCGATTTCAATGACTGGGGCGGCCGTCTTGCGCGACCGTTGGCGTTTGCCGGACTGAAGGCGCACCATGGCTTGCCGCTGCCCACCTTTCCCTCGCGGTTGCCCTTGGTGCAACTGGATTACATCTATGCACGCGGTCTTCAGGTGCAGCGCAGCTTCACGCCACAAGGGCCGATTTGGGGTCGCATGTCCGACCACTTGCCCTTGATTTCAGAGTTTCGCTTGCCTTCATGAGCCATGCGACACGCCCCAAGCCATGAATTGACGCTTTTGCAAGGCAGTCAGGCCTACTTCCCGGCCCTGGTGCAGGCCATGGCGGCTGCGCAGGAAGAGATTCTGTTTGAGACCTACATCTTTGACTTCAGCGCCAGCAGCCTGGCCGTGGCCCAGGCCTTGGCGCAGGCCGCACAGCGGGGGGTGGTGGTGCGTGTGGTGCTGGACGGCTTGGGCACCCGTGTGCTGCCGCCGGATTGGGCCAAGCGTTGGCGCGATGCAGGGGTGGAATGGCGGATCTTCGAGCCTTTGGGCGCAGGGGGCGTGTGGTTTCCCAGCCGCTGGCGGCGCTTGCACCGCAAGCTGTGCGTGGTGGACCAACAACTGGCGTTTTGTGGCGGCATCAATGTGCTCGATGATTTTCACGATCCCCATGACCGCCAGGCGCTGCAGCAGCCCCGACTGGATTTTGCGGTTCAATGCCGTGGGCCCGTGGTGCAAGCGGTCCATGCCACCATGACGCAGTTGTGGGGCCGCATGGCCATGGCCCAGGCGCTGCGCAGCCAGCAACTGACGGCCGCGCTGGACATTTTTCGGGAAACAGAAGCCGTCTCGCTGCCCGATGCGCGGGGCCGCTACCGCCTGGTGTTGCGTGACAACGTGCGCCACCGAACCGACATTCAGCGCAGTTACCTTCGGGCCATTGGGCGGGCTCGGCATGAGATCCTGATTGCGAACGCTTTCTTTTTCCCAGCCCCTAAATTGCGCCGCGCCTTGGCCCGTGCCGCACAGCGCGGCGTGCGTGTGCGCCTGTTGTTGCAGGGCTATTACGAATACGCCGTGCCTTACCGGGCAGCGCGCCAGGTCTATGGCCAATTGCTGAGCCAGGGCATTGAAATACTGGAGTACCAGGCCAGTTACTTGCACGCCAAGGTGGCGGTCATCGATGGGCGTTGGGCCACGGTGGGCTCGTCCAACCTGGACCCGCTGAGCTTGTTGCTGGCGCGCGAGGCCAATGTGGTGGTTCAAGATGCCGCTTTTGCAAAAAGCTTGCAGGCGCGCCTGGAGCAGGCCATTGCCCAGGGCGGCCAAGCGGTGGACCCGCAGGTTTATGCCCAGCGCTCGGCTTGGCAGCGCATGCTCGATGGCGGCGCCTATTTGTTGATGCGCTTGGCGATCCTGCTGGCGGCGCGCCGCTATTGATGCCCAAAGTCCCTAAATTTCAAGCGGTCACGTTCGCTGATACGATGTGTGGCATGTTAAAGAAGGTTCAGGCCGATATGAACGCAGCCGATTCAGACCACGGAGTGCCGGTTTCCGTCAAGATACGGGAACGCCTGCTGTCCGCCCGCAAGCGCTTTCACTCCAACGACAACATTGCCGATTTCATCGAGCCGGGCGAACTCGAAGCCCTGCTCGACGAAGTCGAAGAGAAAATGCAAGGCGTGTTGGACAGCTTGGTCATCGACACCGACAACGATCACAATACCGGCGAGACCGCCCGGCGCGTGGCCAAAATGTACTTGCAGGAAGTGTTCCGCGGGCGTTATGTCAAGGTGCCGGCCATCACCGAGTTCCCCAACGCGGAGCACCTGAACGAATTGATGATCGTCGGGCCGATCACCGTGCGCAGTGCCTGCAGCCACCATTTTTGTCCCGTCATTGGCCGCATCTGGATTGGCGTGTTGCCCAATGAGCACACCAATGTGATTGGCCTGTCCAAATACGCACGCCTGGCCGAGTGGGTCATGGGCCGCCCCCAGATCCAGGAAGAGGCCGTGGTGCAACTGGCCGACCTGATTCAGGAAAAAACCCAACCCGATGGCCTGGCCCTGGTCATGGAAGCCAGCCACTACTGCATGGCCTGGCGTGGCGTGAAGGACATGGACAGCCGCATGATCAACTCGGTCATGCGCGGCGCCTTCCTCAAAGACGCCAACCTGCGGCGCGAGTTTTTGTCGTTGATTCCCCGAAAGGACTGAGTCCCATGCTGGTGCGTTTGCTCTACGTCAGCCGGGCGGTGTCGCCCGATTCCCCTGAAACCATCGAGTCCATCCTGGCCGATTCCCGTGCGCACAACTTGGGTCAAGGCATCACGGGCATTCTTTGCTACGGTGGCGGCATATTCCTGCAGGCCATTGAAGGCGGTCGCACGCAAGTCAATGCACTGTACAGCCACATCGTGGGAGACAAGCGGCACAAGGATGTGGTGCTCTTGCACTATGAAGAAATCTCCGAGCGCCACTTCGGCGGCTGGACCATGGGACAGGTCAACCTCGCCAAGTTGAACACGTCCATCGTGTTGAAATACTCCGAGCGCCCCGAACTCGACCCCTATGCCGTGTCTGGCCGTGTCTCGCTGGCATTGCTGGAAGAGTTGATGGCCACCGCGTCCATCATCGGACGCGCCTGACCTTTTTGCCGTGCCGCTGACCGCGCTCTCGCTGGTCATGCTGGCAGGGCTGATTCACGCATCCTGGAACATCGCTGCCAAAAAATCGGGTGGCGATTTGCGCTTCATCGCCTTTTCAAGCTTGGTCATTCTGGTGGTCTGGATGCCGGTGGGCCTGGGCGTGGGCTGGAACGTCGTGCCGCACTGGGGTTGGCACGAATGGGCCTGCATTGTTGCGAGTGCGGTTTTGCATGTGCTGTATTTCTCCGCGCTGTTGCGCGGCTACCGCGAGGCCGACCTCACCGTGGTCTACCCGATCGCCCGCGGGTCTGGGCCTTTGCTGTCCAGCGCAGCGGCCATCCTGTGGCTGGGCGAGCCCTTCAGTTGGATGACCGGCTTGGGCGTGCTGTGCATGGTGCTGGGCGTGTTCCTGATTGCCGGCGGCCCGTCAATGTGGCAAGCAGGGCGTGACCCGGCATCGGCACAACGCGTTCATCGGGGGCTTTACTACGGCGCCATCACGGGGCTCTTCATCGCTTGCTACACGGTGGTGGATGGGGTGGCCGTGAAGCGTTTTGACATGTCGCCCATTTTGGTGGATTACATGGGCAATTTGATGCGGCTGCTGTTGGTCTTGCCCTTGCTGTTGCGTGATCGCACGGCCACGGCGGCCTTGTGGCGCCAACAATGGCGACCTGCGGTGTGGGTGGGCGTGTTCAGCCCGGTGTCGTATGTGCTGGTCTTGTATGCGCTGCAGATGGCCCCTTTGTCCCATGTGGCGCCGGCGCGAGAAATCTCGATGCTCTTTGCCGCCTTGCTCGGCGGGCGTCTGTTGGGTGAGTCGCACCGTGGCTTGCGAATCTTGGGGGCCTTCAGCATGGTGTGCGGCGTGATGGCCTTGGCTTGGAGTTGAAGACATGAGCGAACCCGTTTTGTTGGGCTGTGATTTTTCCAGCCGACCGCAAAAACGCAAGCCCATCGTGCTGGCTTGGGGACGTGCGCGTGCGGGCGTGGTTCAGTTGTCGCACCTGCAAAAGTGTGAAACACAAGAGGCTTTTTTGGAGACGCTGCGTGCGCCCGCGGATTGGGTTGGTGGCTTCGATTTGCCATTTGGCTTGCCGCGTGAGTTGGTGACCACCTTGGGCTGGCCCCAGGACTGGCTGGCTTGCATGCAGCACTATGCGGCTTTGACGCGTCCAGAGATTCGCGACACCTTCGCCGCCTTTTGCAACGCCCGACCCGCGGGCCAAAAATTTGCGCACCGTGCCACCGATGGCCCTGCCGGTTCCAGCCCGTCCATGAAATGGGTCAATCCCCCAGTGGCCTACATGTTGCACGCCGGCGTGCCGGCTTTGCTGGCCGCCGGCGTGTCCTTCCCAGGCTTGCATGCGGGTGACCCACGCCGTGTGGCGCTGGAGGCTTACCCGGGCTTGCTGGCCCGTGAATTGATTGGCGCGCGCAGCTACAAAAGCGATGACCGCCAAAAACAAACGCCTGAGCGCCTGATTGCCCGCAAAGATGTCCTCCATGCCTTGGAGATGGGGCAAACCCGTTTGGGCTTGCGCCTGAAGCTCAGCCACGCACAACGCGAGGCCTTGGTGGATGACGCATCGGGCGACAGCCTGGATGCCACGCTGTGCATGGTGCAAGCAGCCTGGGCGCAAGCACAGCACGCCGCAGGGCATCCGCTCTATGGCTTGCCCACCACCCTGGACCCCCTGGAGGGCTGGATCGTCTGCGCCTAGTCGGGCAGGGCGGCCATCACCGCCAGGGCTTCGGCGTCGGTGCGGTACATGCGCAGGTGGGGGGAGGGTGTGAGGTAGCCCGACTGCCGCAGCACACGCTCCACGGGCAGCTTCAAGCCGCTGATGTGCAGCACGATGCCACGCTCCTTGAAATAGGCCTCCAGCTTGGCGAACATTTCCACGCCAGTGGCGTCAATGCGGTTGATGGGCAGCGCAAAGAGGCAAACGTGCCTCACATCGGGATGCAAGGTCAGGTGCTCGACGATGGCTTGCTCCAGGCCATTGGCTGCGGCGAAATCGAGTTCGGCATCCATGCGCAGGGCATACACATGCGACCCCAGGGGTGGCAGATGCCACAGGTGGCGGTCGCGCAAACTGCCATCGGGATGCAGGCCGATTTCAATGATGCGCGGATGCAGGCGGTGGTAGAGAAACTGCGCCAAGGTGATGAGCACGCCCGCCAGTACGCCCCAGTAGATGGCCGGCGCCGTCAGCAAAGTGACCAAGGCGGTGAGCCCGGCGGTCACGGCCTCTTGGCGTGACACGCGCCACAGCTTCATGAACTGTGGCGGCTGAAACAGGTTGAGCACCGCGGTGATCACGACCGCCGACAACACCGCCTTGGGCACATATTGCAAGGCGGGCAACAACAACAGCAAAGCGACCAGCACAAACGCCACGTTGGCCACCACCGACCAGCCGCTGCGCCCGCCGGCATACAGCATCAGGGCCGAGCGAGAAAACGAGGTGCCGGTTGCAAAGCTGCCACACAGGCCGGAGGCCAGTTTGGCCAGGCCTTGCGCAAACAGGTCGAGGTTGTCGTCCCAGCGCTTGCCATCGCGCTGGCTTTCAATTTTGGCGCTGGAGGCGGTTTCCAGAAAACTGACCAGGGCGATCACCATGGCCGGCACCAGCAATTTTTGAAACACTTCCCAGCCTGGCCAATCGGGCCAGTACAAGCTGGGCAAACCTGCGGGCAAAGCGCCCACCACGGCGCCCACGTTGCCGTAGCCCGTGATGGCGCTCAGGGCCGCCGACAGCGCCACCACCAGCATGATGCTGGGCCAGCGCGGTCGCAGCCGGCGCGCCAGCAGCAACAGGGCCAAGCTGGCCAAGCCCCACAGCGCCGCCGGGTTGAGCAGCTCAGAGACTGACGGCAGTGTGTCCAAAGACAATTTCACGCCCAGCAAGGCGGGCACCTGCGAGGCCATGATGAGCAAAGAGGCCGCTTGTGTGAAGCCCATCAGCACCGGCGCACTGATGAGGTTCAGCAGCCATCCATAGCCGCCCAAACCCAGGCCGAGTTGCAGCGCGCCTGAGAGAAAAGACAGCCAGACCGCCAACGACACCCACTCTGGGCTGCCAGGCTCCGCCAGCCCGTAAAGCGACGCACCAATGAGCACACAGGTCAGCGCCGCTGGCCCCACCGAAATGCGGTTGGAGCTGCCAAACAGCACGGCCAGCAAAGCTGGCAACAAACAGGCGTAGAGGCCGGTGACCAGGGGCATGTGCGCCAGGCCGGCATACGCCACCGCTTGCGGCACCATCACCAAGCCGACGGTGATGCCCGCCAGCACCTCACTGCGGGCCAGGGCAGGGGTGAGTCGCGGCCATTGAAGAAAGGGCAGCCAGCGCGAGGAAGGTTTCATGCTCAGCGCTGCGGCATGTCCTTGACGGAGTAGCCCAGGCTGACCAGGGCATCCGGCGGGATCGGTGGCATGCTGGCTTCCCAATCCAGCCAGCTTTGGCGCATCTGGCCCAGCCGCTCGGGCTCGCGGCTGGCCAGGTTGGCGCGCTCGCGCTCATCCTGGCTCAGGTTGAACAGGTACTCATGGCCATCGACCTGAAGGTACTTCCAATCGTCGACGCGGCAAGCGCGTTGCCCGCGGTGGTTCATGCGCCAATGCATGGGGCGTTGGAAGCGGTGGCTGGCATCGCGCAGCACAGGCATCAGGGACACGCCATCGAGCGGGTAGTCCGGGTGCGGCGACACGCCCGCGGCCTCCAGCAGGGTGGCCGACCAGTCCATGGTCAGGCAATGCTGCGCGCTCACTTGCTGTGGGGCGATCACGGCGGGCCAGTGCGCAATCCAGGGCACCCGGATGCCGCCTTCGGTGAGGTCCATCTTGCCGCCGACCAAGGGCCAGTTGTCCGAAAAGCGCTCGCCGCCGTTGTCGCTGGTGAACACGATCAGCGTGTTGTCGAGTTGGTTCAGGCGCTTGAGCGTGCTGACCAACTGGCCAATGCCTTCATCCATGTGGCGAATCATGGTGTGGTAGGTGTGAATATTGCCGCCGTGCAAATGAAACAGGTTGTCTTTGACCTCTTGCGCCAGCGCTTCATCCTCGCGGGTTTCCCAGGGCCAATGCGGTGCGGTGTAGTGCAGGCTCAGCAGGAACGGGGCGTCTTGCTGGGCCATGCGCTCCACATAGTCCACCGCACGCTGAGAAATCAAGTCGGTGAGGTAGCCGCGTTCGGGGCGCAATTCGTGGCCGACCCACAGGTCGTGCACGCCGCGCGAGTCGCAATGCGTGAAGTAGTCGACGCCGCCCGCCATGGGCCCGAAAAACTCTTCATAGCCCGAGCGCAACGGGCCAAAGTTGGGCGGGTAGCCCAGGTGCCATTTGCCAATGAGCGCGGTGCGGTAACCGCTGTCTTTCAGCAAGGAGGGGAACGTGGGGTGCTCGGGCGGCAGGCCCAGGCGAAGGTCGCCACGGCTCTTGCTGCTGATGGGTTCCTCGGCGGCGCCGCGCAGCCGGTACTGGTAACGCGCCGTGATCATGGCAAAGCGGGTCGGTGAACACACCGGCGAGTTGGCATAGCCCTGGGTGAAGCGCAGGCCATGGGCGGCCAGCGCATCCAATGCAGGCGATACTTTCACGCGCCCGCCATAACAACCCAGATCGGCGTAGCCCAGGTCGTCGGCAACGATGAAAATCAAGTTGGGTCGTTTTGCCATAAGGTGTCCGAAATGATTTGCAAGTCTAAGATGCAACTTTGGCCAGTCATCGGTGCTGTCCAGCCTCACTGCATTGTCGGATAAAACCTGATGCTTCTTTGGAGACCCCTGTCAGCGCTGCTGCTGTCGCTTGGGCTTGGCATGCCCGCCCAGGCTGCGCGCCAGTGGGAGGGGCGCGTCACCCATGTCAGCGATGGCGACACCTTGTGGGTGCAACCTCTGAGTGGGGCTGCCGCCCAGAAACTTCGCCTGGAAGGCCTGGATGCGCCGGAGTTGTGCCAGCGCTGGGGCGAAGAGGCGCGGGCCGCCTTGCAGGGCCTGCTGCGGGGCCAAGTGGTGCAGGTGCAGTCCTTGAACCGTGACACCTATGGCCGGCGCCTCGCGCGCATTCAGTGGCAAGGGCGTGATGTTGGGCACTGGCTGGTGCTGCAAGGGCATGCCTGGTCTTCCACATTTCAGGGTCGGGCCGGGCGCTATGAGGAGGCACAGCAGCAGGCGCAGGCCCAGCGTCGCGGGGTGTTTTCACAGGCGGGGACGCCGTTGACGCCCCGGCAGTTCCGCCAGCGTTACGGCGCGTGCCCGCTGCCGCAGACCGGGCATGCGGGCTGACGCGCAAAGCGCATTTCGCTCCACTCCAGCCGCCGCCCATCCAGCATTTGCAAACGCCCCGGCAAGGCGCTGCCGATGCCAGCTAGCAGCTTGACCGCTTCGGTGGCTTGCAAGGTGCCGATGACGCCGACCAAGGGCGCCAACACGCCCAGGGTGGCACAGCGCACTTCCTCGGGCGCCTCGTCGGGCGGAAACAAGCAGGCGTAGCACGGCGAGGTCGGGTCACGGCTGTCGTACACCGCGAGCTGGCCGTCCATGCGAATGACGGCACCGCTGACCAGGGGCACGCGGTGGGCAACGCAAGCGGCGTTCACCGCTTGGCGTGTTTGAAAGTTGTCGCAGCAATCGAGCACCACCTGGGCGGAGGGCAGCAAGCGGTTCAGCAAGGCGGCGTCGGCGCGCTGCTTCAGGGTGTCGATGCGCAAGTCCGGATTGAGCGCCAGCATGGCCGTGGCCGCTGAATCGACCTTGGGCTGGCCGATGCGCTCTGTGGTGTGGGCGATTTGGCGCTGCAGGTTGGTCAGGTCGACCGCATCGTCGTCAATCAGCGTTAGATGACCGACGCCGCTGGCGGCGAGGTAGAGGGCCACCGGCGAGCCCAGCCCACCGGCGCCAACAATCACCGCATGGCTGTCCAGCAGCCGTTGCTGCCCTTCGATGGCCACATCGTCCAGCAGGAGATGCCGCGAGTACCGCAGCAGCTGCGCATCGTTCAAGCGTCACTTCTCCTGCTTTTCAGCGGGGCGCTCGGTTTGGGTTTTGCTGGCCAGCACGGTCAGGCCTTTGAGCTGGTTCAGGGCTTGCTGCAACTGGAAGTCCTTGTCGCTGCCAAACTCGGGCGGGCGGCGCTCGGCGGCGGGCTTCTTGGATTCTTCTTCCAGGCGCTTGAGGGCTTCTTCGCGTGCCTTCTCGCGTGCAGGGTCCTTGGCTTCGGCACCTTGGCCACTGGCCAGGTGTTTTTCCAGGTCGGCTTCGCGGGTGCGCAGCACGGCAAAGGGGCTGCCTTCGGCGGTTTCGTCCACCAGCACATCGGGCACGATGCCCTTGGCCTGAATGGAGCGGCCATTGGGGGTGTAGTAACGGGCGGTCGTGATTTTCAAGGCGGTGTCCGGGCCCAGCTGGCGCACGGTTTGCACCGAGCCTTTGCCAAAGGTCTGGCTGCCCAGCAAGGTGGCACGTTTGTAGTCTTGCAAGGCGCCGGCCACGATTTCACTGGCCGAGGCAGAGCCTTCGTTGACCAGCACCACCAGCTTCAGGTTTTTGTAAATGCCCTTGGTGGCTTCGGTCATGCGGCGAATGGGGTCGTTGCCGCCGCGGCGCTGGTAGAACTCGGGCGCCGCTTTGTACACGTATTTGCTTTCCGCCAACTGGCCATTGGTGGAGACCACGGTGACGTTGTCAGGCAAGAAGGCCGCCGACACGGCCACCGCAGCGTCGAGCAAGCCGCCCGGGTCGTTGCGCAGGTCCAGCACCAGGCCTTTGAGTTGCGGCTCGGCTTTGTAAATTTCTTCCAGCTTGCGCGCGAAATCATCGACGGTGCGCTCCTGGAATTGGGTCAGGCGAATCCAGCCATAGCCAGGCTCCACCACTTTGCCCTTGACGCTGACGGTCTTGATTTCCTCGCGCACGATGGTCACCGGGAAACTGCGGTTTTCTTCCTTGCGGAACACCGTCAACACCACCTTGGTGTTGGGTTCGCCGCGCATGCGTTTGACGGCATCGTTCAGGCTCAGGCCCTTGATGGCCGTGTCATCCACCTTGGTGATCAGGTCGCCAGGCTTCAAGCCAGCGCGAAAGGCGGGCGAGCCTTCGATGGGCGACACCACTTTGACCAAGCCCTCTTCCATGGTGATTTCAATGCCCACGCCGACAAAGCGGCCGGTTGTGCCTTCACGGAACTCTTTGAAGGTTTTCTTGTCGAAGTACTGCGAGTGCGGGTCCAGGCTGGCCACCATGCCCGAGATGGCATCGGTGATCAGCTTTTTCTCGTCCACCGGCTCCACATAGTCGCTCTTGACCATGCTGAACACGGCAGCGAGTTGCTGCAGCTCCTCCAGCGGCAAGGGCGCCATGTTGCCGCGAGCCACGGTTTGCAGCGAAATGGTGGTCAGGGCGCCGGCGAGGGCGCCGACACTGAGCCAGCCAGCGATTTTGAGTGTGTGACGCATGTTGCCTCGAAGGATGCCTGGGGGGCGATGGCGCCCGCCTTGTAGAGACCTCAATATACATCGCCCGGCAAGGGCGTGTGCAATCCGCGGTTTAGGCTTTGCCCTGAGAGGCCACCGCAGCCGCCGCCTTGGCTGCCGCTTCGGCGTCGCCCAGGTAGTAATGGCGCAGGGGTTTGAGGTTGGCATCAAGCTCGTAGACCAGCGGAATGCCGTTGGGAATGTTCAAGCCCACGATGGCCTCGTCAGAGATGCCGTCCAGGTATTTCACCAAGGCGCGGATGGAGTTGCCGTGCGCCGCCACCACGATGCGCTTGCCAGCCTGGATGGCGGGCGCCATGGACTCGTTCCAGAAGGGCAGCACCCGGGCCACGGTGTCTTTCAGGCATTCGGTCAGGGGCACTTGGGCCGGGTCGAGCTTGGCGTAGCGCAGGTCGCCGCGCTCGCAGCGCGGGTCGGCGCTTTCCAGGGCCGGTGGCGGGGTGTCGTAGCTGCGGCGCCAGACCAGCACCTGGGCGTCGCCATACTGCTTGGCCATGTCGGCCTTGTTCAGGCCCTGCAAAGCGCCGTAATGCCGCTCGTTCAGGCGCCAGTTGTGCACCACGGGCAGCCATTGGCGGTCCATTTCGTCCAGGCAATGCCACAGGGTGTGGATGGCGCGCTTGAGCACGCTGGTGTAAGCCACGTCAAACTCATAACCCTCGGCCTTGAGCAAGCGCCCGGCATTCTTGGCCTGGGCCACGCCGGTGTCGGTCAGGTCGACATCGGTCCAGCCGGTGAAGCGGTTTTCCAGGTTCCAGGTGGACTCTCCGTGGCGGATCAGGACAAGTTTGTGCATGGTGTGGGGCTATCCAGAGACAAGTTGAAAAAGGGACTGTCGGAGATTTTAGAATGCTGGATTGACGCGAAACCAACCAAGGACCCTTTTTGAAATTCATTCTTGACAACTGGATGCTGATTTCCGTGGCACTGGCCTCGGGCTTCATGCTGTTTCTTCCCGTGATGCAAGGTGCCGCCACGGCGGGCCTGAGCCCGCAACAAGCGGTACAAATGATCAACCGCGAAAAAGCCCAGGTGATCGACGTCTGCAGCGCCGAAGAATTCGCTGCTGGCCACCTGATTGGCGCGCGCCATGTGCCCCTGGACCAGCTCGAGCAGCAGCTCGCGGGCGTGGCCAAAAACAAGTCGCAGCCGCTGATTTTGGTGTGTGCCTCTGGCATGCGCTCCAAGCGGGCGGTGGCGGTGGCCAAAAAACTGGGCTACGAGCAGGCCCATTCCCTCACCGGCGGACTCAAAGGCTGGAAAGAGGCTAACCTTCCGGTTGAAAAAGCCTGACAGGTGACCCTATGCCCGCTGTGAAGATGTACACCACCGCCGTTTGCCCCTACTGTGTTCGGGCCAAGCAAATTCTCAAAGCCAAAGGTGTGGCACACATCGAAGAAATTCGTGTCGACGCCAACCCCGAAGAGCGCCAACGCATGATGGACCTGACGGGACGGCGCACCGTGCCCCAGATCTTCATTGGCGACACCCATGTGGGCGGCTGCGATGACCTCATCGCCCTGGATGGCCGTGGCGGCTTGGTCCCTTTGCTGCAAGCCACCTGACATAATCTCGGCTGTCCCGAATCTTCAGCCCGCTTCGGAGATGTCCGAAGCGGGCTTTTTCAATCCTAGGAAAACAAAACATGTCCGACGACCAAACCCCGGTGTTTCAGATCCAACGTGTCTACCTGAAAGACATGTCGCTGGAGCAGCCGAACTCTCCCGCCCTGCTGTATGTGGAACAAGCGCCGCAGGTGGACATTCAGTTGGGCGTGGCGGTCGAGAATGTCACCGAAGGCTTGGTGGAAGTCTGCGTCACGGCCACGGTGACGGCCAAAATCGACGACAAAACCCTGTTCTTGGTGGAAGTCAAACAAGCCGGCTTGTTTGAAATTCGCAACCTGCCCGCCGACCAGATGGGGCCCATCGTGGGCATTGCCTGCCCCCAGATCGTCTACCCCTACCTGCGCGGCAACGTCGCCGACGTGGTGCAGCGCGCGGGCTTTCCGCCGGTGCATTTGTCGGAAATCAACTTCCAGGCCATGTACGAGCAGCAGATGGCCGCGGCTGGCGCGACCCCCCAGTAAGCACAGGCGCTGCGAGACGAGCCGATGAAAATCGCCATGCTGGGTGCCGGTGCCTGGGGCACGGCGATGGCTATTCGGGCCAGCCACGCGCACCCGGTCACCTTGTGGGCGCGCGATGCGGCCCAGGTGGCGGCCATGCAGGCGGCGCGGGCCAACCAGCGCTATTTGCCTGATCAGGCCTTTCCGGCGGGCTTGCAACTCAGCGACCAGCCCCTGGCGCATTGGCTGGCCAGCCAGGACCTGGTGGTGCTGGCATCCCCCATGGCCGCTTTGCGCGGCATGCTGGAGCGCGTGGCACCCTTGCTGACTGGGCAGCCTGTGGCCTGGCTTTGCAAAGGTTTTGAGCCAGCGCCTGATGCCGCCCCTTCGGCGGGTTGGCTGGCGCATGAGGTGCAGCGCCAAGTCGCCCCCCACTTGCATGCGGGTGCCCTGAGTGGCCCCAGTTTTGCCTTGGAAGTGGCCCGTGGACAGCCCACGGCCCTGGTGGCGGCCAGTGTGCACCCTGAGGTGCGTGACGCCTTGGTGCAAGGCTTTCACAGCGCCCAATTGCGCGTTTATGCCAACGATGACATCGTGGGCGTGGAGGTGGGCGGCGCCGTGAAAAACGTGCTGGCCATTGCCACCGGCTTGTGCGATGGCTTGCATCTGGGCTTGAACGCCCGCGCCGCCTTGATCACCCGCGGTTTGGCCGAAATCACCCGGCTGGGCGTGGCGCTCGGCGCCCGTGCCGAAACCTTCATGGGCTTGAGCGGCCTGGGCGACCTGGTGCTGACCGCCACTGGCGACCTGTCGCGCAACCGCAAAGTCGGCCTCGCTTTGGCGCAAGGCATGAGCCTGCAACAGGCCGTGACCTCGCTGGGCCATGTGGCCGAAGGCGTCTACTGCGCCCGCACGGTGGTGCAGCGCGCGGCCCAAGTGGGCGTGGACATGCCGATTGCCCAAGCCGTGGTGTCTTTGCTGGAAGGCCGGGCCACGCCGCAAGAGGCGCTGGCGCAATTGATGGGACGGCAGGCCCGCGAAGAAGGCTGAGGCGGGTTCAGGCCGGCGTGTAAGCCAAACGCACGTAGATCGGCGCAAACGCTTCGGCTTGGGTGATCTCGATCAGGGTTTCCTTGGCCAATTCCAGCAGGGCGATGAAGGTCACCACCAGCACCGGCGCGCCTTGCTCGGGACTGAATAGGGCCTCGAAATCCACAAAACGTCGGCCTTGCAGCTTCTTCAGCACGATGCTCATGTGCTCGCGCACCGAGAGCTCTTCGCGTGAAATCTTGTGGTGCTGCACCAGCTTGGCACGCTTGAGAATGTCAGCCCAGGCTTGCTGCAGTTCCACCACATGCACCTCGGGAAAGCGCGGCTGCAGCGATTGCTCGATGTAGACCTGCGCGCGCAAAAAGTCGCGGCCAAACTGTGGCACCTCGGTCAGCCTGGCGGCTGCCAGCTTCATCTGCTCGTACTCAAGCAGTCGGCGCACCAGCTCGGCCCGCGGGTCTTCCGGTTCTTGCCCTTCGGCCACTTTCTTGGGCGGCAGCAGCATGCGCGACTTGATTTCAATCAGCATGGCCGCCATCAGCAGGTACTCGGCCGCCAGTTCCAGGTTGCGGCTGCGAATCTCGTCCACATAGCTCAGGTACTGGCGCGTCACCCCTGCCATGGGGATGTCCAAGATGTTGAAATTTTGCTTGCGGATCAGGTACAGCAAGAGGTCCAGCGGGCCCTCAAAAGCCTCCAGAAACACTTCCAGCGCATCGGGCGGAATGTACAAGTCCTGGGGCATGGCGAACAGCGGTTCGCCATACAGGCGAGCCACAGCGACGTGGTCCACCACCTCGGGCATCAAGGCTTGCTGTTCGGCGGCCGCGCGCTCTGAGGGCGGCAGGGTGTCGGGGCTCACGCCTTGGTTTGGTAGACGTAGGGCTTTTGCGCCACGCGGCCGGCCTGGTACTCGGCCCAGACCTGGCGGTCCACCGTCTTGTCCCACAGCAGGGCACGGCCTTCGCGTTGCTGGGCTTCCAGGGCCGGCTTTTGGGCCTTCAGTTGCTCAATGAACTGGGTGGTTTCGGAGGTGTAGTCGGGGCGGCGAAAGATCGACATGGTGAATTCCTTGTTGCCGGCGATTTTAGCGCTCAGGCCTGACAGGCCAGGGCCAGGCCGGCGGCCAGGTCGTCGGGGCGGTCCGCCTCGGGCACGGCCTCAAGCAGGCCACTGCGCCGGGCCAGGTCCAGCGGCTGGTGCGCCAGGCCGCACAAAATCAGCCGCAGTTGTCGCTTGTGGCAGGTGCGAACCAGGGCCATCAGGGCGTCGGCACCCGAGGAGTCCACATAGATCAGGTTTTTCAGGTCCAGCACCAGGGTGCGCTCGGGCAGCTCGTCTTCCATGGCCTCAACCAGCTTGACCGCGCCAAAAAACAAGGCGCCGTAGAGGCGGTAGGCCTTCACGCCAGGGGCTTGGCCTTGCAGGATGGGGTGCGTCTGCGGCGTGACCGCCTCCGAGCGGGTGAGGTTGGAGATCCGGTAGATGAAGGTCAGGCAGGCCGCGATCAGGCCCACTTCCACCGCCACCGTCAGGTCGACGATGACCGTCAGCAAAAACACGGCCAGCAAGGTCACGCGGTAGGGCAGGCGAAATTGGCGCAGATGCACGAACTCGCGCCACTCGCCCATGTTCCAGGCCACGAACATCAGAATGGCCGAAAGGGCCGCCAACGGGATGTGGCTCGCCAGCGGCGCCGCCACCAAGATGATGGCCAACAGCGTCAGGGCATGCACCACGCCGGCCACGGGCGTGGTCGCGCCGTTCTTGACGTTGGTGACGGTGCGCGCGATGGTGCCCGTGGCAGGCATGCCGCCAAAAAACGGGGTCACCAGGTTGGCGATGCCTTGCGCCATCAGTTCCTGGTTGGCGTCGTGGCGGTCGTCGATCATCTGGTCGGCTATGCGGGCGCACAGCAGCGACTCAATCGCCCCCAGCAAGGCCAGGGTGGTGGCGGGCATCAGCAAAAACTTGGCGGTGTCCCAGCTGACATCGGGCCAGGCAAAGGCCGGCAGGGTGCTGGGAATGCCGCCAAAGCGTGAGCCAATGGTTTCCACGTTCAGCCCCAGCCCTTGGCAGGCCAGGGTGGCCAGGACCAGCACCAGAATCGAGCCGGGAAGGGCGCTCAGCCGCGCCAGCCAGGGCAGGCGGTCGCGCCATCGCGGCAGCAGCACCTGCCAAAAGATCAGCCCCGCCAAGGCGCTGGCCGACACCGCCAAGGCCGTGGTGTTCAAGGTATGGGCGTTCTCCGAGAGCTTGGCCAGGATGCCAAAAAAATCGGCGGGCATGGCGCTGACTTGCAGGCCAAAAAAATCTTTCAGTTGCGACACCATGATCAGCACCGCAATGCCGTTGGTGAAGCCAATCACCACGGCCACGGGAATGAAGCGGATCAGCGTGCCCAATCGCAGCAAGCCCATGACCAACAGCATGACGCCCGACATGGCCGTGGCAATGATCAGGTTGGCCAGGCCATAGCGCTCCAGAATGCCGTAGACGATGACGATGAAGGCGCCTGCCGGCCCGCCAATCTGCACCCGGCTGCCGCCCAGCACCGAAATCAAAAAGCCCGCCAGAATGGCGGTGAAGAGGCCCGCCTCGGGTTTCAGGCCCGAGGCGATGGCAAAGGCCATGGCCAGGGGCAGCGCCACCACGCCCACCGTCAGGCCGGCGCCCACATCCTGGGCAAAGCGCGCACGGTTGTAGCCCGCCAGCGCATCGATCAGCCGGGGCCGAAAGAAGGACGTGGCGTGCGGCTGGCGCATGCTTTAACGCACCCTCATGCCCGGTTGCGCGCCGGGCCAGGGGTTGAGCACATGGATGCCCGGGTGGGCTTTGTCATCGGCATGGCTGGCAGCGAGGACCATGCCTTCGGACACGCCAAATTTCATTTTGCGCGGCGCCAAATTGGCCACCATCACGGTCAGCTTGCCAATCAGCTCTTCGGGTTGGTAGGCGCTGGCAATGCCGCTGAACACGTTGCGGTGGCGGCCTTCGCCCACATCCAGGGTCAGGCGCAACAGCTTGGTCGAGCCTTCGACTTTTTCGCAATTCACGATCTGCGCAATGCGCAAATCGATTTTGGCGAAATCATCGATGCTGATGAGCGGTGCCATTTCTTCGCCACCCGGCAGCGCGGGCGGCGCAACGGCTTCAGCGGGCGGCTCGAACAAGGCATCGAGCAGCTTGGGGTCGACGCGCTGCATCAGGTGCTGGTACACGCCAATCGCGTGGCCCGCGCCCAGCGCTGTGGCGGCTTGGGCGAAGCTCAGCGGTGGCACTTGCAGGAAGGCTTCCACTTGGCCGGTCAGGGCCGGCAGCACTGGCTTCAAGGCGATCGACAGCAAACGGAAGGCCTCGATGCAGGTGGTGCACACATCGTGCAACCGCGCCTCCATGCCGGTTTGCTTGGCCAGCTCCCAGGGCTTGTTCTGGTCCACATACTCGTTGACGCGGTCGGCCAGCAACATGGTCTCACGCAGGGCCTTGCCGAATTCGCGCTGTTCAAACAGCGTGGCAATGGCGGGCAACTCGGTGCGCAGGTGCGCCAGCAGGGCCTCGCCATCGGCAGACACGGTGCCCAGCTTGCCCTCAAAGCGTTTGCTGATGAAGCCGGCCGCGCGCGAGGCGATGTTGATGTACTTGCCCACCAGGTCGGCGTTCACCCGTGCCACAAAATCATCGGGGTTGAAGTCGACGTCTTCCACCCGGTTGTTGAGCTTGGCGGCGATGTAGTAGCGCAGCCATTCGGGGTTCAGGCCCAGCGACAAATACTTGAGGGGGTCGATGCCGGTGCCCCGGCTCTTGCTCATCTTTTCGCCACTGACGGTGATGAAGCCGTGCACAAAGACGTTGTTGGGCGTCTTGCGGCCGCTGAAGTGCAGCATCGCCGGCCAGAACAAGGTGTGGAAGTAGGTGATGTCTTTGCCGATGAAGTGGTATTGCTCCACGTTCGGGTCGGCCATGAATTCGTCGTAACTGCGGGTCTCGCCTTGTGCCGCCGGACCGCCTTTGGCAAAGTAATTTTTCAGCGATGCGAGGTAGCCCACGGGCGCATCCAGCCAGACATAAAAATACTTGCCCGGCGCATCGGGAATTTCAATGCCGAAGTAGGGCGCATCGCGGCTGATGTCCCAGTCGCCCAGGCCACCCTGGCCGTTGTCGTCCTTGGTGAACCACTCGCGAATTTTGTTGGCGACTTCGCTTTGCAGTTTGCCGTCTTGCGTCCAGGCTTGCAGGTAGTCGACACAGCGCGGGTCGGACAGCTTGAAGAAATAGTGCTCCGAGCTTTTCAACACCGGCGTCGCGCCCGACAGGGCCGAGTAGGGGTTCTTCAATTCGGTGGGCGCATACACCGCGCCGCAAGACTCACAGCTGTCGCCATACTGGTCTTTGGCGCCGCACTTGGGGCACTCGCCCTTGATGAAGCGGTCCGGCAAGAACATGGACTTGTCGGGGTCGAAAAACTGCTCGATGGTGCGCGTCTCGATCAGGCCCGCCGCCTTGAGGTCTTTGTAGATGGCCTGAGCCAGCTCATGGTTTTCCGGCCCATCGGTGGAATGCCAGTTGTCAAACGCGACGTGAAAGCCATCGAGGTAGGGTTTGCGGCCCGCCGCAATGTCGGCCACAAACTGTTGCGGCGACTTGCCGGCCTTCTCCGCCGCAATCATGATGGGCGCGCCATGGGCATCGTCGGCACACACAAAATGCACCTGATGCCCCTGCATGCGCTGGTACCGCACCCAAATGTCGGCCTGGATGTACTCCATGATGTGACCGATGTGGAAATTGCCATTGGCGTAGGGCAGGGCGGTGGTGACGAACAGTTGGCGCTGAGACATGGAAAACCCATTCTGGTGTAAGCCCGCGATTTTAGTCTTCAAGCCAAATCAGACCTTGCAACCCTTGCGGTCTCGCCCTCTTCGCTAGACTACCCCCTTCCCAAGGAGACCGAGATGGCATTGAATGAGCAGGCGCTGCTGGCAGCCCTACAAACTGTGGTGGACCCCAACACCGGCAACGACTTTGTCAGTACCAAAGCCCTCAAAAACCTGCAAATCTCAGGCGACGACGTCGCCTTTGAGGTGGAGCTTGGCTACCCCGCCAAAAGCCAGTTGCCCGAGTTGCGCCGCCTGCTGATTGCGGCCGCCCGCAGCGTGGCGGGCGTGGGCAATGTGTCGGTCAACCTCAGCAGCAAAATCATTGCGCATGCCGCGCAGCGCGGCGTGGCCTTGTTGCCGCAGGTGAAAAACATCATTGCCGTGGCCTCGGGCAAGGGCGGCGTGGGCAAGAGCACCACGGCCGTCAACATGGCGCTGGCGCTGGCGGCCGAAGGCGCCCGCGTGGGCTTGCTCGATGCCGACATCTACGGCCCCAGCCAGCCCATGATGATGGGCATCGATGGCCGCCCCGAGAGCGAAGACGGCCAAACCATGGAGCCCCTGGAGAACCATGGCGTGCAGGTGATGTCCATTGGTTTTCTGGTGAACCAGGACGAAGCCATGATCTGGCGCGGCCCCATGGCCACCCAGGCCCTGGAGCAGCTGCTGCGCCAAACCAACTGGAAAGACCTGGACTACCTGATTGTGGACATGCCCCCCGGCACCGGCGACATTCAACTGACGCTGAGCCAACGCGTGCCCATGACCGGCGCGGTGATTGTGACCACCCCGCAAGACATCGCCTTGCTCGACGCCCGCAAAGGCATCAAGATGTTCGAGAAAGTCGGTGTGCCCATTCTGGGCGTGGTGGAAAACATGGCGGTCCATGTGTGTTCCAAATGCGGCCATGTGGAGCACATCTTCGGCGCCGATGGCGGCAAGAAAATGGCGGCCGAGTACGAGATGGACTACCTCGGGGCCTTGCCTTTGAACATGCAAATCCGCCTGCAAGCCGACAGTGGCATGCCCACGGTCATCGCCGACCCCGAGGGTGAGATTGCCCAACTCTACAAGTCGGTGGCGCGTCAGGTGGCGGTCAAGATCGCGGCCAAGGCCAAAGACTTCTCTTCCAAATTCCCCAGCATCAAGATTTCGAAAGACACTTGATCTGGCACAATGTGCACTATCTTGCAGTTTCCAGTGAAATTGCATTAAAGTGCACTTATGACAACGCCCGACGACGACATCCGTCATCCTTTTCTGCTGGCTCTGGGAGAGCGCGTGCGCACCCTGCGCGCGCGACGTGGCCTGACACGCCGAGCCGTGGCGCAGGTGGCCGAGGTGTCCGAGCGGCATCTGGCCAATCTGGAATCCGGTACGGGCAACGCCTCTATCCTGATTTTGTTGCAGGTGGCGCAAGCTCTGCAGTGCTCGATTTTCGAGCTGCTGGGCGATGTCACCACGTCTTCGCCGGAATGGTTGCTGGTTCGCGAGCTGCTGGAGCACCGCAGCGAGGCGGAACTGCGCCGAGCGCGCATTCAGCTCGGGGAAATGTTTGGCAGCCATGGCGATGAGCAAGCCCGTGCCAATCGCATCGCCTTGGTGGGCCTGCGTGGCGCGGGCAAAACCACGCTGGGCCAACGCCTGGCCGATGACCTGGGTTTCCCCTTCATCGAACTGAGCCGCGAAATCGAGAAATTCGCCGGCTGTGGCATCAGCGAAATTCACAACCTGTACGGCACCAATGCCTATCGCCGCTATGAGCGGCGCGCGCTGGAAGAGGCCATTCAAATTTACCCCGAAGTGGTGATTGCCACACCGGGCGGACTGGTGTCGGACACCGCCACTTTCAACGAGGTGCTGACCCATTGCTTCACGGTCTGGTTGCAAGCCAAGCCCGAAGACCACATGGGACGTGTCGCCGCGCAAGGCGACATGCGGCCCATGGCGGCCAGCAAAGAGGCGATGGAAGACCTCAAGCGCATCCTGGAAGGCCGCGCGCCGTTTTATTCCAAAGCCGATTTGGCGTTTGACACCAGCGCCCAACCGCTGGAAGATGCGTTTCAGGCCCTGCGCCTGCAGGTTCGGCAAGCGTTGCGACTGCCTCTTTAATGCTTTGGTATTGTTTCTGAAGGAAAATTTGCTGCGCGTCAAAATATGCACAAAAATGCAGTTGCGTTAAAAATAAATGTGCACTATGATGCATGTCACCAACACAGCACACCCTTTTTTGGAGACATTCACATGAGCCAAGAGACCGTCAACTACCAAACCGATCCCAGCCAGTACAAGCACTGGTCCCTCAAGTTCGAGGGCGAGATTGCCACGCTGCAGCTCAACATCAATGAAGACGCCGGCATTCGCCCGGGCTACAAACTCAAGCTGAACTCTTACGACCTGGGCGTGGACATCGAATTGCACGATGCCCTGCAGCGCATTCGCTTCGAGCACCCCGAAGTGCGCACCGTGGTGGTCACCAGCTTGCGCGATCGCATCTTCTGCTCTGGCGCCAACATCTTCATGCTGGGCCTGTCCACCCATGCCTGGAAAGTGAACTTCTGCAAGTTCACCAATGAAACCCGCAACGGCGTGGAAGACTCCAGCCGCCACAACGGCCTGAAGTTCCTGGCCGCCGTCAATGGCGCCTGTGCAGGTGGTGGCTACGAGCTGGCCCTGGCTTGCGACGAAATCCTGTTGGTGGACGACCGCTCCTCTTCCGTGTCTTTGCCGGAAGTGCCGTTGCTGGGCGTGTTGCCCGGGACCGGCGGCCTCACCCGCGTGACCGACAAGCGCCATGTGCGCCACGACCACGCCGACATTTTCTGCACCAGCGTGGAAGGTGTGCGTGGCCAGCGCGCCGTCGACTGGCGCCTGGTGGATGCCATCGCCAAGCCTGCCCAATTCGCCGCCGATGTGAAAGCGCGTGCCGAAAAGCTCGCCGCAGGCAGCAACCGCCCCGGCCTGGCCGGTGCACAACAAGGCGTGAAGCTCAACCCCTTGAAGAAAACCGCCACCGCCGACACGCTGTCTTACGAGTACGTGCAGGTGAGCATCGACCGCGCCAAGCGCACCGCCACCTTGACGGTGTCGGCGCCCAAAGCCGCCTTGCCGCAAACCACCGACGCCATGGTGGCCGCCGGCGACCAGTGGTACCCCCTGCAAATGGCGCGTGAACTCGACGACGCCATCCTGTGCCTGCGCACCAACGAGCTCGACATCGGCACCTGGCTGCTGCGCACCGAAGGCGATGCCGCGCTGGCGCTGCAATCAGACGCTTTGTTGGCCGCTCACCAAGACCATTGGTTTGTGCGTGAAACCCTGGGCATGCTGCGTCGCACCCTGGCCCGCGTGGACGTGTCTTCCCGCTCCCTGTTTGCCTTGATTGACGAAGGCTCCTGCTTTGTCGGCACCCTGGCCGAGCTGGCCTTTGCCGCGGACCGTGCCTACATGCTCGACTTGCCCGACAGCCCCGAGAAGGCGCCCCACATCGCCTTGAGCGAGTTGAACCTGGGCAGCTTCCCCATGGTCAACCACCAGTCCCGCCTGGCCCGCCGCTTCTACGAAGAGCTCGAGCCGCTGGAGCGCGTGCGCGCCGTGGTGGGCCAGCAACTCGGTGCCCAGCAAGCCCTGGGCCTGGGCTTGGTGACCGCCGCCCCCGACGACATCGACTGGGCCGACGAAATTCGCCTGGCCGTGGAAGAGCGCTCGGCCATGTCGCCCGACAGCCTCACCGGCCTGGAAGCCAACCTGCGCTTTGCCAGCAAGGAAACCATGGAGACCCGCATCTTTGGTCGCCTGAGCGCCTGGCAAAACTGGATCTTCAATCGCCCCAATGCCGTTGGCGAAAAAGGCGCGTTGAAAGTGTATGGAAAAGGCCAGAAGGCCGCCTTTGATTTGAACCGCGTTTAAACCCCTTCCTCAAGGAGACTTGTCATGACCGCCATCAACTACAGCGAAAAAATCCCCAACAACGTCAACTTGTCTGAAGACCGCACGCTGCAACGCGCGCTGGAACACTGGCAGCCCAACTACCTGAACTGGTGGCAAGACATGGGCCCGGACGGCTCACAGAATTTCGACGTCTTCCTGCGCACCGCCGTCAGCGTGGACCCGCAAGGCTGGGCCCAGTTTGGCCACGTGAAAATGCCCGACTACCGTTGGGGCATCTTCTTGAACCCGGCCGAGCAAGACCGCAAGATTCACTTCGGTGACCACAAAGGCGAAGCCGCTTGGCAAGACGTGCCTGGCGAACACCGCGCCAACCTGCGCCGCATCATCGTGACCCAGGGTGACACCGAGCCCGCATCGGTGGAGCAGCAGCGCCACCTGGGCCTGACTTGCCCCAGCCAGTACGACCTGCGCAACCTGTTCCAGGTGAACGTGGAAGAAGGCCGCCACCTGTGGGCCATGGTCTACCTGTTGCACAAATACTTTGGCCGCGATGGCCGCGAAGAAGCCGAAGCATTGCTCGAGCGTCGCAGCGGCAACGACGACAACCCCCGCATCCTGCAGGCCTTCAACGAGAAGACCCCGGACTGGCTGTCGTTCTTCATGTTCACCTACTTCACCGACCGCGATGGCAAGTTCCAGCTGTGCGCCTTGGCCGAGTCCAGCTTTGACCCGCTGGCCCGCACCACCAAGTTCATGCTGACCGAAGAAGCCCACCACATGTTCGTGGGCGAGAGCGGCGTCTCGCGCGTCATCCAGCGCACCGTCGACATGATGAACCAGCTCAAGACCGACGACGTCAACAAGCTGCGCGCCGCTGGCGTCATCGACCTGCCGACCCTGCAGCGCTATGTGAATTTCCACTTCAGCGTGACCATCGACCTGTTTGGCGCCGACCAGTCTTCCAATGCCGCCACCTTCTATTCTTCGGGCCTGAAAGGCCGTTACGAAGAAGGCAAGCGCAACGACGACCATGTGCTCAAGGGCCAGACCTACAAGGTGTTGGAAGTGGTCAATGGCCAGTTGGTGGAAAAAGAAGTGCCGATGCTCAATGCGCTGAACGAAGTGCTGCGCGACGACTACATCAAGGATTCCATCGGTGGCGTCGAGCGCTGGAACCGCGTGATCGAAAAAGCAGGCATCCCCTTCAAGCTCTCCGTGCCCCACAAGGCCTTCCACCGCAACATTGGCGCCCTGGCCGGCGTCAAAGTCAGCCCCGATGGCCGTGTGGTCAGCGAAGCCGAATGGAACGCCAAAGTCAATGACTGGCTGCCCAGCGGTGAAGACCGTGCCTATGTGGCCAGCCTGATGGGTCGCGTGGTCGAGCCGGGCAAGTTTGCCAACTGGATTGCCCCTCCGGTCATGGGCATCAACCGCCAGCCGGTAGACTTCGAGTACGTCCGCTTCAATTGATCGACCCACCATGAACGCCACTGTCGAGCTGATCCAGCAGCACCTGATCGATCCGGAAATTTGCATTCGCTGTAACACCTGCGAGGCAACCTGCCCGGTCGGTGCCATCACCCATGACTCACGCAACTACGTGGTCAAGGCCGATGTCTGTAACCTGTGCATGGCCTGCGTGCCGCCGTGCCCGACGGGGTCGATCGACAACTGGCGCAGCATGCCCAAGGCCAAGGCTTACTCGGTCGAAGAGCAATTGCTGTGGGACGAGTTGCCAGCGCCCTTGTCGGAAGAGGCCCTGAACGCTGCAGGCGCTGCCGCCGGTGAAGCCGTGGCCGCTGCCGCAGCCTCCAGTGCGTCGGCCGCATCGGTCTCGGCTTCTGCAGGTCAAGGGCCCGGCTTCCAGTCGGGCAGTTGGGGTGCCACGGTGCCGCCCTGGTCGGCGGCACATCCTTACACCAATTTGCACGGCCCCAAGTCCCCGGTGACGGCCACGGTGGTGGGCAATGTGCAAGTGAACGAGGCAGGCACGGAAAACGAAACCCATCACATCGTGCTCGACCTGGGCACCATGCCGTTCCCGGTGCTGGAAGGTCAGTCGATTGGCATCATTCCTCCGGGCGTGGATGCGCAAGGCAAGCCCCACCATGCCCGCCAATACTCCATCGCCAGCCCGCGCAACGGCGAGCGGCCGGGTTACAACAATTTGTCGCTCACGGTGAAGCGGGTCAAGGAAGACCACCAGGGCCAGCCGGTGCTGGGCGTTTGCTCCAATTACCTCTGCGATTTGAACACCGGTGACAAGGTGCAGGTCATTGGCCCGTTTGGCGCCTCTTTCCTGATGCCCAACCATCCGCGCTCCAACATTGTCATGATTTGTACCGGTACCGGCAGTGCGCCCATGCGCGCCATGACCGAGTGGCGCCGTCGCTTGCGCCAGAGCGGCAAGTTTGAAGGTGGTCGCCTGATGCTGTTCTTTGGCGCACGCACGCAGCAAGAGTTGCCGTATTTCGGCCCCTTGCAAAAACTGCCGCACGACTTCATCGACATCCATTTCGCGTTCTCACGCACACCGGGTGCACCCAAGCGTTACGTTCAAGACCTGATGCGTGAACGCGCCGCCGACCTGGCCGAGCTGCTGCAAGACCCCAACACCTGTTTCTATGTGTGCGGTCTCAAGAGCATGGAAGAGGGCGTGGTCCTGGCGCTGCATGACATCGCCCAAGGGGCGGGCCTGTCCTGGGACACCGTGGGCGCCACGCTCAAGCGCGAAGGCCGCTTGCATCTTGAAACCTACTAAGGTGCGCCTGCATCTGCGCGGCCGTCAGCCCGATGACGCCGCGTTGGCCGAGGTGCGCGCGCTCATTGGTGAGGCGCCGCCGCAAGGCCATCGCCGCGACCTGCTGATCGAGCACCTGCATCGCTTGCAAGACACCTACCGGGGCTTGCACCGCCGTCATTTGGTGGCCCTGGCGCATGAGATGAAGCTGCCGCGCGCCGAGGTGTTCGAGGTTGCCAGTTTTTACCATCACTTCGACCTGCTGGAAGATGGCCAGCAGGCCGCCGCTTTGACCGTGCGGGTGTGCGACAGCCTCAGCTGTGCCATGGCTGGTGCAGGCGATCTGCTGGCGCGCTTGCCGCAGCTGCTCGGCCCCAACGTGCGTGTCGTGCCCGCGCCCTGTGTGGGCCGCTGCGCCCAGGCGCCGGTGGCCGTGGTGCACCAGCATCCCGTGAATTTCGCGACGCCCCAAAAGGTTCAACAAGCGGTTGAAGAAAAGCAGCTTCACGATGACGGCAAGATCGAAGGCGCGATTTCGCTGGCGGACTACCGCGCGCAAGGCGGGTACGAACTTGCTACCGCCTTGGCCAACGGCGAAGCCAGCGTCGCCCAAATTCTTGACACGCTGGAGGCCTCGGGCTTGCGCGGCCTGGGCGGCGCCGGTTTCCCCATGGGCCGCAAATGGCGCATTGTGCGCAGCCAGCCCGGCCCGCGCTTGCTGGCCGTGAACCTCGATGAGGGCGAACCGGGCACCTTCAAGGACCGGGCCTATCTGGAGCGCGACCCGCATCGGTTTCTGGAAGGCGTGCTGATCGCGGCGCAGGTGGTGGGCACCGAAAAAGTGTTCATCTACTTGCGCGATGAATACCATGGCTGTCGCCAAAGTTTGGCACAAGCCCTCTCCGACCTCGAAAACAATCCGCCTTGCCCCTTGCCCCAGTGGGAGCTGCGCCGTGGCGCCGGGGCCTACATTTGTGGCGAAGAGTCGGCCTTGCTGGAAAGCCTGGAAGGCCGGCGTGGCGAGCCCCGCAAGCGGCCGCCCTACATTGCCGAAGTGGGCTTGTTTGGCCGGCCCACGCTGGCGCACAATTTTGAAACCCTGTACTGGGTGCGCGACATCCTGCAAAAAGGCGCCGATTGGTTTTCCAAGCAAGGGCGCCACGGGCGCAAGGGCCTGCGTTCTTTCAGCGTCAGTGGGCGGGTGCGCGAGCCCGGTGTCAAGCTGGCACCGGCCGGCATCACCTTGCGCGAGTTGATTGACGAGTACTGCGGCGGCATGGCCGAAGGCCACACCCTCTATGCCTATTTGCCGGGTGGCGCTTCGGGCGGCATCTTGCCGGCGCGCTTGGCCGATGTGCCGCTGGACTTTGACACCTTGCAAGCGCATGGCTGCTTCATTGGCTCGGCCGCGGTGGTGGTGCTGAGCCAGCACGACCGGGCGCGCGATGCGGCCTTGAATGTGATGCGTTTTTTCGCCGATGAAAGTTGCGGGCAGTGCACGCCTTGCCGTGTCGGCACAGAGAAAGCCGCCCAGCTGATGGCCACCCCGCAGTGGGATGCCAGCACCCTGAATGACCTGGCGCAAGTGATGGGCGACGCTTCCATTTGCGGGCTGGGTCAGGCCGCGCCCAACCCGATTCGCTGCGTGCTCACTTACTTTCCCCACGAAGTGCAGGAGGGCGGCGCATGAGCCAGCCCGTGCATTTTCAGTTGAATGGTCAATCAGCCGAGGCCCAGCCCGGCGAAACCTTGTGGTCGACCGCCAAGCGCCTGGGCATCGAGATACCCCACCTCTGCCATCGCGAGGGCTACCGGCCCGACGGCAATTGCCGCGCCTGCGTCGTGGAGGTGCAAGGCGAGCGCACGCTGGCGCCCAGTTGTTGTCGGATACCCACCGAAGGCATGGTGGTGCAAACCGACAGCCCCCGTGCGCAGCAAAGCCAAAAAATGGTGTTGGAGATGCTGCTTGCAGATATGCCTGAGCAGGGCCACCGCTGGATTGAAGACGATGCCCGCCAGCCGCACGGCGAACTCAGCGACTGGGCCACCCGCCTGGACGTGAACGTGCGTCCCGCCTTGAAGGCGCTGTCGCGCGCGGCTTCGGCGCCAGCGGATTGGCAAGACCTGTCCCACCCGGCGATGGCGGTGAACCTGGACGCCTGCATTCAATGCGATCGCTGTGTGCGGGCCTGCAGCGAGGAACAAGTCAACCAGGTGATTGGCGTGCAGGGGCGTGGTGCCCACACGCGCATCGTGTTTGACATGGCCGACCCCATGGGCGAGAGCAGCTGTGTGGCCTGCGGCGAGTGCGTGCAAGCCTGCCCCACGGGGGCGCTCAATCCCAAGACCTTGATGGGCTCGCAAAAAGTCGACCGCAAGGTGGACTCGGTTTGCCCCTTTTGTGGCGTGGGCTGTCAGATCACTTACCACGTGCGCGACGAGCGCATCGTCAAGGTCGAGGGGCGCGAAGGCCCGGCCAACCAATCGCGTTTGTGCGTCAAGGGCCGCTTTGGCTTTGACTACGCCCACCATCCGCAACGCCTGACGCAACCCCTGATTCGCAAGCCGGGGGTGAGCAAAGACCTGGACGTGACGCGCAACCCCGACCAGTGGGCCGAAGTGTTCCGGCCCGCCACTTGGGAAGAGGCGTTGTCTGTGGCCGCTGGCGGCTTGAAAAATTTGAAGGACCGGCACGGCAGCAAATCGCTGGCCGGTTTTGGCTCGGCCAAAGGCAGCAACGAAGAGGCCTACCTGTTCCAGAAACTGGTGCGCACCGGCTTTGGCAGCAACAACGTGGACCATTGCACCCGCCTGTGCCATGCCTCCAGCGTGGCCGCCTTGTTGGAGGGCGTGGGCTCGGGCGCGGTGAGCAACCCGGTGCGCGATGTGGCGCAAGCCGAGATGATCGTGGTCATCGGCTCCAACCCCACGGCCAACCACCCTGTGGCCGCCACCTGGATGAAGAATGCGGTGCAGCGCGGCGCGCGGCTGGTGCACATGGACCCGCGGCGCACCGACATCAGCACGCACGCCTGGCGCAGCCTGCAATTCAAGCCGGACACCGATGTGGCCTTGCTCAATGCCATGCTGTTCACCATCTTCGAAGAAGGTTTGGCCAACCCGCGCTTTGTGCAAGAACGCACGCAAGATGTGGCGGCACTGCAGGCCCATGTGCAAGACTTTGCGCCCGAAAAAATGGCCGCGCTGTGCGGCATTCCCGCTGAAACGATTCGCGAAGTGGCCCGCGCCTATGCGACCTCGCCCGCGGCCATGATTTTGTGGGGCATGGGGGTCAGCCAACACGTGCACGGCACCGACAACGTGCGCTGCCTGATTGCCTTGGCCAGTGTCACCGGGCAGATTGGCCGCCCCGGCACCGGCTTGCATCCGCTGCGCGGCCAGAACAATGTGCAAGGGGCCAGCGACGCCGGCCTCATTCCCATGATGTTCCCCAACTACCAGCGCGTCAGCGACCCCGCGGCGCACCGCTGGTTCGAACAGTTCTGGGGCCAGCCCCTGGACGCCGAGCCAGGCTACACCGTGGTGGAGATCATGGACAAGGCCTTGGCCGATGACCAGGACCCGCACAAGGTGCGGGGCATGTACATCATGGGCGAAAACCCGGCCATGAGCGACCCCGACCTGAACCATGCACGCGCTGCCTTGGCTGCGCTGGACCATCTGGTGGTGCAAGACATCTTCATGACCGAAACTGCCTGGATGGCCGATGTGGTCTTGCCGGCCAGCGCCTGGCCGGAAAAAACCGGCACCGTCAGCAACACCGATCGCATGGTGCAACTCGGCCACCAGGCCTTGCAGCCCCCGGGCGAGGCGCAACTGGACTTGTGGATCATTCAGCAGATGGCACAACGCATCGGGCTGCCGTGGCATTACCCCAGCGAGCAAGCCGGCGTGGCCGCGGTGTACGAGGAAATGCGCCAGGCCATGGCGGGGGCCATCGCGGGCATTTCATGGTCGCGCCTGTTGGCCCATTCCAGCGTCACCTACCCCTGCTTGAGCGAAGACGACCCGGGCCAGCCCATCGTGTTTCAGCAGGGCTTTCCCACGGCGACAGGCCGCGCGCGGCTGGTGCCTGCGGGCCTGGTGTCTGCCAACGAACTGCCCGATGCCGACTACCCCTGGGTGCTCATCACCGGGCGTCAACTGGAGCACTGGCACACCGGCAGCATGACGCGCCGCACCCGCGTGCTGGATGCCCTGGAGCCACAAGCCACGGTGTCCATGAGCGGGCACTCGATGGCGCAACTCGGCCTGGTGCCGGGCGACTGGGTGCACGTGCGCTCGCGCCGCGGCGAGGTCCGGCTGCAAGTGCGCCGTGACGATGGCACGCCGGACCACACGGTGTTCATTCCTTTCGCCTACCGCGAGGCCGCGGCCAACCTGTTGACCAATGCGGCGCTGGACCCGGTGGGCAAAATTCCCGAACTCAAGTACTGCGCCGTTCAAGTCTTGCTTGCGGCTTAAAACGCCTAAGATGGCGGCATGAGCACACGCCCCTCTTTGCAAACCGCCGTGGTGATGCGTCGCGAGCGCATCACCGGCCCCATGAGCCGCTGGCAGCCCTGGCGTTGGGTGCTGCACGATGTCTTGCTGGACGATGGCAGCCTCGGCACCGCGCCCCGCTTGCTGCGCGAGGATGACCACCAAGCCCTGTGGCTGCATCCCGGCTTCACCGTCGAGTTGTTCAAGGACGATGCCGAAGGCTATTACCTCAACGCCACCACGCCCGCGCCCTGTTGGTTTGTGCTGTGGCGCATGGAAGAAGAAGCCTTGTTGGCACAGGAGCCCATGGCCGTGCCGGTCATGGTGAGCGTGAGTTACCACGACGCCGGCCGCTGGCTGGATGCACAAGAAACCGTGGAGCAGGTGCCGGCGCCCGCCGACGTCACGGCTTGGATGGCCGAGTTTGCGCAAACCCATTGGGTGGAAGAGCCCAAGCGGCGCAAGCGGCCGGAAAGTTTCAAGGGGCTGCAAGACCGCTTTGGCCAACCGGCCTCGGTCAGCACGGGCAAGCATCGTGGCGGCGAGTGATTTTTTCAGCCGCTGGGGTGCGAAGAAAACCCAGGCGCCTGTGGCCAAGCCAGAAAGCGAGGCACCGGCCTCGCCAGCTGCAACGTCCCCGCTGGCCAAGACCGAACCCGCACCCCTGCCCACCCTGGAGGATGTGCAGAACCTCACGCCCGACGCCGATTTTCAGCCGTTTGTCTCGCGCCAAGTGGCGCCTGAAGTGCGCAATGCCGCCATGCGCAAATTGTTCTCTGACCCCCATTTCAATGTGATGGACCGCATGGACATTTACATTGACGACTATGGGCAACCCGATCCCTTGCCGGTGGGGATGTTGCAAAAGATGCGCAGCGCGCAGTTCATGCAACTGGTGCCGCCAGAGGCACAGGCAGAAGAAAACCCCGGCGAAGGGCAGGGTGGGGAAGATGCTCATCCAGACCCGGGACCAAACGTGGCACAGTCCGAACCCAGGGATGGCGAGGCGCCATCTGCCCAGCCCCCTCCTTTGATTGCCGAGAGCCCGCGTGACAACCCTCATTTGCGATTGCAACCAGACCCAGCCGCTGAACCCCAAGGCCTTGGGCCAAAGCCTGAATGAAACCCTGACCCTGCACACCACCTTGTGCCGGCGCGAGGCGGGCGCCTTTGTCAAAGCCTTGCAAAGCAACGAGCCCCTGGTGGTGGCTTGCACACAAGAGCAGCGCTTGTTTGGCGACTTGGCGCAGCAAAGTGCCGAGGCCGCCGGCCGCAGTGGCTGGGCGCCGATTCAATTTGTCAACATCCGCGAAACCGCCGGCTGGAGCCGCGAGGCCGAACAGGCCACGCCCAAAATCGCCGCCTTGCTGGCGGCGGCGCGCTTGCCCGAGCCGGAACCTGTGCCCACCGTGAGTTACCGCAGCCAGGGGCGTGTGCTCATCATCGGGCCCCTGGACCAGGCGCAGCAGGCTGCTGAGCTGTTGGGGCCCGGCCTGGACATCAGCTTGTTCGCCCAAGGCCCGGGGGAGGCCGGCGGCTCACAACAACGCAAGTACCCGGTGCTGTCTGGCCGTATCCAGCACCTGCGCGGTTGGTTGGGCGCTTTCGAGCTCACCTGGCAACGCAACAACCCCATCGACCTGGACCTTTGCACCCGCTGCAACGCCTGCGTGGCCGCCTGCCCGGAGCAGGCCATTGGCCTGGATTACCAGGTGGACCTGAGCCGTTGCCAATCGCACCGCACCTGCGTCAAGGTGTGTGGGGCGGCAGGCGCCATTGATTTTCAGCGATCGGCCGAAGAAGAGGCTCAGACCTTCGACCTGGTGCTCGACCTGGGTGCACAAGCGCTGCTCAGCTCGCATGCCCTGCCGCAAGGTTATTTTGCGACCGCACGTCAGACGTTGCCCCAAGCCTTGCTGAGCTTGCGCGAGCAAGTGGGCGAATTCGAGAAGCCCCGCTTTTTCACCTACAAGCAAAAACTCTGTGCCCACAGCCGCAACGAAAAAGTAGGCTGCAATGCCTGTGTGGACGTGTGCTCCGCCGAGGCCATCAGCTCGGAAAAAGAGCGCCAGCAAATCAAGGTCAACCCGCACCTGTGCGTGGGTTGCGGTGCCTGCACCACGGTGTGTCCCAGCGGCGCTTTGAGCTACGCCTATCCCAAGGCGTCCGAGCAAGGCCTGCGACTGAAAACCTTGTTGTCGACCTATGCCCAGGCCGGTGGCACCGACGCCGTGTTGCTGCTGCACAGCCAGCAGGGCGGCTTGGCGATGGTCAACGAACTGGGGCGGGCCGCCCAACTGGGCATTGCCCAGGGCCTGCCCGCGCGCGTCATACCCCATGCCCTTTGGCACAGCGCCAGTGCCGGACTGGATGTGTGGCTCTCGGCCTTGGCCTACGGCGCCTCTGCGGTCTGGGTGATGTGCACTTCCGAGGAAGCGCCGCAGTACCTGCAGGTCTTGCAAGAGCAAATGGCCCAGGCCCAGGCGTTGCTGACAGGGCTGGGCTTTGAGCGGCTCGAGGTCAAGCTGCTCCCAGTGCGCGATGCCATGGACCTGGACGAGGCTTTGCAACGCGGCCTGGCGGCGCGCAAGGCCTTGCCGCGCGCGGCGGCCCTGCCGGCCGCCACCTTCGCCCTGGCCGCGGAAAAACGCAGCACGCTGAACTTGGCGCTGAACCACCTCATGGCCCACGCGCCCGCACTGAAAACAGCGCCAGCGCCCCAAGGCCTGGCCATTCCTCTGCCCAAAGAAGGCGCCTTGTTCGGCACCTTGGCCATTGACACCCAAGCTTGCACGCTGTGCATGAGTTGTGTCAGCGCCTGTCCGGCCCAGGCTTTGCAAGACAACCCCGAGCTGCCGCAACTGCGTTTTCTGGAGCAGAACTGTGTGCAGTGTGGCCTGTGTGCGACCACCTGCCCCGAGAAAGCCATTGCCCTCACGCCGCGTTGGCTGGCGGGGCCGCAGCGCGGGCAAACGCAGGTGCTCAACCAGACCCAGCCCTATGCCTGCATTCGCTGCAGCAAGCCCTTCGGCACGCTCAAGGCCATTGAGGCCATGCTGGAGCGTCTGGGGGGCCACCCGATGTTCCAGGGCGCCGCCGCCGATCGGCTCAAAATGTGTGGCGACTGCCGTGTGATCGACATTTACTCGTCGGGTGACGAGCAGAAAATTCAGTGATGACCATGAACCCGCCCCCATCCTCCTCTGCCCTGGACGAAGAAACCGCCCGCGCCGAACTGTATGGCCTGTTGGCCACCTTGTTCTATGCGCCGCCCGAGGCGGCCTTGCTGGCCCAATTGCGTGTGGCCCCCACCGAGGCGCCCACGGCCGGCGGCTTTTTGGAGGAGCCCTGGCGCGCCCTGGTGGGTGTGGCGCGCGACATGGACGACGCCAGCATTCAGCGCGAGCACGAGGCTTTGTTTGGCGGCGTGGGCAAGCCCGAGGTGTATGTGTTTGCCTCGCACTACCTCACCGGCTTTTTGAATGAAAAGCCGCTGGCGCAGTTGCGCAACGACCTCGCCGCCTTGGGGCTGGCGCGCGACCCTGCCACCATGCCGGAAACCGAAGACCATGTGGCCTACCTGATGGAGGTCATGCGCTTTTTGATCGCCGGCGAGGATGTAGCCGTGTCCAACCTGACCCAGCAGGCGGCATTTTTTGCGCAACATGTGCAACCCTGGATGGACGGCCTGTGCGATGCCCTCGAGGCTCATCCGCGCGCCCGCTTTTATGCCGCACTGTCACAGTTCACCCGCGCCTTCATCGGTGTGGAACAGCAAGGCTTTGATTTGCTGTCCTGAGGCGGTCAAGCCTCAGGGATAACCCTCGGCTTTGAAAACTTTTGGAGGGTTTTTTCTGTTGCCAATCGCACCCGGGTGGGCTACAACTATGCAATATGATTCATACCCTGAATTCGCAGGAGATCGCCTTGAAAAACGACCAACCCGCAGCTTCACGCCGTGGCTTTTTCATCGGAGCCGTGGCTGCTGGCGCTGCCGCAGCGGCGGTGACCACGCTGCCCAACAATCCCTTGACCGAGGCTGCTTCTGAGCCGCAAGCCAAGCCCGAAAAAGGCGGCGGTTACAGCCTCAGCGAGCATGTGAAGCGCTACTACCAAACCACCCGCGTTTGAGCCTGCATGTGTTCCCACCGTTTTTCCCTTGCGCCTGAGACAGGCGACACAGGAGTCTGACCATGTTATTGACCCGTAAATCTGACATCACGGCGCGATCTGCATCCCCCTTGGTGGACCGCTTGCACCGAGGTTTGTCGCATGCGCTGCCTACCGTGGACCGCCGCGGTTTTCTGCGCCGCTCCGGCCTGGGCGTGGGCGTCGGTTTGGCCGCCACCCAACTCACCCTGGTGAAAAAGGCCCGTGCTGCCAACGCGGCAGCGGCCGATGGCAGCGGCAAAATCGAAGTCAAGCGCACAGTTTGCACCCACTGCTCGGTGGGCTGCGCGATTGACGCGGTGGTAGAGAACGGCGTGTGGGTGCGCCAAGAGCCGGTGTTCGATTCGCCCATCAACCTGGGCGCGCATTGCGCCAAGGGCGCGGCCATTCGCGAACACGGCCATGGCGAGTTCCGCCTGCGCTACCCGATGAAGCTGGTCAACGGCAAGTACCAGCGCATCAGCTGGGACCAGGCCCTGAACGAAATCACCGCCAAGCTGCAAGACCTGCGCAAAGCCAGTGGCCCCGACTCGATTTACTGGGTGGGCTCCTCCAAGCACAGCAACGAGCAGGCCTACCTGATGCGCAAGTTCGTGAGCTTCTGGGGCAGCAACAACTGCGACCACCAGGCGCGCATTTGCCATTCCACCACGGTGGCCGGCGTGGCCAACACCTGGGGCTATGGCGCCATGACCAACTCGTACAACGACATGCAAAACAGCAAGGTCGCGTTGTACATCGGCTCCAACGCCGCCGAAGCCCACCCGGTGAGCTTGCTGCACATGCTGCACGCCAAAGAAAACGGCTGCAAGATGATCGTGGTCGATCCGCGCTTCACCCGCACAGCGGCCAAGGCCGATGAGTTTGTGCGCATTCGCTCCGGCTCCGACATCCCGTTCCTGTTCGGCCTGTTGCACATCATTTTCAAGAACGGTTGGGAAGACAAAAAGTACATCAACGACCGCGTCTTCGGCATGGAAGCCGTCAAGGAAGAAGTGCTCAAGAAGTGGACCCCCGAGGCGGTGGAAGAGGCCTGTGGCGTGAAGCCCGAGCAAATGCTCAAAGTGGCCACCTGGTTGCATGAAAACCGTCCTGGCACCATCGTCTGGTGCATGGGCCAGACCCAGCACACCATTGGCAACGCCATGGTGCGCGCCTCCTGCATCTTGCAATTGGCCCTGGGCAACGTGGGCAAGTCGGGCGGCGGCACCAACATTTTCCGCGGCCACGACAACGTGCAAGGCGCCACCGACGTGGGCCCCAACCCTGACTCGCTGCCCGGCTACTACGGCATCGTGGAAGGCTCCTGGAAGCATTTCGCCAAGGCCTGGGGCGTCGACTTCGAATGGATCAAGGGCCGCTTCTCCGCGCCCGCCATGATGAGCAAGCCCGGCATCACGGTGTCACGCTGGATCGATGGCGTGCTCGAGAAAAACGAGCTGATCGACCAGGACAGCAACCTGCGTGGCGTTTTCTACTGGGGCCATGCGCCCAACTCGCAGACCCGTGGCCTGGAAATGAAGCGCGCCATGGACAAGCTCGATTTGCTGGTCGTGGTCGACCCCTATCCCTCGGCCACCGCCGCCATGGCGGCCATGCCCGGCAAGCCCGAAGACCTGAACCCCAACCGCGCGGTGTATTTGTTGCCCGCGGCCACGCAGTTTGAAACCAGCGGCTCGTGCACGGCCTCCAACCGCTCCATTCAATGGCGCGAGAAGGTGATCGAGCCTTTGTGGGAAAGCCGCACCGACCACATGATCATGTACCAGCTGGCCGAGAAGCTGGGCTTTGGCAAAGAGTTGGTCAAGAACTACAAGATGCAAAAAGTCAAAGGCATGGACGAGCCCGTGCCCGAGGACATCCTGCGCGAGATCAACAAATGCGTCTGGACCATTGGCTACACCGGCCAAAGCCCGGAGCGCCTGAAGGCTCACATGCGCAACATGCATGTGTTCGACGTGAAAACCTTGAAGTCCAAAGGCGGCAAGGACAAGGAAACCGGCTACGACCTCAGCGGCGATTACTTTGGCCTGCCCTGGCCGTGCTGGGGCACCCCCGAGTTGAAGCACCCGGGCTCGCCCAACCTGTACGACACCTCCAAGCATGTGATGGACGGTGGCGGCAACTTCCGCGCCAACTTTGGCGTCGAGCGCGACGGCAAGAATTTGCTGGCCGAAGACGGCTCGCACTCGCTGGGCGCCGACATCACCACCGGTTACCCCGAACTCGACCATGTGCTGCTCAAAAAGCTGGGCTGGTGGGACGAGCTGAACGATGCCGAAAAAGCGGCGGCCGAAGGCAAGAACTGGAAGACGGACTCCTCGGGCGGCATGATTCGCGTGTTCATGCAAAACCATGGCTGCCATCCGTTTGGCAATGCCAAGGCGCGTGCGGTGGTCTGGAACTTCCCCGACCCGATTCCGCAACACCGCGAGCCCTTGTACGGCAACCGTCCGGACCTCATGGTCAAGTACCCCACGCATGACGACAAAAAAGCCTTCTGGCGTTTGCCCACGCTTTACAAGACCGTCCAGCAGAAAAACCTGGAAGACAAGGTGCACGAGAAATTCCCGCTGATCATGACCTCCGGCCGTCTGGTCGAGTACGAGGGCGGTGGCGAGGAAACCCGCTCCAACCCCTGGCTGGCCGAGCTGCAACAGGAGATGTTTGTCGAGCTTCATCCCAAGACGGCGGCCGACCGCGGCGTTCGCAATGGCGAGCGCGTGTGGGTCAAGACGCCCACAGGTGGGCGCATGAACGTACAGGCCATGGTGACCGAACGCGTCGCCCCGGACACGGTGTTCCTGCCCTTCCACTTCTCGGGTCGCTGGCAGGGCGCCGACATGTTGGCGCATTACCCGGCGGGTGCGGCGCCGATTGTGCGCGGTGAGTCGATCAACATGGCGACCACCTATGGTTACGACAGCGTGACCATGATGCAAGAAACCAAGACCACGGTCTGCAACATCGAACGCGCTTAATTCAAGGAGACCTCTGATGGCCCGCATGAAATTTATCTGTGATTCCGAGCGCTGTATCGAATGCAATGGCTGCGTCACGGCGTGCAAGAACGAGCACGAGGTGCCCTGGGGCGTGAACCGTCGCCGCGTGGTCACCCTCAATGATGGCGTGCCCGGCGAAAAGTCCATCTCGGTGGCTTGCATGCATTGTTCGGACGCGCCTTGCATGGCCGTGTGCCCGGTCAACTGCTTCTACAAAACCGACGAAGGCGTGGTGCTGCACGACAAGGACGTGTGCATTGGCTGTGGCTACTGCTCGTATGCCTGCCCCTTTGGCGCACCGCAATTCCCTTCGCAAGGCACTTTTGGCGTGCGCGGCAAGATGGACAAATGCACCTTCTGCGCCGGCGGCCCCGAAGCCAATGGCAGCCAGGCCGAATTTGAAAAATACGGCCGCAACCGTTTGGCCGAAGGCAAGCTGCCGGCCTGTGCCGAAATGTGCTCCACCAAGGCCTTGCTGGCCGGCGATGGCGACGTGGTTGCCGACATCTTCCGCAACCGCGTGATCAAGCGCAACAAGGGCGCAGAAGTCTGGGGCTGGGGCACGGCCTACGGCAGCAAGCAAGCCGGCCAGCCTGCCAAAGAAGGGGGCAAATCATGAATGCCAAGACCGGCCTTTGCCTTCTCGGCCTCGTGGGCTTGCTCTCGGCTTGCGGTGAAAAACCCCAAGTGATGGGCACCCGCTCTGATGCTTCGCCTTACAGTGGCCCTACGGGCACTGCGGCGTCTTACAGTGCCGCGGGCTGGAAAGCCGGTGACAAAACCAGTTGGGAGCAATCCTTGCGTGCGCGGGCCCAGTACGGCCAGAACGACTACACCCGCGCACCCTGATCGGAGGTCACCATGTTCCGATTCCTCATGATGCTCTGCCTGGCCTTGGCCGGTTGGAGCGCCACGGCCCAAGACAAAGCGCCTGCGGTGCAAAGCGTCAACATTCAAGACGTCCGCCCAGATGCCAGCGATGATCCCAACTACGCCCAGCAAAACAATGCCGAGCGTGGCATGGTCCAGCCAGGCAACAATGCGCCGATGTGGCGCCAAGTGGGTGCCGGCGTCGAAGGCTTCAGCAGCCTGCCCAAGTCCACCGCGCCTGAAGCCGGCGTGTTGATTCAGCCCTTCGTGCAGTACCCCGGTTCAACGCTGACCAATGCCGGCGAAGCCTGGCGCCAGGTGCGCAACCGATGGCTGATTCCTTACGGCGGGTCCTTGCTGTTGATTGTGCTGGGCGCGATTGCCATCTTTTATTGGACCAAGGGCACGATTGCTTTGCACGGTCAGCCGACCGGTCGCATGATCGAGCGCTTCACGCCGTTTGAGCGTTCCGCCCACTGGGCCAACGCCATTGCCTTCGTGATCCTGGCAGTCTCGGGCCTGGTCATGGCCTTTGGCAAATTCATCCTGCTGCCCGTGGTGGGGAGCACGATCTTTGGCACGCTCACCTATGTGCTGAAGAACGCCCACAACTTTGCCGGCCCCCTGTTTGCCGTGTCGCTGGTGGTGGTGATCGTCACCTTCATCAAGGACAACTTGCCGCGGCCCGAAGACTTTCAGTGGCTGGCGCGTTTCGGCGGCTTGCTGGGTGGGCAGGAAGTGCCCTCGCACCGCTTCAACGCTGGTGAAAAAGTGCTGTTCTGGTTTGGGGTGTTTTTTGTTGGCGCCATCGTGGTGGCATCCGGCCTGGTGCTCGACATGTTGATCCCCGACCTGGTGTACGAGCGCAGCACCATGCAGATTGCCCACATGATTCACTTGGTCGCCACCGTCGTCATGATGGTGATGTTCATGGGCCACATCTACATGGGCACCTTGGGCATGGAAGGCGCCTACAGCGCCATGCGCACCGGCTATGTCGATGAAACCTGGGCCAAAGAGCATCACGAGCTCTGGCTCGACGATATTCACGCCGGCAAGATTCCGGCGCAACGCAGCACGCCCCCGGCCCAGCCCACGGCGCAAGCATGATCAATGGAGTGCAAGCCATGACACAACGCTCTTCAATTTTGGCCCTGGTGCTGACACTGGGGCTTTGCACCTCGGCCTGGGCCAAACTGCCCGCGCCCAGTGACGAGGCCAAGGCCAAGGCGGCCGAAGCCGCTGCCAAGACCGCACATGCCGGCAAGGTCGATGCCTTCAAGCTGTGCAAGGCCCAGGACAAAGTGGCGGCCCATGTGCAGAAGACCAACAAAGCCAAGGCTGGCAAACCCACGGCCACTGCGGCCTGTGCTGACCCCGGCCCCTTTGTGGCTGCAGCGCCTGCGGCCGCACCTGCCGCTGCAGCGCCCGCCGCTGCGCCGGCCCCCGCGCCTGCCAAAAAGTCTTGAGGCCCTGGCGCTGAGTGCCCAGCCCGGCAGGGCGGCGCTCAGCACAAAGCGCTGACTCGGGCGACAATCGGGGCATGCCCAAACTGACTTCTTTGCTGCTGAATGTGGGCCATGCCCTGGATCACCTGTTCCTGTTGATCTTTGCCACGGCGGTGGGTGCCATTGCCGTCGACTTCGGGGTGGGGCGCTGGGAAGACATGATGCCCTACACCGTGGGCGCTTTCGTCCTTTTTGGCATCGGGTCCATCCCCGCAGGCCGTCTGGGCGACCTCTGGGGCCGGCGTCGCATGATGGTGGTGTTCTATGTCGGCATGGGCCTGTCGGGCTTGCTGGTGGCCGCCACCCAGTCGCCGTGGCAAATGGCCCTGGCCTTGACGCTGATGGGCGCTTTCTCGGCCATCTACCACCCGGTGGGCATTCCGTTCCTGGTGCAGCGCTCGACAACGCCAGGCCTGACGATTGGCATCAACGGTTTGGCGGGCAACATGGGCATTGCCCTGGCCGCGCTCTCCACTGGTTTTTGGGTGCAGTATTTTGGCTGGCGCATGGCCTTTGTGATGCCCAGCTTGCTGTCCCTGGTGTGTGCCTGGCTGTTTTGGCGGCATGCGCCGCCAGAAACTTCGGCGCCTGCCAAGAAAAACAACACCTCGGTGCATTTGCCGAAAAACCTGGCCATTCGAACCTTGCTGGTCATGATTGGCTCGGCCATCACCACCAGCGTGCTGTTCAACTTCACCACCAATGGCAATGCGCAACTGCTGGCCGAGCGGCTGCAAGGCCTGGTGCACGAGCCTGTGATGATTGGCGTCTTGCTGGCGTGCATGTATGCGGTGGCCTCGTTTGCCCAAGTGGCGGTGGGCCGCTTGATCGACCGCGTGCCTGTCAAGCCCTTGCTGTTTTCCATCATCGTGGCCCAGGCCGTCATCTTTTTGTTGGCCGCCAATGCCACCGGCTGGCTTTGGTACGCGGCCGCCATTCTCTACATGGTGACGGTGTTTGGCGCCATTCCCTTCAACGACGTCATGGTGGTGCGCTACATCGACGACTCGCTGCGCTCACGCGTCAGCGGCACCCGCATCGCCGTGTCCTTTGGCTTCAGCTCGCTGGTGGTCTACTTGCTTGGCCCCATGGTGAAGCAAGAGGGTTTTGCCACCCTGATGCTGGTCATGTCCTGCGTGGCGGCCTTGGGCGCACTCATCGTGCTTTGGCTGCCGGGCGAGGCGCAAATGCGTATGGCGCGACAGTCTTAAAAATGGACAGTCCGCCTGACCCTTGGTTGGGTTCGGGGCCCGTCTGTCATCCAGGTGTCCTGGGGCCTTGCGGCCTGCATGCCACAATGAATTCATGGAACTCAATACCCAAGTTGTCACCACGCCGGCACGCGATGCCGCCACCGTCCTGATTTTGCGCGACCATGCCGACGAAGGCTTGCAGGTGTTCATGCTGCGTCGTCACAGCGATTCTGCGGTGCTGGGCGGCGCCTATGTGTTTCCGGGTGGCAAGCTGGACACGGCGGACCTGGAAATCGATGCGGCAGTGCACCTGGACCAGGCTCCCGATGCGCTGCACCAGCAACTGGCCGAGCCCGAACTCGACTTGGACAAAGCCAGCGGTTTGTTTGTGGCCGCCTTGCGCGAAGCCTTTGAGGAATGCGGCGTCCTGTTCGCCCACTCCCTGCACCAACGCCCGGTGGATGTGGCCGATGTCTGGCGCCAAATGCGCGAAGGCTTTCATCTGACCGATTTGCTGCCGGTGTTGAAGCTGCAATTGAAAACCCAGGCCCTGGTGCCTTGGACCCGCTGGATCACGCCGTTCAAGCCCTCGGTCATGAACAAGCGCTTTGACACCCGCTTCTTTTTGGCGGCCGCCCCCGAAGGTCAGATTGCCGTTCACGACAACATCGAAGCCACCGAAAGCGCCTGGCTGAGCCCGCGCCGGGCGCTGGAAGATTATTGGGCCGGCCAGATCGACCTGGCTCCGCCGCAAATCATGAGCCTGGTGAACCTGAACCACTACAACGATGTGGCGCAGGCCATGCAAGCCGCGCGCCTGCGCCCGCCGCCCACCATTCAGCCCGAGCCGTTCGACGACGAAGGCACGCGCACCATTTGCTATCCCGGCGATGTGCGCCACCCGCTCTCAACCCCAGTGATGCCAGGGCCTTCGCGCTTGCGTTACAACAAGGGCCGTTTTGAACCCGAAGGGGGATTGGCCTCTTTCTTGGCCCGTTCTTGAGCCTGGCCTGCGCCAAGCGCACGGTCTACTCAGAGGTGACCGCCAAGGAATGCTGTATTCTGCGAATATCAAAGGAGTCAACATGTCGCGTTTTCTGAAAAAATTGGCTTGGGTGGTGAGCTTGTCGGCCGCTGTGCTGGCCGCGCCCGTGGCGCAGGCCCAGGGCTACCCCAACAAACCCATTCGCCTGATTTGCCCCTTCCCCCCTGGCGGCGCCGTGGACATCGCTTCGCGCGCCATCGCCGCCGAGTTGTCCAAGAACCTGGGCCAACCCGTGACCGTGGACAACCGCCCGGGCGCTGGCGGCAACATCGGCGGGGCGGAAGCTGCGCGCTCCGCCCCAGATGGCTACACCCTGTTCATGACCACCAGCGGCATTCAGGCCATCAACCCGGCGCTGTACTCGAAAATGCCGTTCGACCCCAACAAGGACCTGATGCCGGTGGTCGGCCTGGTGTCCTTGAACAATGTCTTGGTCTTGCACCCCTCGGTCAAGGCCAACTCTGTGGCCGAAGTGATTGCCATGGCCAAGGCCCAGCCTGGTGCGGTCAATTACGCGTCCAGCGGCAGCGGCACCAGCATCCACATGTCGGGCGAGATGTTCAAGCACCTCACGGGCGTGAACATGGTGCACATCCCCTACAAAGGCAGCGCGCCCGCCTTGAACGACTTGTTGGGCGGCCAGGTCATGATGATGTTTGACAACATCCCCTCCGCATTGCCCCACATCAAGTCGGGAAGATTGCGTGCCTTGGCCACCACCGGCGGCAAACGCGACCCCTTGTTGCCCGAGTTGCCCACCGTGGCGGAAGCCGGCGTCCCAGGTTACGAGTCTGGCGTCTGGTTTGGCTTGGCAGTGGCTGCTGGCACCCCCAAAGAAATCATTGCCAAGCTGAACGCCGAAGCGGTCAAAGGCACCAAGGCCCCCGAATTCGTCAAGCGCATGACCGAATTGGGCTACAACATCATGGGAACCAGCCCGGAAACCATGTCAGACATGCTGCGCGCCGAGACAAACCGCTGGGGCCCGATCGTCAAGGCTTCTGGCGCCAAAGCGGACTGATGCGAGCGCTGCGCCCCGTTGATGCGGGGTGCTGCGCTCAGCCGGGTCGTCAGACCCGCTAAGATGGAGCCCAAGCATGGGTTCCATTTTTTTTATTCGCTCAGAAAAAGCACCAAAAGCCGGTGCAAGTGCCGGTGATTTTCTGAATCAGCAGGTCAATCAGGGTGCCCACCACGAACAGGGGCAGGCCCAGATACAGCAGTCCCCACAGCAAAGCCATCCAGGTCAGCCGGGGCTCTGGAATGCGGTGGCCCAAAATGGTTTGGGTCGGCGAGCGCTGAAAAATCCGTCGAATCATGGACATGGGGTGTTCCATCTTTGCCAAGGGATTCTAGTGGCATGAACGTGCAATGGGACCATCATGACATTGCCCAATGGGATGAAGACCACGCCCGGGTGGGCGCAGCCTTGCAGCAAGATTGGGCCTATGGCGCCTGCATGCTGCTGATTGGCGTGCCGGTGTGGCGCGCACGGGTGTTGCGCGAAGGCGAACCCATTGCCCTGGCCCAGTTCATCGGCCGCCGCTTGGGGCCGTTGGCGACTTTCGCCTTGTGCTCGCGCGGCCCGGTGTGGCTGCAAGACCTGAGCGCGGCAGACAAAGCGCAGGCTTACCGTGCCTTGCGGCAAAGCATGCCATTGGGTCGCCCGAGGTTTGCTTTTTTCTCGCCCGATGAGCCCTTGCAGTCCGAACTGGGCTTGCCGACCTGGCGTCGCGTCATCACAGGCTATGCCACCGTCATGTTGGACCTGACCCCTTCGCTCGAAGAACTGCGTGCCAAGCTTGAGGGCCGTTGGCGCAACCGCTTGGTGGCCGCAGAAAGTTCCGATTTGGTGGTGCACAAAGTGGGCACCAACCCCGCCCAGTACCGCTGGGTGCTCGAGCAGGAGAACCAGCAGCGTGAGCAACGCGGTTTCCAGGGCTTGCCTTTGGGCTTCATGGACCATTACATCCAGAGCCGCAAGGCGCCTGTGCGCACGGTGCTGACCCTGCGCGCCGACCAGGGCCGCGAGCGCGTGGCTGCCATGTTGTTTCTGTTGCACGGCAGTGTGGCCACTTACCAAGTGGGCTGGTCGAATGACGCGGGGCGTGACTTGAATGCCCACAACCTGTTGCTCTGGCATGCCATCGAGGCGCTCAAGCAGCGTGGCATTCGCCAACTGGACCTGGGCGGTGTGAACACCGCCCGAAGCGCCGGCATTGCCCGCTTCAAATTGGGCACGGGCGGCCAACCCTTGGTCTTGGCGGGAACCTACTTGTGAGCACGCCGTCGTCGACCCTGCGCGTGGACAAGCTGGCCTGTGAGCGAGGCCACCGGCGCTTGTTTTCGAACGTGAGTTTCGAGTTGTCCCCCGGGCAATGGCTGCACCTTGAGGGTGACAACGGCGTGGGCAAGACCAGCTTGCTGCGCATTGTGTGCGGCCTCTCGCCTGCCCATGAAGGCCAGGTCTTGTGGGGTGGTCGCGCCGTGCGCGAGGTGGCCGCCGATTTCCGCTCGCATTTGCTCTACCTGGGCCACGGCTTGTCGTTGAAAGAGGAGCTCAGTGCCCTGGAAAATTTGCAAGCCGATGCCGCCGTGGCGGGCCGCGCCCTGAGCGCCGCGCAAGCCATGGCCGCCCTGGCGCAGCAAGGCCTGAAAGGGCGCGAGCATTTGCCTTTGCGGGTGTTGTCGCAAGGCCAGAAGCGGCGCACGGCCCTGGCCCGCTTGCAAGCCGGCAATGCCAGCTTGTGGGTGTTGGATGAGCCTTTTGTGGCCCTGGATGCGCGGGCCGTGGAGGCTTTGCGCCAGGTCTTGTCGCAGCATGTGGCCCAGGGCGGCATGGTCCTGTACACCAGCCACCAGCCGGTGCCCCTGGATGGCAGCGGCTCTTCTTACAGGTTGCAGCGATGAGTGCCTTTGTCGCCGTCATGCGCCGTGACCTGCTGCTGGCTCTGCGCCGCAAGACCGAGGTCTTGACCGGCGTGTTTTTCTTTGTGGTGGTGGCCAGCTTGTTTCCATTGGCGATTGGCCCGGAAATGAAAATCTTGCGCCTGGTGGCACCGGGCATTTTGTGGGTGGGCGCCTTGTTGGCCAGCATGCTGGCCTTGGGCCGCTTGTTCGAGGCCGACTACCGCGATGGCACGCTGGAACAAATGGCCTTGTCTCCCCACGGCTTGGGTGGCTTGGTGATGGCCAAAATCCTGGCGCACTGGCTGTTGTCGGGCTTGCCCTTGGTGTGTCTGGCGCCCGTGTTGGGCTTGCAATTTGACCTGGCGCCAGAGGCACTGGGCATTTTGACCCTGACCTTGCTGATCGGCACGCCCATCCTGTCTTGTGTGGGCGCCATCGGGGCCGCTTTGACTCTGGGGGTGCGTGGCGGCGGTGTGTTGCTGTCTTTGCTGGTGCTGCCCTTGTTTGTGCCGGTGCTGGTGTTTGGTGCGGGCGCCGTCGAGGCGCAAGCGGGCGGGCTGGGCGCGCAAGCGCACCTGTCCATTTTGATGGCCATGCTGCTGCCGGCGGCGTTTTTCAGCCCTTGGGCTTGCACGGTGGCATTGCGGATTGCCTTGGAATAATGTTGGATTTTCGGCTTGACCTTGGTCTGGTAAGGATTTGATGTTCCATGCGATGCTCCACCCTCAGATAGAACGAATGACATGACGATACGTTGGTTTCACTATGCTGCACCGCAGACCTTCTATGGTCTGGCAGGGCGTTTGTGGCCCTGGTTTGCGGTGCTGGCAACGCTCCTGGCTGTGGCGGGGCTTTGGATCGGCTTTGCCGTGGCCCCCACCGATGCCCAGCAGGGCGAGGGTTACCGCATTATTTTTGTGCATGTGCCGGCATCCTGGATGTCCATGGTCATCTACTTGGCCATGGCCTTTTGGAGCGTGCTGGGCTTGACCTTCAACACCCGCTTGTCGGGCATGATGACCCGGGCTTTGGCGCCCACCGGTGCGATCTTCGCTTTTTTGTCGCTGTGGACTGGCGCCTTGTGGGGCAAGCCAATGTGGGGCACCTGGTGGGTCTGGGACGCGCGCCTGACCTCCGAGCTGATTTTGTTTTTCCTCTACCTGGGCTACATCGCGCTCACCTCGGCCATTGACGATCCGCGCCGCAGTGACCGTGCCGGCGCCTTGATCGCCATCGTGGGGGCCGTCAATGTGCCCATCATCTATTTTTCGGTGAAGTGGTGGAACACCTTGCACCAAGGCGCTTCGGTGTCGCTGACGCAAGCGCCCAGCATGGCGCGCATCATGCTGTGGGGCATGCTGCTGATGGCCGTGGCGTTTTGGATGTACAGCATTGCCCTGGTGCTTTACCGGGTGCGCACCTTGATCTTGGTGCGAGAGCGACACACCGAGTGGGTGCAACAATTGGAGGTGCGGCCATGAGGTGGGAGAGTTGGGCCGATTTTTGGGCCATGGGCGGCTATGGCCTGTATGTCTGGGGCAGCATGGGCGTGACCTTTTTGCTGATGGCCCTGGAAGTTTTCCTGGCGCGCCAAGCCCGCCTGCGCGCCGAGCGCGAGGTGCTGCAGACGCAGGCGCTGAACCAACAAGATGGAGAGGCTGCATGACGCCCCGTCAAAAGCGTTTTTCTTTGATCATCGCTGGCATCGTGGTGTTGGCGCTGGCCGCTGGCTTTGTGCTGAATGCTTTTCAAAGCAACCTGGTGTTCTTTTTCACGCCCACCCAAGTGGCCCAGGGTGAAGCCCCCAAGAACAAAATGTTTCGCGTGGGCGGCATGGTGAAAGAGGGCAGCGTCAAGCGTGACCAAGCCGTGATTGAATTCGTCGTCACCGACACCGCGCGTGACATTCCCGTGCGCTACAGCGGCCTGTTGCCCGATTTGTTCAAAGAAGGCAAAGGCGTGGTGGCGCAAGGGCGCCTGGATGAGCAAGGCCTGTTTGTGGCCAGCGAAGTGCTGGCCAAGCACGATGAAAACTACATGCCCCCTGAAGCCCAGCACGCGCTGGACAAGGCCACCGCTGCGAAAGCAGGACAGACGGTAAAACCATGATCCCAGAACTCGGACATTTCGCACTCATATTGGCCGCTGTCGTGGCCTTGATCCAAGGGGTGCTGCCGCTGGCGGGCACCGTGCGTGAGAACCTGGCCTGGCAAGCGCTGGCTCGGCCCTCGGCGGCCTTGCAATTTGGCTTGGTGGCCGTGGCCTTCGCCTGCCTGACCAGCGCGTTTTTGGCGAATGATTTTTCGGTGAGCTATGTGGCGCAGCATTCCAATACCTTGTTGCCCAAGCCGTACCAGGTGGCGGCGGTCTGGGGTGGCCATGAAGGCTCGCTGTTGCTGTGGGTGCTGCTGCTGGCGCTGTGGTCGGTGAGCGTGGCCATCTTCTCGCGCAGCTTGCCCTTGGCCATGGTGGCGCGGGTGCTGAGTGTGCTGGGTTTGATTTCCACCGGCTTTCTGGCCTTCATTCTCACCACCTCCAACCCGTTTGAGCGCTTGTTGCCGGCGGCCCCCGAGGGGCGCGACCTCAACCCCTTGCTGCAAGATCCGGGGCTGGTCATCCACCCGCCCATGCTGTACATGGGCTACGTGGGCATGTCGGTGGCGTTTGCATTTGCCATCGCGGCCTTGCTCTCGGGCCGCCTGGATGCCGCCTGGGCACGCTGGTCGCGGCCCTGGACGGTGATCGCCTGGACCTTTCTGACCTTTGGCATTGGCCTGGGGTCCTGGTGGGCCTATTACGAACTGGGCTGGGGCGGCTGGTGGTTCTGGGACCCGGTGGAAAACGCTTCGCTCATGCCGTGGCTGGTGGCCACCGCGCTGATTCATTCCTTGATGGTGACCGAGAAGCGCGGCAGCTTCAAGGCCTGGACTGTGCTGCTGGCGATTGCCGCGTTTTCACTGTCCTTGTTGGGCACCTTCCTGGTTCGCTCGGGCGTGCTGACCTCGGTGCATGCGTTTGCCTCCGACCCCTCGCGCGGCATCTTCATTCTGATTTTCCTGGCGCTGGTGGTGGGCGCATCGCTCACGCTCTTTGCCTGGCGCGCGCCGCAGGTGACCTTGGGCGGCAGCATGGGCTTGCTGTCGCGTGAGTCGCTGTTGTTGTCCAACAGCGTGATTTTGGTGGTAGCGACGGCGGCAGTCTTGCTGGGCACGATTTACCCGCTGATCATTGATGCCTTGAACCTGGGCAAGTTGTCGGTGGGGCCACCGTATTTCAACCTGGTGTTCGCGCCGCTGATGGTGCCCTTGTTGTTCATCATGATCCCGGGCACGGTGGCGCATTGGCGCGAGGCCCGCCTGTCGGACATCGTGCATGAATTGCGTTTTGTCGGCTTGCTGGCATTGGCGCTGGCGCTGTTGCTGCCGTTGGCCTTGGGTGCATGGTCGTTTGGGGTGGTGCTGGGCTTGTTCCTGGGCCTTTGGATTGCCCTGGGAACCCTGCAGCAGGTGCTGTTTCGCGTGCGCAAGCCCGGGCGCATTGGCGCTTCGTTCTGGGGCATGCATTTGGCGCACTTTGGCATGGCGGTCTTGGTCATCGGCATCACCGGCGTGAAGTCCTATGAAGTCGAGCGCGATGTGCGCATGGGCATCGGCGAGCAAGTCACCATTGCGCCCTACAGCTTCAAGCTGGTGGGCTTGCAAGACGTCAAGGGGCCGAACTACAACGCCGTGCGCGGCGAGTTCGACGTGTTCAAGGACGGCCAGTTTCTGGAAAAAATGTACCCCGAAAAACGCCGCTATTTTTCTTCCGCCATGCCCATGACCGAGGCGGCCATTGACTCTGGCTTCATGCGCGATTTGTATGTGTCCTTGGGCGAGTCCCTGGGCGGGACGCCGGCGCAGTGGAGCGTTCGGGTCTACTACAAACCCTTTGTGCCCTGGCTGTGGGCCGGGGTGTTGCTGATGGTGGCCGGCGGCTTGCTGGCCGCGCTTGACCGCCGTTACCGCCGCGCGGTGAACAAGGCGGCCCAGCCTGCTTGAAGAGACGAGGCCATGAAAAAATTTCTGATTCCCTTGGCGTTGTTTCTGGGCTTGGTGGTCTTTCTGGCGGTGGGCCTGAAACGCGACCCGCGTGAAATTCCTTCCCCCCTCATCGACAAGCCCGCGCCGGCCTTCCGCTTGCCCACCCTGGAGGGCAGCCAGCCCTTTGGCCCCGAGGACCTCAAGGGCAAGGTGTGGATGCTGAATGTCTGGGCCACTTGGTGTGTGGCCTGTCGTGAAGAGCACCCGGTGCTGGTGGCCTTTGCGCAGAAAAACGCGGTGCCCATCGTGGGCCTGAGCTACAAGGAAATCCAGCCGCAAGACGAGCAAGGCGGCAAGCTCGCGCCCGAGGCCAAGCTTCAGTTGGCACGCGAGCGCAGCGTGGTCTGGCTGCAGCGCCATGGCAACCCCTACAGCACCACCGTGATGGATCTGGACGGGCGCGTGGGCATCAATTACGGTGTTTATGGCGTGCCCGAAACCTATGTGATCGACCGCCAAGGCATCATTCGCTACAAGCGCGTGGGCGTGGTCACGCCGCAATTGCTGGCCGACAAAATTTTGCCGCTGATTCGCAGCTTGGAGACCTCATGAGGCGCGTGTTTTCATCCCTGTGGCTGGCGGTTTGTTTTGCCTGTGCGTCGCTGCTGGCGACCCAGTCCTTGGCCAAGGAAGCCGTACCCATGGCGCAAGAGCCCGAAGTGGAGGCGCGCCTGGTCAAAATTGCCGAAGAGTTGCGCTGCATGGTTTGCCAGAACGAGTCGCTGGCCTCCTCGCATGCCGAGTTGGCCGAAGACTTGCGTCGCGAAGTGCGCGACCTGATCAAGGGCGGCAAGAACGACGCGCAGGTCAAAGAGTTTTTGGTCGCCCGCTATGGCGATTACGTGCTGTACCGCCCGGAGGTGAAGCCCCTGACCTGGGCGCTGTGGTTCGGCCCGTTTCTGTTGTTCTTGATCGCGGCCGTGGGCTTGGTGGGCTATTTGCGTCAGCGCCGTCAGGCCATGCCAGCCCCTGCGGCTTTGAGCGAGGCAGAGCGCGCGCGTGCCGAGCAGTTACTGAAAGACTGATGTGAAAGATCTCACGCTTTTTCTGAGTTTGGCCCTGACGCTGGTGGCGGGGGTCTTGCTGGTGCTGTGCCGCGCCTTGTGGCGTGCCTCGCGCCAGCAGCACCAGGTCGCGGTGGACCCGGCGCGCGCCAATGCCGAGGTGTACCGTGAACAATTGGCCGAGCTCGAACGCGAGTACGCGCAGGGCACGCTCTCAGCGCAGTCGTACCAACAGACCCGTGACGAGCTGACGCGTCGCCTGCTCGAGGACGTGCAAACCCCGCGTGTCCCAGGCGTGGCAGCTGCGGTGATGGCCCCCTCCCGCTGGGTGCGCACCACCTTGGCAAGCTTTGTGGTGGTGATCCCGGTGGCGACCCTTCTGGCCTACGGCGTGCTGGGACAGCCCGCCGGGCTCGATCCCGCCGCGCTCGCACAAAGCGAGCCGCATGAAGCCGTGGACCCCAAGAAAATGGCCGAGATGGTGGAGAAACTGGAGCGCCGCCTGCTGGAGGACCCCAACCAGTTGCAGGGCTGGGTCATGCTGGGCCGCGTGCGCCGTGCCATGGGCCAATTTGAAGCCGCTGGCCAGGCCTATGCCAAGGCGCTGGCCTTGAGCAGCGATGACGATGTGGCCATCGAGCGTGCCGAGGTGTTGGCGCAAGCCAAGCAAGGCAGCTTTGAGGGCGAGCCCTGGAAAATCATTGAAGCCGTGCTGCGCGCCAACCCGGACCAGCTCAGTGCCTTGTTGTTGGCGGGCAGCGCCGCGTATTCCGAGGGGCGTTATGAGCACGCGCTGAAACATTGGCAGCGCGCGCGCACCCTGATGGCAGCCGATGCCCCCGATCTGCCCCCGCTGGAGGAGGCCCTGGCGCAAGTGCGCGGCAAGTTGGGCTTGGCCGCCAGTGCGGCGCCAGCCACGCCGCAAGTGTCCCAAGCGCCTGCAACCACCGCCTCGCCCAGCGCCTCAGCTTCACGCATCACGGGCGTGGTGCAGTTGGCAGCTTCTGTGAAAGCCAAAGTGGCCCCCACAGACACGGTGTTCATTTATGCCACCCCAGCCGATGGCACTCGCATGCCTTTGGCCATTGTGCGCACCACGGTGGCGGCCTTGCCTTATGCCTTCACGCTGGATGACAGCAGCGCCATGACCCAGGCCAACCTGTCCTCGGTGGCGCAGGTGACGCTGCGCGCGCGCATTTCCAAAACGGGAGAAGCCCGAGCGCAGCCGGGCGATCTGGGCGTGGTACTGACGCCGGTCAAGACCGGCGCGCAAGGTGTGCAGTTGACGATTGAAGGCGAAATGCGCTGATCAGCGCATCAGCCCATCAACAGCCCGTGGGTGCGGGCAAAGTGCAGGGTCTGGGTGCGGCTCTTCACGCCCAAGCGACGGAACAGGCGCCACAAATGCACTTTGACGGTGTGCTCGCTGATGCTGAGCTCGGTGGCAATGTCACGGTTGCTCAGGCCACGGTCCAGCATCAGGATGAGCTGCTTCTGGCGCTTGGACAACTTGGTGTCGCCCGGCACTTCTTCGTCGCTGGTGGCATCGGCCACGAACAGGCCTTGGATGGCCGCTGAGATTTCATTGGCACCGGTGGATTTTTCAATGTAGAGGTCGGCACCGGCTTCGATGCAGGTTTCTTCGGCCTCACCGGCTGGCATGGCCGACAGCACCACCAGCGGCACCTCGTTGTACATGTTCTTGATGTCGCTCACGGCCGTGGCGCCTTTGACGCCGGGCAGCAGCAGGTCCAGCACAAACAACTCCGGCGCCCCGTTTTTGATGATGGCCGCTTGCAGTTCGCTGAACTTTTCCAGCTCCACCACTTTGGACGCAGGACGCAGCCGGCGCAACAACATGCCAATGGCTTGGCGTACCAGGGGATGATCATCAATGACGTACAAACTCATGACATAGCTCCTGCTCAGTAATTCAGGCCCATGGCCTCGCGCACTTCGCGCATGGTTTCCCGTGCCGTCACGCGGGCACGCTCGGTGCCTGCGTCAACAATCTCACGGACGATTTTCGGGTTGGCAATGTAGGGCTCGGCACGCGCCAGCATGGGCTGCTGCTCGGCCAGGATGCCATCGATCACGGGCTGCTTGCATTCCAGGCAGCCGATGCCGGCGCTCTTGCAGCCCTGGGTCACCCATTGCCGGGTGGCTTCGTTGGAATAGACCTTGTGAAATTCCCATACTGGGCAGCGTTCGGGGTTGCCGGCATCGGTGCGCTTGACGCGTGCGGGGTCGGTGGGCATGCGGCGCACCTTGTGCTCCAGGCTGCTTTTTTCTTCGCGAATGGCAATGGCATTGTTGTAGCTTTTGCTCATCTTGGCGCCATCGAGCCCGGGAAGGCGGCTGGCTTCGGTCAACAAGGCCTGGGGTTCGGGCAGGATGATTTTGCCGGTGCCCTTGAAGTAGCCTTCCAGTCGCTCGCGGTCTTGTGTGTCGAGCTCAGGCGCTTGGGCGATGTAGCCCAAGGCACCTTCTTGGGCTTTGGCGTCGCCGGTTTCCTGGAAAGCCTTGCGCGATTTTTCGAAGCGCTTGGCGCTGTCTTTGGGCAGCTTGGCCAGGCTGGCCTGGATGCGCGCTTCGGCATCGATTTCGCGGCCATACAAATGGTTGAACCGGCGTGCGGCTTCGCGCGTCAATTCGACGTGGCTGGCCTGGTCTTCGCCGACAGGCACGTACTTGGCCTTGTAGATCAGGATGTCGGCCGCTTGCAGCAAAGGGTAGCCCAGGAAGCCGTAGGTGGACAGGTCTTTGTCCTTGAGTTTTTCCTGCTGGTCTTTGTAGGTGGGCACGCGCTCCAGCCAGCCCAGGGGGGTGCCCATGGCCAGCAGGGTGAACAGCTCGGCATGCTCAGGCAAGCGGCTTTGCAGGAAGATGGTGCACTGCTGGGGGTCCAGGCCGGCGGCCAGCCAGTCAATGACCATTTCGTACACGTTCTTCTCGATCACCTCGCGGCTTTCGTAATGGGTGGTCAAGGCATGCCAGTCGGCCACAAAGTAGTAGCACGCCATTTCGGATTGCAAGCGCACCCAGTTTTTCAAGGCGCCGTGGTAGTGGCCCAGGTGGAGTGCGCCGGTGGGGCGCATGCCGGAGAGAACTCTGTCTTTCATGCGTTCATTTCAACAAAAAGCCCAGGGGGCTCAGCACCCATTCGAGCAGGGAAAACGTCAGGCCCATCAGCGGTTGCATCCAGATGCTGTGGATCGCGCCCAGCAACACCAAGGCCATGACAATGTAAAAGCCATAAGGCTCGATGCGTGAAAACATCAGGGCCTGGCGCCAGGGCAGCAAGCCCACCACGATGCGCCCGCCGTCCAGGGGCGGCAAGGGAAACATGTTGAAGACGCACATCACCACATTGACCAGCATGCCGGCTTTGCACATTTCCAGGAAAAACCGTTCGTTCAGCCCGGTGCCGATCAGCACATACCAAAGCACGCCCCACAGCAAGGCTTGCAGCAAGTTGATGCCGGGTCCGGCCAGCGCCACCCAGACCATGTCTTTCTTGGGATGGCGAAGGTTGCCAAAACGCACGGGCACCGGCTTGGCGTAGCCAAACAGAAAAGCGCCCGAGGTGGCGAAATACAGCAGCAAGGGCATGGCCACGGTGCCCACCAGGTCCACATGCGGCCAGGGGTTCAGGGTGACGCGCCCCATCATCCAGGCGGTGTTGTCGCCGAAAAAGCGCGCAGCGTAACCGTGTGCCGCCTCATGCAAGGTGATGGCAAACAAAACAGGCAGCGCGTAGATGAGGACGGTTTGTACCAGGTCGGGAAAATTCACGGTTTGATTGTCGCATTGATCAATACCGTGCGTACCGAAAAGTTCGCTGTTAAACGCGAAAATTGATAACAAGGGCGCAAAAGTTATAGCACCTTTGTATTCAAAGTGGTCTCAGGCCAGTCCCAAAGTGGCCAAATCGCCGCCACCTTCGCGCACCACGACGGGGTCGTCGCTGCGGCCCATCGGGGTCAAGTCCACCACCGTGGTGGGCTCCAGCATGCAGGGGCCGGCGTCGATCACGGCGGCCAGGTCATGCTCCAGGCGCTGGCGAATGTCCTCGGGGTCGTTCAGGGGGTCGCTGTCGCCCGGCAGGATCAAGGTGGTGGCCAGCAGCGGCGCGCCATGCAGTTCCAGCAGGGCCTGCAAGGCTTTGTGGTCGGGTACGCGCAGGCCAATGCTTTTTCTTTGGGGATGGCTGACGCGGCGTGGCACTTCCTTGGTGGCTTCCAGCAAAAAGGTGTAGGCCCCGGGGGTGGCGGCCTTGAGCAGGCGGTATTGGCGGTTGTCCACGCGCGCATAGCTGGCCAGCTCGCCCAAGTCCCGGCACAGCAAGGTCAGGTGGTGTTTTTCATCGACACCCCGAATTCGGCGCAACCGGTCCACGGCGTTTTTGTCGTCCAGGTGGCAGGCCAAGGCGTAGCTCGAGTCGGTGGGAACGGCCACGATGCCGCCGCCGTCCAACAACGCCACCGCCTGCTTGAGCAAGCGCACTTGGGGGTTGTCGGGGTGAATTTGAAGAAACTGGGCCATGGTCAGGCTTGTGCGGTATCAGGAGACAGACGCTTGTTGCTCGCGATGGCTCAGCCAGCCGGCGCCCAGGCCGCACAGGGCAATCAACAGCATGCCCAACACCGCCACGCGGTCGGGCACATGCGAGAACACCAGCCAGCCGCCAAAGGTGGCAAAGGCAATGCCGCTGTACAAAAACGGTGTGATGGTGACCGCTGGGGCTTTGGCAAACGCCAGAATCAACAGGTAATGGCCGAGCGTGCCCATGGTGCCGACCAGGCACAGTTGCAGCCACTGCAAGGGGGTGATGTCGGTGGTCCACCAGCCCAATACCAGCACGCTGGCCACCACCGCGCCCACCAAGCCCGTGTAAAAGTGCAAGGTCATGGGGTTTTCGGTTTTGGCCATGTGGCTGGTCAGGGTCTGAAAGCAGGCATACGACATCACCATCACCAGGGGCAGCCAGGCGTCTTCCGGGGACATGCTGCCGCCCGGGCGCACGATCAGCATGGCGCCCAGCATGCCGCCCACCACAAACACCCAACGCAGCGGGGACACATGCTCGTGCATGACAAAACGCGCCAACAGCGTGACCGCCAAGGGCGTCAACATGCCGATGGCGGTGAACTCTGCCACGGGCATGCGTTGCAAGCTGACGAAGGCCAGCAAGCTGCAAGCCACCAGCAGCAAGCCGCGCAGAATTTGCAAGCCGATGTGGCCTGTGTTGAAAATCGCCAAGCCGCGCTTGGGCAGCATCATGGCGCTGGTGGCGATGGCCTGAAACATGTAGCGCACCCACAAGATCATCAACAAGGGGACGCCAGCCACCAGGACCTTGTTTGTGGTGTCCAGCACCGCAAAGCAGGCCATGGCGGTCACGGCACAGAGAATGCCCGTCAGCGTGACCGAGGGCTTCATTGAATGCGGTCGCTCAAGAGTTCCCAAACCGGCGTGAGCTCGCCGGGGAGCCAGGGCAGGGTGCCCAGATCGGTGTGGCTTTCGTCAGGGCTGTGAAAATCGCTGCCGCGTGAAGCGGCCAGGCCAAACTCCTTGGCCATGCCCGCGTACTCCACGTATTCCTGTGCCGTGTGGCTGCCGGTGACCACCTCGACGCCTTGGCCACCGTGGTTCTTGAATTCGGTGAACAGTGCGTATTCCTCGTTGGCGGTGAAGCCGTAGCGTCCCGGGTGGGCGATGATGGCCATGCCGCCGGCTTGCACAATCCATTGCACAGCGTTTTGCAGCGAGGCCCAGCGGTGCGGCACAAAGCCGGGCTTGCCTTCGGTCAGGTATTTGCGGAACACCTCGGGGGTGTCGCGGCAGGCGCCAATTTCCACCAGGTAGCGCGCAAAGTGCGTGCGTGAAATCAGCTCGGGGTTGCCCACGTATTTCAGCGCGCCTTCAAAAGCGCCGGCAATGCCCACTTGCGCCAGCTGATCGGCCATCTCCTGGGCCCGTGCTTCGCGTCCACCGCGGGTGGCGTGCAGGCCTTGCACCAGGGCCGGGTGGTCCGGGTCAAAGCCGAGCCCGACGATGTGCACCGTGTGGCCCGCAAAGGTCACGGAAATTTCGGTGCCGGTGAGGTATTTCATGCCCTGCGCGCGCGCAGCTGCGAGGGCGCGGTGTTGGCCGCCCACTTCGTCGTGGTCGGTCAGTGCCCACAATTCCACGCCGTTGGCACGGGCACGCTGGGCCAGTTGCTCCGGGGTCAATGTACCGTCGGAGACGACAGAGTGGCAGTGCAGGTCAGCGTTGAGAATAGACACGCCTTCATTCTACGCTTTCAGGCGCTTGCGCGCCTTCGATCACAAAGCGAACCCGGCGTTGGCCTTGCCATTCATCGGCCTCGATGCGGTAAGCCAGCTGCGCCCGTGCGGGCAGTGCCGCCGTGCGGCCAAACCAGATGCCATCGACCGCTTGGCCGTGGTGCTTCAACTTCAGGGCCAAGTGCTTTTCGCCCACGATGCGTTGGTTCACCACCTCCACCGTGTCGCTGAACAGCGGTGCCGCAAAGCCCTGGCCCCAGACCTCCGCTTGCAAGGCTTGCACCACATCCACCCGGCAATGCTCGGGCGCCAGCGGGCCATCGGTTTCCAGGCGGCGGGTGAGGGTGGCCGGGTCCAGCCAGGCTTGTGCCACTTCTTGCAAAGCCTGTTCGAACAAGGCCAGGTTGTCTTCATGAATGGAACAGCCCGCCGCCATGGCGTGGCCACCAAATTGCAGCAACAGGTCGGGGTGCTTTTTGGCCATCCAGTCCAATGCGTCCCGCAGATGAAAGCCAGCAATGGAACGCCCCGAGCCTTTCAGGATGTTCTCCTTGCCGGGTGCCTGGCTGGACGCCAACACAAAGGTTGGGCGGTGGTGCCGCTCTTTGAGGCGCGCCGCCACAATGCCCACCACGCCCTCGTGAAAATCGGGGTCGTAAACGCACAGCGCGGAAGGCATGTCTTCGTCGGGGTCGATCATGTCGTCGGCCAGGCGCAGGGCTTGCTCGCGCATGTCGCCTTCGATCTCGCGGCGGTCGCGGTTGATGGTGTCCAGCTGCTGTGCCAAGGCGCGCCCTCGCTCGCTGTCGTCGGTGCTCAGGCACTCGATGCCCAGTGTCATGTCCGACAGGCGGCCTGCAGCGTTGATGCGCGGGCCAATGCCAAAGCCAAAGTCCTGGCTGCTGGCCAGGGAGGGGTTGCGACCGGCCGCTTCAAAGAGGGCGCGCAAGCCCACCGGCAGATGGCCTTTGCGAATGCGCTGCAGGCCTTGCGCGACCAGGCGGCGGTTGTTGGCATCCAGACGCACCACATCGGCCACCGTGCCCAGCGCCACCAGAGGCAACAGCGAGTCCAGCTTGGGGCTGGGGCGCGCATCGTTGAACCACTCACGCTGGCGCAACTCGGCGCGCAGGGCCAGCAAGACATAAAACATCACCCCCACGCCGGCCAGGTGCTTGCTGGCAAAGTCGCAGCCGGGCTGGTTGGGGTTCACGATCACATCGGCTTGGGGCAAATGGGCCGCCGGCAGGTGGTGGTCGGTGATGAGCACCTGCATGCCCAGGGCTTTCGCGGTGGCCACGCCTTCCAGGCTGGCGATGCCGTTGTCCACGGTGATCAGCACCTGTGCGCCGGTGGCATGCACACGCTGGGCAATGCCGGGGGTGAGGCCATAGCCATCGACCAGCCGGTCGGGCACCACATAACTCACATGCCGCGCGCCCAAGGCGCGCAAGCCGCGCAGGCCCACAGCGCAGGCGGTGGCGCCATCGCAGTCGTAGTCGGCCACGATGCACAGGTGCAGGTCTTGGGCCAAAGCCCGGGCCAGCAACTGCGCGGCCGCCTCTGCGCCTTTGAGGGTTTGTGGGGGCAAGAGGTGTTGCAAGCCCGTGTCCAGTTCTTCTGCAGCGCGCACGCCGCGTGCAGCATAGAGTTGCGCCAGCAGGGGGTGAAAGCCGGCCTGTTCCAGGGCCCAGATGCTGCGCGGGGGCGCGTCGCGTTGAATCAATTGCATGACAACACCGATGAAAGTTGAACCGGCGCCAACCAGCGCTTCAGCCGTGAGCCCCAAGTGGGCGGGGACGCCTGCCAGCTGCGGGCCTGCGTGTCACCGCACAGCACCAGTTGGGCATCGGGGACGGCCAGACGTTGGGACAAGTGTTCGGCGTCCAGGGCTTGCCAGGCCTGCACCCAGGCCGCGACATCGCCGGCCAGTGCGGGGGCGGTCAATGCATCGAGCAACAAGGGAGGCGGCGACAGTGTGGTGGGCGGCAAGGCGCCGCTGCCACTGACCCAAAACGAATTGAGCGGCAGCAACCGGTTGGCATTCACCGGATGCTGGTACAGCAACATTTGCATTTCGTTTTGCAGGCGGCGCACCAACTTCACCGCAGGCGAATGCTGGGCATCCGTGGCGCCCACCAACCAGGGTTCGAGGTGGCGCCCCAGCACACGGTCCAATGCGGCCGTCGGTAACTGCCGAAACACTTCACCCTGGGCCAGCCAGACACCCGGTTGCCAGGCATGCAAGGCAATGCCGTCTTCCAGAAAATAGCCCGACATGGCGCTCAGCAGCGCATCGGATTCTTCGACACTGACGGGCCCAGCGTTCATCAACATGACTTGGCCATTGCGCACATGCCAGTGGCACACATGAATCCAGGCCCAAGCCTGGCCGGCCGTCGTTTGCGGGTCACGTTGTTGTGCGGCTTGTGCGGCCCAGGGCAGCAAGCCGTCGGTGTCGGGCCAGCCCAGGGCTTGGGCCAGCATGTGCTCATGGGGCGGCGACAGGCTGCTGGCGTCCCATTGCTGCTGCTGTGCCAGAACGGCGTGTTGCAGCCATTGGTTCAGGTGCGGCAGCTGCACATTGGACAGGGCCGACGACCAGTCGGCGGTGTCGTGAGGGGGCAGGGCGCAGGCCACAATCGTGGTCTTGGAGAGAGAATGCATGGCTGAATTGTGCGTGATGCCACAATTCGGCTTGTCCAACATGGTTTCAAACAACATGCCTTTCGAGTGGTTGCTGGGGTGGCGCTATACCCGCGCAGGCCGTGCCACGCGCCGCAATGGCTTCATTTCCTTCATCTCTGGCGTGTCCATGCTGGGCATCGCCCTGGGCGTGGCGGCACTGATCATCGTGCTGAGCGTGATGAATGGTTTCCAAAAAGAGGTGCGCGATCGCATGTTGGCCGTGGTCTCGCACATCGAGGTGCTGGCCGTGGATGGCGGGGCCTTGGTCAACCCGGACGCCTTGGTGCAACGCGTGCGAGCGCATCCCGAAGTGGTGGCCGTGGCGCCTTTTGTGGCCACCCAAGCTTTGATTGCGCGCGGCGAGGACATGCGCGGCGCCGTGGTGCGTGGCATCGACCCCGAGCAAGAAGGCCAGGTCGCCGAGTTCGTGCAACATTGGCCCGCAGAAGTGCGCACGGCCTTGCAAGCCGGCCGCTTTGGCGTGGTGCTGGGGGGCGAGTTGGCGCGCAGCCTGGGCGTGCGCGTGGGCGAGCAGGTCACCTTGGTGTCGCCGGGCGGGCAGGTCACGCCTGCCGGTGTGGTGCCTCGCTTGAAGCAAGTCACCGTGGTGGGGCTGTTCGATTCCGGCCATTACGAGTACGACGCTGGCTTGGCGGTGTTGCACATTGAAGATGCGCAACGGCTGTTCCGTTTTGAAGGGCCTGCTGGCTTGCGGATGCGCTTGAAAGATGTTCAGCAAGCACGCCAAGTGGGCCACCAGTTGGCGCTGCAATTGGGCCCGGATGTGCGTGTGCGTGACTGGACGCAGCAAAACCGGACCTGGTTTGCCGCCGTGCAAATCGAGAAGCGCATGATGTTCATCATCCTCACCCTGATTGTGGCGGTGGCGGCGTTCAACCTGGTCAGCACCCTGGTGATGACGGTGACCGACAAGCGTGCTGACATCGCCATCTTGCGCACCCTGGGCGCCAGCCCCGGGGCCATCATGCGCATCTTCATGGTTCAAGGCGCGCTGGTGGGCGTGATCGGCACCTTCTCTGGACTGTTTTTGGGGCTGGCGGTGGCGTTCAACATCGACACCTTGGTGCCCATGATCGAGCGTGCCCTGGGAGCCAGCTTTTTGCCCAAAGACATCTACCTGATCAGTCGCATGCCCAGTGACCCACAAGCAGCCGACATCTGGCCTGTGGCGCTGATCTCGCTGGCCTTGTCCTTGTTGGCCACGCTTTACCCTAGCTGGCGTGCCAGCCGCGTGCATCCCGTGGAGGCCTTGCGCCATGAGTGAAGCCGTGTTGCATGCCCAAGGCCTGGTGCGCCGTTTCAAAGAAGGCCCTTTGGATGTCAGCGTGCTGCAGTCGGTGGACCTGACGGTGCAGGCCGGCGAAACCGTCGCCATTGTGGGCGCCTCCGGCTCGGGCAAAAGCACCTTGCTGCATTTGCTGGGCGGGCTCGACGCGCCCACGCAAGGCCAGGTGAGCATCATGGGCCGCGCCTTGGCCGGCTTGAGCGCCAAAGCCCTGGGCGACTTGCGAAACCAGCACATCGGCTTTGTGTACCAGTTTCACCACCTGCTGCCCGAGTTCAGCGCCTTGGACAATGTGGCCATGCCCTTGTGGATTCGGCGCATGCCACGCGATCAAGCGGCCCAGAAAGCGCAGCAAATGCTGGCGGCGGTGGGGCTGGCTGAGCGCGCCCACCATCGCCCGGCCGAATTGTCGGGCGGCGAGCGGCAGCGTGTGGCCTTGGCGCGTGCGCTGGTGACGCAACCTGAATGCGTGCTGGCCGATGAGCCCACGGGCAACCTGGACCGTGCCACCGCCGAACAAGTGTTTGCCTTGATGATGCGACTGGCGCGCGAGCAGGGCACAGCTTTTGTCTTGGTCACGCACGATGAGGCGCTGGCAGCCCAATGCGACCGGCGCTTGCATTTGCAGCAAGGACGCTTGCAAGGCTAAGACGGGCCATGCGCTGGATCGACACCCACTGCCACCTGGACGCCAGCGAATTCGATGCCGACCGCGACGCACAGCGTGCGCTTGCCCGTGCCGGCGGCGTCGAGCTGTGTGTCTTGCCCGCTGTCTCGGCCAGCAACTTGGAGACCGTGCGTGAACTGGCGCATCGGCATGGCGATGTCTACGCCCTGGGCATTCACCCGCTGTACACGCCGCAGGCCGCTGAACAAGACTTGCGCACACTGGCCGAGCGGCTGCACGCCCTGCGCGATGACCCGCGCCTGGTGGCGGTGGGCGAAATCGGCCTCGATGGCTTTGTGCCCGGCTTGGACATGGCACGCCAGCAAGCCTTTTACCGCGCGCAACTGAAACTCGCACAGGGCGCCGAGCTGCCGGTCATCCTGCACGTGCGGCGCTCGGCCGATGCCTTGCTCAAAGGCCTGCGCGAGGTGCCCGTACGCGGCGGCATTGCGCATGCCTTCAATGGCAGCATGCAGCAGGCAGAAGCTTTCATCGAGCGCGGCTTTTGTCTGGGCTTTGGCGGTGCGCTTACTTACGAGCGTGCCTTGCAATTGCGTCGCCTCGCGACTCACTTGCCCTTGTCCTCCCTGGTGCTCGAAACCGACGCCCCCGACATTCCGCCGCATTGGCTTTACGCGACGGCGGCGATGCGCGCCCAAGGCCAGCCGCAAGGACGCAATTCACCGACCCAGTTGCCTCGCATTGCCAGTGTGCTGGCCGAGCTGCGCGGCCTCTCGCTTGAAGCGCTGGCCCAGGCCACCAGCGAGAACGCGCGCCGCGCCTTGGGTCTGCCTCTCCCGCAGCAAGCCCCGTTGCCCTGACAATCCAGCATGGCCCGCAAAATACCAACGCTCCCTGATGTGAACTTTTCCGAATACGGCCCGGTGCGCTATTTGCACTTGGGGACGGAATGGGTGCAAGGCTCGATGAAGATCGAGCAACCCTTTGACATCGACCTGGACTATGTGCAGCGCATGATGGCCTGGTTGCTGTTTGTCGACCCCGACACGGTCGCCAAACGCCATGCCATGCAACTGGGTTTGGGCGCGGCCTCGCTCACCAAGTTTTGCTACAAGCATTTGCGCATGCACACCACGGCCATTGAGCTGAACCCTCAGGTGATCGCGGCTTGCCGCTTGTGGTTCAAGTTGCCGGCCGACAACGCCAAGCTCTCGGTGGTGCTCGGAGATGCCGAGGAAGTGGCGCGCCACAGCCATTGGCAGGGAAAGATCGATGCCTTGCAAGTGGATTTGTACGACCATGAAGCGGCCGCGCCGGTGCTGGACAGCGAAGCTTTCTATGCCGACTGTCGCCGTTTGTTGACAGACGAGGGTTGCATGACTGTCAACTTGTTTGGACGCAGCAGCCAGTTTGACCAGAGCCTGGCCAAAATCGTCGCGGCCTTTGGCGAAGACGCGGTCTGGTGCTTCAAGCCCACACGCGAAGGCAACACCGTGGTGCTGGCCTTGCGCACGCCGGTCAAGCTCAAGCGGCATGAGTTGCTGGCGCGGGCCGAAGCGGTGCAGGCGCGCTGGCCCATGCCAGCCACACGCTGGGTGAGGGTATTCAAGCCTGTCGCCTAAGCGTCCGTTGCATTTACGCACCAATGTGGGGGTATAGGTGAAATCCACATGCGCGAATTTCGCGATAGCCCCCACAATCCGCCCATCGAAATCATTTCGAGGAGATAGGTTGTGAACATCAAAAGTCAGAAAGACTTTTTCTCGGGACTCATGTTCCTGGTCGTGGGCGGCGCGTTCGCCTGGGGCGCCACGTCGTATTCCATCGGAACGGGTGCGCGCATGGGCCCTGGCTACTTTCCCTTGCTGCTGGGTGTCTTGTTGGCCATCTTGGGCTCCATCACCATGTTTTACTCGCTGGTGATCGAGACCAGCAATGGTGACAAGGTGGGCAGCTTCGCATGGCGTCCCATCGCTTTCATTCTGGGATCCAATTTGGCCTTCGGCATTTTGTTGGGCGGCTTGCCCAGCATCAAATTGCCTTCCATGGGCCTGATTGTCGCCATCTACGCCCTGACCTTCATTGCCAGCAAAGCCGGCTCCGAGTTCAAGCTGCGCGATGTTTTGTTGCTTGCCACCGTGTTGGCGGTGGGCAGTTACCTGGCCTTCATCGTTCTGCTCAAGTTGCAGATGCCGGTGTGGCCGACCTTCATTGCCGGTTGAGGAGACTGATCCATGGATTTGATTGCAAACCTCTCCACCGGTTTTGGCGTGGCCTTCACGCCGATCAACCTGCTCTACGCTTTTGTTGGCTGCATGTTGGGCACCCTGATTGGCGTGCTGCCTGGCATTGGCCCCGTGGCCACCATCGCCATGCTGTTGCCCGCCACTTACGCGCTGCCCCCTGTGTCCGCGCTGATCATGCTGGCCGGCATTTATTACGGCGCCCAGTACGGTGGCTCCACCACCGCCATCTTGGTGAACTTGCCCGGTGAGTCATCCTCGGTGGTGACCACGCTGGACGGCTACCAGATGGCGCGCAAGGGCCGTGCAGGCCCGGCGCTGGCCGCTGCTGGCCTGGGCTCGTTCTTTGCGGGCTCGGTGGGCACCTTGATCCTGGCCGCCTTTGCGCCGCCCTTGACCGAACTGGCGTTCAAATTCGGCCCCGCTGAATATTTCTCCCTGATGATTCTGGGTTTGATTGGCGCGGTGGTGCTGGCCTCGGGCTCGCTCATCAAGGCCATTGCCATGATTGTGCTGGGCTTGTTGATGGGCCTCATTGGCACCGACGTCAACTCTGGCGTGGCGCGCTTCAGCTTTGACATTCCCGAACTGACCGACGGTGTGGGCTTTGTGACCATTGCCATGGGCGTGTTCGGTTATGGCGAGATCATCAGCAACCTGTCGCGCCCGGAAGATGAGCGCGAAGTGTTCACGGCCAAAGTCGAGGGCTTGTTCCCCACGGCCCAAGACTTCAAGCGCATGCTGCCTGCCGTCCTGCGTGGCACCACCTTGGGCTCGGTCCTGGGCGTGTTGCCTGGCGGTGGCGCCTTGCTGGCGGCTTTCGCGGCTTACACCATCGAAAAGAAAACCAAGCTGCAACCCGGCGAAGTGCCGTTCGGCCAAGGCAACATCCGTGGCGTGGCAGCCCCTGAGTCCGCCAACAATGCGGGCGCGCAAACCTCCTTCATCCCCTTGCTGACGCTGGGCATTCCGCCCAACGCTGTGATGGCGCTGATGGTGGGTGCCATGACCATCCACAACATCCAGCCGGGCCCGCAGGTGATGACCAGCAACCCCGAGCTGTTCTGGGGCTTGATCGCCTCGATGTGGATCGGCAACCTGATGCTGGTGATCCTGAACCTGCCCCTGATTGGCATGTGGATCAAGCTGCTGAGCGTGCCTTACCGCTTCCTGTTCCCCGCCATTGTGCTGTTCTGTGCGATTGGCGTGTACTCCACCAACAACAACACCTTCGACATCTGGATGGTGGCGGGCTTTGGCTTCATCGGCTACCTGTTCCTGAAGCTCGGTTGCGAGCCTGCGCCTTTGTTGCTGGGCTTCATCCTGGGCCCGATGATGGAAGAAAACCTGCGTCGCGCACTGCTGCTGTCGCGTGGCGATTGGTCGGTGTTCGTGACCCGTCCCTTGTCCGGTGGCTTGTTGGCCGCAGCCTTGTTGCTGCTGGTCATCGTGCTCTTGCCGTCGGTGAAATCCAAACGCGAAGAAGCATTTGTCGACGATTGATGAACGCTTGAGCTGAGAGACGAACACGGCGCCTGCGGGCGCCGTTGTTCATGGCGCTTGATCCACCGAAGGAGTCACAGATGAACAAACGAAACCTGCTGCGCATGGGCTGGCTAGGGGCGGCGATGGTCGTGGGCCAAGCCTTGGCGCAAGTGCCGTACCCCACCAAGCCCGTGCGCCTGCTGGTGCCCTTTCCTGCGGGCGGCGCCACCGACATTTTTGCGCGTGCCTTGTCGCAAAAGCTGCCTGACAAGCTGGGCGCCCAAGTGGTGGTCGAGAACCGTCCGGGCGCAGGCGGCTCCTTGGGCTCGGACCTGGCTGCCAAGGCGCCCGCCGATGGTTACACCTTGCTGTTGGCCACCACCAGCACCCACACCATTGGCCCGGCCTTCAATCCGCGGTTGCCCTACGACGCGGTGCGCGACTTCACGCCCATCGTGCACGTGGGCAATGCGCCCAGCATCATGCTGGTGCCCAACAACTCGCCCGCCAAAACCGTGCAAGAGTGGATTGCCTATGCGCGTGCCAACCCCGGCCGGCTGAACTACGCTTCCAGCGGCAACGGCACCATCGTTCAGCTGACGGCCGAATTGTTCAAGGCACAAGCCGGTTTGTTCGTGGTGCACATTCCCTACAAGGGCACAGCCTTGGCCATTCCGGACCTGGTCAGCGGCAAGCTCGATGTGCTGTTTGACTCCTTGCCCAGCGGTATTCCGCATGTGCGCGATGGGCGCTTGCGCGCCCTGGGCGTCACCACCGCCAAGCGAACGCCGCTGGCCCCCGACTTGCCCGCCATCGCCGAGGTGTTGCCGGGCTATGAATCGAACACCTGGTTTGGCTTGTATGGGCCGCGCGGCTTGCCAGCGGACATCGTGGCCAAGGTGAATGCGGCCGTCAACCAGACGCTGATGGACGCTGAGGTGAAAGACAAATTGTTTCGCCTTGGCATCGAGCCGGTAGGCGGGACGCCCGCCACCTTCTCGGCCATGTTGGCGCAAGAGTCTGCCAAGTGGCGACAGATCATCGTCGATCGAAAAATCACGGCCGATTGAGGGCCTCCCCGATCAATTGACTGAAGGCTGGGGCTATCGCCTCTTTGTCAGCCGCGCGGTCGGCTTCCTGCCAAAATCATTTTCATGAACTTCAATTACCAAAACCCCTACACATCGACCCGCCTGCCGGTGTTTGCCCGCAACGTGGTGTCCACCTCCCACCCCTTGGCTGCACAAGCCGGTTTGCGCATGCTGTGGCAAGGCGGCAATGCGGTCGATGCGGCCATTGCTGCTGCCGCTGCGATCACCATCTGTGAGCCCGTCAGCAATGGTTTGGGGTCGGATGCTTTTTGTATTTTGTGGGACGGCCAGCAACTGCATGGCCTGAACGCTTCCGGTCGTGCGCCGCAAACCTGGACGCCCGACTACTTTCAGAAAAAATACGGCGGCGACGCCCAAACCCCGCCCAAGCGCGGCTTCGATTCGGTGACCGTGCCCGGCGCGGTGGCCAGCTGGGTGGCGATGAGCCAACGCTTTGGCAAGCTGCCGTTTGAAGACCTGATGCAGCCCGCGATTGAAATCGCTGAAAGAGGTTACCTGGTGCCGGTGGTGGTGCAGCAAAAGTGGGCCGCGGCCACGCCCGAGCTGAAAAGCCAACCCGGTTTTGCCGAAAGCTTTTTGCCCTGGGGCCGGGCGCCCAACGTCGGTGAGCTGTTCAAGTTCCCGGGCGCGGCCGCGGGCTTGCGCGCCATTGCCAAAACCAAAGGCCAGGCCTTTTATGGCGGTGAGATCGCGCAAGCCATTGAGCGCTTTGCGGCGCAAAACGGCGGCACGATCAAGGCCAGCGACTTCGCCAGCTTCCAGCCCGAGTGGGTGACGCCGATTGCCAAGGACTACCGTGGCTACACCTTGCATGAAATCCCGCCCAACGGCCAAGGCATTGCGGCGCTGATCGCCCTGGGCATTCTGAGCAACTTCGATGTGGCCAACATGCCGGTCGATGGCATCGATTCGCAGCACTTGCAAATCGAGGCCATGAAGCTGGCCTTTGCCGATGTCTACCGTTTCGTGGCCGAGCCCGCGAGCATGGAAGTCATGGCCGAGCAAATGCTGGACCCGGCCTACCTTGCCAGCCGTGCCAAGCTCATCGACATGAAGCGCGCGCAAGACTTCAAGGCGGGCAACCCGGTCAAGGGCGGCACGATTTACCTCAGCGCCGCCGACGAGAACGGCATGATGGTCAGCTTCATTCAAAGCAACTACATGGGCTTTGGCTCGGGCGTGGTCGAGCCTACGTTTGGCATCAGCTTGCAAAACCGTGGCCATGCTTTCAGCACGGCCCCGAATGGCCTGAACCCGGCCAACCTGGTGGCCCCGGGCAAGCGCCCCTTCCACACCATCATTCCGGCCTTCCTCACGCGCGATGGCCAGCCGGTGATGAGCTATGGCGTGATGGGCGCCAACATGCAGCCGCAGGGCCACATGCAAACCCTGGTGCGCATGCTCGATTACGGCCAGAACCCGCAGGCGGCCTGCGACGCGCCGCGTTGGCGTTTCAACTCCGGCGTGGAAATCAACGCCGAGGCCAGCATGCGCGCAGACACCGTGCAGGCGCTGAAAGAGCGCGGCCACAAAGTGGATGTGATCAACGACAGCTACCAGGACTTTGGTTCGGGCCAGTTCATCTGGCGCGCCGGTGACCCCAAGGCCGAAGGCTATGTGATCGCCAGCGACTCCCGCCGCGACGGCCTCGCCGCCGGCTTCTGACGCAGGCTCAGGGGTCGAGGGGGTAGATGGGACGGCGCAGTTTCATGAACTGCAGGTCGTTGTAGTCTGACGTGCAGGCCCCCGCGCCGGCGCACTCGACCACCGCAGATGCCAGTTTGCCCAAGCCTGCGCGCCAGTGCACGCGGCTCTTGAGCATGACATAGCGTTTTTGCGTGGGGTCGATGCCCAGCGTCAGCAGGGCGTTGACATCAAACGGCTCCACGTGTTGTGAAATCAGCGCCACTTCCACGCGGCCAGTGTCGATCACCACTGAATGGCCCATGGCATACCGTGAGCCCCGGCTCATCGGGCCTTTGGCGCGGTAGTCTCCCTGTGAGATGGTTTTCACGCGGCCGGTGAGCTGCAAGGGCGGGTGTGGGTGCGGCATCAGCGGCATGGCCAGTTTGCCCCCGACCGACAGCGTGACGGTGGCGCCAATGCCCGCAGCGATGGCCTCTTGCACCGCTTGCGGATCGCAGATGGCAAAGGCCGCCACATCCTCCAGCTCTTGGCGCAGAATTTCCGCCAGCACGCGCGTGGTGTCCATGGTGCCGCCCGATGCGGCGTTGTCGTAATGGTCCAGCAAGACGATGGGGCCACCGGTCATCTGCTTGGCGCGTGCCACCGACGCCTCCAGGGGCTCGAGTTGGTAGACAAACTGTTCCCGCGCCGCCCAGGCTTGTTGCAGCAGCTGGTCGCGCAGGCGCTCGGCTGCGGCCATGTCGTTGTCGGTCACGACCACCACGCTCAGGCCGGCATTCTCAATGTCGGCGTGGGGAAAGCCCACAAACAAACTGGCACACAGCGCGCCTTCTTGTTCCATGGCGCGCGCCATGGCTTGCAGCGAGCGGTTGGGCTCGTCCTCGCTGCTTTGTCGCATCACATGCGGAATCATGGGCAAGCGTCCCCAGGCTTGGGTGGGACGGGCCTGGCCGCGAATCAAGCGGATCAAGGCGCGGCCCGCGCGTTGCCCGGTTTCATACATGTCCACATGCGGGTAGGTTTGGTAGCCCGCCACCACCTGTGCCAGTTCCACCATGTCGGCGTAGATGTTGGCATGCATGTCGTAGGCGACACCGATGGGGGTGCGGGCATCGACCGCGCGAATGCGGCGCAGCAATTCGCCCTCGCCGTCTTCAAAGCTGCGCGTCACCATGGCGCCGTGCAGGTCCAGCAAGATGCCGTCAAAGCCACCGGCTTGCACCGCCTGCACGATGCTGCGCGTCATGGTTTCAAAGGCGTCGTCCTCCACCGGACCGCTGGGCGCGGCATGGGCGGCAATCGCGATTTCAAAATCGGCGCCGGCTTCTTCTGCCAGGTCGATGAAAGCGCCGGTGGCCGTGCCGGTGTTGCGAAACGCGCTCACCGCATGGGCGCCTTGGGGCGGCAGCCCGGAGGCGCCATGGCCGCGCGCAAAGCGCGCCAGGTCGGTGACCACGGGCGAGAAGGTGTTGGTCTCGTGCATCATCATGGCAATCAACAAGCGCATGCGGGCTCCTTCCTGGAAAGTGATATCGCCATGATCCGCGCCAGGCGTGTCTGCATCAGTCACCGAGGTGTCAGCCGTGCGACCCCAGGCCTGCCAAAGCCGATGCGACAATGCCCTGGCACATGACTGATACGCCACGCTCTTCGCTCACCACCGGCTTGCTGTTGGCCGTCTTTGGCGCCATCGCGTTCAGCGGCAAAGCCATCATCGTCAAGCTGGCCTACCGCCATGGCGTGGACGCGGTGACCCTCATCATGTACCGCATGCTGTTCGCCCTGCCTTTGTTTTTGCTCATGGCCTGGTGGGCCGAGCGCCAACCCAGTGCGCGCGCGCAGCCACTCACGCGAAGCGACATGCTGGGCATTGGGGCGCTGGGCTTCACCGGCTACTACCTCTCGAGTTACCTGGACTTTGTGGGCCTGCAGTACATCTCGGCCAGCCTGGAGCGGCTGATTCTGTACCTCAACCCCACCTTGGTGATGGTGCTCAGCTGGTTCATTTTCAAAAAGCCTTTGCAGCCTTTGCGGGTGGTGGCCATGGCCATCAGCTACAGCGGTGTGCTGTTGGTGTTTGGCCATGAGGTCAGCCTCTCGGGTGCCGAGGTGGCGCTGGGCGCCTTCTGGGTCTTTCTGAGCGCGCTGACCTATGCGGGCTACCTGATATACAGCGGCCAATTGGTGCAGCGTGTGGGCTCGTTGCGCTTGGTCGGCTGGGCCACCACGGTGGCCTGCCTGTGCTGCATCTTGCAATTCTTGTTGGTGCGACCGCTGTCGGCGGCCGACGTGCCCTCGGCGGTGCTGTGGCTGTCGGCCTTGAATGCGGTGGCCTGCACGGTGGCGCCCGTCCTCATGGTCATGATGGCCATTGAGCGCATTGGCCCTGCCTTGACCTCGCAAACTGGCATGATCGGCCCCATGTCCACCATCGCACTCGGCGTGCTGGTGCTGGACGAGCCGCTCAATGCCTGGATTGGCATGGGCACCCTGCTGGTGCTGGGTGGTGTTTTTATGGTCTCAAAATACGGAGCAAAGTGATGGATCTTGGAATCAAAGGCAAATGGGCGCTGGTTTGTGGCGCGAGCAAGGGTCTGGGTTTGGGCTGTGCGCGTTCGCTGGCCCGCGAAGGCGTGAACGTGGTCATCGTGGCGCGTGGCGCCGAAGTGCTGCAAGCCGCCGCGGAGTCCTTGCGCGCGCATGGCGGCCAAGTGATCGCCGTGGCCGCCGACATCACCACCGTGGCCGGCCGCGAGGCCGTCTGGTCTGTCGCTGGTGGCCCTGGGAAAAACTACGACATCGTGGTGACCAATGCCGGTGGCCCTCCCCCCGGTGATTTCCGCGACTGGGACCGCGACGCCTGGATCAAGGCGGTGGATGGCAACATGCTCACCCCGATCGAGCTGATCAAGGCCACGGTCGATGGCATGGCCGAGCGTGGCTTTGGCCGCATCGTGAACATCACTTCTAGCGCCGTCAAAGCCCCCATCGACATTTTGGGCTTGTCCAATGGCGCACGCAGTGGCCTGACGGGCTTTGTCGCTGGCGCCGCACGCACCACCAAGCTGGCCTCGCGCAATGTCACCCTCAACAATTTGTTGCCAGGGGCCTACGACACCGACCGCCTGAAAACCACCATGAAAGGCGCGGCGGAAAAATCGGGCCAATCGATTGACGCGGTTCTGGAGAGTCGCAAGAAAACCATTCCGGCCATGCGTTTCGGCCAGCCCGATGAGTTCGGTGACACCTGCGCTTTTTTGTGCAGCCAGCAAGCCGGCTACATCACCGGCCAGAACGTGCTGACCGACGGCGGCGCCTACCCCGGCACGTACTGACGTCAGTCTTCAGCGGGAGGGCTGGCGCGAAGACACCACGATCCCGCTGACGATCAACACAAACGCTGCGGCATGGAACAGCCGCGGCGTGTCGCCCAGGGCCAGCGTGGAAAACAGCGCGGCAAACAAGGGCGTGAGGTTGGCGAAGAAGCCCGCGATGTTGGGCCCCACGCGCTGCACGCCCAAGCCCCAGCACCGGTAGGCCAGAATCGCCGGCCCCACCGCCACATACATCAGCGCCAAGGCCAAGGGCCAGCCCCAATGCAACTGGGCTTCGGTGGTTTGCCACTCGCCCAGCGTGAACAAGCCCGACCAGCCCAGGCCAAACACCACCTGCGCCATCAGAAATCCGGCCCAGTCGCTGCGCAAGCTTGGCGGGTCTTTGGGCTGGCTCAGCAGCCAGCTGTACCAGGACCAGGCCGCCGTGGCGATCAGCACATAGATGTCGCCAATCACCCATTGCACCTGCCACAAGGCTTGCAAGTCGCCCCTGCAGAGCACCAGCAAAACGCCCGCAATGGACAAGGCCGCCCCCACGATTTGCCGGCCTCGGATGCGCTGACCAAAGAAGAGCGCGCCCAGGCCCAGCATGAAGATGGGCGTGCTGGACGCCACCAGCGTGACGTTGATCGGGCTGGACGTGCGCAGCGCCAGGTATTGAAAACTGTTGTAACAGCCCACGCCCAACAAGCCCAGCAAGGCATAGCGTCGCCAGTGCACCCACACCGGGCTGTCAGCGCGCAGCACCGCATGCGCCAAGGGCAGCAACAGCACAAAGGCACCAACCCAGCGCAAAAAATTCAAGGTGATGGGCGGGGCCAGGTCGTTGACCATGCGGCCCACCACCGCATTGCCCGCCCACAACAAGGGCGGCACCAACAGCAAGAGGGCGGTGCTCAGGTTCAAAGGGTTGGAGGCTTGGCGCATGGCTGAACTCTAATGTAGCTGGGCGAAACCGAAGTGACATGCACGGGCTTCGGTTGTGTGGCAGGATGCCCCACCTGTCATTGAACCCAATCCCCTGAGGAGCAGAACACATGAGCCGTGCCGTACGCATCGACCGCAATGGCGGTCCCGAAGAACTGAAAATTGTCGACGTGACCGTGGGCCAGCCCGGGCCTGGCGAAATCCGTATTCGCCACAAGGCGGTCGGCTTGAATTACATCGATGTCTACCAGCGCACTGGCCTGTACCCCTTCCCCATGCCCCTGATGCTGGGCATGGAAGGCGCGGGTGTGGTCGAGGCCGTGGGCGAAGGCGTCACCCACCTCAAAGCGGGTGACCGCGCGGCTTACGCCAGCGCCCCTCCGGGAAGCTACTGTGACGAGCGCGTGATGCCCGCCAAGCAAGTCTGCCGACTGCCGGACGACATCAGCTTTGACACCGGCGCGGCCATGATGCTCAAAGGCTTGACCGCGCAGTACTTGCTCAAGCGCACCTTGCCCCAAGGCGGTTTGAAAGCCGGTGACTTCATCCTGTTTCATGCTGCCGCCGGTGGCGTCGGCCTGATTGCTTGCCAGTGGGCCAAGGCCCTGGGCTACCAACTGATTGGCACGGCCGGCAGCGATGAAAAATGCGCCTTGGCCAAAGCCAATGGCGCCGCCCATGTGATCAACTACAGCCGCGAAGACTTCGCTGCGCGCGTGAAAGAAATCACCGGTGGCAAAGGCGTGAAAGTGGTGTACGACTCGGTGGGCAAGGACACCTGGGAAAAATCGCTGGACTGCCTGTCGCCATTTGGCCTGATGGCCTCCTTTGGCAATGCGTCCGGCCCGGCACCGTCTTTTGCGCCCGGCATTCTGGCCGCCAAGGGCTCGATCTATGTGACCCGCCAAACCCTGTTCACCCACATCAGCACGCGCGAAACCTGCCAGGAAATGGCCGACGACTTGTTTGCGGTGGTGAGCAGCGGCCAGGTGAAGATTCCCATCGACCAGCGCTACCCGCTGGAGCAGGTGGCCCAGGCCCACATCGACCTGGAAGCCCGCAAAACCACGGGCTGCACCATCCTCACGCTGTAAAGCGTTTCAGCCTTTGGCCCGGCGAACCCGCAAGAATTCGTCGAGCAGCAGACAGCCCGCACCCACGGTGATGGCGCTGTCTGCGAGGTTGAAGGCTGGAAAATGCCAGCCGGCCCAGTGGACATCCAAAAAGTCCACCACATGGCCATACATCAGGCGATCGATCACATTGCCGATGGCACCGCCCAAAATCAGCGAGAGCGCAAAGCCAAACAGTTTTTGACCGGGGTGGCTGCGCAGCATCCACACAATCAGCACCGCCGCCACCGCGCCCAGCCCAGTGAAAAACCAGCGCTGCCAGCCCGAGGCCGAGGCCAAAAAAGAAAAGGCCGCGCCCGTGTTGTGCACCCGCACCAGGTTGAAAAAGTGGGTCACTGGCTGGCTCCAGCCCAGCGGGTACTGGCCCACGATCAGGAGCTTGGTCAACTGGTCCAACAGGATCACCAGCACCGCCAAGGCGAGCCAGAGTTTCAGCGAGGGTGCAGCGCTGGACTTGCTCATGCCACGCGGCGCTGTTCGCCCTCGCCATACAGGTTGCTGACGCAACGGCCACACAGCGTGGGGTGCGTCGCGTCCTGGCCCACATCGTCGCGGTAGTGCCAGCAGCGCTCGCACTTCACGGCCGTGCTGGCTTGGGTGACGATCTGCAGGTCCGCGCCGGACTTGAGGGTGATGGCAGAGGTGATGAACACAAACTTCAGGTCATCGCCCAGCGCGCTCAGCAAAGCGTAGTCTTCGGCCGTGACCTGCAAGTCAACCTCGGCTTGCAACGAGGCCCCCACTTTGCCGGCGCTGCGCAAAGCCTCAATGTCCTTGTTCACGGCGTCCCGGATCTCGCGAATGCGCGACCACTTGCCCAGCAGCGCGGCATCGGGCTCGCCCAGTTGAGAGAAGGTTTCGGTGAACAGGGTTTCGCTGTGGCCAAACACTTTCCAGGCTTCCTCGGCGGTGAAGCTTAGGAACGGTGCCATCCAGCGCAGCATGGCATGCGTGATTTGGTAAAGCGCGGTTTGCGCGCTACGGCGCGCCAGCGATTTCGGTGCCGTGGTGTAGAGGCGATCTTTCAAGACGTCGAGGTAAAACGCCCCGAGATCTTCCGAGCAATAGACCTGCAGCTTGGACACCACGGGGTGAAATTCATAGACGCCAAAGTGGCCGCCTTCAAACACCTTTTTCTCGGCGTTCCAGCGGCCCAAAATGTCTTGTTGCAATTCGGCGGCGCGGCTCAGGGCGTAGCGGTCGATTTCCAGCAATTGGTCGGCGGCAACGGTGTCGGTGGCGGGGTTGAAGTCGCTCACATTGGCCAGCAAGAAGCGCAAGGTGTTGCGGATGCGGCGGTAAGCGTCGACCACGCGGGCCAGGATTTTGTCGTCGATGTTCAGGTCGCCCGAATAGTCGGTGGCGGCCACCCACAGGCGCACAATTTCTGCGCCGAGCTTGTCGGTGACTTCTTGCGGAATCACCACATTGCCTAGCGACTTGCTCATCTTGCGGCCCTGGCCGTCGGTGGCGAAGCCATGGGTCAGCAGGCCACGGTACGGGGCGCGGTCATACAGGGCGCAGCCCAGCAGCAGCGAGCTGTGGAACCAGCCGCGGTGCTGGTCATGGCCTTCCAGGTAGAGGTCGGCTTCCGGGCCTTGGGCGTGGTGGGGCGGGCGATCGTAGGCGTCGCGGTGGCTGCCGCGCAGCACATGTTCGAAGGTGGAGCCTGAATCGAACCAGACTTCCAGAATGTCGGTGCTCTTGGTGTAGTGGGCGGCTTCGGCGGCGCCCAAAATGTCTTCGGCGGTGACACGGCTCCAGGCCTCGATGCCGCCTTTTTCCACGATGTCGGCCGCCTGGTCGAGGATCTCCATCGTGCGCGGGTGCAGCTCGCCGCTGTCCTGGTGCAAGAAAAAGGGCAGCGGCACGCCCCAGCTGCGCTGGCGCGAGATGCACCAGTCGGGGCGGTTGGCGATCATGTCGCGCAAACGTGCCTTGCCGTTCTCGGGGTAGAAATGGGTCTGGTCGATCGCGTCCAGGGCCAGCTGGCGCAGGGTCTTGGGCGCCTTGTCTTGCGTGAACACGCCTTCGCCTTCGTCCATGCGCACAAACCACTGCGCGGCGGCACGGTAAATCACCGGGGTCTTGTGACGCCAGCAATGCGGGTAGCTGTGGGTGATGGTTTGGGTGGCCAGCAGACGGCCGGCGTTTTTCAGCGTTTCCAGAATGACGGGGACCGCTTTCCAGATGTGCTGGCCTGCGAACAGCGGGAAGTCGGGCGCATAAGCGCCTTGGCCTTGCACCGGGTTCAAGATGTCGTTGTAGGCCATGCCATGCGAGACACAGCTGTTGAAGTCGTCCAGGCCATAGGCGGGTGCGGAATGCACAATGCCTGTGCCGTCGTTGGCCGTGGCGTAGTCGGCCAAATAGACCGGCGCCGTGCGCGCAAAGCCGGCATCGACATGGGACAGGGGGTGATGGAATGCCAGGCCATCCAGGGTTTGGCCCAGCGTGGTGGCCAGCACCGTGCCTGTGAGCCCCCAGCGGGTCAGGCAGGCTGCCACCAGGTCTTCGGCCACCATCATCAGGCCGCGCTCGGTGTCCACCAGGGCATAGCGCAGTTCCGGGTTCAGGTTGAGCGCCTGGTTGGCGGGAATCGTCCAGGCGGTGGTGGTCCAGATGACGGCAAAAGCGTCTTTGGCCAGGCTCTGCAGGCCAAAGGCCTGGGCCAGGCGATCGGGCTGGGCGCACAGGAAGGCGACGTCCAGGGTTTCGCTTTTCTTGTCGGCGTATTCGATTTCAAATTCTGCGAGTGACGAGCCGCAGTCAAAGCACCAGTACACGGGCTTGAGGCCGCGGTAGACAAAGCCGCGCTCGATCACGCGCTTGAAGGCGCGCAACTGGCCGGCCTCGTTGGCCGGGTCCATGGTGCGGTAAGGGCGCTCCCAGTCGCCCAGCACGCCAAGTCGGCGGAAGTCTTCGCGCTGTTGTTCAATTTGCTCGGTGGCATAGGCGCGGCTTTTGGCCTGCATGTCATCGCGGCTGAGTTTGCGGCCATGCAGTTTTTCGATGGCGTTTTCAATCGGCAGGCCATGGCAGTCCCAGCCCGGGATGTATTGCGCGTCAAAGCCCGCCAGTTGGCGCGACTTCACGATCATGTCCTTGAGCACCTTGTTCAGCGCGTGGCCAATGTGCAGCTTGCCGTTGGCATAGGGCGGGCCGTCGTGCAGCACAAACAGCGGTGCGCCGTGGCGGGCGATGCGCAGTTTTTTGTACAGGCCTTCCTCTTTCCAGCCGTTGACCCAGGCCGGCTCGCGCTTGGGCAGGTCGCCCCGCATGGGGAAGGGCGTGTCGGGCAGGTTCAGGGTGGCGCGGTAATCGGGAGCGGTGGACATCTGGGGACCTTGGCAGAAAAGGCGAAGAGGGCTGGTGTGGGCGGGAGGGGTCGCCGCGGCCCTAGAGGGCCTCGCGATGACAGGAGCGAGGATTAAATTCGGTCGCGGGTGGTTTGGCGACGGGTGGTGGCGTGCGGCGCGCGTTGGGCCAGCGACTCACGCTGGGCAAACCACTGGCGTGCGTCATCGCAGTCTTTGGCGATGCCTTTTTGCAAGGCGTCCAGACCGTCGTATTTCAGCTCATCGTGCAGTTTGTGCAGCAGTTCCACGCGGATGATTTTACCGTAGCCACCCTCGGGCCCCAACTCGGCGGGCCAGTGCAGGCAATGGGTTTCCAGCAACACGCGGCCACCATTGACATCGTTGGGGTCCAGCGAGGGGCGAACCCCCAGGTTGGCCACCCCCGGCAGGGGCTGCGCCGCCAGGCCATGGACCTGGGCCACGAAAATGCCTTGGGCCGCCGGTTTCCAGTGCGCAAAGCGCAGGTTCAGGGTGCGGCAATCGAGCTCGCGGCCCAGGCGACGCCCATGCACCACATGGCCGGAGACGGTGTAGGGTCGGCCCAGCAATTGCGCGGTTTCGTCCATCGAGCCGCGCGCCAGGGCATCGCGCACCGCCGAGCTGGAGATGCGCAAGCGGCCTCTGAAGGGCGGCATGGCGGCACTCACGCCGCGGCTGGCAGCATGGCGCGGGTCGGAAATTTCATAGCTGTTCATGCGCGCCACGTCGAAGTCGAATTGCTCGCCTGCGGCCACCAACATGTCGTAATCGCCCGCGCGTTTGGCGCCGAAGCGGAAGTCGTCGCCCACCAGCACATAGCGTACGCCCAGGCCGTCGAGCAGGACTTCCTTGATGAAGGCTTGGGGGTCTTGCGAGGCAAAGGCTTGGTTGAAGGGCAGGATCACACATTGGTCCACGCCGCAGTTGGCCAGCTCTTGCAGCTTGTCGCGCAGCGTGGCAATGCGCGCGGGCGCCATCTCGGGCTTGTTCAGCTGGGCGGCAAAAAAGTCGCGCGGATGCGGCTCGAAGGTCATCACGCAGCTGGGCACGCCGCGGTGGCGCGCTTCCGAGCGCAGCAAAGCCAGCATGGCCTGATGGCCACGGTGAACGCCGTCGAAATTGCCGATGGTCAAAGCGCACGCTTCGGCCAGGGCAGGGTGGTGAAAGCCTCTGAAAATTTGCATAGTTCGACCGCCCGCAAAGTCACGGGCGTGCCATCAAAACAAGGTATATTGTCCTCGAACAACTCGCACGCCTTGGCGGGGTTGTCCGACATTCCGCGTCAGTGTGCTTTGCGAACTGCTTGGGAGGCTCGATTTGAAGGTCTTGAAGTTGTCGGCCCAGGGACTGCCACAGTCCTGGATATCGCTGGAACAGGCGGTGATTCATTACGCCGCGGGCGAGGTGCGCTGGGAAGCCGGCGCCGAGGTGGCGGTGTTTCGCGGCGGCCACAACGCCATCACCGGCGCGCAGTCCATCATCACGGTGAACAGCATCATTGGCACGCGCGGCGTCCCCAACATCAACCCTTTCGAGCTCAAGCCTGGGCTGACCAACAGCAAGCTGTTTGCCCGCGACCGCAACCTGTGCGCCTATTGCGGCGACACCTTCCACGAAAGCGAGTTGACGCGCGAGCACATCATCCCGTTTGCGCAACAGGGCCAGGACACCTGGATGAATGTGGTCACCGCCTGCCGTGCCTGCAACCACCGCAAGAGCAGCCGCACGCCCGAGCAGGCCCGCATGCCCTTGCTTTACACGCCCTATGTGCCCAGCCTGTGGGAAGACTTCATTTTGCGCAACCGCCGCATCCTGAGCGACCAGATGGAGTTTTTGATGGCGCACCTGCCCCGCAACTCGCGCCTGTGCGCCTGACGCCTCAGGCGCGCAGCAACTCGGCAATCGCGGCCGGGTAAATCCGATGCTCTTGGCTGAGCACGCGTGCGGCCAGTTGATCGGCCGTGTCGCTGGGCAGCACCGGCACCACGGCCTGCACCAGGATGGGCCCATGGTCCAATTCCGCCGTCACCCGGTGCACCGTCGCCCCCGCATAGCGACAGCCCGCCTCGATGGCGCGCTCATGGGTGTGCAAGCCCGCAAACGCGGGTAGCAGGGAAGGGTGAATGTTCAGCAGCCGCTGGTCGTAGTGCTGCACAAACCCCTGCGTCAAAATCCGCATGAAGCCCGCCAGCACCACCAAAAAGGGCTGGTAAGGGTCGATCAGTTTCTGCAAAGCCGCATCAAAGGCCTCACGTGGCTGCGCATGCTGCGCAAAGTCTTTGTGACTGAGCACCGCGGTGGGAATGCCGTGTTCCTTCGCAAACGCCAAGCCCCCGGCATCGGCCCGGTTGCTGATGACAGCGGCCACACGTGCCTGGTACCGGTCCTCCCAAGCCTCACGTTGCGCGGCCTTGACGATGGCCGCCATGTTCGATCCGCCGCCTGAGATCAGAATCACAATGTTTTTCATCGCACCGATTATCCCTTTGCACAGGCTCAGAACTCCCCCTCAGTGTCAGCGTGGGGCTTGGC
>Ga0255087_1000015_pt1 | contig 87113 bp, 72 predicted proteins | sample Colum_Miss_RepA__FD_188561 | JGI IMG/M metagenome (GOLD analysis project Ga0255087, IMG submission 188561) | Freshwater microbial communities from Columbia River, Oregon, United States - Colum_Miss_RepA_8d | ecosystem: Environmental > Aquatic > Freshwater > River | place: USA: Oregon | collected...
AGAGGAGTTTGAGTGGCAAATCAAGAAAAACAAACAGGAGACCAGCCAGCCCCTACACAAAAACTAGGTCAACCTGTCCAAATTGAGGGGCGCAGTCCATTGTATACCATATTGTCGGGCTACAGAGGAGACTGTCTTTCCTGCTTCATAGGTCTCCTGAACTATTGCCTTTTTTTCAGCTGGAGACCATCTTTTCCTTCTTTGAACTGAGGTCACCACCTCTATTTTGTCCTTACTAATCGTCATAATACGAGTCGTACGCCTATATCTTAGCAGGACTAGATGGACCGGTTTAAATCGGGGCTACTACAACTCCAATCATTCCGTAAAAGATATCAGTAATTTTTGGGGCAGTCTCTTTTATTTAAATTCTGGGTTTAAAATACGGTCTCTATAATATATATTTAACTCTAAATGCTTAAATTCATAAGATATCTTATTCTTATTTCAGCCCTAATTGGTACCCACAAAAACACTTGGGCTAAAACTTACTCTGAGACTGAATTAAAAGAACTGAACCAAAAACTAGTTCAGCTTCTACAAAACTCTGAAACATCAAAAACAATTCAGGCGCGGTCAATTCAGGAACATAATCACAAGCGAGCTAGTAAAAAGCTTTTTGAAGAACAACTTAAAAACTCTATCATTGCTTGTGAGAGTGCTATTCATGTTGCAAAAACCCAACCAAATAAATTATTACAGGAATCAGACTCCAATCTTGCGCGCTTATTTAAGTCTTTATTCATTCCCCTCAGTCGTACACATTTTAGATTAGCACCAAAGCCCTTTAAAGCTAAATACGAAGCTCTAATCAAGTCACTCGAGACCGATGAACCTGAAACCAACCGTTTGAAACTCAACCAAGAAATTTTTGTCCCAAGAACAGGAAAAATGAAATTCACACAAGCAAAACTATTTCGAATGATCGGACCTTATGCTGAAGTGAAGTGGTCTGAGAATGGGGAGTCATTCAAGAAGATAATCCCCATAAGCTCCCTTAAAACTAAAGAAGAACTCACACTTGATAAATTTGAGAAATCACTATCATCTCAGTCTAGAGATATTTTGAATAGAAAAGTAACAAAATCCTTGTCTTCAACCCACAATTCCCAGACATTAAGCGATGACTCATCACAATCGACTCTTCTCAGCCCTCAAGCACCTATCATTCAGGAACTTTATCATCGAAATTGGCTCATTGAGGAACCATCCATTGAGGCACCTCACTTTTCAGGTTCTCGTTCAGGAACGTTTTATTTTACACCCACACATTCTGCCCACAATATTGAACTCAGAACTCAAGGATCTCAGCCCGTTCAGTTTTTTATCAAAGAGGATCGTCTCATTCCAACTTCTACCACAACTCCTCTCACCTTAGAGGAAATCACTAGAAAGTACTCATTACGACCGGAAAATGCCTTGGTAAGAAAAAGTGAAATCCTAGCAATTGAGTCATTTCTTGAAACAATGGGAACAAAAACTCAGCCTCCTTTGCCAGTCTGCCCTCACTATCCTGAGATATCTTCTCTTGTTCGAACTCTGATGCGTGAAGAGAGGGATAGTAAAACGAGGCAGTGCACAATTCAACTTCCCCAAAAGGAATCGCTACTTGACGAGTGTCATGCAATTAAACTCCAACTGTCAATTGCTGGCTATGGTCCTACAGCAGTTTCATGCGCTGAAGTGAGTGAAGATAGAGCTACTATTTCTATAGAGCTCGATAGCCTAATCTGCGAAACATTAAACCGATCTTCAAATCCTCAAATTCGAGCTTGTTCAAGGTGTTTTTATCATGGTGCACCCTGCGATCAAAGGAGTCAGGAAAATGTTTCTCAACTCCTTAAAAAAGCAGATGATTACTTCTCAACGTTTCGCCCGCAACCCAAAAACCCTCTTTCTGAAAAGCATAAGACACAATCCAGTTTTAGAAATACACTCGATAGTCTTCTCAGCGAATATCCCGATATCGTCATTGGTGAAAATCACAGCGAGATTGCTGCTAAGAAAGCACTCATTGATAACATGGATCTCATTAAAGCCTCTGGAGCAGAGATCGCTCTTGAGCATGTGCTTTACGAACCCTATCAAGCGATGCTTGACTCTTACATATTAGATCAATCTACAATAATGCCTCCTCAACTTAAACTTTACCTCGAAACTCTCGATCGAGGGCATCGAGTGAGAGACTCAAAATATGGATTTAAAGCTATGGTTGAGGCAGCACGAAAACACCAAGTAAGACTCATTGCTTTTGATACGCAGACTTCTTATAGAGCGGGTCAAACTATCTACGGTTCGCGCGGTGTGCCACGATGGAAAGCAATGAACTACATGAACAAGGTAATTACCGATCATGAAAGACAGGGAAAGAAACTCATCCATTTTGTAGGAAATGCACACAATAACACTCGACTTAATGTTCCAGGCGTATCTGAATTACATGGAAATGCGCCCTCTTTAGTCATATCAGAAGGTAAATCCTCTCAAAAAATATTTAACGTAAACGAAGGGGATAATGGAATTAAAGCGGATATTCACTTCATTGAACGTACAGACATCTAAAACATATCAACTTATTGTATGTAGGATACTCTGGCTTCTAATCCTAAGCACTTCAAGACCCGAATCGGATCCCATCGAGAGGATTGAGTTGTGCTGCCCTCTTACTTGGGTACAAACAGGCCGCTAAAACGATGATGATAGCACAAAGCGCAACTCCGAGATAATACCTGCCATCAAACGTAACAGGAAGAGTTCTATCATAGTAAATGTCAGGTAGTGAAATGAACTCATAACGCCGCAAAAGAACACAGATCAAAAAACCAAAACTTAAGCCACCACCCACACCTAAGGCTCCTATTAAAATTCCTTCTGCTAAGAAAATAGCAGCTACTTGTCCATCTCGCGCTCCCATCGCCTTAAGAATTGAAATCTCTTTCCTCTTCTCTAAAACCATAAGTGTGAGAGTAGTCACAATATTAAATGAAGCTACCACGACAATAAAAGCAAGAATCACTGACATTGCAAGTCTCTCAAGCCTCAATGAGGCAAAAAGACTAGAATTTACTTCCATCCAATCTCTGATCCTGAAATGAGGTAATATTTTGCGAATCTCAGCTGCCATCTGCGGAGCATCTTCAAACTTCTCAAGGATAATCTCCCACTGAGACACTACATCAGCCCTTCTTAAAAAAGCCTCTGTAGTTCGCTTAGATGTATAAGCGGTATGAATCTCTTGCTCGGGGTCTCCTGCTCGATAAACCCCCCCGAGACGATACTGCTTCATTCGAGGGATATTTCCCATAGGGCCCTCAGTTTCAAGAGGAGAAATCAGAGTCACCTCATCACCTGGAATGACTCCCAACTCAAAACCCAGCTCATGCCCCAAAAAGATACTCGACGATTGCACTGAGCCCGGCACGGACTCCATGAGATTTTCCTTGAGCCTATTTAAATGCTCCTGGGATACTCCCTTAAGCGAGACCCCCATCACTTTTTTACCTGATTTCAGAATCACATCTGCAGCTAGTACTGAAGAAAGCTCTAAAATTCTTCCTTTAGCCTTCTTAGAGTTTAAATATTCTATCCATTCAGGTAAACGAAGTGCATCATCAGCAACATACCCCTGATCAAAGCCATTAACCTGCGCAGTCGGTTGTATAATGATATGAGCCTGCGACGACATCATTCTCTTCTTGAGCTCTGCCTCAAAGCCATCCATGACTGACAATACAATCATCATGGCACACACTCCAAGACCAATCCCAAAGATAGATAGCAGGGTAATGAAACTTAAAAACTTAGAATTTTTCTTAGACCTTAAGTAACGAAATCCAATCCAGATTGTCCAGGGATCTAACCAAAGATGCCGCAGAGTACTCATTCATGCTCCTTTCCCTGAAGGATGAAACAAGCACCCTGCAGTCCTCAACTCTAATTACAGTCTATTCAGAGTAAAAGCTCTGAGATTTTTCAGCTCGAGCAACTAATACAGGAGCTGGTGTATAGCGAGCTCCAAATCGCTCCTCGTATTTTCTGAGTCTATCCACGATATTCTGCATACCTAGGGTATCAGCATATCGCAATAAGCCTCCTCTGAACGGAGGAAACCCTGTACCCATGATCATTCCCAGATCAACTTCGGCAGCAGACCCTACGACCTTTTCTTCTAGACAACGAGCAGCTTCGTTAATCATGGGAAGAATGCAACGTTCCACAATTTCTTCTCTTGCCACCTGGTCAGCAGAGGGCTTGACTCCAATCAGATCATAAACACTTGGATCTAGCTTCTTCTCTTTCTTAGGCCCCTCATAAAGATACAAGCCCTTACCATTTTTCTTACCTAAGCGTCCTGCTGCTACCGCTTTTCCATGAATAGGAGAAGGCTTCATGCGATCTCCAAAAGCCTTATAGAGAATATGGGAGACCTTTTCACCCACATCTACTCCAACCTCATCAATGAGCTCCATAGGACCCATCGGCATTCCAAACTCAAGAAGGACTTCATCTATCTTTGGAATTGCAACCCCCTCTGCTAATAAATAGACAGCCTCATTGAGGTATGGAAGTAATAATCGATTCACCAAGAACCCTGGAGAATCCTTCACTACTATTGGAGTCTTTCCTAATTTTTTGCTCAATTGAAAAACTGCAGAGACTGCTTGAGGTGAGCTCTGCTCTCCCTGAATCACTTCAACTAAAGGCATTTTATGCACAGGATTAAAAAAATGCATACCCACAAATCTCTCAGGATGCTTTAAAACTTTTTGCATCTCAGATATAGAAAGAGATGAAGTATTGGAGGCAACTACGCACTGATCAGAAATATGCCCCTCCAGCTCCTGCAGTACCTTCTTCTTAACTTCTATGTTTTCTACAATTGCTTCAACAACTAGATCTAAGGAAGAGAACCCTGTAAAATCTACTACCGGAGCAATCAAATTGAGCTTTTGAAGATATTGCCTCTGATTAATCTTCTTCTTTCTAAGCTGTGATTGGAAAACTTTTGATGCTGATTGAATCCCCAAGCTTAATGCTTGAGTATTCAAATCTTTCATGCGAATTGGCAAGTTTTTATCTGCAAAAAGCTGAGCAATTCCTCCTCCCATCACTCCAGCACCTAATACTGCGGCATGATGCACGGTAAACTCTTTCAGGATTTCTGCAACAGCACCATCAACTCCCTTTGATTTTTTAACAGACTCTGTCATGAAAAATAGTCGAATCAAGTTTTTAGAAATGGCTGTATCAGCCACTTTACCAAAACCTTGAGCTTCTCTGATCATGGCCTCTTTCCGTGCACTTCCTTTTAACTTGCTGCCATACCCGCTAAAAGTATCCTCAATAACAGACAAAATCTCAAGAGGCGATGGATATTGCCCTTTTGTTTTAGACAGTACCCCTTCACGTGCTTTCTTAAAAATCAAGTAGCGTCCTGGCACTCCCTCCATTAACTCACCCAATTTTCCACTCACACCGCCAAGTTTGGGCTCTTTAGCGATCCTCTTACCTGACTTTAGACTGGCAATATTAGCTGCGACCCAATTCAGAACTGACTCATTAAAATTCTCTTTAGGTAAACATGCCTCAATCAGTCCAGCCTTGAATGCTCGCTCTCCGCTCAAAGTCTTTCCTGTTAAAATCAAATCTAGTGCTGTAGCCAAACCGACCTTCCTTGGGAGCCGAATGCAACCACCCATACCTGGCAATAATCCAAGCAGAACTTCAGGAAGCCCTATTTTGGCTGAAGCGTCATTTGACATCAAAATTGCTGAGCTAGCCAACGCAAACTCACAGCCACCTCCTAATGCAGCGCCATGAACAGCTGCAATAGTAGGAAACGGCAAGTCCTCCCATCGATCAATCAGCATCTGACCACTCCTGGAGAGCTCCTCTGCCTCTTGAGCTGTCTGGGTGGCCTGAATCATCTCAATGTCAGCACCCGCAATAAAATTTCCTGGCTTCCCTGAAAACAGAACGAGGGCATCAATTTTACCCTGCTTAGCAAGACCCTCAAGTTTTGGTAGAAGAGCCTCCACATCCGAAATTACTTTTTTGCTGAGCTTATTGACTTTCTCTCCTTGCAAGTCAAATGTGAGAGTCCAGAGCTTTACACTACCCCATCTCTGAGGCTGCTCCTCTAAGAAAAATGCTGCTGAACCTAATGATGTATTTCCTGGCATACTTTTTTTCCCCGTTTTAGCTTTTGATTCATGAACCCTATCATTTGCAGACTGAACCTGATTGTTTGTTTCCATAGGTCTGCGAATCATAGCAATTTTCTGGAGCAAAAAAAGTAAATTCAAAAAAGAAGCGCAATTCTAGCCATTACAAATTCATTTAGTTTTAAATCTTCCTAAAAATAATACAAACTCGTACAAAGGCTAACTCCTTGGAGAGCTATAAAACGTAAAGTGAGCTCAACTAAAATCGAAGCGTATGAAGATCTGCCTTACTTAGGCGATTATCAATCATACCTGAAATATTACGCATCATTTTTGAAAACATGGGACCAAGCCAGGACCGAAAAATAAGCACAAAAGATCCCACGATAATTGAGAGCATTAAAATATATTCTGTTGTAGCCTGAGCCTCCTGATCATCAAATAAACCTATCCAAAATCCACTATATTCTCTTCCCTTTTTTGCCATAAGTTTTCTTCGGCCGAGCCTGTTGTTTCACCGCATTATAAATCTTGTCAACATTTCTAAGTTGATAATGAACTGACGCCAACTCCCGAATCTTCTTGGCCGATAATCGGCTGGAAATCTCTGAGTGTTCCAGAAGTAACTGCACAAACTCTTTATCTGAATGCTCCAGTGACATTAAAGCGCACTCCTGCACCCATGCATAAGCCTGCTCACGACTTACTCCCACTTTAATCAACTCAAGAAGATAGTGACCTGAATAAACTAGTGGACCAGCATTTTTCAAATTTTTCCTGACTTGATCCTGCTTTATACCCAGAGAGTTCAAAACCTGACAAGCCCTATGAAGGGTGTAATCTAACAAAATTGCGGAGTCTGGAAAAATCATTCGCTCTACACTAGAATGACTAATATCTCTTTCATGCCAGAGTACAATATTTTCCTGAGCTGCCTGCGCATAAGATCTAAGCATTCGAGCACAACCAGTAATATTTTCGGAAGATATTGGATTTCTTTTATGAGGCATAGCACTTGAGCCTTTTTGGCCCTTTTGAAATCCCTCAATCATCTCCCCTACTTCTGAGCGCTGTAAATGCCTTAACTCTACTACCATCCTCTCAAGTGAACTACCCAAAAGCGATAGTGTAAAAATCCAATTTGAATGCCGATCCCTTGGAATCACCTGGGTACTCACGGGCTCTCGATTCAATCCAAGTTGTCCGAGTACCTTTTCTTCAAAATCAATACCCCAATGCGGACACACTCCCACAGCACCAGAAAGCTTCCCAAACCTCATCTCCTCTAAGGCACCGAGAAGCCTCTCTCGATTTCTAGTCCACTCACTATACCATCCCAAAAACTTTAACCCAAAGCTCGTAGGCTCAGCAAAAATTCCATGGGACCTACCAATGGTTGGCAGCTTCCTATACTTGTGAGCTAATTTATTCAAGCTATTCAATAATTCATCAATTGCCTTGCATAAAAGAATGCCAGCTTCTTGAACCTGTAAAGCTAAACAAGTGTCTAAAATATCAGAAGAAGTTAAACCAAAGTGAATAAACCTAGATGTAGGCCCTACTTGCTCTGCAACCGCTGTAGTAAATGCAATCACATCGTGCTTAACTATTTTCTCAATCTCGGCAACGCGCTGAGGATCAACTCCACCACGATCAATTAAAGATTCACCTTTTTTACTCAGCTCTCTCCAATCAGATCGTGAGATAACCCCACGTGCAGCTAACTCTTTACAAACAGCTAGTTCAATTCTTAGCCAGTGCAGTAACTTAGTACGATCATTCCAAACTTTTACCATCTCTGGACGGGTATACCGCTCAATCACAAAGCACTCCTTAACCTCAATTTAAATCCTAATATTTTCATGATTACGACTCAATTTCACCAGAGCATCTGTCGCTTCCAATGCCGAAACCGCAATTCCAAAAGACCCCAACTGTGGATAAACCTCCGGTGACGCCGCAAAAACGTTTTTTATTCCAAGATACCCATTCACTCTAGGAACTCTTGATGAATAGACAAGCAGGTGATCTGGAATTGACTCTAAGTTGCCAAATAAATAAACTCTTGAAAGATCAGATCCTAGACTCTCACTCCTCACATCAGGAAAACAATTAAGAATATGATCCTCTAGAAATGGAAAAATATTTTTCGCTTGAGCAAACATTCTCATAGCCAAAATCTTTTGAGTTTCCATCGTAAGTGAGGTCTGATCATAAGGTAAAATTGTTCTCACATAAAGAATGATAGATTGATCCTTCGATCGCTTCTCGTCATAGGTACTACCCCGAACTATTTCAATTTCTAGTACAGGGCTTCCTTTATCCTGCCAAATCAAACGAGAACAAAGTCCTTCAGGGATGGCCTCCGATCTTACCGTTAAAGCAAGGGTAAAACGCCAACCAGAGGGCAATGATAGATTTTTCACATCGGACCATACCGGATGAGTCAGGGGCAAAGCTTTATGCGCAGCCCTTCCTAAGACTCCTCCCACTTTTGCTTGAATCATCTCCCCTGAGCCTTCAATTTGTACACCCATAAGGGTATTGTTCTTGATATAGATTCTTTGGCAAGGCTCACGGGAAATCTGAACACCTAGTTTCCCAGCTGATTCCAAGAGAAACGATCGAAACCTAGCTATACCTCCTTCAATACTTGCACCACTATCAACTAAGCAGAGAAGATGAAAAAGATCAAAAAAACTAGTCTCACTTATAGATTGAGCAGATAAACCATACCAAAGAGCACTCCAGAGTTGATTTAACCTAGTATCTACATCCTTAAGCCTGAGATGACGATTTAGCCATGGAGTATCTTTCGGAAAAACTGCTTTAGACTTTTGTTCAAATTTTTCCCTTCTTGAGTAAAAAACTCTATCCCATTCTTTCTCAAAATAATTGTAACTATTTCTACTCAATAAATGAAAAACTCTCTCTAAAATGGTCTTAGATTCAGGAGCGTCCAATAAACCAGGATACTTTGCCCAAAACTGAAGCATCTGAGCTCTTAAGTTATGAACAACTTCAGAAACACCCCAACTTTTCCTCTCTTCTGCAGTGAGCTCTCTCTTGAACTCAACTTGAAGATTCTCTAAAGATCTTAAATTCATTCTAATTTCTGGAGTAGAAATAGAGATCCCGCTATGAAAAACTAGAGATGAAAAATCACTCTCAGCAGATGGATCCTGTATTTGAGTGAGCAACTCATATAAAAGTCCTGCCCCCTGTGTTTTTGAATCAAGACCGAGAATCCAATTAGGTTCAGGGTCAAAATATTGCCCATGACTCGTTTTAAAAAATTCAGGCTGATCTTGAGGAGAAATGATCAAAACGGATAGCTCTTTTTGAGCAGCCAAGCAGCCTGCTAAAAGAGCGGATGGGTGATTTCCTAAAACAATAACATCAAACTGAGATTTAAATTTCATTGTCGTAGCCGTTGCAATTCACGTGGCGTCACGCACGTCCCCCTTGCTTTACATACAAGTAAAGGGCTACTCAGAAGTTCAGCTGAGGAGGGCGCAATACCCCCCTGTTCGACAGGTAGGGAACGGACTACTTTATAGGCCTCAAACTCTATAGTTCGTGAGGTATTTCCTATTTTTATAATTCGACCGCTAACTTCAACATAATCTCCCGCAAAAACAGGAGCTAAAAACTCAATTGATTCGTAAGCTCTAAAAAGCCCTTCATCTCCATCAACACGAATGAGAAGCTCGGTTGCCACATCACCAAAAAGCTGTAAAATTCGAGCACCATCTACCAGTCCCCCTCCATAATGTCCATCATGCAAACTCATTCTCACACGCAAGGTCACTTCAGGTAGTTTATCTGTCATATTAGAATAAGCTTACCATGCTCAGCTCATTTTCTCGAGAGCATCCCAAATTTTTTGAGTAGCCCCTAAACGCATCTGAGTATCTTTGATCCATTTTGCTTGGTATTGAGGATCTCTATATATAAGAACAACCTCGGTTAACCATTTCTTAAACCCATGAGAATCACGAATCACCGTGAGCTGCCCCGTTTTCTGTAGCTCTCCAGTCTCAACAAACCTTTCCACACCCTTTGGCCCACAGGCGATTGGCACTCCATAAATTGCGGGTTCAATTGTGCTATGAACTCCTTGAGCAAAACCACCCCCTATAAATACCCATGCTGCAACTGCATAAAGTTCACTTAAAAATCCCATTTCATCGACTACGATACAAATCGGAGTCTTCGCGCTATCAGCTAGTTGATCCAAGGCCCGGAACATTTGACTTCGATTTGAGGTACAAATAGGATTTAATCCAATCTCTCCTCTCAAATACTCACAAACTTTTACAACTGAGTGAGCATCCACCCGATGAGGGACTACCCAAAGAGTTCCTTGATCTACCAGAAGCTGAGAGCCTAATACCTTTAAATCCTCAAGCCAAGCACTGCCCAAAATACCCCATGGCTTTGTAATTTTTTTTTCTAAACTCGTCATTAGCTCCTGAACCCTAGAATTACCTATAGCTTTTCTTTGATAAACTCGGTCCCATCTAGGTTCCCCTACACACTCAATCTGAGAATTAGGAAAGCCATCTCTCAAAGAATCTCTATTTTCAGGTTGAGATATGAAGAAGAAAAGATGAGGAAATCGACCGAGAAGAGCCATACACATCGAGCGGACTATTTTCAATGATTTTCTCATCTGAGCTGAAATCACAAAAAGAGGAATCTCCAACTGAGTCAAGCTTGTCCAAAGATCCGGCCATGCTTCATATTTTACTGTAACAAATATTGAAGGCCTCAATACAGACAAGGCTGAAAACCAACTACCCTCTAATGGACAGTACCCTACAAACAATACCCTGTTAGATTGTTTTTTTAATTTATTATCTAGAGCATGCAAAGCCTCGTGAGCAGACTCACTCAGTACAGTGACTACAATTTCATACCCCACGTCAGCAGCTTTAAAAATTAAGGTTGAAATACACTCCAACTCACCCACACTTGATGCATGAAACCACACTCGGGGGATACCTGAGGACCCTGATGCACCTACGCTCTTCAGCACATAGGGAAGACTTTCCTGCCTCCTTTGTTCTGAAAAAAAAACTCTCCAGAGAATACCAACTAACAAACGACTCAGACAACGATAACTTCCGAGTAAGATTAAACGAATCACTAGGACCTCTCTATGGTCTGGCGGATTTAAACCTTGAGTTCAATTCACTCATCGCATGTTTTGCAGTGTACCCTTTCAAGCAGTGATAAGGCTGAAAAAGCCGACAACAAAAACGCCCATCTTTACTACAAGGACGACAATTAAGATCTAAACCAAGAGCAATACTATCAGCTCTCCATGGACCAAATCCCATATCTGGCGTAGTAGGACCAAAAATAGTGATCGATGAAACTCCCAATGCCTCTGCAAAATGAACTAAACCTGTATCAACACCAATTATTCCTGAAGACCTTGCCAATATGTATGCAGTTTCCTTCAGACTCCAGCGGCCAATTCCAGAGACACAATTGATACCCTGATCACTCAATTGTTTTAAGAGTTTAATACTCTCAAGGTCTTGCTTGGTTCCTAAGATTACAGGAGTAAAATCCACGAATTTACTTTGGATCAAACTACAAACGTGCTGAATCGGCCACATCTTACCTCTCCAGCGTGAACTAGGCATAATACAGATGTAATTCTTACCCACTAATTCACTAGGAAAACTAAAATCGTTTTGAAAAAGTAAATACCTCAAATCAGGACGCTCAGATCCAGTACCTCCCACAAACTGTGCATATCTCTGTACCCAAGGTTGTGGCCTTAATTTTGATGGCCACAGCTTCTTCAATAAGTAATACCCGTAAAGTCTAAAGCGCTGCTTTGAGATCATTTGCCAACGTGGCATCTTCCTCTGCTCAGAAAGACTCCACCAAACAAAACATAACTTCATCAATCGCGTGCGGAGATTGCAGTGCAAGTCATAAATCTCTGAATACTCCGACTCCCAAATCTTCCTACATAGTCTAAGCCAACCCTTCAAACCAACTTTCTTCTGAAAAGTTAGTACTTGATTAAGTCTAGGGTGTCCTTCTAGAAGGGTAGAATACTCTTGTAAAACGAGCCAATGGCACTCATGAGACATTGGAACTGAGATCACCTCTAGAGCAGTACTTGCGAGAATCACATCTCCCAAGCTACTCAATCGGATATACAATCTTTTTGGATTCATGATTTCAACCTTTAAGAACGAATCAGCACAATACTCATCATCATATAATAAAAATCTAAAATCTAAAGAGTAAGGTAACGTACGATCACTAAAAGGGTAAGAGTCGGGATTAGGTATTTATGAGGTATTTTAATAGATAAGGAATGAGAAGAAGAGAAAAAAAATGGGGGCATCGAGCTATTTTAGCGCCGAGCTACCTCGGTACTATGTTCGCCGTGGACGGGCTTAACTTCTGAGTTCGGGATGGGATCAGGTGTAGCCCCGTCGCCAATGACACCCCCAAACCTGTAAAAGTAAGGAGAGATCAAATCGACAGATCAGTTAGAAGATATACTGTAAACAGACATTGTAAGGAATTGCTGAGAGATCAATTAAAGATCTCAGCGATCTGAGAATAGGGAAGAATAAGAAAGACTTATTCAACACTACATAAGATAAAGAGATAAGCCTCACGTTCGATTAGTAGTGGTCAGCTGAGTACATTACTGTACTTACACACCCACCCTATCAACCCTGTCGTCTACAGGGGAACTTAAGGAGACTAAATGTCTCGGGAGAAGTTGTTTTGAAGAGAGTTTCCCACTTAGATGCTTTCAGCGGTTATCTCGTCCGGACATAGCTACCCAGCAACTGCCACTGGCGTGACAACTGGCACACTAGCGGTCCGTCCATCCCGGTCCTCTCGTACTAAGGACAGCGCTTCTCACTTCTCCAACACCTACGGCAGATAGGGACCGAACTGTCTCACGACGTTCTGAACCCAGCTCGCGTACCGCTTTAATTGGCGAACAGCCAAACCCTTGGGACCTGCTCCAGCCCCAGGATGCGATGAGCCGACATCGAGGTGCCAAACCTCCCCGTCGATGTGGACTCTTGGGGGAGATAAGCCTGTTATCCCCGGAGTACCTTTTATCCGTTGAGCGATGGCCCTTCCATACAGAACCACCGGATCACTAGGACCTGCTTTCGCATCTGCGCGACATGTCCGTCTTGCAGTTAAGCACCCTTATGCCCTTGCACTCTACGGCTGGTTTCCACTCAGCCTGAGGGTACCTTCGCGCGCCTCCGTTACTCTTTGGGAGGCGACCGCCCCAGTCAAACTGCCCGCCTGACATCGTCCCGTGGCCGGTTGAATGCGACCTACGGTGAGAACAGCCAAAAATCAAGGGTGGTATTTCAAGGTTGCCTCCACCTAAGCTAGCGCCTAGGCTTCCAAGGCTCCCACCTATCCTACACATGATTCCCAGATGATCTATGCCAGGGTACAGTAAAGGTTCACGGGGTCTTTCCGTCTTGCCGCAGGAACACGGTATCTGCACCGCGACTCCAACTTCGCTGAGTCTCCAGTCGAGACAGTGGGGAATTCGTTACGCCATTCGTGCAGGTCGGAACTTACCCGACAAGGAATTTCGCTACCTTAGGACCGTTATAGTTACGGCCGCCGTTTACCGGGGCTTAAGTTCGAAGCTTCTGGGACGAATCCCATGACCTCTCCCCATGACCTTCCGGCACCGGGCAGGCGTCAGACCCTATACATCCTCGAATGAGTTTGCAGAGTCCTGTGTTTTTGTTAAACAGTCGATACCCCCTAGTTTCTGCCCCCTAATTCAGCTTCTCAGAGCAAGTCTGAGTCACCTACTATAGGGCTACCTTCTCCCGAAGTTACAGTAGTATTTTGCAGAGTTCCTTAACTGGAGTTCTCTCACGCGCCTGAGGATACTCTCCTCGCCCACCTGTGTCGGTTTCCGGTACGAGTTAACATAAAACTCACTCCGTAGCTTTTCTTGTGCGTAGAGAAGATATGGCTTCTAAGGATGTTACTCCTCTCGGACTCCCTTCTCGGAGATAACTGTGAGACGGATTTGCCTATCTCACACCCCTACGAGGTTCCACCAGTACAACCGATGACTGGCCCATAAATTCTTCCGCAGTCCCTACTGAGCTAATAACGCTTTATGCTAAGTTGAGGAATATTAACCCCATTTCCATCATCTACGCCTTTCGGCCTCGACTTAGGTCTCGACTAACCCTGCCCGGACGAGCCGTGTGCAGGAACCCTTGGGCTTACGGCGATTAGGATTCTCACCTAATTTATCGCTACTCATACCAGCAGCAGCTCTTGTCATGCCTCCACCAGTGCTCTCGCTCTGGCTTCTCCGACTTAGACAATGCTCCCCTACCCCGCGACAGATCCGCAGATCTATCGCAGTCGCAGCTTCGGTTCTATACTTCAGCCCCGTTACGTTTTCGGCGCAACATTCCTCGACCAGTGAGCTATTACGCTTTCTTTAAAGGGTAGCTGCTTCTAAGCTAACCTCCTGGTTGTCTGGGGAAGGTCACATCCTTTCCCACTCAGTATAGAATTTGGGACCTTAGCTGGCGATCTGGGTTCTTTCCCTTTTGACGACGAAACTTATCTCCCGCCGTCTGCCTCCTATGGCGTAAAGTTCACTGGCATTCGGAGTTTGATAGGGGTTGGTAACCCGGTAAGGCCCCTAGCCCAGTCAGTGCTCTACCTCCAGTGACTCTCCATAAGACGCTACCTAAATAGCTTTCGGGGAGAACCAGCTATCACGCAATTTGATTGGCCTTTCACCCCTAAGCACAACTCATCCGAAACCTTTTCAACGGTTACCGGTTCGGTCCTCCACGTCCTGTTACGGACGCTTCAACCTGGTCATGCCTAGCTCATCGCGTTTCGGGTCTAGTACCAGCCACTCACTCGCCCTATTCAGACTCGCTTTCGCTACGGCTTCCCCTATTGTACGGGTTAACCTTGCGACTGATACTAACTCGCTGGCTCATTATGCAAAAGGTACGCAGTCAGGCATTTCTCTTTCGAGCATAGCCCTCCTACAGCTTGTAGGCACGGGATTTCAGATTCTATTTCACTCCCCTCAACGGGGTTCTTTTCACCTTTCCCTCGCGGTACTATACGCTATCGGTGACATGCTTGTATTTAGCCTTGGATGATGGTCCACCCGGATTCTCACAGGGTTACTCGGGCCCCATGATACTTGGGATACCTCTAGAGCTACAATCCATTTCACTTACGGGGCTATCACCCACTATGGCCACTCTTCCCAAAGTGTTCAGTTATGTATTGTAGTCTCATATCGAGGTCCCGCAACCCCAGCTAACAAGTTAGCTGGTTTAGGCTCTACCCGTTTCGCTCGCCACTACTCGGGGTATCTCTTACTTGATTTCTTTTCCTGGAGGTACTGAGATGTTTCAATTCCCTCCGTGTGCTTCCTTACCCTACTTCACTCAGATAAGGATTACAGGATATTACTCCTGCAGGGTTTCCCCATTCGGACATGTACGGGTCAAACGCTCTCTTGGCAGCTAACCGTACTCTTTCGTGGCCTGAACCGTCCTTCTTCGCCAGCATGTCCCAAGGCATCCATCTCGCGCCCTGAGTCGCTTATCACTCATGAGTTTTGAAAAAAACGAATTACTTCGCTCTTTCCTACTCTTCGCCTATTCGCAGATCTCTGAAACCTAATTCATGTAAACTTAACTTTCGTCTCGCCTACATATCTTAAGCTCTTCAGAGTCAGATATATTTTTATTTGATCGTGTTCCTGATTTTTCCTTCGTGAACTACTCACTCGCTTTTAGCTTTCACTAAAAACTGTAAGCAATTTTTTATTTAAAGTGATCAATCAGTTAACGCTTAAACATTGTTTTTGTATTGCTACTCAACAATGTTCCTCAGCAATTTTCTTACATGAGAGTATGATCTCATCCCTCTGATCTCACCTTGCTCAGGTATTTCTACCTCAACTCAGCGTCGAACCATTTTGACCGATTCGAATCGACCAGTGATGAATCACACTTTATATAATTCTAACTATTCTGTTTTCAAAGATCTCTCACTTTACCTCTTTCGAGATAAAGCCTAGAAAGCGTAACCTTCTAGCTAAACTTAAAATCTTAATCAAACTCTCTTACTTTGACCGTCGTTTAATCATGGTGGGCCTGGGAAGACTTGAACTTCCGACCCCACGCTTATCAAGCGTGTGCTCTAACCAACTGAGCTACAGGCCCGCGCTTGATTAAGGCCATGCCTTAAACTTCTTGCTGCATTACCACCCAGGTAACACATTCAGAGAGCTGGGGATGAATCCCTTGAAAGAGAAAATGGAGAGAGAGGACTTTAGAATCACTTTGCAAACTCACTGTTACATTCATTTACAAGTGACTTGACCGGAATCCACCGATGAAGCGGTTACTCAAGGTAACTACTTTCTTCATCATTGTGAGAAATTCCTTAGAAAGGAGGTGATCCAGCCGCAGGTTCCCCTACGGCTACCTTGTTACGACTTCACCCCAGTCACCAACCCCACCTTCGCCGGAGGGCTCCTTTCGGTTACCCTGACCGTCTTCTGGTTGAGTCAGCTCCCATGGTGTGACGGGCGGTGTGTACAAGGCCCGGGAACGTATTCACCGCGGCGTTCTGATCCGCGATTACTAGCGATTCCAACTTCATGGAGTCGAGTTGCAGACTCCAATCCGAACTGAGAATGGCTTTTTGAGATTAGCTCCACGTCGCCGTTTGGCTTCCCTCTGTACCATCCATTGTATCACGTGTGTCGCCCTGGATATAAAGGCCATGAGGACTTGACGTCATCCCCACCTTCCTCCGTGTTAACCACGGCAGTCTCTTTAGAGTGCCCAACTGAATGCTGGCAACTAAAGACAAGGGTTGCGCTCGTTGCGGGACTTAACCCAACATGTCACCACACGAGCTGACGACAGCCATGCAGCACCTGTCTCTCTGTAGTATTGCTACTAAAACTGTATCTCTACAGCTGTCAGAGGATGTCAAATCCAGGTAAGGTTCTTCGCGTTGCTTCGAATTAAACCACATGATCCACCGCTTGTGCGGGCCCCCGTCAATTCCTTTGAGTTTTAGTCTTGCGACCGTACTTCCCAGGCGGGGTACTTAGTGCGTTAGCTCCGATTCAGCGGGGGTCAAGACCCACCAAATCTAGTACCCATCGTTTACAGCGTGGACTACCAGGGTATCTAATCCTGTTTGCTCCCCACGCTTTCGTAGTTGAGTGTCAGTATCTGTCCAGGTCGCCGCTTTCGCCTCTGGTGTTCCTCCCGATCTCTACGCATTTCACCGCTACACCGGGAATTCCACGACCCTCTCCAGAACTCTAGTCTTACCGTTTCTGCGGCACTTCTTAGGTTAAGCCCAAGGCTTTCACCGCAGACAAATAAGACCACCTACCTACCCTTTACGCCCAATAATTCCGAGCAACGCTTGCACCCTCCGTATTACCGCGGCTGCTGGCACGGAGTTAGCCGGTGCTTCCTTTTCCGGTACCGTCAGTCCTATAAGCTATTCACTTATAGGATTTTCGTCCCGGACGACAGAGCTTTACAACCCGAAGGCCTTCTTCACTCACGCGGCGTGGCTGCGTCAGACTTTCGTCCATTGCGCAAGATTCCCCACTGCTGCCTCCCGTAGGAGTCTGGACCGTGTTTCAGTTCCAGTGTGGCTGATCATCCTCTCAGACCAGCTACCCATCAAAGCCTTGGTGGGCCATTACCCCACCAACTAGCTAATGAGACGCAGGCTCATCCTAGAGCAAAGGGAATTGCTTCCTCCCTTTCCCGAAAGATCCTATTACGGACCTCATCGCTCTATCCAGTATTAGCCCGCCTTTCGGCAGGTTATTCCGGACTCTAGGGTAGATTACCTACGCGTTACTCACCCGTACGCCACTTTACTCAGGATTGCTCCCTTTCACGTTCGACTTGCATGTGTTAGGCACGCCGCCAGCGTTCGCTCTGAGCCAGGATCAAACTCTCATGTTTAACTTTTTAGTTCTAAAACCAAGAAGCTTTCGTTCCTCTAAGTCTTAGTTACAATCAAACAAGTTTTTTAATCCTCACTCAATTTCATCTGGCTATTATTAGTATTTCTACTTCTACTCATCAAAAGAAATTGATTTCGAGGTTTTCGACATCACTATCAGATTCTTAGACCTGAAAGCTGCCTGCCTACTCGCCCCCACTTTCTCTTTCAAAAAATTCATCCCAATTTTCAAAGATCTAACGCCTCAGAACTACTTCGTTTTTGTTTCGTTCATCATCGCCGAGGTCTGTGTATCTATCCATTTCCCTCGAAATGCGCAATAGTTTTTTTACAATTTTTTTACTTTTTTTTGATTCAGTTCGTCAAAGTGAGCTCATAAGCCCGAATCCTTCGTAATAACGTGGACTTAGGTAAGCCAATCTGTTTTGCTGTCCGAGTGATTTTTCCTGAATTTCTGTAAAGCATCCTCCGAAAGTACTCTTTTTCGAACGTGCAGAGGGCACTTCGGTAGTCCAAAGTCATTGGAATCTCAAGACAACCCAGGCCAGTACCGCCCTGAATTACCCCTACCCCCCCCTTTTGGGCCTGTTTTTTTTCTAAAAAAGGCCCTGGGAGATCTAAAACAGTGATTTCTTCCCCTTCCTCATGGGCCAAAACCGCATACTCAAGGACATTAGAGAGTTCACGATAGTTTCCAGGCCAGCTATACTCCAGAAAACACTCCCTCACCTCTGTCGAAAGTTTGGGCACTTCCTGCTGAAGCCTCCTACATACCTCTTCTAAAACTCTATTCATGATAGAATCTAAATCTTCTTCTTGCTCTCGGATCGACTTTAATCTGAGAGGAATGACACAGATTCGATGATACAAGTCCTCCCTAAAGCTTTTTGCTCGAACAGCGTCATCTAGATTCCGATGCGTTGCTGCAATCACGCGGACATCGAGTTGAATTTCCCGATTACTTCCCACAGGACAAATTCTCTTTGACTGCAAAAACTCAAGCAATCTTGCCTGCAACCTGAGAGGCAGCTCTCCAATCTCATCTAGGAATAGGGTACCCCCGTGAGCCAGCTGAAGCTTGCCTACTCTTTTTTGATCTGCGCCCGTAAACGCACCCCGTTCATGACCAAACAGCTCTGACTCCAGAGTCCCTTCATGTACTGTCGCAAGATTAATAGTAATGAACGGAAAGCTCCTGCGAGGACTTTGCTGATGAATTTGATAAGCAAGCGAGGTTTTCCCTGTTCCGGTTTCTCCTGCAATGAGGACATGAGAGTCACTCTTGATCGCCATTCGGTAAGCTACTTGATTTCTTCTTTCTTCGATTAGGTGCATCCTGACAAACCCCTTCTTGATCTCGATGACACCTTGAGCAAGGAACAGGCCAACTCACTTCAGCATTCCAACCCCTTTAAAACGAATTTCAAAGAATATTGGGCAAATAGACTGTAGGTTCTCGCCTACAACCCAGTAAATCCCTGTGGGGTTAAGCCTACACCAAAAATTTTGCTCCTCATTGACTCACCCTCATAAAGCCCGTTAATCTCTGCATTCCATAATCCGCTCAGTGATCACTTCAATAAATTCGCAGAACTCATCTCAAAGAAACTAGCTTTGCCTCTATAGATACTCTCAGCAAAAACACTTGATTTGAATCGGGTATTCACTTTAGCATGAGCTTAAGGCTGAGAAAAAAAATAAGCCTATCTCCACTTCTTTCAACTTCAAGCACGCCACTCACTCACACCTCATGGAGACCAAACTCTTATGCAAAATAAAAAAAAAGCTCGATTTTTCCTCACCTGGGCTGGAATCTTGCCTTTATTCCTCACACTCACAACACAGACATGGGCAGGAGGAGTAGAACTCCACGCTCATCTTTTTATGAAGCAGGGTATGTCATGGCTCTTCAAAGGTGACTTTAACGACCCGCTCCAGGCTCAGGACTGGACCTCTCGCCTCTCCTCGCAAGTAAACGCTGAAGCCATGGCAAGATCCCAACTTGATCTCATTGTAGTCACACTTTATGCTCATCCTCTGCTCACTCTTTCTTTGAGGGATTCGATTCGAAACCAACTCCAGAAGCTGAACGACTTTTTAAAGCAACACCCTCAATGGGCTTTGGCTAAAAACCCTTTTCAGGCGCAAAAAGCCTTGAGCGAGGGTCGGAAGATTCTGGTTCTCGCTTTAGAAGGAGGCTCTGGAATTCTGGAAACTCAAGAGGACTTAAGAGAATTCATTGATGATCAAGGTATTCGAATAGTGACGTACCTTCATCTTACAGATGATCATTGGGGAGGAGTAGCTTTCCTCAAGGGAGTACAAGCTTGGGCTTCTCCTTGGGCATACCTACTCAGCTTGTTCCGAATGAATTTTCAGGATTTAGAAAGTGGAAAGCGAATTGTGGTGAACAAAAATGGACTCACCCCTCTAGGAAAGGAGCGACTAAAACAGCTTCTACATCATCATGTTTGGATTGATTTTGCCCATTCCTCGGATGCATCTCAAGAGGAGATGAGGAGCCTTCTCCCTGACTCTGAGTATCCTCTTTTATATACCCACACTGTTTTACGTCGATTTTTTGGAGCTGAGCGAGGAATCTCAGACACTCAACTTAAAGCCGTTGCTCAAAGTCGCGGATTCATTGGATTAATGCCAAGTGAGGAAATGTTAAGAGGAACCACCACACGTTTTCAGCACCCAGAGTGTCGGGAAGGGATTTTTGCCTTAGCCTCTCAGTTTCAAGTTGCTTCCTCTATCCTGGGAGAATCTTCAGTAGCATTAGGCAGTGACTATAACGGAGGAATCACGCATCTTAAACCCACTCCTCATTGCTTAAAAACTCAGGCGCCGCTAAACCTTCAAAAAAATGGGCTCTGGGAGCTCGGCCAAAGCCACCAGATTTGGGAGGACTTACATGCGCTTGGAGTATGGCACCCCAAGGCTCCCTCCATTTCAGGAGATCACTCCCATGCTCAAACCTTTATAAACACCTGGGCACGTGCTTGGAAATCAATGGATCGTCTAAGTTTAGAGGCTATGACCCAAGAGTAGACCTACTGAAAGCACACCCAAGACCACACATGAAAAAAGGACAAATAAATAATCTCTCTCTCGATAAAAGGCCCAAGCGGAGAGAATAATCCTCAAGATAGGGACCATGAGTAAGCTAAGTAGTCCCAAAGTGATCCAAAGACTCGAGTGTGGAGTTAAGAGCAGGTCCCACCCTAGCCTTTGATTCATTAAAGACTCGGGGGAGAAAGAAAGACTGGATCCTCCCCCTAACAGGGTAGTCCAAACCTCTTCATGGCGATGACTCCCTGATGAAGTTTCTAGAATGGACTGCACCCATCCGATCAAGATGAAGCTGCCACTGAAGAGAACTCCCTTTCTCAGCAAGGCACTAATGAGATCTTCAGCTGTATGTTTATGTTGAGTCATTGCATCCCCTTTAAAATCATTTGAACAGCTATCACTAAGAGTACTGCCACAAAGAGCTTTCGAATTTTTTGAGCCGAAATGCGCTGCATGAGCCTAGATCCAATCCAAGCACCCACTAAAACTCCTAGAGCAACGGGAGCAGCAAGCTCTGGGATGATATCTCCTCTCTGAAAATATACGCCGGCACTCGCTGCTGCAGTCACACCAATCATAAAGTTTGAAGTTGAAGAGGAGACTTTAATAGGAAGTCCCATGGCTCTATCCATGGCTAGAACTTTAAGAATCCCACTTCCAATTCCCAGCAATCCAGAGAGCATGCCGGCAACGAGCATCATCAAGAACCCTAAAGGGACACGTAAAACAGAGTAGGACACGTGTTGTCGAATCGCTGGATCTAAAAATGAGGAATTCAGCTTCATGTAATTAGCCCAGGGATGGGCAGTTGAAGAAGAGAGATGAGTAGAGTCTTTTTTCTTCCACATGGCGTAAGCGGATTGAAAAAGAACTAGACCAAAAAGAACATAAAGAAGCTGAGGTCTTAAAATGCCGGTTAGACTCACCCCAATCACGGCTCCTATTGTGGTAGCCATTTCAAGAAATATGGCCACACGAATATTGGTCAATCGGTCCTTCACGTAGGCTGCAGCAGCACCTGAGGAGGTAGCAATGACGGTGATAATACTCACACCAATAGCATAACGGATGTGAATCCCAAGACCTAGGGTAAGAGCAGGAATTAGGATTGCTCCCCCACCGATTCCAAGAATGGCTCCCAGGCTTCCTGCAAGAATTGAAATCCCAAAGATGAGTAGACTGATCATTTTTCACTCCACAAACGAGCGGTGGGTTTAAAATAGGAGAGCACCAGATCAGGACCAACTTCGGACCAAGTAGAGGGACTCCATCGAGGCGCCTTATCCTTATCAATCAGGAGTGCACGAACTCCCTCCTTAAAATCATGATTTCTGCAGCAAGCAAGAGAGAGATTCAACTCCATCTCAAAGCAATCTTCTAGAGATAGAGATCTCCCTCTTTTATACTGCTCAAAGATGAGATGAGCCGAGGTAGGAGAACCATGAAAAAATGCAGACAAATCCCAAGGCAAAGTTTTCTGGTCTTGAGCACTGAGCTCCTGAAATCTTTGAATCAATTCTTCAAGCCTAGAGGCTTTCATCAGAGCGTCAATCTCATAGGCATGCACTTGAAAAGGAGATGGGGAAAAATCTGAATCCACTCGCCCTCCGCCCTTTTGTGCGAGGCGAACGAGGCTGGGTCGATCTAAAAGAGGAGCCCCTTGAGAAAGCTCCTTTTGACAGTCCTCAAGCCATGAATCAATCTGATCATCGCTCATTAAAACATCAGCTAACCCGAGAAACAAAGCATCCCGCCCAGAGAATCGAGTAGCTGTCAGCCCCAGAAACAACCCAATGGAGTGAGGGATACGAGGAAGAAAGTAACTTGCCCCCACATCTGTGTACAGACCAATGGTAATTTCGGGCATAGCCATGACCGTACTTGGAGTAACCACCCTACAAGTAGCTCCTGCGAGCAGCCCCAACCCTCCTCCCATGGTAATCCCATGCCCAATCACAACCACGGGCTTGGGGTTCACATAAATTTGATGATCCAGGCGATATTCGTTCCAAAAGAAATCAAATGCATATTTTTTGGCAGATTCGGTACTGAGAGTTTGAGAAAGAGTTTTGACATCTCCTCCGGCACAGAATCCCTTCTGCCCATAGCCTCTGAGACAGATGAGCTTAATCTCTGGATCTTCGTTCCAGAGCATGAGCTGTTTGCGGATCTCCAGAATTAACTCCAGAGAAAGGGTATTGAGTGCAGATGGCCGATTAAGTGTCATGATTCCAAGGGAGTCTTTACGTTCTAGGGTGAGTGAATCAATCATGAGTCTGCCATATCTTGTTTCAATCCAAGTTGCCATTTTTTCTCAGACAGGGGCAAATCACCTCATTCTGTGGGTTCAAAGGCCATTTTTTGAGCGCTGGGGGGTTGGCCCAAAACCTGCTTTAGATGAACTGAAGAGAGGTAAATCCTATGAAACAAATGCCAAGAATCGATAAAGTCATGACCACCATGCCACATTCTGTAGAGAGAGACCTTAAGGTTTCCCAGGCAATGGACCTGATGAGAAAATATCAAATCAGACACCTCCCCGTTCAGCACGGAGGTCAGCTCTGTGGAGTCATCTCTGACCGAGACGTCAAGCTTGCTCTTTCCTTCAGTAGAGCTGATCAAATGACTGTTGAGGATGTGATGACTCCAGATCCTTATATTGTCAAACCGCACACCTCATTACAGGATGTCTTAACTGAAATGACAGAGCATAAATACGGATGCACCCTGATTTGCCAGGACAATGGCAAGTTAGTCGGTATCTTTACTGCTATTGATGGGCTTCGTTATCTCAATGACGTGCTCTCACAAAACTACAAGGCTGCCATAGCTTAGGTGATAATCCAGTAAATTTGTGAATTACCTGAATCCATACGAGTAACGCATCTTTCGATCAGGATAAAAGAAGGCTTAAGGAATTGAATACTAGCAAATCTTTAGGCCTTCTTTTTTTAGTTTAGAATCATTCCCTTGATGCGCTCTGATTTGAGAATGAGATCTTGAGACTCTCCATGATAAACTACAGAGTTAGACTGTGCATCTGAAGTCACGGTTGAGTGAATTGGGCTTTTACCAAAGACATGAACCAGGGCCACTAGGGCAAGACACAACCAAATGATGACCGGATAAAAATTTCTTACCACTTGAGCGAACCACACGTTTAACCCCATTCTAACAAACACCTCTCTTTCAAGAGGATGAACTTTTTATTTGAATTGTCAAGACTTAACTCAATTTTATGATCTATCTTTCAATAATCTTTATTAAAGATCATCTCTCACTTGTTCTTGAGGCATAGAATCCCAAACAGGATGTTGGGGATGAATATGAATTCGACACTCATCTGAAAGCTCTGTTTCATTTGATTTCAAACATCCAAAAGCTTTGAACCCATTCTTGAAACTCAGCTGAGGGCAAAGCCTCATTAGATCATCACTGCAGGCAAACTGATAGTTCTGAAGCTTTTTTAGCAGAGCAGGTAAGCTCGCCTTACACTCTGCACTGAGTTTTTTTTCGTATTTTTTAAGACAGACATCGAGATGTTCCTGGTCCTGTTCCTCCTCAAACCTGCAGTACTGATGCATATCAGCCTGACATGGACTCTTTTCCACTGGAGCAGCAAAGGATGTAAAGGCTGAACTGGATCCGAGCGCTAACAATAAAACTTATCTCAGTGTGTACTTCATGACTGGCTTCTCCTCTAGTGTTGCCGAAGCTGAGAGCAAGGGATATGCCGACTTTTTCTAGCCTAGAGTTGGATCCTAGGTCGATGAGGAGTTTTTTTGAGGCTCTTTTTCTCAGACATGAGACTTCTTACCCCAAGGACTTCACCAGGATTGAGATGTAAAATCACTCAAGATAGAGCTCAGTCTTGAAAAAGGATCCATCAACTCAACCTAAAAAAAACCCGCAGAATCACCGAAGATCTTGCGGGTATTTTAAAATGGTGGAGCTGATCGGAGTCGAACCGACGACCCCCTGCTTGCAAAGCAGGTGCTCTACCAATTGAGCTACAGCCCCATTTTAGAATCTGGAAAAAAATCCATTGATAGAACGAGACTCTTTTTAAGAGAACTTTACAAAATAAGCAACCTAAACTTTACAAATCTTTACCTAGACCTTCATTTTTTTTACTGATACGAACAACTCCTCAATAATCATGAATCGTTTAACTCTAGAAAATTATAAAAAAGGTTTCCTGATCGATGATGAATGGATGGCAGGAGTGACTGAACACCCCGAGGATCCAGGCACCTACGTAGCATTTGTACTGAGGCATACGACAGGAGAATATCTAGGCTATCAACCCTTTCAAGACATCCAAATCGCACTCAACTCAATTAATGAACTTCCAAGACAATGGACTTTTGAAAAAATGGGTGGCGCCTGTGGAAATGGCAACTGTAGAGAGGGCGCATGTGCAGGCGGCGGCTGTGCATCTAAAAAAGGTGGATGTTGTTCTTAGTTCACTCAATCTCACAAAAAACTCATCTAGATATGAAGGTTGAGTCGAGCACAATCCAAGTACTTTTGATAAGTACGCGTAGATTGATTACCTGAGAGGTAGAGCAACACAAGAAATAATCCCAGTCCAACAAACTGCATTTGATTGTTCGATGTAAACCACTGCATTTTCCCTGGCCCTAGAATCTTGATCCATCCCACGCTTTCTTCCGGAGCATCTGCTAATGAGTCAATCCCCTGCATGATCATAAAAAACACCGCGCCAGCTAGGGCTGTTAAATACTTCGTACGGTACCTCATGGCCTCAAGATCGATACTGAATTGAAGAATCATCCACTCCCACTCGTCTTTTTTTAACTCCCCTAAAGAAGACCGAAGTCCTTGAGACACTCGATCCCTCCAGCGGCTTTCCTTAAAAGCCTGCTTCAAGGCTACTGCAGCCCCCCCTTTTTTAAGGAGAAAAGGAAGCTGAGCTAGAACCTCAGAACCCAGAATGTACAGCGAATAGAGAACTGGAAAAACAAGAAGGAGCCAATCTAAGCTCGCTCTCATGCGAGGAGGAAGAACTTGCACTCTGACCAGAATGAGAATTGCAATGGACAGACAGGCTGGAACGAGAAAACACCAAAAAAACACCCCCAAGAGTCTTCTTGAAGTCAGATAACTCTCTTTACGGATGTCTTCTGCAATAAAATCTAAGAAAATTTGATATTGCTCAAGTCGAGTTTTGTGGTGCATTTGTTTTAATCTTAGTATGCACCCTTTTATTAGTAAATCACTTTTGAATAATGAATACTTTTAAACAACTGACTCTCGGAGCCTTAAAATAGAACGTGCCTTACCCGTCTGATCATCAATATCAATAATAACAGCCCCATACCCTCCTGGGCCTTCAGCAGGCTCAAAACGAACAGGACGTTTCGTGAGAAACTTTTGTATCGACACTTCTTTTTTGACGCCAATGACAGAGTCAAAACATCCACTCATTCCCACATCGGTAATTGCTGCAGTCCCCATGGGCAAAATTCTCTCATCTGCAGTTTGTACGTGAGAGTGGGTTCCAACGACTGCACTCACTTTTCCGTCCATAAAATAAGCAAACGCTTGTTTTTCAGAAGTAGCTTCCCCATGAAAATCCACCAAGATGCACTGAATACCTAACTGATCCAAGCGATCTACTTCTCGCTCAGCAACACGAAAGGGGCAATCTAGTGCATCCATAAACACTCGCCCCATCACTTGAACTACACCTAATCTCAAACCTGAACGCACGCGAGAATCAACAACCGTAACTCCTCGTCCAGGAACTCGATAAGCTGGGTGATCGGGATAATTAGCAGGTCTTAGAATCCGAGTGCTCGTTGCCATATAAGGGATGATCTGTCTTTGATCCCAGGCATGATTACCTGTGGTAATGACATCAACTCCAAAGCTAACAAACTCATCGACCATTTCAGGTAAAATACCATTCCCATGAGCAAAGTTCTCGCCATTAACAATCACAAAATCAATTTGATGTTTGGGTACGAGTTGAGAGATAGCTATTTTTACAGCTTCTCGACCGGGACGACCAAATGTATCTCCAAAAAATAAAACCTTCATCTTGTAGCTACCTCAGTGACTCGAAGCTCTCTCAATACAGTGACCTGAATCTGACCTGGAAAACGCAACTCAGATTGAATTCGATCGGCAATTTCTCTTGCCACTTTTTGCACATCTGCATCCTGAATCTTCGTGCTATCCACAAAAACCCTCAACTCTCGACCTGCCTGAACGGCAAGGGCCATCTGCACTCCAGGTATCTCAAGTGCGAGCTTTTCCATTGCAGTGGCTCGATCCAAAGCATGAAGAGTTGAACCATGTCGAGCACCTGGCCTAGCTCCCGAAACAGCATCGGCAGCAATCACCAGATAATCTAGCCACGACACAGGAGCAGCCTCCTCGTGGTGTGCGGCAATTGCTTGCACAACCTCCTCTGACTCTCCGTATTTTTTTGCAAACTCAGCTCCTGCTAGAGCATGCCCTCCATCATGAGTCTGATCTAGAGCTTTGCCCAGATCATGCAAGAGCGCTGCTCTTCGGGCAAGAGCTACATCAAAGCCTAGTTCTGCTGCAAGTTGCCCACAAATCCATGCAGATTCAACTGAATGTTGAAGTTGATTTTGTCCAAAGCTATGACGAAACTTCAAAGTTCCCAAGACACGAGTGACCGCTGGATGAAGGGAACTAACCCCAAGTTCCTCTGCAGCCTTTGCCCCTGCCAAGCGAGCTTCCTGATCGACTTGAACTCGAGCATGACTCAACTCATCTTCAATCCTGGATGCTTGAATTCGCCCGTCTCGTACTAGATTCTCAAGCGCAATCCGGGCAACTTCTCTTCTAAATGGATCAAATGAAGAAATAAGAACTGCATCTGGTTCATCATTGAGGAGTAGATCCACTCCTGCACGTTCCTCAAAGTAGCGAGCATTTCGCCCATCTTTCCCAACTATTTTCCCCTTAATCCCCTCTTTGAGCTGAACAAAAGACAGAGCAACCCGAGCCACACTGAGGTGTGAGATAACCTTTGTAGCTTGCCGCGCAAGCGCAATGGCTAGGATTCGCCTAGCCTGTTCTTCTTCTCCCAAAAAACTAGGAAACTTCATTTTAATATCAACTTCCACTTCTCTAAAAATCGAGGCGTGCGAATCTCTCGGCATTCAGTCACGATCCAATCCACCTTCTGATCCCAAACCTCTTGCTCAAGCTTTTTGAAGAGTTGAAACTCAAAAGCAAAAGCCACTCGAATGGCGCGTGAAACACGAGGCAGGAACCGATCATAGTATCCAGCTCCCCGCCCCCATCGCTCTCCATTTTCTCCAAACACGACGCCAGGTATGAAGATCAGATCAAGCTCTTTCAGCTCAGAATCTGTAGCCACCCTGAGTTCACGCTTGGGTTCAAAAATCCCATACGCTCCCTTAACCCATGAATCTGAATGAAAGGGTGATACCTCAACCAGATCCATTCTTTTAGCCCTAACATCAGAGATGCGAGGGTAGTAGAGACGAACCCCATCTTTTTGTTGAGCTAAACTCTCTAAATCCTTCAGATTTGGTTCATCAGGAAGAGAAGAATACAATCCGATTCTTATACTTTCACGATGGGAGAACTGCTGCCACTCCTCTGAATGGAGAATCCTCTCAACTCCCCAATGACCCAACTTCGTCCACTCCTCATGACTCACGCTCTGTCGCCGTTCTAAAATTGCTTTCTTTAAATCTAGGGTCATCAACCCTCTCTTTGGAGTGTTCGCCACGAGTCCTCTTCACCTTGGAATGTTCACAATATAACATCAAATCAGTCAACCTTCAAATCAATACCGAATCATCACTCCCACTCCAACGTAAGCCTTCATGATGACGGGAATTCTGCGTATCCCTAACCACCTATCATCGATATATTCACTCTAAGAATACATCCCCGGGGTTCTATCTTCATCGTTGATGACCCAAATCACACCTCATCACTTGAGATCAGCCTCTCCTCTCCCTAAACCCTAATATGTGATCGAACCCGATCCTCATCATACCGAATGATCCTCGATCATACCTCGAGTACTTCCTCTACTCTGATCATTCTTGAATTCAAATCCCCATATGAAGAGAAAAGTTGGTCCAATACATAGAATTAGGCAAAACCTGCCTGTTGTTTATCCCTTGTTTTCAGCAGATGATGAGAAATGGAAGAACGGAGATTTTATGCCTTCTGAAATCGCCTCAACACAGAGAGAACTTGCCAGCCTCGAGGTTCAACTAAAAAATCATCGCGCTCAGCTTGAAAGACAGCAAGACTTAGAGAGAGATGAACTCTCGCAAACTCATGCAGAGAGAATTGAAGCACTCCAAGAGCAGCAGAAAAACGAACTCAATCAACTACGTAAGGATTTTCAAGTGGAGCTTTCAGAAGAAGCCAAGCGCACTCAAGAAAGGCTTGAGGAAATTCGCTCAAGAAATGAACGCCTCTTGAGTGAGGAGAGAAACTGGGGAGACCAGGAACTCAAAAAGCTCAAGGATATGAATCATGAGAGTATCAAAAAAGAAAAAATAGAGGGTGAATTTAAGCTTCAAGAACAGAAGAACGAGGCTCAAAAAGCACAATTTATCTTACACGAACAAGCCAAGAGATCCTATTTTAAGAATAAGGGGAATTAAGATGATGAACGAAAAACAATTAAATGCACCTGCAAGTAAAGGTCATGAACATCAGGAATCAGATAGCATTCCTATTAATGGCTTTCAACAAATCGTAGAAATGCTGCGTGTTGCAGATCCTTCTTTTCGCGACTCTTTGCTCAAGCGACTTGCAATGAAAGATAAGAACTTAGCTTTTTCTCTGAAACGAGACCTCCTCTAAAAGTGCCCACTCTCTGCTTCTTGCACCTATCGTGAATGCAAAAATAAGGACCATAGTCAACGTAGGCCCTATGCTCCTTAGGCTGCTTTCGAAATACTGGAGCTTCCAGCTCTCAACTGAAGTTCCTTTAAAACTTCTCTAATCTGTGATGATCGGGTTCCTGCAATTTGACTGAAAACGAGCAAAAGATCTCCCATAATTGCTTCAGGATAAGCTGAAGCTAAAAAATCGAGCGCTGATAAATCTCCTTTTTGATACTGACTCATCAAGACTAAAGCTTGATGGATTTCAGAGTCGCTCATTTGAGCATGAATATAACTCCCCAGTGCAAAAGAATTCTTCAAGCTCGCACTGACTCTCCCAGACCCCTGATGGAGAAGTTCATAAACACGCCCTGAGAGAGTAGCAATTAGCATCCGTTTCTGATCTACTCCAGCAGCAGGATCGGGAGCAATGAAAGAGTCAAAAACCCCCAAGTCTCCAATAAACAGTAGGTACGGCGCATCTCCTCCGGTCATCATACTCAGTGACTCCAGCATCACCAAAGAGACGACCATGGATTGAAAAACCTGAAGGGCGATCTCTAGGTTCTGGTCTGCCTTTTTTTTCAAACGAGCAAACTCAATGTCATGAGGTCTCCCTCCAAATTTCTGAAAAATTTGATGCGACTTAATAGAACGTAAGTACTCATAGTACTGTTGAAAGCTCATTCTCATTTGTCGAACGGAGCAAGCTGGGTTCCTTAATACAGGATGAGTCTCAAGCATGAGACTCAGGACTCGAGACAAAAAAACCTCGGGCTGAGCCACAAACATCATACGATCATGATTTGCGACCTCAACGGCAAGCGCTGCAAGAGACTTGAGATCATCCTTCGTCTTTTTGAGTTGAAACTCTGACTGAACAGTGTCAAGTTTGTCAAGCCACCCCACGGCGTGATCCGACTCAAAGTGAGAAATCCCTAAAATAGGAGTGGTTACCTTGATACAAACCAGCACCCTAAATAAATCCCAGGTCTCTAAAAGATCACACAAGAAGTAGGCTGCTACTACAGCACTCAGAAATTTATTTTCTTCAGCGCTAAAGCGTAGCTTCTTACCAGGCGGAACCCCAAAGATGCTCATTGCTAGTTTCAAATAAAAAGGCATATTCTCAGCCTGAAAAGCTGGAACAACCACAGAGAGATTCTCATCAATCACAAACCCCTCAAGAGCTGACCTGATGAGAGGATGCACTCTCTTATCTATCTGTAGATAAACAACATCCTTAAATGTTGAGGCAAGAATCCAGATGGGGTCTTTTAATAGAGCTGGCTCAGACCGCGAACGAACAGTATGATAGTGTCGCTCCCGTGCAGTAAGGACTTGAAAAACAGTACTTGAAAGAGACTCTAAAGCATGAGGAGAAGTCTTCACCCCTAAATCCTCAAATGCTTTTTGCATCTGACCCATCAATTGATGAAGAGCTGAAAACGATGCATTCATGAACAAAACCGCCTTTTTTGTTCCTCTCAGAGTAACAAATTCAGCGATTCAATTGAATTGTGTAAAAAAAGACACGTCAAATTTAGCGCCAATTGAATTCCAATGAAGAGGGAATCCCCATCACTCATAGTACGATGGGTGTCCTCATAGACTCATGAAGAATGAGAAATTAATTCTGCATTCAAGCTCAAGGCTCCGTACCTCAGGCCCCGGGTACTAATCACACATTCTGGCAAGTCCAACAACTCCATGATTCTCCATAAAATCATTGCTCCTGCTAAAATCACATCGGCACGCATTGGCTCCATGCAAGGCAACCTGCGACGCTCCTGGGTGTTTCTCCACTTAAGTTCCTCCACCATTCGATGAATATCGCCACGAGTGAGTGTGAGGCCATCTATTTTCTGAGCATCAAAACGATTTAAACCCATATACCAGGCAGCAAGCGTAGTCACTGTTCCGGCCACAGCAACGACTTGAGGAGCCTGCTTGAGGCTTTTTCTCCAAGCCAAAAACACTTCAAGCTCCTGATCTATGGATTCTTGACACTGCCAAAACTCCTCATCAGTGACAGGATCTGAGTGCAGAAATCTCTCCGTGTACCGGACCGATCCTACATCAATACTTTTTTTCTCATGAAGGGAAATGATCTCCGTACTGCCTCCGCCAATATCAATCACAGCCGCATGCTCGGGACTCATACCTGGCAACAGTGCGCCTAAGAAGGTCAATCGAGCCTCATCCTCTCCTGAGATCACCTGAAAACGAAACCCCGCCTTGTGCTCCACTTCCTTAAAAAATTCTGCACTATTTTGTGCATCACGAGCCTGACTCGTTGCTACACAGAGAGCGGAACGAGGATCTATTCCAAGTTGCTTAACTAAGGATGAGTATTCCAAAAGAGCCGTAAAGGCTCTTTGCATAGCATCGGGATGAAACTTCCGATTTTGATCAACACCTTGACCTAGCCTTACAATCCGCGACTCATCATGAAGAACTTTTAAGATCTTCGACGTCTTCGGATCTACTTCTACGATCAACATGAGACAAGTATTGGTTCCTAAATCAAGGGTAATTCGAATCATAGTCTATCCCGTAATATATCTCTGGGTCTGGCGTTTATATCACCCAATCCTTGATTTTGCTCGCGAACTGGAACCTGATCTACTGTCTTTTTTTTTCTGGTTCAGCAGCATCAGGAGCTGCACTTGGGGTTGACCCTTGAGCTGATGACTTTTTATTCACTGAGGGTTGCTCTAAACCCACGCTATCATCCTCTTCGTCATCCTGGACATTGGCGGATTCATTCTTGAGCTCTGCTTTTTTGGAGGCTTGGGAAGTTGGATTTTTCTTAGGTTTTTGTTTTTTGGAGCCCTTCTGATCTTCATCCTGATCATCCATACCCAGCTTCACTTTAAGCTTATAGTTTTCTTTCTCTAAAGCCTCTGAGCGCTCCTTATAGTATTTCACTTCCTCTTCAAGCTCAGCAATTTTCTTATTTCTTTCATGAGCTAAAGAGTAATAGCCCTCCGAGAAAGTCTCTGTTTCTGGATTAAAAACCCCTACCCGAGTCTCTCCATCTACCAGGCCCTTGACTCGAAACTGTCCACCCTCAATTTTTTCAGCTTCAATCACGTTCACATCAAACGCTTTTCCTGGATAAGCCTTGTCTTGCCAGTATCTTGCGGCTGATTCCTTGGCATAATTCTTAGCCTTTTCTCCGCTGGAGCAGGCTAAGAAGAATTGAGACAGAATGACGGCTAAAACTAAAATACCCAGACCTCTTCTTTGATAAAAGGGGTAGACCATGAAAAACCTCCGCAGTTTTCTCTTTCTCCTTTGAGTCTACCCCGTAAACTCGATTATCGGAAGAACCGTTTTAGTTTTTCTTGCACCGCAGGAGGTGCCATCTGCTGGATCACCTCCTGTGCCTTCTTCTTAGCCTCTTGGGAAGCGCGCTGAGATGCCGCTTTACCCACGTTTTTTAGAGCGATCTTAGTCAAATACTCAGGAATCTCCGTATAGGAGTAACAGGGCGCTGTAAGCTTACAGCCGACATGAATCGGTAAACTGATGGGAGCACTGCCATCGGCAAAAACATGCTCTACATTTACCCCCAATTGATCCACCGAAATATCTCTCACGTGAGTCAGGTTATAAGTATCAACGACCTCCCAGAATGCATCTACAGAGAGGTCCTTCAGCTTGATCTCCGTTTTTCCACGAATATCCAACCCCTTTTGAGGAACTGCTTTTGCTTGAAAGTGAGGTGCTTGAAACACTCCATGAGCCACACTGAAGTCTGAGCTAATCAGCTCATATTGAGCCTCACGATCACCCACTGACCCTAATTGCTTCCCCTTTAATGCAGGAATCTTATCTCCAACGCGTGATATTGCCTGACCTAAGCCCTCTCGCACCATCTTCATCACATCAATCGTAGTAAAAGTGGCTTGCTCGACCTTCAAGTTCCCCTGAATATTGAGGAACTCCATTGCAGGATCAACATTGAAGCTCTTACCCTGAAGGTTCATATCAAAATATCCCAAGCCCTTAACCGTATTTTTGAACATGGACATTTGAGCCTGTACAGCTTGATTAAAGTCAAGGTGACTGACCTTGAGGTGCATTTGGTAGGTAGGCATTTTGGGTTTGAGCTGAACTCCCCCTTGCAATTGGATCTCCCCAGAGAAGACTTTAAGCTGGCAGTGATCCATACTTAGGCCTAAATCCTTAAAGTTTGCATTACATTGAATATCTTTAAAAGGGACCTCTTGAGCCTTGAGAGCAGCGATCTGAATACGGAGCTGAGCCACGAAGTTTTGCATCATCGGGTTTTCTCTCAAGGGTTGAAGCAAGGCATCGTAGTCTGCATTTGTTTTTACTTCCGAGGAGCTAGCTTCGGAGGTTGCTTGAGAAGATGCTTTTTCTTTTGATGATTTTTTTTCAAACTTCATCCACTGATCAAGATCCATTCCAGGAGAGGTGATATCGATGGAGAGTTGAGGTTTAGAAAATGAAAGCATCTTCCCTTGAAGCTTGAGCTCATTGCCCGGAGCTTTGAGCGTCATATTCATTGACTCAATCTGATCCGTTTTTATACGAATCTGTCCATCTAACACGCCAGGAGCTTTGAGCTGGGGCGTTTCAAAAGTCACTCCTTTGAAATTTACCTGAGCCTGATATTGAGGCTCTGACAGTTTTCCATGAGCTTCCGCACTAAACTGAAAAGAACCACCCAAACCGTAAGGCTTAAGATCGGGTAAAAGATCTGCCCAAGCTTTTAAAAGCACTTCATTTGTTTTTACGGAAAACTCAAAGCTGCCTTGATTGATATCTTCTACACCCCGGAGCACAGCATCTGCATCCAGTTGCGCATTCAAGAACTGAGCTTTCATAGAAGTAGAGATTCCTTGAAGCTCTTTTCTTGCCGAATCCATTTTTGGCTCAAGACGTCCACTTAATTGAAAATCCTCATTTAAGGATAAAGCCTGGGCGAGCTTTACATGAACCTTTGTCCAGAGCTTAAACTCGGCAGGGTGACTCAAGGATAGGTTCTTTACTTCAAAATTCAAGTCCTTAATCTCGCTCTTCATGCCTGAGACAAGATCCTGGTAATCCAAATTCGCATGAGAAAGATTCATCCCAAGCCTTGCTTGAGTAACGAAGGACGGAAGTGGCTTTTTATTGCGATCTTGAGTTTGGGTATTTGTAGGCAACTCTTGCTTTTGAGCCTGTTCTTGATGAGTCGATGTGCCTTTGACTAAGCTCATGACGTTGAGCTTACCTTTCTTATCCTTCACCATATGAACCTCAGGTTGATCCATGACAAAGGTCACTACAGGCTCTCCACTCAAGAGTGGAACAAAAGGAATATGAAAATACGCCTCTTTCACCGCCAGAATCGATTGCGCTGAGGCGTCTTTGAGTTCAAGCCCTTCTACATCGACACGCACCTGTCCCCAAAGAGAAAGCTTGAGTCGACCCAAGCTCAATTTGCCATTGATCTTTTCATTGGCAATCTCAACAAGCTGGGGTCGATATTGATCCACATTGATGATTAAAGGGATGGCAAAAATCCCAACCAAAAAAAGACCAAAAATAATTCCAAAACCTAATAGCCACTTTTTCATTCTCAATATCCCCTTAATCACCTAGCAATTTTTTCTTAAATAAATCCCCGAGTAAAGAAGGATTTCCTTTTCCTGATGTTTCTTTCATGGCTTGACCCACAAAAAACCCTAAAAGCTTCTCTTTTCCAGATTTAAACTCTTGAACTTGCTGGGGGTGCATTTCAATAATTTTATCAATAATAGGATCCAAAGCTGACGCATCACTCACTTGTCTTAGACCTTCGCGCTCAACCACTTCAGAAACAGTACCACCTGCCTCCCAAATCACAGCTAGGACTCGCTTAGCTCCTGTATGAGAAATAGTCTTTTGATGAACAAGCTCAACCAGATCAGCCAGATGCTCCGGTAAAACTCGACTCATTGCTAAATCTTGACCTGATTCATTGACGAGTCGAATCAGCTCACCTGAGATCCAATTTGAAGCAAGCTTTGCAAGAGTATTCACACTCTCCTTGGACTTCCCTAATCTCTCCATCACCTTTTCAAAGAACTGAGCCAATGACTTTGAGCTGGTGAGAATATCAGCATCGTATTGAGTCAGCCCCCAACTTTGAACATAACGAGATTTTTTTTGTTCTGGCAATTCTGGCAAGATACCTCTCAGCTCATCAATCCAGCTCTCTTGAATCTGCACAGGAATAAGATCTGGATCTGGAAAATATCGGTAATCTTGCGCCTCTTCCTTAGACCTCATGGAAAGGGTCACCCCTTTTTGAGCATCAAAGGTTCGAGTCTCCTGAAGGACCTTTTGTCCGGATTGAATCACCTCAATTTGACGTGCAATCTCGTACTCAATCGCTTTTTCAACAAACCGAAACGAATTCACATTCTTAATCTCAGCTCGTGTGCCTAAAGTTTTTGACCCCTTGGGCATGACACTCACGTTTGCATCGCACCTGAAATTCCCCTCTTGCATGTTGCCATCACAGATCTCGAGATAAGTGACGATGGCATGAAGTGCTCTTAAGTATGCTCCAGCTTCCTCGGGAGTCTTCATATCCGGAGCACTGACGATTTCAATCAGTGGGACCCCTGCTCGATTCAAGTTAACGAGAGAATACCCAGGCATATGGATATTCTTCCCGGCATCCTCTTCCATATGGATTCTCTGTAAGGTAATCCTCTTGCGTCCGGATGAGGTTTGAATCTCAAGAAACCCACCTTCACAAATGGGCAGATCGAACTGGCTAATTTGATATCCCTTGGGTAGATCTGGATAAAAATAGTTCTTACGTGCAAAAACACTTTTTCTGCGAATCTGGCAATGAGTAGCAAGCCCTGCCAAAATGGCAAACTCAACGACCTTGCGATTTAAGACGGGTAAAGCTCCAGGATGCCCTGCACAAACAGGACAGGTATGAGCGTTTGAAACTAAATCGGCAACAGAGACTCCGGAAGGTGCACGAGCTGGACATGCACAAAAAATCTTTGTCTGTGTGGAGAGCTGACAATGAACCTCTAGACCAATAACAGCTTCAAATTCAGGATGCATGGAATGATTCTCCTTTTTGCCACTGCTCGAGGGCATGTCCGACAGCAAGTAAGGGTTCTTCTTGGAAATGAGGTGCCATGAGCTGAAGCCCAATCGGTAAGCCATCACGATCCTGCCCACACGGAATACTCAGCGCTGGAAGTCCTGCAAGATTAGCAGGAATGGTATAGATATCATTGAGGTACATCTGCAGGGGATCCTGAGATTTTTCGCCTAAACGATAAGCCGTTGTTGGAGCAACGGGACTTGCTATAAAATCTACAGACCGGAAAGCCTGCTGAAGATCCTCAGTCATTTTTCGTCTCACTTGACAGGCTAAGCGATAATAATCATCTGCATAACCACTGGAGAGAGCAAAAGTACCAAGGATGATTCTTCTCTTCACCTCAGCTCCAAAGCGTCCTCTCACTTGCGTATAAAATTCTCTTAAATCTTTCACATGATCAGCAGCAAGAGGCCTCACACCATAGCGAACTCCATCAAATCGAGCCAAATTACTGGAGGCTTCAGAGACTGCAATGAGGTAGTACACAGAAATAACGTAGGGAGTTAATGGTAGGGATACGGGAACTAATTTTGCTCCGCGAGATTCAAACCATTGAAGCGATTTTTCAATCGAGGATTGAACCTCCGCAGATAATCCTTCGACAAAATATTCTTTAGGCACTCCAATTCGAGTTGCACTCCAATTGATTTCTCGAGAAAGGGCGATGCGAGCTTGAGTAGCCCCTCTCAGATCAGAGGTGGAATCCAAGGGGTCATGCCCTGAAAGTACATCAAGCATCAAAGCAGCATCTTCTACAGTTCGACTCATCGGACCAATCTGATCCAAAGAGGAAGCAAATGCCGTTAATCCGTAGCGACTCACACGACCATAAGTAGGTTTCAAACCCACTATGCCACAATAGCTTGCGGGTAATCTCACTGAACCGCCTGTGTCAGTGCCTAATGCGCCGAAGCAAAGACTTGCTCGCACTGCACATGCGGATCCTCCGCTTGATCCTCCCGGTACTCGATCTGGGTGAGTGGGGTGAATCACAGGCCCAAACGCAGAGTTTTCATTAGACCCACCCATCCCGAATTCATCTAAGTTGAGTTTTCCAAGAACAATGGCTCCAGCGCTCTCTAAACGCGATACAGCTGTTGCAGAAAATGGAGGAATATAGTTCTCTAAAACTTTAGATGCACACGTCGTACGTACCCCTTGGCGATGAATGAGGTCCTTGATCCCAAGTGGAATACCTAAAAGGGGAAGCTTCTCTCTGGGGACTTTCTTTTCCTTCTCTAAAATGACTTGAGCAGCCCGTGCCTGCTCTAAAGCCAACTCAGGACAGAGTGTGATGTAGGCATTATGGCGACTCTCGGAAGCAGACTTCAAAAAGGACTGAGTCAACTCGAAAACGGAGAGCTTTTTTGAGTCAAAAGCATCATGAATATGCTTGACGCTCGGGAACTGTTTGACAATAGCATCGGTAGTTAACGACATGAAAGGCTCCCTTGAATGAGGAGAAAATTCTAATTTAGAGAATAGGCGGAACTTTAAAACCTTCAAAAAGGGTTTCAGGAGCAGAACTTAAGATGAGAGGATGACCCTCTGAATCCTCCAGCGGCTTTTGAATAATATCCTCACGAAGATATGAGTCCAGAGAAACAGGATGAACCATCGGCTCAACATTTTTCACATCGAGTTCTTGTAGCTTTTGCACATACTGCAAAACCTGATTCAGCTGATTCGTAAACAACTCAACTTCCTGCTGAGAAAGCTCCAGACGAGCCAAATGAGCAACTTGTTGGGTCAACTTTTCATTTACATTCACCATGTAGTTTAAATACACTAACTCTCACTCATTAGAGTAATACTTTTTCGATGAGAATCCGGGAGTGCTCTAAAAATAATTCTCAACGTACTTAAGCAAGAACTTGCGTTGATCTCGGTTGGTGAATTGGATCGTCACTTTTTGAGCATCGCCGGATCCTTCATCACTGATCACAGTGCCAGGCCCGTACTCAGGATGATTCATTCTACGACCCACCCAAGGGCTTTGGGAATGAAATGAAGAGTCATAGACTCGCTCTGCAACAGAGCTCAAATGCCGAGATGAGCCTAATTTCGTTTGAGATGAGGAGTAAGCAGGAGCAAACTCACGATGCTCTATACACTCTGTTGGAACCTCGGAGAAAAAACGAGAAGGCTCTTGATAGCTCACGTTCCCCCAAAGTCGCCTGACTACAACGTTTAAGAGATATAGAACCTCCCGTGCGCGAGTCATACCGACATAACAAAGACGTCTTTCCTCTTCGATATCTTCTTCAGGGGTTTCCTCCCATGGTTTAATGGAGGGAAATAGCCCTTCCTCCATTCCTACCAAGAATACAACCGGAAACTCCAGTCCCTTTGAGGAATGCAAGGTCATCAGCTTCACACTACTCCCTTGTGCATCACCCTGATCAACCTCTGAAGCAAGGGCAGATTGCTCAATAAACAAAGCAAGAAGATCTTTCTTCTTATCCTCTTGTTCCTTCTCATTGAGCTGGCCCAATTGATCCTCCTCAAACTCCTGAAGTAAAGTATCAAACTCCTCGAGGTTCTCGATTCGAGAAAGAGCTTCTTCAGTGGCCTCGTCTCTTAATGAGCGAACATATCCCGTATCATCTAAAATGAGATGATAGAGCTCAGAAACCCTGAGAGTCGGCTGCTTCGCAATAAGCCGATCAATGAGGGCAACGAATTGAGAGATCTTCTTAGCTGTTCCGGCGGAAGTGAGACTTGAGTTTTGAGCAGCTTCTCTCAGCACATCCCAGTAACTCATTTGAGGTTGACTCGCATGGTATTGATCGAGTTTCTCAAGCGTAGTCTTACCAATACCTCTAGCTGGGACATTAATGACACGCTTTAAACTAATTGAGTCCGTGGGATTAAGAATTGCTTTAAAATAAGATAAAATATCCTTAATTTCTTTCCGATCATAGAATCTCAAGCCTCCCACAATCTGATAAGGAATCTTCTCTCTTCTCAGTACATCTTCAAACTGTCTACTCTGAGCATTGGTTCGATAAAAGATTGCAAAATCAGAATAGGCACGATGCTCGTGCTCAGCCACTCGCTTGACCTCTGAGACTACCATCTCAGCTTCAACTCTTTCATCAGCAACCTGAGCACGAATGACTTTTTGACCCTTAGGGTTTTGAGTCCACAGCGTCTTGTCTTTTCTCTGTTTGTTATTTCGAATCACGCTACCTGCAACAGAAAGAATCGTCTGAGTGGAGCGATAATTTTCCTCAAGCTTAACAATGTGAGCGCCAGGGTAGTCCTTCTCAAAATCTAGAATATTTCGAATATCAGCGCCTCTCCATTTGTAAATGGATTGGTCTTCATCGCCAACAACGCAAATATTTTCATGCCCGCCGAAACGCTTTGAGGCTAGCATAGAGAGTAACAAGTATTGAGCACGATTCGTATCCTGATACTCATCAACATGGATATACTGAAAACGCCTTTGATATTTTTCCCTCAAGTCTGGAAAATCTCTCAATAGACGATAAGTGAGACAAATGATTTCCCCAAAATCTACTGCATTATTTTTAAACAAGTCTTTTTGATATTGCTCATAAACTCTCTTGAGTTGCCTAGCAAAGAGGTTGTGTGCGGGTGCAACCAAATCCTCAGGCTCTTGAGCATCACACTTGGCTCGATTAATCCCCCCCTGAATGGCTTTGGGATTAAAGGCCTTCTCATCGATTTGAAGGTTTTTCATGACCGTCTTGATCAGGCTCAACTGATCTGAGTCATCATAAATGACAAAGGATTGAGTAAAAGGAGTCTTATCCATTTCACGGCGGAGGAGGCGCACACAAACCGAGTGAAAAGTTCCGATTTCAGGGGCAAGGAGATAACCACTCCCAAGCTTATGAAGAGTTTTCTGAACTCTCTCTCTCATTTCGGCAGCTGCCTTATTCGTGAACGTGACTGCCAAGATTTGATGAGTAGATACCTTGCACTCATGAATGAGATAGGCAATCCTTGATGTGAGCATTTTGGTTTTTCCGGAGCCGGCTCCAGCAAGAACAATTAAAGGGCCTTGGGTATGGAGGACTGCTTCACATTGACGCTCGTTTAAAGTATCGAGTAGGGAGTTCATCCCTCATCTTTTGGCACAAAATCAGAGGATCTTCTAGTGACTTCGCGATCATAGGCTAAACGAACATGATAGACAAAGAGTAACCCCATCAACTTTCGATCGTCATCCACCACCGCAACGCAGGGGACTTGGTCAAAAAAAGCAACCGTAGATGCGAGTTGGTCGGCGATACTCACGACAGGGATCTTAATGCCCTCACGATAAAGTAAATCCTTTGCTTCAAGGAAAGTACCCAAGAAAGCACCTTCCTCAATCTGCAATAGCGTATCTAGAGTGAGCATTCCTTGATAAACTCCTGCAGAATTGACGACTGGGAAGAATGGATATGAAGAGCGAAACATCCTTACTTGAAGCTCTGCCACGGATTCATTCTCTTGAATGACCTCAAAATCTGTAACCATTGCTTCTTTAACTGAAATATCCTCTAAAACACTTAAAGACCTTCCCCCTTTTAAAGAAACACCCTGAGCGCGCAGCCCATGCTCTAAGAATGAGTTCACTTTTAGCCTTCGGTGCACCCAACTTCCCACCCAACCCACTACTAGAGCGGGCAATAAGAGTTGGATATTTTGAGTCAGCTCAAATGCCAAGACCCCAGCTGCTAGGGGTGCATTTAAAACTCCCCCAAAAAGAGCAACCGCTCCTAACAATAATGAAGTAAAAGGAAGACTAATGAGCTGATGCAAAACTAAAGCATGGAGCAAGATCCCAAAAACTCCCCCAAAAATAAATAAGGGCCCAATCCACCCTATCGTTCCTAAACCCGCAATCAACAGGATTAAACTCAAGAAATGAACCGTAAATAAAACCAATAATTCTAGAGTCGATGGGCTTGACCAGACAAGATAATCAAACAGAAATGATGAAGACGAATCTGAGATTCTTCCAACCCAAAGAACAGAGCACAGTAAAATTGCGGTGACAAAAACTCTAAGTCCACTTCTATTTCGAAATAATGCAGAAAAGCTCATACTTGCATATCGAGAAAAAGCTAGGGTAATCACACCCAAAAGCCCTCCAATTAACGCAAGAATCAGTGCTCCGACCCATGCCTTCCACTCTAAGAATTGGACTCCCGCAAAAGTCTCTCTCCACCCCAGTGCAGGTAAATGAAAAACACTCTGAGTTACTTTAACAGTCACAAAGGCAATCAATGAGCTTAAAAAAACAGAAAGACTACGACCTCCGATACCCCATTCCATCGGTATCAAAAATGCTGCAAATGGCGCCCCAAACACAGCTGCCACACTTGCTGCGATAATGCAGCCTACTTGAGTTCTTCTCCTTTGCTCAAACCAGCGAGTTGCTGCAGATCTGAACCTCAGGTGGATCCCTTGTAAAAACTCAATACTTGCTCCTTCGGAGCCTACAAGCCCTCCACACAGAGCAAAAAGAAATGAAATTGAGGCCCTTGCAAACCATTGTAGAGATGATTCCTGAGAGAGCGGGGAATGGATATAGACTAAAAGATCAGCGAATCCAAAATTCCTGAGATCAGAAGACCTTCTAGAACCCCAGCCCTGATAGAGAAAAAGACCGAGCACACCTACGCCTAATATTAAGAATGGAGAGGTCCAAGGAGCATTGGGAAAAATGAAACTCACAGCTTGAGGCACAACAACGATGACTCCAGCAATGATTCCAACCCCAATGGCTTCAATAGTCATTCAACAGTCACACTCTTGGCAAGGTTTCTAGGTTTATCAACATCTGTTCCCCTGAGAACAGCTCTATGGTAACTCAGTAATTGAATAATTACACTTAGAATAAATGGCAACAAATCAGAATGCACACTGACGCTCTCAGGAGGCATAGGAATCCAAAAATTACAGAGGTGTTTGAGATCAGAGTCACTCCAATCACCAACTCCGATAATCTGGGCTCCCCTTGCCTTGACTTCCTCAAGATTAGAGACTGTCTTGTCTCTCCAAGAATCTTTTGGAGCCAAAACAACCACAACCATATCTTGATCAATCATTGCAATCGGGCCATGCTTCAACTCACCAGCTGCATAACCTTCCGCATGCTCGTATGAAATTTCCTTAAGCTTAAGTGCAGCCTCAAGTGCAATCGGGTAGGAGTACCCTCGACCAATAAAGAAAAAACCCCTGACTTGATCTAAAGACTGGGCAGCTCTCAAAGTCTGCAGATAAGTCTTTGACTTCTCATCCAATACAGCAGAAAGAGCGTGCGGAAGCTTAATGATATCATCAAAAAGCTTTGAGATAGAGTCTCGGTCCTGAGTGGAATTCTTCATTGCAAGATATCCTGCAAAAAGAATCATCATGAGTAATTGAGAAAGAAAGGTTTTAGTAGCAGCAACGCCAATTTCGGGACCAGCTGAAGTATAAAATACCGAGTCAGCTTCACGCGATATAGAACTTCCTCGCACGTTAGTCACACCTAGAGTTGGAACTCTCATCCCTCTGAGCTCACGCAAAACTGCTAAAGTATCCGCGGTTTCTCCTGATTGGGAAATTCCAATCACCACAGTGCCTGCCTTAAGGACGGGCTTGCGGTAACGAAACTCACTTGCTAACTCAACGCTTACTGGGATTCGAGCCCACTTTTCAAGCCAATACTTACCCACTAAAGCTGCATGCCATGAAGTACCACATGCCACGAATACCAAATGGTCAGCCTCATCTAGAACTGCTAAACCCGGATGGGAATTAAATAGAAAAGCCTCTGTTTTGCTGCGGTCAATGACTCCATTGAGAGTATCAATTAATGCTGCAGGCTGCTCGTGGATCTCCTTCAACATGTAATGAGGGAAACCATCTTTATCTAACTGCTCAACTGACCAATTCAAATGGGTTGATTTCCGCTCCACACGAGCTCCGGTCAGAAGATCAAAAAACTCCAATCCTGCTTGGGTGGCAACCACTAGGTCTCCATGTTCAAGAAAAACAACGTCTTGAGTCATAGGTAAAAGGGGTTGTGCATCACTTGCCAAGACTGCTCCCCCTTTGGGATCGAGCCCTGCTACAAGAGGAGATCCATTTCTCACCCCAATAATCACTCCCGGCTCTCGATCTGACATCACGACTACACTGCACTGACCTTCAACCTGATTAAAGCTTTCTCTTACTGCATCTCTAAGCGTGAGTCCTTGATTCATCGCATTAAAAACGAGATAACCAAAAAGCTCACTATCCGTCTCTGAGATCGGCTCATGCCCTTGCTCAATAATTTTTTTTCTAATCTCGAGATAATTTTCAATAATCCCGTTGTGAACCAAAACAACATGATCTGCTCGATGAGGATGTGCATTCGTCGTATTTGGCTTTCCGTGAGTTGCCCATCTCGTATGTCCAATTCCACAAAAAGAGTCCGACATTAACTCTTTTTGAGACTGAATGAGCTTTTCTACATTCTGTAAACGGCCCTCAGCTTTTTGAATCTCAATCCCATGATTCATGAGTAACGCAACTCCAGCTGAATCATAACCCCTATACTCAAGGCGTCTGAGACCCTCAATTAAAATAGGCGCTGCTGGTTGTTTCCCAATATATCCTACGATTCCGCACATAGCACAATTCTCACTCTTGAATTTGATCTTAATCAACTTTTATTTATTCTAAATTAAATACTAAAATCTTACTTTTTATTGCGTTTGGCTCTTATTTTTTCAGCATACCCTGGCTTATTCACCTGCCTTGCACGAGCAATGGCCAAAGCATGAGGTTCAACATTCTCAGTAATAGTGGAGCCAGAGCCTACATAAGCCCCCTGGCCAATTCTTACAGGAGCAACCGCCTGACAAGCACTTCCCAAAAAAACATCATCTTCAATGATCGTTTGATGCTTTCTCTGTCCCTGAATCTCACGCCCATCATAGTTACAAGTCACAAACCCACAACCAATATTTACATTCTTTCCAACCTGAGCATCACCCAGGTAAGATAAGTGAGCAATACTTGTATTTTCTTGAACCTGAGTCTTTTTTAGCTCAACAAAATTTCCAATCTTACAGCGATCTCCGACATTCGACTCTGGCCTTAAATGCGCATATGGCCCAATACTGACCTTCGAACCGACTTGAGCATTTTCAGCCACAGTACCAGTCTTAATCGTTGAGCCCTCACCTACTCTGACATTACTCAAAACAACATGAGCCCCTAACGTCACACCTTGTGCGATCTCTGTTCTTCCCGTCAGCACTACACCAGGATAAATCACAACGTTTTCAGAAAGGGCGACTTCTACATCGAGGTGCACTGTATTGGACTTCAAAAACTGGACGCCCTTTTTTGCCCAGAACTGAATCAATCTTTCATTGAAAATCTCTCGCGCAATGGAAAGCTCCCACGGGTCGTTCACTCCTCTTAAGTCTCTCTCTTCTGACCAAAGAACAGAAGTAACCCGAGCACTCCCTTTTGAGCTTTGAGATGCCATCAAAATCAGATCCGTCAAATAATACTCCCCTTGAGCATTATTTGGAGCCAACTTCTTTACAGAAGATTGAAGGAATTGAGATTCAAAGAGATAAATGGAAGTTCCTACTTCTTTTATTCTCTTCTGCTTTTCTGAGGCATCCTTCTCTTCCACTATCTTGATCACTTCTTGAGTGGCAGAGCTTCTTACAATTCGCCCGTAGCCTGTTGGATCCGAAAGCTCACAAGCTAATACTCGAACCTTCTCTAGCTTTTTCAGTGGCTCTAGCATCCTTTGAATCAGTTCAGGTCGCAAAAGAGGAAGATCTCCAGGCAAAACTAGAATAGAGGATCCCTCCGCCACTCTTTGCCTGCCCCAATCTGACTCAACTGCACAACGAGCAGCATGTCCGGTACCTTTTTGCTCGTCTTGAACAATTAGGGTCAAATCTAGATCAGAAAGCGCTTCTTCTGACTTCAGGTACGTCTCTACTTTTTCCCGACCATATCCAACCACTAATGCTATTGGAATATTTTTATTGACTTCTTTTATCTGAGATAAGACATGAAAAATGAGGGGTTTACCTGCAATTTCTTGCATAACTTTAGGCAATGAAGATCGCATGCGTTTACCCAGACCTGCGGCTAATAGGACCACACCTGGAAGTGCCGGAGCATTTTTTTCAGCTTTTTTCATATCTCTGTTTGATCTACAAGAATTTCAGCATGAACTCAAGGTAACATTTTGAAAAGACAACGCATTTAAACCTGCCCCCTGATTTTTTATCGTTCCTCACAAAACTATAACAATTCTTCTAATTGATCTTTCGTCAAAATCTTTATAAAACTCGTTGTCAAAACAACATGGCTGGTTAGAATTAGAAAATTAAGAGTGAAGGATCACTCTCACCGGGGGGAAAAAAATGGACGCTAAACTCTTAGCGAAATACAAAAGGCTACTACTGGAAGAGAAACAGCGCATATTGAACAATTCAAAGAATGCACTCAAGAGTGAGCTCGTTCTCTCTCCTGATGATCTTCCAGATGAGACAGATCTTGCTGCTAGTGAAATCAACCAAAACCTTATCTTTAAACTCAGAGACCGAGAACGCCAACTCCTTGCCAAAATCGATGAAGCCTTAGGAAGAATGGACGAAGGAAGCTTCGGAGTTTGCCAAGACTGTGAGGAGCCTATCGAACCTCGAAGACTTGAAGCCAGACCAGTATCTACTCTCTGCATTGCCTGTAAAGAAAAACAAGAACACAGAGAGAAGATTTACGCCTAAGTCGTTACTTTTCATCACTGACACACTCGGAGTTGCTTTGACTTGAACACAGTCTTTGAACTATCATCACCCACTCATGCAATCTTATTGAAATCTTGCGTGAGTGGGTTGACGTATCATTACTTTATTCACTTCCTAATTCCTTGAAAAGACTCACCGAGTCTAGGGCTCAAATTAAAAACCCTTTGACAATCACTCCCAGTGAATAACTCTCCGGTCTAAAGACCGGAGCTTCCAGGGATCAGCTCGGATTTTTTTCCTCGCCTTCTCCTGTTCTCGCTTCTCAGGGTCTGCATCTTAGGTTTGGACACCTTGGATGTCTTACGAATCCCTCCACGAGCACTTTCCCCGATTCCCGGGGTGGCTTGTTTTAGAATCTCTTCTACTCCTCGCTTTTTAATCACTTCTGCTGCATTACGGTCGGCATTCTCAGCGTGACCACACTTCTGGCAAACGAACTGACCTTGCGTTTGTCTATTGTCTGGGTGAATGTGGCCGCATTTGGCACATTCCTGAGATGAAAAACGAGGTGAAACTTGAATGAAAACCTTTCCAGCATGATTTGCTTTGTAAGCTAAAAAGTGGGCGATTTGACCCCATGCTGAATGAAGAATTTTTTGGGTTAAGCTGGCTTTTGCAGCTGCATTGTTAGGAGCAAAACGATTAGGGTTTTTTTCGTCTGGCCTTGGCTCCGGACTTTTTGTCATATTCTTGATCTTCAGATCTTCCATTACGAAAATCTGAGTGCCATTGTTGATGACCTGCCCTTGATCATCTTTTTTTCCTACAAGAGTGCGAGACGTTTGGTGGGCAAAATCTCTCCTAATATCTGCAATCTTTCGGTGGGCTTTCGCAATATTACGCTTAACCTTGCCCCTTCGATTTGAACCCAGCTTTTGTCTTGCAAGCCGTCTTTGCCATTTCTTAATCTTTCTTTGTTTTCTCTCAATCGTAGCTTTTTGCTCTGGACTGAAGTCAAACGAATGTCCAGCTGATGATTGAACGGGTATGACTACGCCACGATCGAGGCCTACTGTAATCTGGGTCAGATGAGCCTCAGGAAGTTTTGCTAGCTCCAAAATGAGTTCTTCTTGAGTCTTCTCTTGGATCTTTGGATCTTCGTAGTTAAAGGAAACAAAGTACTGGCCATTGTCTTTTGCGATCGTAATTGAAGCTGGGACTTGAAACTCTCGGTGAGCTTTGAAGCTCAGGAACCCTATATTGTTTTTCTTCTTCCCAATGAAAAGTTTCCACTCCTGAGTTTCTGGATCTTGAGTCAGCCTAAAGAGTTCTTGGGTCAGCCAGATTGAACTTCGAACACCCTTTTTCTTTCTCACGGGCTTGCCTGCAAGTCCCTTAAAGAATCTTTGCATGGCTTGGTACCAAATCACAGAGGAGTTTCTTAAGATCTCAGAAGGACAATCCTTTAAGAACGCAGATGACTCGGATTTAAACTGAGCATAAGCTTGATCTACTGGGACTTTCTCTCCTACTAATTCTGGGAAACGGCACTTGAATCGGAAGAAGTACTCTTGCTCATCGCACTTTGCATTGTAAATCAGACGCGAGCATCCCATCCATTGAGAGAGGACTTTCTTTTGCTGGCTCGTAGGCCAAGCTCGCATTTTGATCCCGCACATTGCCATAGAACTAGCGCTAACAGGGAGAATCATGTAAGTCAAGCCTATGACTAAGAGAAATAGTCCAGAAGCAATTGAAATGCGCAGTTTGAAACAGATTAGGCATGGCAGGCACTGCGTCTTTAAGAATTTTGTACATCTAGTCTTTGTAACGAAATACAGAAGAGATGTGCTGACTGAACCTATGTTAAAGCGAATAGAAGAGTTAATGAAAGAAACTTGCGAACAAATGGAGTGTGAGCTCATCGAGTTTAATGGAGAAGATGATCATGTCCATTTGATGGTATCAGTCCATCCCAAAGTGCCAGTCTCAAGCTTAGTAGGAAAACTCAAAGGAAAATCTGCCTATTTCCTTCGTCAAGAATTTGCAAGGGAAGTAAAGAAAAAGCTCTGGGGAGAACATTTTTGGAGTCCTTCGTATTGCATAGTCTCTTGCGGAGGAGCACCCCTAGAGACGGTAAAAAAATATATTGAGGACCAAAGAAGGCCACAAACCTAAAGGTTTGAGCGGGCTTGACTCCGGTCTAAAGACTCGGAGATTGCGCCCGCTATTTGTTCAAAGATCACTCACCTCTCAAGTGCTGATCAGCTCGTTCCTCATCCTAATGAATCAAATCCCTTCAATTATCCTCTCCTTAAAGGGACACTCAACGCACCAACCACCGAGCATTAAACTGATGAGTATCCGCAACTAGCGCATTTTTTGACGCTCAAGACTCACTGAGAACTTTTAAGCTCAGCTTCAAAAACTCCTAAAGACACTCGCCTCTTGATCCGAACCAATAATCAAATAGCACTGAAGCTATTGCAGCTTAAGGAGGCTCGATGGTCACGAATTACGATGGAGAACAGATCAATATCCCAGAAACCCTACCTTTACTCCCTGTGAGGGATATTGTTGTGTTTCCCTACATGATCATTCCACTCTTTGTCGGAAGGGATTCCTCAATTAAAAGCGTGGAAGAAAGCTTAGCAAGAACAGATCGCCTCATCCTGCTTTCCTCTCAAAAGGAAATCGCAGATGAACATCCCTCCCCTGAGGGAATTTATCAAACTGGCACAGTAGCCATGATCATGAGGATGAGAAAACTTCCTGATGGCCGTATCAAAATTTTGACCCAAGGCCTGTGTAAGGCAAATATTCAACAGTTCACCCAGACAGACCCTTTTTATCAGGTAAAAATCAACCGCATCAATGAAACCTCATTTGGAACTCAATCCGAAGCAGAGGCCTTGATCCGAACTGTGCGTGAACACCTAGAAAGAGTTATATCCTTAGGTAAAATCCTGACACCTGACATCTTAATGGTTCTTGATGACATCACTGATCCTGGGCGACTTGCTGACCTTGTTGCCTCTAATCTTGGACTCAAAGTCAGCGATGCACAATTCATATTAGAAACTACAGACTCCTTCGAGCGATTGAAAAAAGTAGCAGAACTCCTAGCACGAGAAATAGAAGTCTTGTCTATTCAAGCTAAGATTAGATCACAAGCTAAAGATGAAATGACTAAGTCACAGAAGGAGTACTTTCTAAGAGAGCAAATCAGAGCGATTAAGAGTGAGCTAGGCGATAATGACTCCAAGGGAGAAGAGATCAGTGAACTTAAAGACAAAATCATCTCCTGTCGAATGCCTCAAGAAGTTGAGCAAGAGGCACTCAAGCAGCTTTCTCGTCTAGAGCGCATGCATCCAGATGCATCGGAAGCTTCTATGCTCAGAACTTATATCGACTGGCTCATTGATACACCTTGGAGCAAAAACACTCCTGATAACTTAGACCTAAAAAGAGCCAAGGCCATCTTAGATGAGGATCACTATAATCTCTCAAAAATCAAAGAACGCATTCTTGAATATCTTGCTGTCAGAAAACTCAAAGATAAAATGAAAGGCCCATTACTTTGCTTTGCCGGACCTCCAGGTGTTGGAAAAACATCCTTAGGAAGGTCTATTGCCAGAGCACTGGGAAGGGAGTTTGTAAGAATTTCATTAGGCGGCGTGAAGGATGAAGCAGAGATTCGAGGACACAGGAGAACCTATGTAGGAGCTCTGCCAGGACGAATTATCCAGGGCTTAAAACAAGCTAAGACCAACAATCCAGTTTTTGTCCTAGATGAAATCGATAAACTCGGAAGTGACTTTAGAGGAGATCCCTCAGCAGCCCTACTCGAAGTACTAGACCCTGAACAAAATAATACGTTTAGGGATCACTACTTAAACGTCCCATTTGACCTCTCAAACGTCATGTTTATTGCAACGTGTAACGTCTTAGAAACGATTCCATCAGCACTGAGGGATCGCATGGAGGTCATCCAACTCTCTGGTTACACTGAGGAGGAGAAATTTTTCATCTCGAAACGATACACGATTCCAAAGCAGGTACATGAGAATGGAATTCGCGATGGAATGATTGAGTTTACAGATGAGTCGATAAAAACAATTGTTTCTCAATATACACGTGAAGCAGGCCTTAGAAACTTGGAGAGAAACATTGCTACAGTCTGCCGAAAAACAGCACGCTTGATTGCTGAGGGCAAGACAGAGCCCACTCTCATCACACGAGACATAGTGTATAAGAATCTGGGTCCAGCGCTTTACCTCAGAGAGGATGAACAGGAACGAGACGAGATTGGAATTGCCACTGGGCTTGCCTGGACTTCAGTCGGAGGGGAGATCCTTTACGTCGAGACTACTACGATGAAGGGCAAAGGTGGAGTTACACTCACTGGTCAACTGGGTGATGTCATGAGGGAATCGGGACAAGCTGCGCTAGGCTTAATTCGCTCTCGGGCAACGGACTTTGACTTAGATGAGGATCTATTCTCTCAGATTGACATTCACGTTCACTTCCCTGCGGGAGCAGTCCCTAAAGATGGCCCTTCTGCTGGTATCACCATGGCAGCTGCCATGATTTCTCGCCTCACAGGTATTCCAATTCGTAGGGATATTGCCATGACAGGAGAAATCACCATCACTGGCAGAGTACTCCCTATTGGAGGCCTGAAGGAAAAAGCTCTTGCTGCAATGCGACATGGAATTAAAGCAATCATCATTCCTGACAAGAACAAGAAGGACCTTGAGGATATTCCTGAAGAGTATAGAGATAAACTCACATTTCTTCCCGTTAAGACGATTGATGAAGTTTTAAACATAGTCTTGACTCACCAGCTTCCAAAACTCAAAGGAAGAACAAGCGGAAATACCTCTACACAGACTGTAAAACTGGAGAAAGGCAAGAGCTCTAAGAAAAAGACTCCTATTGCAGCACGTCCAAACTTGGATAACGCAGCCTAGAAACATCGAAGCCTAATCCTTACAGGGGGCTCAATCTAGTATTGAAGCCCCCCTTTAAGCGTGCGAGAAATGACCTATGACTTCATTAGGCCTCCTGACTTGTTTGGTCCTCATCACCTGCTCAGCCTATCTGTCTGCAGCAGAGATTGCCGTATTTAGTCTTTCACGCTTTCAGATCCGCTCTATTAAAGAGAACTTCAGACCCGCTCATCGCAAGCTAAAAAAACTCCTCAATGACCCCAGTGGTTTGCTCGTCACAATCCTCATGATTAATGAGATCCTCAACATATCGATCTCGACCATCATCACAGAGTCAGTGGCTCATCACTCAAGCGAACTCCCGCTTTTCTTGAGTTCTATTCCTCGTTGGTTAATCGATACTTTAATAGGGATTCTTCTCACTACCCCTATTATTCTTTTCCTTTGTGACATTACACCAAAAGTAATAGGTGCCCGGCTCAATCAATTTTTAAGCATCATGACAATTGGTCCTCTTTATTTCCTCTACGACATACTCAAACCTCTTCGCTCAATCTTAAAGGGGGTTGTGGAGGTGATTACCTCAGTCTTGCTCAAGATAAGCAAGAAGCAAACAAGATCGACCTCAGCAGACCACCATGAACAGGAAAAAGTACTCAAAGAATCAGAGTTCCTGCTCATGCTTGAAGAGGGACATCGAGAAGGCTCTATTGAACTAAGCGAACTTGCACTCATTAAAAATGTCTTTGATTTAGACAATACTAGTGTTGAAGAGGTAGCTACTCCGATTTCTCAAGTTCGAACCATCTTCTCACATATGACCTTAAAGGATGCGCTTCAAGAGATGAGAACCCAGAAGTACTCACGCATTCCAGTGATGAGCTCAGACCGCAGGAACATCATTGGTATTTTATACACAAAAGATTTACTAAGGATGAAGTTCGAACCTGAATTAAGTGTACAAACAGTTGCTTCAGTCATGAGAAAGCCTTTTTTTGTGAGGCCCACACTGAAGATGAATTCCCTTTTCAGAAAATTTAAATTCCAGAAGATTCACATGGCCATTGTAAAAGATTCAGATGGCCCAATTATTGGGGTAATCACCATGAATGACATCTTAGACACCTTATTTGAGGATATTCTCGCTGAGAAGCCCCACTACTCACCCATGAATAAAAATCACACCCCTATCAACCCAGGAACAAAGAAACCTCTATGATTCATCTTTCGATTTGGCATCTCCTTTGTTTCATCCCGCCCCTTTTATTGATTGAGGGGTTTTTCTCAGGCTCTGAAATTGCTCTACTTTCTGCCGATAAACTCACACTCAAACAAGAGGCCAAAAATGGAAAAAAAGGAGCCTCACTGGCTTTAGAGTTGGCAAACCATCCGGAGAGAGTATTTTCTACCACACTCCTTTTCACAAGCCTATGCATCATCACCTCTTCAGCCCTCATTGAGCTTTACTTACTCTCTATTCAGAGTACATTTCCTAATCTTTTCGCAATCCTCATCACATCTCCTCTGATTGTCATTTTTGGAGAGCTGGTTCCAAAAACCCTCTTTCAAAGAAACGCAACTCGACTCGCTCCATGGGTTGCGCGCCCCCTCTATATGAGTTATTGCACACTCTATCCGTTGACTCGTTTAATCTCCTACTACACAACACGATTGTCTCGTTTTGTTGGACCAATTGGTGAGTACTTATCTGGAAAAACTAAAACCACTCGCGAGGATATCCAAGCCCTCTTATCCTACACGAGAAAAGAAACTGAAATTAAAAGCTCAGAAAAGCAGATGATTGGGCGAATCCTCGACTTTAAGTATACGGAAGCGAAGAATGCATTAATTCCTCTCGTGAAGGTGGATGCCATCTCAGTAGACGCTACTGTAGAAGAAGCTCTTGAAAGTTTTGACCGCCACAGGCATTCTAGAATCCCAGTCTACTCAGGCCGAATTGATAATATTATTGGAATTTTAGAATCTACTGATCTACTCAGCGCTCATGACCTTAAAGAATCCATTCAGTTTTTTATCTCCACAGCCCAATATGCGCCTGAATCTCAGGCACTCATTGACTTGATGCATGACATGAAGAAAGAAGACAACGAGATGGTTGTTGTAGTGGATGAGCATGGGGGCGCCATTGGAATTTTAACATTTGAAGACATTGTTGAAGAGATTGTGGGTGAAATCAGTGATGAGTACGATTATGAGTCACTTCCCTACCGAGTGATCAGCGAAAGGAGTTGGATTCTCCAAGCTCGTATGGAAATCCAGCAGATCAACGACGTGTTAAAGATCCAACTGCCTGAGGGAGACTATGAAACCTTAAGTGGATTTTTACTCCAGCAGTTTGGCCGAATACCAGAGAAAAATGATGAGCTATTTTTCTCGACACCCACCGGCGATTATCGATTTGTCATTCAAACCGCAACTGAACGCCACATAGAAACGGTGATGATTGAAAAACTCAGTGACGCTCCAAGCCAAACCCTCACAGAGAGGAGTTAAATAAAAGGGCACAGTTTTTTGAGATTTTTATCTGAATCCTCAGTAAAATAGAAAGTCAGTGGGGAGATCAGCTCAAAATGAGTAAGACCGTCTTAATTGTTGATGACATCCCGTTTGTTCGTAAAACGTTGGCAGAAATCTTCACACAGGCCCATTATCAAGTAGTGGGTGAAGCAAGTGATGGATTAGAGGCAATCAAGCAGTATCAGAAACTTAGACCTGATCTGGTTACGATGGACATTGTGATGCCTGAAATGAGTGGAATTGAGGCAACACGAAAGATCAATAGAATTAACCCACTGGCCAAGGTCGTGATTATTTCAGCAATGGGTCAGGAACAGTTAGTTATGGAAGCGATTAACGTAGGTGCAGTGGATTATATTTTGAAACCATTTACCGCTCAAGAAGTGATCAAAACGGCAGAGAGAGTACTACAAACAGACCCGCCAACTAAGCGATCCAAGCCTTCAGCTCGCGAGAAATTGGGATAATTGGTGTTTATGCAGACTAATCTATTCCCTCTCCTCACTCAGACAGACCTTGAGTTTGATCTCAAAGAGACTCAGGAACTTTTTAGTAGAATAAAAGAGGTATGTCCTAAGCACTTTCATTTTTACCATTTAGGAGAAGTGAGGCTGTGCCCCATCCTTCAGAATCGTGATCGCTCCCATGATCAAATTTTGATGTATCAACTCACGGGGGAAAAAAGTGGAGCATTCATTCTCTCTATCCCCTCAGATCTTGATCTATCAATTTATCTTGAGATGGGAAATATTATCTTGGGTAAACTCACTACAGCGTTAACAAATTCAATGGGTTTAGACTTGATGTTCTCACCTCCTCAAGTCATCTCATCAAAACAATCCGCATTACTCAGTGATCTCATGCAAAAAAAAGGAATTGATATGAGTTATGATTTCTTAAATCAGACTCAAGGTGAAACTTTTGATGCTTTTCTTCGGTTCTCACGTACTGTGGAGATTGGAAATGCTTAGATCCATTGGATGGCTCATTAAGGTTTGTTTTTTTTCACTGATCGTTCTCATTCTTGGACAACTGATTCATTGGGGAAATCGAACTGTATCGGACGAAATTAAACAACAGATGGCTCACGCAGAACAGACCCAATCATACAAAACATTTAAGAACTGGAGCAAAACCCTAGTTCAGGATGCAAAAGAGGGAGCTCGCCGGAAATGGAATACTTTTTTTTTGAATTCCACTCAAAATGAAATGCAGAGTTTTTCTGAAGAGGATGAAATCTCCTCTTCAGAAAAACAAAAACTCAAAGCATTGATTCAAGAGCTCAATTACTGAGCACGAACCCCACTAGATTTTCCATGGCTTGCAACATCAGAATGAGTTACTTCAGAAGACTCACTATTTTCATAGGCAATGCGAGTCTTACGGTTAGCATGATTTGCACCGCAATGAATTCCTTCTGCACTGAGTTCACTCCACTCAGTTTCCCCAGTTTGAGGAGCATCAAAGAGAGATGCTACAGCACTAGGGCCCATGGACAAACTCATAGCAACTACAACAACAAATCTTCTCAACATAAACAAATCTACCTCTCCATCTACACTACACAACATCTACTTGTGCACGCCTTTTCTTAAAAGCGCACAGACCCACTTAGTGCAACGTTGATACCAAGCGCATCAATCTCAAACTATTCATAGAGTCTCTGATTTTATTGGCGATTTTAGATTATAAAACTTTCTAAAAAGCTGAGGACACTCACAGAAATCAAACAGGTGTCTAGTCGTTTGACACTCTAAGGATAATGATCTTCTAGGGAATCTACGTTAAGAAGCAAAAGCTAGGCTTTGATGGATAATGAGGTAACATCCAACGCTGAACATAGAAATTAAAATCATTGTTTTAATTAAAGTCAGGGTTTTCCTCTTGAACATAAACTCTCAGCCTCTTTCTAAGCGTTTCGGCAAAAACTGAGATCAACTTAAAGTCAAGAGAGGAAATTACATATTATCTTTTAATTTCAATAACTTATACCGCACTGAAACCCAAGTTTTAGACAAAAAAAAAGCCCGCTCCATCCATAGAGCAGGCTCAATGTCTTATTCCTCGCATGAAGAATAAAACAAGACTCAAGGTCTTATTACTTCACAGCGTCCTTGAATTCACGGCCAGGACGGAATTTTGGTACAGTCATAGCTGGAATTTTGATTTCTTTGCCGGTCTGAGGATTGCGGCCAATACGAGCTTTACGCTTGGTCTTGGTGAAAGTTCCAAAGCCGATTAAAGTAACATCATCGCCTTTTTTTACGCTCTTTTTGATTGTATCGAAAGCAACATTGAGAACGCTTTCTGCATCTACTTTGGTCATTTTTGTGGTCTTAACAATGGCTTCAATAAGCTGAGCTTTATTCATTTTGTTTTCTCCTTAATGATTGCAATTTGAATCAAAGACTTACTTGAAGTGATTTCTCTCGGCAAAAACTCCCGTCTTAGAAGCCCTTTCCGCAAGCCTTGAACTATCATGGATGAAATGATGTCGAATTATCAAGCCCCTGTCAACGACACTCTTTCATATTTTCATTTTTTTAGCTTTCTCGAATAATTCTAATTTGCTTAATAGAAACTTCTTTTCTAGGTCTATCCATAGCATCAGTCTCAACGCTACCTAACTGCTCTAGAACATCCTCACCTTTGACTAGAGATCCAAAAACAGAGTGCTTGCCATCAAGCCACGGCGTTGGTACGAGCGTAATAAAAAACTGACTTCCATTCGTATTAGGCCCTGCATTTGCCATCGATAGAACGCCTTTTTTTGAATGTCTAAGCGTAGGATGGAACTCATCTTTGAATCGATAGCCTGGGCCTCCAGTGCCTCTCCCTAGGCGGTCACCACCCTGAACCATAAATTCCTTAATAATTCTATGAAAAATTGTGCCATTATAAAAGGGCTCTTTAGACTGATTGCCTGTCCTAGGATCTGTGTATTCTTTCTCGCCCAAAGCAAGACCGACGAAGTTTTTTACCGTCTCAGGGGTTTTTTCTTCTTCAAGCTTGCAGACCATTTCACCCAAACTCGTCTCAAGCACTGCATAAAGACCTTTGCCCAAACCTAAATTTTCTTCTTTAATCATCATTTTTTACTCCTTTTGATGAAATTTGATTATTAAACAATCTATTTATTCTTTTTAGAATTCTTATAATTTAACTCCTGGACCGCTTCTTTTAGGAGTTCTTGATTTGAAGCATGCTTAATTACACCTAAAGCTTCTTCAAAACCTCGCCACGCGTATTGAACATGTTCTTTTGGATCTAAAATCACTCGGGGCTCCTGAGTACCTACTGGAAGTTGAGCCCTGAGCATGAATCCAGACTCTTTCACCCAACTCCCCCACCTGCTCTGAAACTCAAATCCTTTAGCCAGAGGCTCTGGTTTACTCTCAAAACAAAGCCCAGTTTCTTCTTTAGCTTCTCTGAGTGCAGCTAAAGAAAGACTCTCTCCGGACTCTACTCCCCCGGTAACAGGCTGCCAAAAACCGCCGCGCTCCTTTGTAGTTAAAAGAGTGAGAAATTGATCTGTCTTTCGAATAGGATCGTGAAAATAGATCCACACTTGCACTTTGAGTTGAACTGGAGAGCTTTCATTATTTTTCACCATGAAAACATTTAATTAGGCTAAGCGCCCTGCAGTTTCAAGCCAGAAGCATACAAACCCTGCTTTTCTTGGATTTCAACTCTCAATCAATGTAAAGTCATAGATCATGGCATTTCACTCTCTCTCCCAGAGAAAAATCATTCACATTGATATGGACGCATTCTATGCATCCATAGAACAGAGAGATCACCCCTCACTTCAAGGTAAACCCGTCATTGTCGGGGGTAGCCCGGAATCTCGCGGCGTAGTCGCATCAGCCTCTTATGAGGCCAGACGCTTTGGAGTTCGATCTGCGATGAGCTGCTCCCAAGCCAAGAGACTGTGTCCACAAGCCGTATTCGTCACACCCCATTTCTCACAGTACAAGGAAGCAAGTCATCAACTTCATGAGATTTTTCGTCAGGTCACTCTCGTATTTGAGCCACTCGCTCTTGATGAGGCCTACCTCGATGTTACTCAAAACCTACTTCATGAACCGATTGCAAAGAACATAGCCTTACTCCTTAAACACAAGATTCAAGAGACCCTCAGAATCACCGCATCTGCAGGAGTGGGACCCAATAAGTTCATTGCAAAACTAGCAAGTGAACAAAACAAGCCTAATGGCCTGTTAGTAATACCTCCTAATAAGGTGGCTTCGTTTGTGGAAAATCTACCTATTGAAAAGCTTTGGGGAGTAGGCCCTGCAACAAGTAAAAAACTTCACTCCCTAGGAATCTTTAGTACAGCTGATATCCGAAGCTTGACTCCTATTGAGTTTGAAAAGCTCATGGGTAGCTATGCCCATTTTCTCTACGAGCTTGCCCATGGTAGGGATGAAAGATACGTTGAAGCAGCCTCTGAACCCAAGAGCAGAGGAACGGAAAGCACCTTTGAAAAAGACACAACCGACACAAACCTTCTACTCCAGATCCTCCACTCCCAATGTGAAGAGCTTTCTGAAACCTTGCAAAAACATTCCTATAAAGGTCGAACTGTAACTGTTAAAATCAAATACTCTGACTTCCAGCAAATCACTCGAAGCCAGACTCTTTTGGAACCTTCAAACCATGCTCATCTTCTAACAGAAATAGCCTGCTCTTTGCTCTTTAAAGAAACTGAGGTAGGTCAAAGGCCTGTTCGCCTTCTTGGGGTCTCAATAGGAAATCTTCTCTATCCGAACGACCCCTTGCAACTCTCCTTTGAGTTTCCTCGCAGCTCTTTGAACTATCAGGACCATGTAAGTCCCCAAAAATCCTAAGCTCACCCCTATTCAAGACTTGCATGCAGCTTAAAGCCAAACTATAACCCAGAAAGTTCAGGTGGTCTTCTCCTGCAGGCCCTCTGCCTTCGTTGAGGCCTAGCTCATTGCTTGTACTCTCCACCTGATCAAGTAAAAATTAAATAGGCCGATGTAGCTCAGTTGGTAGAGCAACGCTTTCGTAAAGCGTAGGTCACCGGTTCGAATCCGGTCATCGGCTCCAGTTGATCTAAAATCATCCCTGACCCATAATCACTCTAAGTATCAAAACCTTTCGCAACAGTTCCACGATCACATCAGCCCATGGTGTTTTGGATCGAACCTTCACCAAACTATTTCAAATGATCCATCAGATTTCTCAAGCCTAGAGCAACAAAGGGAGACGATCACTCAGAGATTAACTTGCGATCCCGAAGGCACCCCTCCATAAACAGACTGCCCACTTCAGCGAAAAACCCCATGATTTTTGATCAGCTAACATCTCGAACTTACAATTGATTCTAAATATGAAGAACCTTCATGAGATTGAGGAAGATTCAGGCTAGAGGCATCGAGAGAAAAGGAGTTTGTTGTACCGCTATCAAATACACGTACTGTGCGAAGAGTAAATTAGGGCTCAGAGGCAATCGCATTTTGATTTGCAATTGCAGTAACCAAAACTTTCCTTCTGACCATCCAATTGGAGCCTATTTTTTCATGCCCCTTCAAATGACGAAGAGCCTTTTTCATGAGTTCACCCTAGCCCATGTCAAAACTTGCTCAGTGCAGGGCTACACATTTGTAAGGATCCGTTGAACCTGATTCAATCAAGAAATCATGATCGGATTAGTGCTGACAGCAGGTGGCGCTCGGGGAGCTTATCAAGCAGGGGTACTGAAAAGAATTGGAGAAATTCCGCAGCTTAAAGCTCGACCATCCCCTTTCCCTATCGTCACTGGAGCATCAGCAGGCGCTATAAATGGATCAGCCATAGCCTCTCACAGCCATCAATTTGAACTAGGTTGTCAGCAAATCTCCAATCTCTGGGGAGAGATCTGTTTTGAAGATGTTTTTAGAAGTGATCCTCTTTCTCTCCTGAAAAGAAGCGCTGTTTGGCTTTTTGATTTATCCCTGGGGGGACTCATAGGGGGTGGACGAGCCCAATCCCTTCTCGATTTTTCACCTCTCAGATCGTATCTAAGACAACACCTGCGACTTGAGAGAATCTCTCAGTCCATTGAACTCGGACATCTTTACGCCTTGGGCATCTCAGCTACTGATTATTACTCTGGAAAATCCTTCACATTCATTCAAGGAAAACCAGGACATCCAATTTGGGAGAAAACTCGAAGACTCTCTCTTTCTGTACCGCTCAGTGCCGATCACATCTGGGCATCTTGTGCAATTCCTGTTGTTTTTCAACCCGTATCCCTTCAGACCCCTTTGGGGCAATTCTACTTTGGTGACGGCGCCTTGCGCCTGGTCAGTCCATTGAGTCCAGCCATTCGACTTGGGGCTAAAAAACTTTTTAGTATTGCCATTCGTTGCCAAAAGTCCTCAGAGCATCGACTCAAATCTTCATTACTTGAAGGATCTCACACAAGCCCCACCATGAAAGCACCACCGCTTGCACAAATCTTTGGAACCACTCTCAATACAATTTTCCTGGACCACTTGGATTCTGATCTTGAGCACCTCAAGCGCATGAATCAAATGATCCTCAGCATTTCCTCAGGATCAAATCCATTTTTCGAGCTTGAGGAACCTATGCAGGTCATTGAAACTCTCGTCATTCATCCATCCCTTGACCTTGCTGAAATAGCGGAGTCATGTTCTCATCGACTACCCTTTTTAGCTAGTTACCTCCTGGAAGGTTTAGGAGCCTCCCAGAACCACAGTGCAGATCTAATGAGCTACATCCTTTTTCACCCTGAATTTACCCGCAGTTTAATCCAGATTGGATATGAAGATGCTCATGCAAGAATCTCTGAAATCGAGCACTTCTTACTCACGTAAAAATTGGGCTCTTTCAATTTGAGTACTCTAGACTCCTTGAATTACCCTTTGAATCTCGAGAATGAGCTGCGAAGTAAGTTCTGTGGTGAATCCCACACTCTTTTGAGTTTTGTACCACCTCTTTGATTCGTAAGACAACGTACTCAATACCCTGAAAGACTCCACCCCGCGTCTTCTGCCTAGATCTACCTCGCCTTTTACAAAGAGATCTGCCGTGTATCCCTCACTTTTCCCAAAACAATTGACTCGAGGCTCTACCCGCTGAACTCGGACACTCAGAGAAATGAGAGGGGCTCTTCTTGCAGGGCGACCACTGTTGTAATCACTTAAAATCTTCTTCATAGCTCGATGAGCTGAATCGTAAAGAACCTCTTGAAGCTCCCCTTTTTTCTTTTCGCTCAAGGGTAGCTGACTCAAGTCCATAATATCGATGACAAACTCTTGCTCATCTACTCTATCTTTTGCTTCTTGTTTTACTTCTTGAGGAGCAACAATCGGAACATTCTGGGGGGCAAGCTGTAGCCCAGTGACTCGCCCTTCACTTTTCACCGGCTCTGGCAAGATTCTCGGAAGAGACCGCTCAGAAACTTGCACGGCCTCATCAACCATCTCAGCTCGACGCACTTTTCTCTCGAGAGAAGGAGTCTTTGAGGAAACTCCCAGCTCAGGAGATACTCTCCCTACTAGGGATTTCTTCCTCAATTGAAGCTCCATCCTGAGCCTATCTTGCTCCTCAGACATTCTGATCTGTAAATCTCCCAAGATCAGCAGTACGGAGGACAGTGACTGACAAGATTTTTGAGAGCTCCTCATCTGAACTAAATCAAAAAGAGTCACTCTTGCCCGCTCAAGTTCATCATGCACAAAAGGTGTATGAGTCAAATCCCTGATCTCCGTCAAGCGCGACTCATGAGACTCAAGAATTTCCTTAAAAAACTTGAATTTTTCTCGAACAGCATCCGTACTTGCTAAACTTCCAGATCCTGAATCTGCCTTGCCGCCACGACTCGAGATAGGCGACTCAAGCCTACAGAGGTTCGAACTCAAAGCACTAATTCCTCTAGAATACCCCAGAACAAGTCCAGACTCATAGGATAGCCTAGCATAACGATCCTCTAACTCATCACAAAACCCCACTTGAATGAGAGATACGATCAAAAATAGAAGAGACCCCACCATCAGCTGAGTAGCCTTCATGCGCCCGGCAGACTAAGTGAGTTCTCCCATTAATGCAACAAGATCTGATTTAGAATATGTATATTTTAATAAACAATAATACTTAATTACTCTCTGTGCATTCTTTCTGATTCAGCAATTCCTCAAACTCATTCCTAATTAACTCACAACTTTTGAGATCAACACTCTCTTCTCTAGCCAATAATAAAGAGTGGGTAAGAAAATCAGAGTAAGAAGAGTGGAGCTCACTAGCCCGCCCATGACCACTGTGGCAAGAGGTCTTTGAATCTCAGAACCAACACCCTGATTAATCGCCATAGGAAAAAAACCAAGACTTGCTACAAGCGCCGTCATCATCACAGGTCTAAGCCTTGAGGTTGCTCCTGTGGTTACTATTTCTCTTAATTCCTTACCCTCGTCTCGATGAGAGTTAAAGTAGGAGATAAGAACCAGGGAGTTGAGTAAAGCAATCCCCATTAGTGCTATAAATCCAATTGCAGCAGAGATACTCATGGGCATACCCCTTAATGAGAGGGTAAAAATTCCTCCCACCCCAGCAAAGGGAATACTACTGTATACAAGGAGAGTCTGACCCAAACTTCCTAAGATACGAGCCAGGATTAAGAAAATGATGACGAGAGTAAGAGGAACTACAACAAGGAGTTTGCCCCGAGCTCTCTCTAGATTCTTAAATTGACCACCCCAATAATAGCGATAACCCTCAGGTAACTTGAGATCTTGCTGCAACCTCTGCTTAGCCTCTTGAACAAAAGAAGAGATATCTCGATCTCCTAGATTAAACGAAATCGCTGCATAGCGCTCGCCCCAATAGCGTGCAATAGTGCTGACTTGATCTTTTAACGCTACATCATATAGAGCCGACACAGGCAAAGTGCCTCCCTGCGGAAGCGCAATGGGTAGGGATTCAATCACAGGTATTTGATCTCTGAGCGACTCATCCAGGTGCAAAAGCATCGGAAATCTGATCCCACCTTCAAAAAAACTGCCCACCTCCTGACCACTCATCGAGGTCTCAATGGTTTCATTCGCCGCCGATAATCTCACTTCGTACCTCGATAAAGCTCCATAATTTGGTGTGAGATTTAAAACTGGAGTTTTTCGGATTGCGGTGAGCGGATCTAAAAACGTCGACTCTACTCCTGAGATATTTTCAACTCGTTTCTTTGCCACATCCATTAAACGAGAAAGCTCATCTAAGTCATTTCCTAAAATCCTGAGAGTAACATCGGCCCTACTCCCCTCCAAAATATCATTAAATCTCATCTCAATTGGCTGAGACTCCGTGACTTCCTGATCTGAGAACTTCTCAGTAAACTTATTTTGCAGAGATTTAAATAGACTGAGCTTCGTAGGAAAATTCCATTTTGACCGATCCTTCTCTAGGATCACGAATGTATCTGAGAGCTGCACACCCATCGGATCAGTAGCTGACTCAGCAGTCCCAATTCTTGAGAAAACATCCTTAACCTCAGAGTATCCTTTAGTTAATTCCTCAGACTCCTTTTGCACCCTCACTGATTCATCAATAGAGATTTTAGGATCACGCGCAAGAGACATGACCATATCGCCCTCATCGAGGCGTGGAACAAAATCAGCTCCCATTCTTAAAACCAAGCCCACGGCAATAACGACCAACAGGATGGATCCTATCATCATCTTAAGTGGATGATCTAAGACGAATTGTAGTGTAGGGAGATACAACTTCTTTAAGCCCCTCACTAATGCAGTCTCTTGTTCGTGCTCTTCGCTGGGATGCAATCCCATCTCAGCTAAAACAGGAGTGAGCACGAGCGTAAGCACCCAGGCTGCAGCAAGCGCCAAAAGCACAGTGACTGCCATCGGCCTAAACATCTTTCCCTCAATTCCCTCTAGGGATAAAACGGGTAAGTACACGAGCATGATCATGATCAAGCCAAACGACACTGGCTTAATCACCTCCTGGCAAGACTCAAGAACAGATCTTCTTCTTCCATTTCTCAAAATATTTTCGATTAAAACCACTGAGCCATCCACGACTAGACCAAAATCAATGGCCCCAAGACTCATGAGATTGGCAGAAACTCCTAACAGACTCATTCCACGCGTAGCTATGAGCATTGCAATAGGAATCACACAGGCTACCACCATAGAAGCCCTGAGGTTTCCCAACATGAAAAAAAGGACCAAAATCACAAGAAGTGCTCCGCCTATTAAATTCTCAGAGACAGTCCATAGGGTTGCATTCACGAGGTAGCTTCTAGAATAAAGGAGATGAACCTTAACTCCTGAGGGCAGCTCCATCTGTTGGAGCTCTCGCTCTGCGTCTTGAGCGACTTGGTGACTATTAGCACCATTTCTCATGAGTACGGTTCCTAAAACCACCTCCCTGCCCTGCCTTGTGGCTGCTCCCACTCTGAGTGCATGATCTTTTCTCACCTCAGCCACATCCCTGAGCAAAATGGACTTCCCTTGGATATTGAGACCTAAAGATACGTTCATCAAATCGTCGAGTTTGAGTGTCCCAGGAACTGTCCTCACGATGACCTGATGCCCTTGTCTCTGAATGTATCCTCCACCAAAATTTTCACCCAGAGTACTGACGCGTGAGGCAAGGCTTTCAACCGTTAAACCAAACTTCTCGAGTCGATTGGGAAAAAAATTGATGTGGATCTGCTTCACAAATCCTCCTGTTGAATCCACATCAGCTACACCTGCTACTCTTTTGAGAAGCGGCCTAATCTTGAAATCCTGAATCGTCCTTAATTCTGTTAATCTCTCCTTCTCTGAAAGCTTCATCCAATCCGATCCAGGCTCTGCCTCAACAGAATAAAACAAAACCTCACCTAACCCCGTAGTGACAGGCCCCATCTCGGGATGAAGAGAGGGAGGGAGGCTTTTTCTTAAGTTTTGGAGTCTCTCAAGAACCATTTGCCGCGCAGAATAAACGGGAGTTCCCTCCTGAAACACCAGAGTGACCTGCGAAAGCCCAAATTTTGATATGGATCGAACTTCCTCTAAACCGGGAAGGCCTCCCATTTCAATTTCAACCGGACGAGTGACCAGCATCTCAATTTTTTCAGGATCCAAGGCACCCGTCTTTGTGTTCACCACAACATGGATTGGAGTAATATCAGGCACAGCATCAACAGGGAGATGACCCAAGCCGATCACTCCATAGATCACCATGGCAAGAACTCCACCCAAGACCCAAGCCCGATTATTGAGAGCAAATCTCAAAACGTCATTCAGCATGCTAGTCCTTACTCCCATTCAAGGTTTTTACCCACCAACCTGAGAAGTTGACTCAGGTCTTCTAGGTACTTCAGCTGCGCGTAGTAAACTGAGTCTATTGTTTCATGAAGTTGTAAGTCAGTCTGAATAAATAGACTGGCATCAATTCGCCTCTTTCTAAATCCTTCTTCCGCTTGTTGAAAAACTCTCTCTGCTTCCTGAGCAAGAGAAATGGGGAATAAGTCTAAAATCTTTCCGGAATTTTTGGTTTGCTCATAGAAAGAAGAAAGTTTCTTCTCAAGCTCCACTTCTAGACCTTTTTTCTTTGCATGCTCTGCTTCGAGCTGAATTTTTGCAGCAGGAATTGCGTACTGAGCACGATCCCAAAGGGGAATAGAAATACCTAAAGCCCCTGACCAAAAAATATTGGGAGGAGCAACCTTTTCAATGCGGTAGTTCACTCCCAGGGTGAAATCTGGAAACGGCTCAAGTTCTGATTTACGAACAAACTCTTGGGCTTTCTTTACCTCAAGATCTTTTCTCCTCCAAATTGGGCTATATAAAAAAAGAGCCTCTCTCAAAGTCTCAAGTTTAGGTAATTGAACTTTACTCATCCAAGTGTATTGGGGCTCAATCTCTTCTTGTGTTCGGAGAAAGCTCTGCAGTTCAATTTGGGTGATTTTTCTACTCTGGTTCAACTCAATAATGCCCCGCTCTAACAATCTGATTTGATTCTCAATCAACGCCCCCTCTGTTTTTTGGGACGGTGAAATCAGAGGATGGGATTTGAGATAAGTCTGAATCAGAGAATATCGCCTTTGACGCTCCCTCGTGTGCTTGGCAATTTCATTGAGTACAACGAGTCGTATCGCAGTCAGGGTGGATTCGTGCTGTATAATCACTTTGGCCAGGCTTTCATCCGCCTGAACCAACTCCTGCTGATACGTCTGGATTTGCCTCCGAGCTCCGAGCTTTCCTGGAAAAGGTAGGACTTGATTGAGAGTAATATCCCAAGTCTTCACTCCTACTCCTTCAGTATCCATATGTCCAAATTGAGCATAAAGAGCTGGGTTAGGCAGCAAACTCACAGCAGCAATTTTTTCATGCTCAGACAGAGCCTCTTGAGCAAGAGCACGAATTGAGTAGGCTTGCTCAACCGCTTTTTTTTGAATCTCAGACAAACTCCATAGCTTTGCAAGAGCTTGAGCAGGAGCACTACCCATTAAAACGATTAAAATCAGAATCAGAGAAACTCTCATACTCTGTATTTAATCGATAGCAACCGACTTATAATAGTCAAATCTGAATAATAAAAGAATTTCTTAAATGAAAATCTGGCCGATCAGCGCCATGAGCAATAGCCCAATAGGTCTTCTGCCCACTCTTAAGCTCAATCACAGCAGTTAGGCCCACTCTCAAAGGCATTTTGTTAGAATTTAAAATCCTGGACAGATCTACTCGTACAATCAAAGAATGAGTGTGCCGTTCAAACTGAACTTGAACCAACCGCTCCTCACTTTTTTGACCCATGCGATAATCATCAAAATAATAGATATTCCAATCCCCCGAAGGGGAGGTGTTGAGCTCCCAATAAGATGACTCTCCCTCCCACCCCCAGAATGCCTCAAAGCAGGTGTGCTCCCACAAAAAGTCTTTCCTTTGGCTCAAAGGACTAAGCTCGGGAAACAGAATACTCGATGAATCTCCCCTCCACTCATACTTGAATTGAAGGGTATTCTCGAGAAACTGCACCTCAGCGTGAAGATCAAACTGATTCAACCATTCATTAAAGTCTGAAGATTGAGTGGGGTGAAGAATTAGTGGATAGCGTCGTTCAACCAAGAAGCTCATCTTTTGATTAAGCCTGGAGCCTCAAAAAGTTTCAAGCTTTAGACTTTAATTGAAGCTAACTGATCTCTCTGATCAAGCTGTGCGAGCTCTGAATACCCTCCAATGAGTCGCTCTCCAAAGAAAATCTGAGGCATGGTCCGCATCCCAGATTTTTGATAAAGTCTCTCCCACTGCGCGTCATCGTCTTCCTCAACCAGAATTTCCTTAAAGGCAATTCCACGATCTGAGAGAAGTTTTTTTGCCCTCATACAATAAGGACAATAATGCATTGTATAAACAACGACTGAAGGATTTGAACTCATAGAGATAAACTTAACCCCGTCATTTCTTTTAGGTAATTCATCAAAAAGCTAAAGATTTCTACACCTTTTCCCTTATCATCCCACCAACTTCTTTTTTCAGCATCATAATTAAAATGGTAAGCTGTGCCTCGAGAGGCTAAAGCTAACCAGATTTGCTCCACTGAGGGTTGGGTGCTGAGAATACAACGCGAATGATCAGCAAAAGTCAAAGTAAGGGTGCCTTGTGCCAACTCACACTCGACTAGATCCGGGTCTACATCGCGAAGAGCTTTCTCCAGGCGAGAAAACACTTCCTCCACTCGTTTTCGATACAGCGCTTCCATAAAGACTTGACCTCCGTTTGAGTATTGCGGATACCATGTTTATATGTTGGACACAAATTTATGCCCCTGCGGCTCTACCCATCGTTTAGAGGATTGTTGTTTACCCGTTATAAAAGGCCAGAAGCGTGCGGATACGGCCGAACAGCTTTTAAGAGCACGTTACTCTGCTTTTACTCTGGGAGAGGTTGATTTTATTTTGAACTCCCATCATTCAAGGACTCGCGCAGAAATACAACGCGAGGAAATTGAAGACTGGTCAAAGAACTCAAAATGGCTCGAACTTAAAATCATTCAAGTTGAGGGCGGAGGAAAGACTGACACTCAGGGCAATATTATCTTTGGAGCTTACTATCAGGCAGATGGAAAAAACCATGAACACCTCGAAAAAAGTTTCTTTGAGACAGAAAAGGGAGAGTGGAAGTTCCTCGATGCACAATCCGTACAATTAGGAACCTTTAAGCGCCAAGAGCCCAAGATTGGAAGAAATGACTCTTGCCCCTGTGGAAGCGGCAAGAAGTATAAAAAATGCTGCGGTGCCTAAACCATAATTTTTTTAACCCTTCGCCAAAGAAATCGGCACTTCCTCTGCATGAGTACGCTCATGACCGTTTACAAATTGCCTGGGCTGATTTCTTTGGCTTTAACCGCTATCTTTATCCTCTCTCAAGGGCTTATTTCAAACGCAAACCCGATTGCGCCCGCGTCCTCTGATTCCCCAAATCAATCCTTAATTCGCTCACCTCTTGCCTCACAGCCCCCCCTACACAAATCGACTCACCTGACCTCTGCCAAACTACGCGTAAAATCAACGAAGCCTGAGCTAGACAAATCCTCTCTTCTCAAGCAAGCCTCCTTGGCTCTTCATCATGTGGCACAAAAAGCCACTCCGGCCGTTGTCAGCATTACCGCTGTTAAGAGCCTCGACTCGCTATCAGATGATCTGATGCCCACCTCTGAAGCCCTAGAGCCCAGTTCTTTAGGAATTGGATCAGGAGTCATCATCAAGGCGAATGGGTACATCCTGACGAATTACCATGTGATAGAATCAGCCGATCGAATCACAGTATGGTTGGATGATGAAAAAAAATTTCAAGCCCAGGTAGTAGGGGTTGACCCCAACACAGATCTTGCTGTGATTAAAATTAACCCAGCTCAACAGCACTCATTACCCTACTTAAGCTTTGGAGACTCCGATCAATTACGTGTAGGTGAGTGGATTATCACCATTGGGAGTCCCTATGGATTAGTACACTCAGTCACCTCTGGAATCATCAGCGCATTGGGTCGGGCTCAACTTGGAGTACTTGATTTTGAAAACTTCATTCAAACCGATGCTGCAATTAATCCTGGCAACTCAGGTGGTCCCCTTCTCAATACTCAAGGTGAAATCATTGGAATTAATACTGCTATTTTTTCACAAAATGGCGGATTCAGTGGAATTGGATTTGCTATTCCTTCCAACACAGCAAAAAAAGTAATGATGGATATCCTACAAAACGGCAGGGTCATTCGAGGGTGGGCTGGTATCACGGCTCAAGATCTCAATGAAGAGCTAGCACAATATTTTCACTTGCCAAAAAATCAAGGAGCGCTTCTGAGTGACATCAAAGTAGGCAGCCCTGCTCATGAAGCCCATCTCAAGAAAGGTGACGTCATCACCTCCTATCAAGGCAAGGAGGTTCACTCTGCAATGGAGCTCAAGACTTATGTCACCAGCTCCCCTCTTCATTCACCCATTCGCCTAGAAGGTATTCGAGGGGGAAAAAAACTAACCGCACAACTCTCCATCATTGAGAGCCCGCACTCCCCGTTAAAGATTCAAAAAGAAAAAAAGAAGAATAAAAAATCAACACCTCCTTCAATGGCCCAACGCCTAGGGATTCAGGTTCGCGATCTTTCCCCAGAGATTGCAGAACTCCTCAAAATTTCTCACACCATAGGAGTGCTCGTTTCTCAGGTCAGAGTGGGAGGTCTTGGATTTGAGGCAGGCCTCATGAATGGGGATCTCATACTCAGTGCAAATGAAACAGAGATTCACAGCACAAAGGAGTTTCATTCCTTTCTTAAAACTCATACGAATGAGCAGGTCCTTATTCTATACGTACAGCGAGGACCCAGCGAAAAACTCTTCATCCCTATTAAAACAGAGACCTAGTCCTGAGGAAATGGAACAGCATATGCATTGATATCCTGTTTATAAAGGGAGACTTTATGATGAGAAAAACTTTACTTACGTTCATGCTGTCCGTTGCTGTCATAGGCACGTCAGCCTGGGCCGAAACTAGCGAAAAAAGCAAGACTTCAACCTCTGAAAACTGCAGTGGGCCATGCAATAAGGAGTACAAAAAAAAACCAATAGAACCTTCTTCATCGGCAGGAGAACCTGGCATGGCTAGCACAGCTGAAGCCAGTGAAATTACTCGTGGCTACTTAAAGGATGAAAAAATAGGAATTAAACCTCAACTTGGAGTCCTTGCTTATACCGATCAAGCTGGAGAAAATACGGCTCGTGCGGCTTATGGTTTTACGTTGGATGCGAACATTGCCAAAATGATTGATAATTCTTGGAATAAAACTTACCTGGGCATCACTACAGGATTTTTATTTTCTCATTTGGGTGCTCCTGGCTCCAACATTATGGGAGCTGACCCTTCAAATAATCAAGGCACAGCAGGTGCGAACATGTTCCTCATTCCTGCAAACCTAAAAGCAGCTTACAATGTCTATGATAATTTCAGAGTGGGTTTGCACGGAGGTGGAAACGTAGTTTACCGCTCTATTGCAAGCGTCTCTAATTTTGGAGATAGCTCATCCTTACCTGGTTCAGTTTGGAGACTTTTTCCGAACGTAGGCGCTGATTTTGAATTAGAATTGAGCGAACATGCCGCTCTCATGCTCAGACCTGACTGGACTCTTACTCCAGGAACTAATTTTTTCATGGGGACATTAGCTCTGAGCATCCCTCTGACTTGAATAACTCAAAACAAGAGAACCTCCGGGAGTTTTCACAAACCACACTCCCGGAGGTTATTGTCAGTGTGAAGAGAGTTTACCCTGAGGTCTGGCATTCCAAAGAAGAGTCATCAAAATGAGACCGACCAGGGAAAACCCAATCATACTCGGTCCCCAAGCACTCCACCCCAAATGATCAAGCATCCAGCCCATCCCTAAACCTACAAACGAACCACCAATGTATTGCATCCCGTCAAATAATCCTGCAGCTGTAGCGGCCGCCTTCTTCCCGCCAAAATCCATCGAAGCTGTTCCTGAGAGCATGCTGTGAACGATACTGATTGCAAAAGAGTTGCAAATAAAAGCTGCTGAAATCCACCGCATATCTTGAACTTTCCAGATCACGAGTAAACAACAAGCTTGAGCCAAATACCCCAGGAAGGCTACCGGGGTTCGACGTCCCTTAAAGATCCAATCAGAGATCAAACCTGCGCAAATGGCTCCTAGAATGCCTGCGGCTACCACAGCAATCGCGTTCTTTTGAAAAACGGAGGAGTTGAGTTGCAGATGTTGAACCTCAACCATATATCGGGGAAACCACTGCTCAAACCCTTGCCTCACAAAGCCAGTACAAAACTCAGCTAGTGCAATTGTGAGTGTAACTGGGTTAGTGAAGATCTTTTTCAGCACATACGAAACACTCACTTTTTCAGGATCTGCAATTGAAGCATCTTCAACTTGATAGGGCGGAAGTCCACATGCTTCTGGAGTGTCTTGAACATTGAGGTAGGTCATCACGGCCATGATCAAGATCGTCAGAGAAGGAATAAAAAATAACCATTGCCAGGAAAACTGAGCAGCAATGATGGGCCCAACAATAAAAATCAAGGTTCTTCCCATCTGAATCATTGAGCCAAATACGGCAGAGAAAACTCCTCGTTCTCTGACGTGAAACCAAGCTGAATTGACCTTAATTAGAGAAACCGCTCCAAAGGATTGAAAATAGGAATTAAGCATCCAGATCGTTGCAAAATATCCCAGGAGATACGTACCCGTACCTAAAAACCCGAAATAGGCACCCAGACCAAAAAGAAAATTAAAAAAAATAGAACCACTTGCCCCAATGAGCATGGCTCTTCTGCCACCGATTTGATCTGCAATAGGTCCATTAAAAATTGCAAAAATACCGTAGGCAAATAACGCGGGAGAAATGATACTTCCGATTTGGGTCTTATCCCAGCCATATTTTTGAGAGAGAAGTGGGTTAGCTAAGGAGAGATTATACCTGCCCATGTACATAGCCGAATAAGTAATTCCAAGAACTATCCAATTCAGCGCTCTTCTTTGCCGGAATGAAAGCTGTGCAGTCTTTGTAGGTTGTTGGACAGACCCCTCCAGCTCGTTTACTGGAAACTCCATACTGACTTCTTGCATGATTCCCCCCCTTTTTTAAATCATGGTGTGTCGATGACTTGAACTTCTCCGTTTTGAATTTTTAGTGCTCGATTCCCCTTCAACATCGAAATCAACTCCGCTCCAATGAGACTGGATGCTTCAGCCCCTAAAATCCCTGATTGAACAAGATCATCTGGTTTTTCAAGCGGGGTTCTAAGAAGCATCAATAACTTAGATGTAGTGAGTAAGTGCTTGGCAGCGATCTTATGGTGATCAGCTAAGACCCCAACAAAACACTTGATGAGTTCGAGGGCTTGAGACTCTTCAGCAGAAGCAACGGCGGTCTTCATCATTTTGGGAAGACTCACATCTTCCGCTTCTGCGCTTTTTTTAATCGCAGCCAAGATGGCCTCTCCACTGTGCTTGAGCTCTCCCTTATTGAGCCCTCGGAACGCACTCAAATGACTCATCTCCTTGGGTCTCACATGTGCTAGATCGATGAGAACATGATCATCTGCAATCCATTTTCGAGGCAAATTCAGTTGCCTCACTCGATTCTCTCTCCACTGCACAAGCTCAACTAGAGCCGCATAGCCCTTCTTATCAAGCCGTCCACTGCGTGCTAACTTCTGAGCCATAGCTTCTACGTCGACCTGATAAAGACTTTTATCTTCCCAGTGCGCTGAAAGCTCTAAGGCCCAAGCTTTTCGATCAAGACGTTCTAGGTCCTGAAGTAGTTTCTTTGCAAGAGTGACGAGGAACTCTACATCTGCGTGAGCATAATCAATGAGTTGTTGAGGTAAGGGTCGCACGGACCAATTTGTCCTTGCATGTCCTTTCATTAAGGTCACATCTAAAACTAATTTGAGGAGTTTACTCAGTCCAATTCCATCCCCTAGACCACATAAGGAAGCTGCCACAGCAGTGTCTAAAGTGGGAGAGGCCACCACCCCAAAGCTCGTATACAGACATTCCTGATCGCCTTGAGCGGCGTGCAAGATTTTTAAAATTTTTGGATCTGTGAAAACATCTAAGAGTGGCTGAATCCCAGGGTCATAAGCATGAGGGTCAGTTGCTGAATGCTTCTTTTTAAACGCTTGAGCATCGATGAGCCAGGAAGACTCTGCAGTAGCGACTTGTATGATTTCAACGATGGGAAAAAAAGTAGACTCTCGGATGAACTCAGTATCAAAGGAGATCACCTCCTGTTGTCTGAGAATCTGAGCTAGTTCAATGATTTCTTCTGCGCTTGACAGCAAACCTTCGCTTTTCAACAGTTTATTTCCCTTTTTAAGTCACTAGATTTTCATTCCATTGTTTGGATCAAACTCTCAAGTGTTTACCATGAGAAGCATGGGGGTTCAAATAATCTATCTGAGAGCCTGAGTAGCTCAGAGAGAAGAAGCTGAGGGTAAGAAGTTTGAAGAATGAAGATTGATACATCTCATGACAGATAATCTAGGTCGAATCAGACACTGTGACACTCCAGGGGGAGTCCACTGTAACTTCACCTGATTAAGAGAACCCACTTTACACAAAAAAATACTCAGACCGATCAGATTAAGCGAGGAGGGGCCTCAGGGAGAGTCTCTCTCCTCAACTTAATCGATAGAATTTCAAAGTAAGCACGGGAAACACCGAGGCCCAAGTAAGAGCCCTAAATAGACTATTTTTATCAAGATTTACTCCCTTTTTTCCGATAATCTTTAAGTAAGGTTTCATAGTTAGGAAAGAGAATTCGGATTGAAAACTAAAACCATTGCACTTCTCCTGATCCTTGAAGATCCAAAGCCGATCCTTGTAGATATCCTACAAGAGGAGGAGGAAATTCTATTCATGGAGCGCACCTTCTCTGAACAGATCTCCCTGGAAGACTCCTTGCAGATTATTCAGCATAACCGTTTGCGGAACGCGCAAAAAGATGAGGAATTTGATGATCAGGTGGAGAACCTCGTCTGTTATCCTTTTCAGCGCCCTGAGGTCATTCAACAAGGAGTTCATTGGTTTAACTCAAAATTTAAGGAGCAAGAAAACAAGATCCGACTTCGATTTGCAGCTGAGGTGATTGCACAGCATGCCTTGGAGGTCTTTATGAAAGAACCAAAACAGACTGACTTTATTCTAGAGGGTCCCATAGCCCAAGTGCGGGTTCGAATCTTTCTCTTCTCTGGGATAAAGAAATCAATTGCCTAGAGGAATCTTCTTAAGGCAGATTACCCAACACACATGAACCACACTGATAACGCTCTTTTAGGGCAAATTCAAAAAGAGGCCACCCGCCGAAGAACTTTTGCAATTATTTCGCATCCGGATGCGGGAAAAACTACCTTAACTGAGAAACTCCTCCTCTACGGTGGAGCAATTCACTTGGCTGGAGCCGTACGCGCAAAATCTAACCAAAAGCATACCACTTCGGATTGGATGGAGATTGAAAAACAACGCGGAATCTCAGTCAGCTCAAGTGTTCTGCAATTTGAATATCAGGGCATACAGATTAACCTCCTCGATACTCCTGGCCACAAAGACTTCTCTGAAGACACTTATCGAACTCTCACTGCCGCAGACGCAGCAGTCATGTTGATTGATGCTGCTAAAGGGGTTGAGGCTCAAACCAGAAAGCTTTTCGAAGTATGTCGAATGAGAGGAATTCCAATCTTCACATTCATGAACAAGCTTGATCGACCCAGTCGTGAGCCTCTCGATTTGATTGATGAACTTGAAAAAGTCTTAGGCATCCGATCTTGCCCAATGAGCTGGCCTATTGGCTTAGGAGATCGTTTCCGTGGGGTCTACGACCGACAGGCTAACGAAGTTTTATTCTTTCAAACCGAAGGTGAAGCGAACGTTAAAGGAAGACTGGCTCCCAAGCAAGTGAGTGGAATTGATGATCCACTTTTTGCTTCCCTCATGGCAGGCCCTCGAGGAGATGAAGAAGAAGGTAGAGAGCTTCATGAACAGTTAAAAGCTGAACTTGAGCTTCTTGAGTACGCAGGAGACCCGTTTGATCTACAAAAGGTTTTAGCAGGCCAGCTCACTCCTGTTTTCTTTGGCAGTGCGATGAATAACTTTGGGGTACAGCGCTTTTTAGAGCGTTTCATTGAGATTGCCCCGTCTCCTACAGCAAGAAAAAGCAATATAGGAGAGATCGACCCAAAGTCTGAAAAATTCTCAGGATTTATATTTAAGATTCAGGCAAACATGGACCCAGCACATCGCGACCGTGTTGCATTCATGAGAGTTTGCTCAGGAAAATTCACCCGCAACATGGGCGTGAAACATGCGAGACTGAACAAAGAAATTAAGCTCTCAAAGCCACTTCACTTCTTTGCTCAGGAGCGGGTCATTATTGATGAAGCCTGGCCGGGAGATATTGTAGGATTACTCGATACCAGTGGCGAGCTTCGAATCGGCGACACCCTCTGCGAGGGCAAACGCTTTGAGTACGAAGGCGTTCCTCGTTTCTCACCTGAACATTTCGCAGGAATAACGATTCTCGACCCGATGAAGAGAAAACAACTCAAAAAGGGCTTAGAGCAACTTGCAGAAGAAGGTGTGGTTCAAGTCTACAAACAGCGTGGTTTAGGCGATAAAGACCCAATCCTAGGGGCTGTAGGAGCACTCCAGTTTGAAGTCCTTGAGCATCGCCTCAAAGCTGAATACAGTGTAGATGTGCGAATTGAGCGGTTGCCCTACATTCATGCAAGATGGGTCGTAGGCACAGGTTTAGATGCAGACTACTTTGAACGTAGGGAAGATAGCCGCTGCCTTGAGGACCGTGATGGAAACCCTGTGGTATTATTCAAGTCAGACTGGGGCTTGAGATGGGCTGAAGACAACTATAAGTCCCTTCAGTTCTTAAAAACCGCCCCACTGACTCGAGCTGAGTAAGTTCACTCGCAAAAGGGAAAAGATAGGCACCACCGCGGTGCCACCACTCTAAAAAACAAGAACGGGCGGATTGAAAGATCTGCTGAATTCAGTCTTAAAACCCGCCCGTTCCCATTCTTTTTAGTTTTTTTTCAGTCCCACTTTGCTCTTACAGCCGATCCTTGATCTTATCCCCAATCACAACAGGCATCGCTTTTTTCAGAAACTCCTTACCTGCAGCCTTGTGATCAAATGTGCAGTGATGCATTTCCGGGTAGCGATGTTCTGCACAAAACCCTAGATGACAGGGGCACTCAAAGGGCATGAGACCTAACTTCTTATTACACATTGCACATCGGCCTTTTTTCTGAGTCTTCTTGACTTCTTCTCGTTTGGCAGCAGCCTCAGAAGCTTGCGCCATTTCCATGAGAGCCTCAAAATCGATGCTCAGAGTTGCAGCCGATGATGCGAGGTACTTCGCCTTTACTGCGCTATCTGCGCCATACCCACCTGCTTCGATTTGCTCTAAAATTTTCTTTTCATTAAAGTCATTTGCAAGAACAGCCTCAACCACCTGATCAGCAAGTGTAATCTTAGAGGCTAATGTCATCCCCTCATCCTCAAAATCAAGCAAATGACGTACTCTTGCAATCACATCTGCAGAATGAAGGCTGATAAACTCATTATACTGGTATTCCAAACCAATAACAGTGGCCTTATTCTCACACTCATCTAATAACTCAGCCATGGCCTCTTCTTTGCGATTAGCCAATTCAGTAAGGGTAATTCTACGGTCTTCATGATACACAGATGAAACATAATCCATCATAGTTTCGTATTGAGATGGGCAGTACTTCCTCATCACGTGATCACTAAAGCGATAAAATACTTCCTCCATCGCCTCAGTCAATCGACTAGTAACACCCGCTAAATACTCTTCCTTTTCATCTGCTGAAACTTTTTGAATGAACGAAAACGACACAATTAATGTGAGGACAGAAACAAATCTACCTAAAGAAAATAAATATGAACGCATTCACCCTCCACACGAAAGGACCTACCGCGTTCATATCTGAGAAAATCTTTTTTTAAAAGAATTTGATTCAGAATTTTTATCTTCAATCAAGATTGAGTGAGTCTCTTTTACTTAATGAGTTGAAACCATGAGTTTTTAACTCTTGAATCCTCATACCAAATGGTCCCTATAAAGGCCTGCCTTTGAAGCACATAAGGTAGAAAGAGTAAGTCACCCGGCCAAAGATTAAGCTTTAGGATATCCGAATCTGAAATCCAATGTAGAACTCCCTCTTTCGTCTCCTTCAATAGGCCTGTACTCGGCAGCTCCTCAAGATCTACGCTGAAGAGAAAAACTAACCAATCTTCATTTTTATGCGGCTTAAAAAGGGGAAATTGAATCACTCCTGCACTTCTGAACTGAGCAAGAGGGATGTTCAAACCTGACTCCTCCTGAAGTTCTCGCTGCGCTGCCATCAAGGGGGACTCGTCCTTCTCGCACTTTCCCCCTAGCCCATTCCATTTCCCCTCATGAAAATCTAACCATCGAGAATCTGCCGAACTGCGATGAATCATCAACACTTTGCCCTGATGACGAACATAGATCAGGGTAGACGGGATCAACTTTCTTGATCCCGACTCAAAAACATTCTCTTGTGGCTTAATCATAGAAGCGATTAATCACACTCTGATAGCGTGATTCAATCACATTTCTTTTCATCTTGAGCGTAGGCGTCATCTCACCCGCATCAATTGTGAATTCATGAGCAAGCACTGCAAACTTTTTAATTTGCTCGTAAGAAGCCAACCCCTCGTTTACACTTTGAATGTAGCGGTTCACCTCACCGACTACCTCTGTAGAGGTGATCATAGGGCCATCCACTACGGCACCAGATTTCTGAAGCTCAGCTCTCTTTGCCTCAGAAAGAGTAATGAGAGCAGAAAGAAACTTTCTCCCATCACCCACCATACACACCTGACTAATGATAGGGGAAGCCTTGAGAGCCTCCTCAATAGGGAGCGGAGCGACCATCTTGCCTCCTGAAGTTTTAAGAATTTCCTTCTTTCTTCCCTTAATCTTAATCAAACCACGAGAATCAAACTCGGCCAAGTCTCCTGTATGCGCCCATCCGTCAGCATCAAAGACCTGAGCCGTAGCTGTAGAGTCCTTGAAATAGGATTTAAAGACATTGCGCCCTCGAAAGAGAATTTCTCCATCTGAAGCAAGCTTAAACTCAATCCCATCAACAGGCTTACCCACGGTCCCTGAAGACTCCTGCCCTCGCACCGTTAGACAGATCACACCCGTGGACTCCGTTTGACCAAAGGCTTCCATAATCTCTAGACCTAGGGAGTGAAACCACTTGGCCACATGAGCAGGCAAGGCAGCAGCTCCAGAGCATAAGGCGCGTGCAGCTCCAAGCCCCAAAGCTTTTCTAACCTTAGATAAGACGAGTCGATCAGCAACCTGCCACTGCGCCTTCTCAACTAGGGAAAGTTCTTGATTCGAGTACCTCGCAACTGCAGTCTTCCTGCCTACTTGAAAGGCCCACTCGGCAAGAAGCCTTCTCGGTAATGGAGCTCTTGCCACCTTATCCATCACACCTTCCATCATTTTTTCCCAAAGTCTAGGCACACACAAGAGAAGGGTAGGCTCAACCTCAGGTAACTCCTGAGAAACTTTCTCAAACTGAGAGCAAAAATTAACAGCGTAACGCAGTGAAATTCCACCACCCAAATTTTGAATTTTCTCAGCAATATGACACAGCGGCAGAAACGAAAATAAACTTCCTCCCCCTGGTTCAAGGCCCCAATGACGAATCCCAATATCAATCGTGTATACGAGATTATCCTGAGACAAAAGCGCCCCCTTGGGGTTTCCCGTAGTTCCTGATGTATAAATCATAAATGCTGGTGCATCAGGATCTAACTCTTGAAGGAGAGCTTGAAGAGACGGACTCCCTGGACTGCCAGCTATTTTTTTTCCCTCTCTCAAAGCATCTTCATAGCTCACTGCCAGAGGAGAAAACCGGGCATCTCCATCTAAAACAATGATCTTCTTAATTTGAGCAGGAAGAGCTCCTTTAGTTTCCGTACCGACAATTCGTTGATAATATTCTTGATTTTGGACACTGAGGAATCGACTCTCTGTATGATTGAGGATATAGAGCACATCTTTTTGGGTGGAGTTAGGATAAATTCCAGCTGATTTTCCTCCCAAAAGTAATGCTGCTAGATCTAAATGCACCCATTGAGGAGAGTTGTAGGAAAAAATAGCGCCAACATCTTCAGGGGTAAATCCTTCAGACTTAAGATAAAGAGCTAACCAATAGACTCGATCACAGTACTCTTTTGCTGTGATACTTTTCCAAGCTCCATTTTTATCTTTATACCGCTGCGCAATGGATTGTGGTTCAGAATCTGCCCAAGCTGCCAAACGATGCAATAAAGTCTTCATAGTTTTAGTCCCCAATCGTGAGCAGAGACTTAACCGTACTAGAAAAAAGAGTCAACCTAGGTATTAATATATTATTAATTACAAATTGAATTTATATCTGATAACTTACCCCTGCACAAACGGCTTTGCTAGGTCTCTCGCATTAAATCTCACTCTAAGAACGGATAGAAAAATAAATATCCCTCCTAGTTTACGATCTAAAAATACGATCTCTCGCGGAGGATTTCGAAGTCGAGCCTCTAAAGCAAGCTGCCCACCTTTTTTTGCGACCCTTTGGGGCAAATCACTTAACTCCCAATGGTAGCCCCCATTTGAATCAAAAAAATGAGCTGGAGCTCCCGGCGTAGGAGGGGGACAGAAAGGCTCAGTAATAAGAAGACATAGCTCAGCAAACACTCTTTGAAGAGACTCGCCATCATCCTCATTGAGATATCCCAATCGAATACCAGCCTCAATCAGCCTATCCGGATCCTGAGCATGAGCGGCTTTGACCATCTCCAGATAAGCAGAAAGGAATGATTTTGAAAGCTTCCTCACTGCTCCAAAATCAAGGAGAACTAGGCGGTCAGGCTGTCCATCTTTTCCAATTCTTACCCGATAATTTCCAAAGTGAGGGTCTGTTTGAACTGCCGCAAATTCAAACAATTCTCTCATATATAGCATCAAGGCAGCAGCACCGATTGCATCTCTTCTTTCCTGAGGGAGCCCTAATACCTCAGCACTATCTACAGCAACACCTTCTTCAAAAGTCGTAGTTAAAATACGCCCAGTGGAGAACTCCGCAATCGGCTCTGGGATAATATAAAAAGAATCTCCCGAAAGCTTCTCGCGAAATTCCACTGTAGTTTTGAACTCTCTCTCATAATCCACTTCTTGATAAAGCATGGATTTGATCTCATGAAAGACCTCATCGTAATTGGGTCCTTTTGGAATTAACTTTGAAATTTGAAGAATAGATTTGAGTGCTTTTAAGTCACCCTCAATGGCTTGATCCACACCTGGGTACTGAATTTTCATTGCGAGCCATTGCCCCGTGGATTTTCGTAACGCACGATGGACTTGACCCAAAGAAGCAGAAGCCACAGGCACAGGATCAATTTCTAGATCCTCAAGCAACTCAGGCGTGATCTGCTTGCGAATCACCTTCTCAATGGCTTTCCACTCCAATGGTGGGGATTGCGCCTGTAAAGATTTTAAAAGTGCATTGGCCTCGGGCGGTAAAAAATGTTCTCCATACATGGAGATCAATTGCCCTACCTTCATCATGGATCCCTTGAGCTGTCCCAGCTCTTGAGAAAGAGTTTCCATCTGAGAAACCAAAAGAGCTTTCAGTCGCTCGGGCTTACTTGCTTCATCTGCAAATAGATTACCTACTGCATGAGTGGCTGCTTTAGCTCCTGCTGAGACAGAAACTTTAGCCAAAGCTAAACCTCGAGATAATACCCCTGATTTGATTTTTTTGAGTGAGTCTTTCCTGCTCATGAGCTTTACCCTCGCGTTTCAACTCTTGAGAATCGCATGAGTTAACTCCTAAAAACCAGGACTTTGTAAAAAACAGCTTAAAACACCTCACAACCCTCATAGATCGAGGCACAAAGGAGCACTCTAGACCCCAATGAGGCGCGACTGAGTTTTAGGGCGTGTTTGATAAAAATTTGCGATCCAGTGGAAAGCATGCTACTGTTCCGGCCCTATGGCAAAGAGATTGAGTGTAAAACACAGAAAACGTCGTCACGATAAACTCACTGCTTACCGTAATGGTACAGCTCCTGCGGCTCACAAGGTTGCAGTTGAGAGAAGCAGAAGAGCAAAGAAGAAAAAAGCTTATCCAATGGCATAATCCCTAAAAGGATTAAGTCTTTGTAAGTCTTAACAAAAAAGGAAATCCATCTACTGGTGGCTTTCCTTTTTTTATTGGATTTAGTGCATTTCCTCACCCCCACTACCCAACACTCCTCAAATCCCTAAGATCACGACGTCACGCTGCAGGAGCACCTCTTTCCTGGATCACCGCCTCTGACAAAATCGATTTAGAAGTAGGAGCAAGTGAAAGCTGAAACACCTCATTGAGAACATCCTCGACTCGATCAAAAAACTTAAACTCAAGTTGTTGACGCACCTGCAGAGGAACTTGAATCAAATCTGGCTCATTTTTCTTAGGTAATATCATCTGAGTCAAGCCTGCTCGGTGTGCTGCCAGCACCTTCTCCTTAATTCCTCCCACAGGAAGGATTAGACCGCGAAGAGTGATCTCACCTGTCATACCTAATTGGGCACTCAGAGGCTTTTTCAAGATCAAAGATACTAGTGACAGCAAAACCGTTACCCCTGCTGAGGGCCCATCTTTTGGGATTGCGCCAGCAGGTACATGCACATGTAGGTCATGAGATGAAAAATCAAACTGAGCAGGAAGAACGCTGGAGATTAGATTACGAGCAACACTCAAGGCAATCTGAACAGATTCTTTCATTACATCACCGAGTTGCCCAGTTAGAATCAGCGCACCCTTTCCTGAGGGAAGAGCAGTGGTTTCAACAAATAAAAGATCTCCTCCCTGCGGAGTCCAAGCCAACCCTGTTGCAACGCCTGGAGATAACACCTGTTGAGCGCTTTCTAGATAAAATCTCTCTGGACCCAAAGCCTCTTTTAGAAACTCAGGAGTCACCTCATGATGAAACACTAGGGGCGGCATTTTTTTCGGGGTGCTTTCCTGCAATGCAACCAGCCTTTCAGCCACTACTCTGAGAACAGAAGCAATTTTGCGCTGTAACTCCCTCACCCCTGCTTCATGCGTATAAGCTAAAATCATCTTCTCCAAAGACTCATCCAAAAATGTCACACAGCCTTCTGGAATCCCATGTTCTTTAAGGAGCTTCGGGACGAGATACCTTCGTGCAATTTCAAGCTTCTCATATGAAGTATAACTACTGACCTCAATGACTTCCATTCGATCCCTCAATGCCGAAGGAATCGTATCGACTACATTTGCAGTAACAACAAAGAAGACCTCAGAGAGATCAAATGGAAGATCGAGATAATGATCAACAAAACTTTTGTTTTGCTCAGGGTCTAACACTTCAAGCATGGCAGATGCCGGATCGCCATGAAAATCTGATCGAAGCTTATCCACTTCGTCCAACATCATGAGGGGGTTTTTCGTACCTACTCTTCTGATACTTTGAATGATTCTTCCCGGCATGGCGCCTACATAAGTCCTACGATGCCCCCTGATTTCTGCCTCATCTCTTACTCCTCCTAAGGAAGTACGAATGAAACTCCTCCCCAATGCCCTCGCAATGGATTGACCTAAGGAGGTTTTTCCAACTCCGGGAGGACCTACAAGACAAAGAATCGGACCGTGGGTATCTTTCTTGAGTTGAGCGACAGCTAGAAACTGAAGGATTCTTTTTTTCACTTCCTCAAGTCCATAATGATCTTGATCTAAAATCCTTTTAGCTTGCCTAAGATGAAGGGGAACCTCAGTTTTTTTATCCCAAGGTAAGGCAATAATCCATTCCAGGTAGTTTCGAATCACATGAAACTCAGCAGAAGCGGGAGGAAGCGACTTCAAACGTTTCATTTCCTCTTGAGCTTGCTTGAGAACTTCTTCGGGGAGCCTTACCTCACCAAGCTTCTTCTCCAGCTCAGTTGCAAAGACATCCTCAGCAGCTTCCTCCCCAAGCTCTGTCTTAATCGCTCTTAACTGCTCCCTCAGGAAAGCCTCCCTTTGGGCCTTATTTAATCTCTCAGACATCTTATCCCTGATCTCTTGCTGCATGCTCAAAATTTCTAATTCTTTTTGCATTGCCTTGAGCAAGATTTCTATTCTTGCCTCTACTTCAAGTGTCTCCAAAAGTTGCTGCTTTTGAGCAAGCGAGAGATTCAAGTACGCAGCACAAACATGGGCAAGATATGAAGGATCATCTACACGATCAATAAACTTCACTAGAGCTTCTGTTGTACCGGGTAATAACTGAACAATCTCTCTTGCCATTTCTTTCAATTGATAAAAGAGCGCCTCGTTGCGAATTGCATCAGGAGAGTGTAGATCCGCCATCAACTCCCCTTTTGCCGTGAGGAAACCCTGCTCCCCTCTTTTTAGATCATGGAGTCGATAGCGAGCAAGACCGGTTACAACAACCTGCCGACTATCCTCTTCGGAACGATGCACACCCTCGATCTTACAAAGGGTAGCCATCTCGTAGAGATCTTTGGGCTCAGGATCCTCTGAATCCGCATTTTTCTGAGCAACGACCAGAATAAGATCATCTCGCCCATGAGCGTACTCCACTGCTTGAATACTTCTCCCTCGCCCTACAACTAAAGGAATTGAAACGGATGGAAATAACACAGAATTTCGAATCGGAAGAACTGGCAAAACTAAAGGAATTTGCTCCATAAGCTCTTCTCTCAAGCAAGGCTTGAGCCGATTTAGAGTGCATCCTTGATCATAGCCGCTATGAGGATCCACCTAGTCAATCCCTCTCACCCCCACCCCCCTTTGCCAGGAATTCAAGCTGTGTTATAACCTGCTCCCTATGAAACCATCTCAATTAAAAGAGCGCCTAGAGTCTCTATGCGCAGGTACTCGCGCTGAAGTCGTCGATTTGACAGGTACTGAGGACCATTATCAGGCCACCATCATCTCCCCTGCCTTTGAGGGGAAACTCATGATTGAGCAACATCGCATGGTGTTTCAACTCGTTCAATCAGAAGTGGACTCAGGCGAGGTTCACGCACTGACTCTGAAAACTTTTACACCAAAAAAATACGAAGAAAAATTTGGTCGCTCTTGATCCCTATCAATTTTTAACTCGTTGATTAGAGAATGACCCTAGATCATAGGATTTAGGCGCAGGAAAAACTCAATAAATAAAGTCAAACCTAGTCAAACTTTAACCTGTCCCCAAAGAACGGAGAAAATAAAATGGCTCATCCACTCATTTCAAAAGTAAAAGAAATCGTTGAATCCTCCCCAGTAGTGATTTTCATGAAAGGAACTCCTCAGTTCCCACAATGTGGATTTTCAGCAAAAGCTTGCCAAGTTTTAAAAGCTGCTGGTGTTGAAAGTCTTAAAGGAGTGGACGTACTATCAGACGATCCCCTATGGGATGCTCTCGAAGAGCACACTCAGTGGCCAACTGTTCCGCAAATCTTTATCCACGGAAAATTCATTGGTGGCTGCGATATCGTCACTGAAATGTACGAACAAGGTGAGCTCCAAGAATTACTCTCTCAGAAGTAATTTGACCTGCACTCATTTCTGAGAAGTAGATTCGTAAATTTCTGAATCACACTCTCACCATTTGATTTGCACTGAGGCTTAATTTGAACTCCGAATGATCTCAAAAAAGCTTCAGTGCAAAACTTCTTCAGATAGAACTCTAAAATAAGAGTTCCTTCGCTCTAGTTCAGCGCCTTTTGGACATGCAAAATAGATCGCGACAACTTATTCAAACTCAATTTTCCACCTTTTTAAAACGAATATAGCTGCAATGTAACACCAATGATCCAAGTCCAGATCATACACTCATCGAATAAAATCCAGCAATTTGGAGTATAGGAATACATAATTAGAAAGAGATCGCTATATATCGCCAGAATACGGCACCATGCTTACAGTAAAAAATCTCCAACAAAAATCTAAAAAAAGATCAAAACAATATAAATAACAAGCGTTAAAACTTACCCATTCAAGCCTAAAATCAGACTTTAAAAACCCAGTTAATACTAATCTAGACAAGTGAGAACGCAATTGTTACAATTCGTGTCCATGAAGACTGGAAGATTTCAAATACTATTGATCACTGCATTTGTCTTAATTTCCTTTAGTAACAGTACATCAATAAATAATGGCGACTGGCTCAGAGTCACCTATATGGGTGGATTTAGTCCGGAGCCATGGAGCCCTCTCACTTCATCATACCCTTTCATCGGCAATATCCATTTGGGTCATTCTACTACGATGGGCTTAATCATTGGTTTAATCGCTGCTGTTATTCGTGATCTTTCAAGTTCAAGCTTTATTTCAGCTTTATCAATCTCAGCTCTCTACCTGATCTTTATTAGCGGTTTGATTCGAATATCAAATCTACGCTCAATTAAGCATTCAAGAAGTCTTTCGTTTCTACTCCTGCTTATCTATTTCTTTTATGGATTTTATTTTAAATCTTTCTTTGAGGAGGCAAGTATACTCGCCTTCCTCCCTTGGTTTTGCTTAGGATATTTTGAAGTTACACAGAATCATCGTTTTCTCATCTTTAATCTGTCTTCTTTTGCAATCATTTACTCAAAGCAACAAATGATCTTTTTATCTCCAATTCTCATCATGTTACTTATTTTTCATTCTCTGAACAGCCAAAAAAAGAGACCGATTTTAATTTCAGCAGCAGTAGTCTTATTTGCCACTTTATCTACCTTAAACTCAAAACATTCCTCCAATCGATACCCGAATCAATACAATCGCTATTACAATGGAATTGGCTGGTCATGGATGAATGCTCATTCCTGGCCAGCAAAAACATTTAACGAACGAGCTTTATACTTCTATAACCATCAGGCCGCACTGGTACAAAAGTTACCTCAAGAATTAGATCATGAATTCATCGGAACGAACTTTTGGCCTACAGGCGCAGCCCTTGCTGAACAAAGCAAATCAGAGATATCCACTAGTGAACCACAAAAAAAGAACAAAATTGAAACCTTAGTCGATTCAGGAGCTATAGTTCCCTACTTGAGCTACTTCATTCATCATCCAAAATTCGTTTTTCAATTTATCAAAAATACGTACCTAATTACGCTCCAATCTGACTACTCTCTCGAATACATCAGGACTGATGTATTTATGACGAGTCATTTTATGAAAGCATTACAAAAGACTCGAGCTTTCTTACTTGGACATATTGCTCAAATATGCGCAGTGAGTCTTCTGATTCTCGTTTTCGCCATACCCAATTTACCAATAACCTTGGTGAGTCTATGGTTTGCTCTCATGCCCATCTTTGTCACTATGGGTGACGGGTACTATGAATTTGAAAAGCACTTAGTGCCATTTTTGATGCTCATCCCATTCTTAGTTAGTGTTGCTCTAAGTTTCAAGCAGATGAAACATTCCAAGTAGATGTTATTTGATCATTGCAACCGGTGCAATATTACAACGAAGTATGCGGATTAGGCGCACCGATATTTTTTTTCCCCGGAGAAG